>Ga0334722_10002573_pt1 | contig 20334 bp, 20 predicted proteins | sample C3_bottom_MG_FD_207210 | JGI IMG/M metagenome (GOLD analysis project Ga0334722, IMG submission 207210) | Sediment microbial communities from Yellowstone Lake, YNP, Wyoming, USA - C3_bottom | ecosystem: Environmental > Aquatic > Freshwater > Lake > Sediment | place: USA: Wyoming | collected... | reverse complement strand
GCAGCGAGCCACACTTCGCCGCCTGGCTCCGCGCCAACTCGGTCGCGTCGGGCGCGCGGAGACGTTAGCCGCGGAGCGAGCGCAGGCGGGGACGGCCCCGACCTGCGCCGCCGCCGCTAGATTCTTGGCGTGGCCACCAAGCGCTCCGCACCCCCGCAACCGTCGATGTTCGCCGCCGCCGCCGGCCCTGCGCCGCTGGCCGCGCGCATGCGCCCGCGCACCCTCGACGAAGTCGCCGGCCAGCCGCACCTGCTTGGGCCCGGCAAGCCGCTGCGCGTCGCGCTCGAACGCGGCGACACCGGGTCGATCCTCTTCTGGGGCCCGCCCGGTACCGGCAAGACCACGCTCGCCCGGCTCGCCGCGCACTACCTGCACGGCGAGTTCGTGCCGTTCAGCGCGGTGAGCGAAGGGGTGCCGCGCCTGCGCGAAATCGTGGCGGCTGCCGAGGGACTGCGCGCCGCCGGCCGCCGCACCATCCTCTTCGTCGACGAAATCCACCGCTTCAACAAGGGACAGCAGGACTACCTGCTGCCGCACGCCGAGAGTGGATTGCTGACGCTCATCGGCGCCACCACCGAGAACCCGAGCTTCGAGCTGAACGGCGCGCTCCTCAGCCGCCTGCGCGTCTTCGTGCTGCAGCCGCTCACCCCCGACGACATTCGGTCGGTGGTGGAGCGCGCGCTCTCCGACGCCGACCGCGGGTTCGGCGCGCAGCACATCGCTCTCGACGACGACGCGATGGAGATTCTCACCCGCGAATCGGATGGCGATGCGCGCCGCGCGCTGGTGGTGCTCGAGGCGGCGGTGGGGATGCTGAAGGAGACGGCGGACGGCAGACGGCAGACGGCAGACAGCGGACGGCAGACCGTGGACAACAGCGAGCGAACGGAAGAGCGACCCTCCGCCGTCCGCCGTCTGCCGTCCACCGTCATTCGCGACGCGCTCCAGAAACGCTTTTCGCAATACGACAAGTCCGGCGAAGGGCACTACAACACCATCAGCGCCTATCACAAGGCGCTGCGCGGCAGCGATCCGCAGGGGGCGCTGTACTGGCTCGCGCGGATGATCGAGGGCGGCGAGGATCCGATGTACGTCGCGCGGCGCACGGTGCGCTTTGCCGCCGAGGACGTCGGCCTGGCCGATCCGCGCGCCCTGCAGATCGCCATCGCGGCGCGCGATGCATACCACTTCCTCGGCTCACCCGAAGGGGAACTCGCGCTGGCCGAGGCCGCCGTGTATCTCGCGACGGCGCCGAAGAGCAATCGCGTGTACGCGGCGTGGGGGGCGGCGCTGGAGGCCGCGCGCGAGACGCCGGCGGCGCAGGTGCCGCTGCATATTCGCAATGCGCCCACCAAGCTGATGAAGGAACTCGGCTACGGCGCCGGATACTCGTACGCGCACGCCGCGCCCGAGGGATACACGCCGCAGGATTACCTGCCCGACGAGGTGGCCGACCGCGTCTTCTACGAGCCCACCGCGTTCGGGTTCGAGAAGGACATCGCCAAGCGGCTCGAGTGGTGGAAGGCGCTCCGGGAGCGGGCCCGCGGTTCCGAGGGCGACGCCGCGTTGTAGTCGGCGTGCGACGCCGCTCGATCAGCGGCCCGAACGCGAGTCGACGACCGCGAGTCCTTCGATGCGGACGAACTCGCCCGGGTTCGCCGTGAGCAGCACGGCGCCCTGCGAAAGGGCATGCCCGCCGATCAGCACGTCGAGCGGCCCAATGCGATTTCCGCCTCGCTCCAGCTGCGCCGCTATCCGCCCGGTGGCTTCGGCGGCGCCCGCGTCGAACGGACGGACGCCCGCCACGGCGAGCAGGGCGTCGAGGTCTCGTCGCTCCCGCCGTGCAATATCGCAGAGGAAGACACCGCGCGCGAGTTCGGACAGCGCGATGCTGGAAATCCAGGCGGCGCCCTCCGGCACGAAGCGCATCATCTCGCCCCCTTCGGCGCGTCGCCTGCGCAGGAGGTCGATGCAGGTGCTCGTGTCGAGGCAGATGCTGGCGGCCGTCACCACGACACGTCCCTGGGCGGCTGGTGACGAGTCCAGTCGCGGTACTCCCGCACCGCTTTCGCGAACTCTTCAGAGACCGGGCCGACCTCGTCGATGTAGTTCATGAGGTCGCCGAGCGTCTTGAGTGGCCGGCAGCGCTTGGTATCGGTCGCGCCGACGGCCGTGAGCACGAGTTCATGGCCACGGCGCTCGATGTACACCTCCGTGCCGGGCATTCGGAACTCCTTGGGCAGGCGCACGGCCTGGCTACGGCCGTTCATGAACAGCTTGGCTCGCTTCTTCATGGGGGTGCGGGACGGTGCGGCTACAGGGTGTGGGCACCCCGTACCCGCCAGAGTACTTGGTGGAAGTGCTGATGATATATATCAACGATATATCACATCCGCCTTCGGCACAAGCGACTGCGGTGTAGAATGCACGTGGTACGCTCACCTTCGATCATCCGAACCATGCGCCGCTCATCGAATCATCGCCTGCTTCGCCTCGCGCTCTCGCTGGGGATCGTGGCGAGTGCATCCTGCGCCAGCCTCGCCCGGCAGGCCTTCCAGAACCCGACGGTGGAACTCCGGGACGTGGTGGTGCGGGGCATCGGCCTGCAGGGCGGGTCGCTGGACGTCGTGCTCGACGTCTACAACCCCAACGACTACCGCATCGACGCGAGCAAGGTGACGTACACGCTGCTGGCCGATTCGGTGCAGGTGGCGACGGGAGAGGTGACCAAGCTGGTGACGCTCGACAACCGGAAGGCGAGCACGGTGACGCTGCCGGTGACGTTCACGTTTCGCGAGCTGAACCAGGCGGCGAGCGTGCTGATGCAGCGGGGCAGCATCGACTACACGGTGCGCGGGGAGTTCACGCTGGCGACGCCGTTCGGGTCGCTCACGCGGCCGTACACGGGGAAGGGGCGGTACGACACGCTGCGACGCTAGCGTTCGTCGCGCGCATCTCGTCGCGCGGGCTCGGTGCGCTCAACCGCGCGCAGCTTGCGCAGTCGCGCGCAGCTCGCGGAGTCCCCGTTCGCGAAATTCTCGGGTCTTCGGGCGCGCTGCGCGCGCCCTCTTGTGACCCTCCAGTATTCGCGAACGGGGACTCCGCGAACTGCGCGCTTGCATCGGGAGGCGTGCCGGGTTCACCCGCGCCGGCGGCGCCGGCGACAGCGCCCGACGACCTGAGAGTTTCGCGAACGGGGGTACCGGGAGCGGCGCTCGCGCACCGTACGGGCCAAACCGTGATCCCCAGGCGCAACGCGCGGAATTGATGCACGCCGCACCCGATCGATGACAGAGTCGCGCACCGACATCGAGATGTGGCGTCGCATCCCGGCGGTCGATGCCGCCCCGAGACGCCGCGTTCAGCCCTTGTCGCGATGTATCCAGATGGCTGCAATACACCGAAGCTGGCCGGCGTGCGCAAGACCGACGGCTTCGTTCGCTGGCTGGACCGGTTGCACGATCCCCGCGCGCGAGCACGCATTCAAATGCGCATCGAACGACATCCGGCGCGGCACCAGCATCGTACTCCTCGCCGGCGGTGACACGCGCACGCACCACGCCGAGATCCCGCACGCGCAGCGGCTCGCGAGGAGGTGGTGATGACGAGAACGCGTACGACGCGCTACGATGTGGCCGAACACTTGCGAACGCCGAAGGAAATGGCCGCGTACCTCGAGGCGTGCCTGGAAGAAGCCGGGGACGACGCCGCCTTCATCGCGAAAGCGTTGGGCGATGTCGCGCGGGCTAAGGGCATGGCGGGCGTTGCTCGTTGGGCCGGTCTCTCGCGCGAAAGCCTGTACAAGGCGCTCTCCGGTCGCCGCAGCCCGAGTTTCGACACGGTGCTGCGCGTGATGGCGGCCTTGCAACTGCGCCTGCGCGTTCAGTCGGACGCGCGCAGCTCGGGTCGTTCGGGTCGTGGAGATGCGTGCAGTCCGCGGAATTCCCGTTCGCGAAAGTCTCGGGTCTCCGGGCGCGGCGGATCTCGCCAGCTTGACGGACGCTCTGACGCAGTGCCTTGAACGCGGCGGTCTTCACTTGAACTTCTCTCGCACGAGGCGACCCGATTGGCGCACCTGCTTCGGCGTCAGCTCGCCTTGCTCGGCTGACGAATCTGGTGCGATCCGATCGGCGGGCGCCGCCTGGCCGGGCGACGCCGACGTGCGGGTGCCTCAGCGGCGACGAGCAGCCGCAGGTCGAGCGCGCGTATGACGCGGAGCACGGTGTCGAAACTCGGACTGCAGTCGCCCGACAGGGCCTTGTAGAGGCTTTCTCGGCCCAGTCCCGTGCGCCGCGACAGGTACGTCATGCCCCGCGCGCGCGCGATCGCCCCCAGCGCCCTGATGACGGCCCGCGCGTCTTCGCCGAATTCCTCGAACGTGGCCTCGAGGTAGGCGGCCATGTCCTCGGGGGTCCGGAGATAGTCGGCCGCGTCGAACTGGCGAGTGCGCGTCTTAGGCATTGATGCCCCATGAGAGGTTGCGGGCGAGTCCGCGGGCGCGCTCGATATCCCGAGGCTGTGTGCGCTTGTCACCGGCGGCCAGCAGGACAACGACTTTGGCTGCCAGTTGAACGAAGTACACGCGATAACCGGGTCCGCCGTGGATTCGCATCTCGGAAACGCCCTCGCCGATGGGCGCGCAGTCGCCGGCGTTGCCATCGGACAGCCGGTCGATGCGCGCGAGAACCGTCGACTTCGCGCGCGTGTCGCGAAGCCATCTTAGCCATGCATCAAACTGCTCGGTCGCGTACACGGCGGTCGCCCCTCTAACGTATCCCATAAGATACATTCTGTCAATCTCCACGCACCCCGGGGGCACTGGCCAACGCGACCGAACCACCGGAAGGTGCCCCCGGCAAACCGCGATAAGGCATCGATGCATTGCGCTTGGGGGCATTTTACCGCGCGAGCTTCCCGCGACGATGACCGCCCGCTGCGTCCACCTGCGTCCGCGGCTGGGCGCTCGGCTACACGCTGAGCGCTATACCGCGCGCAGCTCGCGGAGTCCTTGTTGGCAGAGTCCGGTTGCATAACCGCGCGCAGTTCGCGGAGTCCCCGTTCGCGAAATTCTCGGGTCTTCGGGCGCGCTGCGCGCGCCCTCTGGTGACCCTCCAGTATTCGCGAACGGGGACTCCGCGAACTGCGCGCTTGCATCTGGAGGCGTGCCGGGTTCACCCGCGTTGGCGGCGCCGGCCACAGCGCGCCGGCGACAGCGCGCCGGCGACAGCGCGCCGGCGACACGGCGCGGGCCTGGCGCTGGATGCCCGGTGCGGGATGGCGAGTGCGGAGTGCCCGACTGCACGCGGAGGCTGCGCAGCTCCGGGTACCCCTGTTCGCGAATACTGGAGGGTCATAAGAGGGCGCGCGCAGCGCGCCCGAAGACCCGAGAATTTCGCGAACAGGGGTACCCGGAGCTGCGCTCGCGCACCGAACCCAGCCAAACACGGATACCCGGAGCTGCGCTCGCGCACCGAACCCAGCCAAACACGGATACCCGGAGCTGCGCTCGCGCGCCATCGCTAGATTGCAGGCGTGTCCAAGGACCTCATCGACCTCCAGCCCCCGCAAGAGCGCGCCCTCCTCGTCGGCGCCCCCCTCAAGCGCGGCACCGGCAAGCTCCTCGTCCAGGAACACCTCGAAGAACTCGGCCGGCTCGCCGACACCGCCGGCGCGCGCGTCGTCGGGCAACTCACCCAGCAGCTCGACCGCCCCGACAGCGCCACCTACATCGGCAGCGGCAAGCTCGATGAACTGAAGGCCCTCATCGCCGAGCGCGAGGCGACCGTCGTCATCTTCGACGACGAACTCACCCCCGCGCAGGGGAAGAACCTCGAACAGGCGCTCACCCAGCGCGTGATCGACCGCGCCGAACTGATTCTCGACATCTTTGCCGTGCGCGCGCGCAGCGCCGAAGCCAAGATGCAAGTCGAGCTGGCCCAGTTGGAGTACTCGCTCCCGCGACTCACCCGGCTCTGGACCCACCTCGAGAAGTTCCGCGGCGGCATCGGCGTGCGCGGACCGGGCGAAACGCAGCTCGAAACCGACCGCCGCCTCGTCGGGCACCGCATTCGGGTGCTGAAGGACCGGCTCGCCGACGTCACCAAGGCGCGCGAAGTGCAGCGCAAGCAGCGCAAGCAGCAGTTCCGCGCCGCGCTCGTCGGCTACACGAACGCGGGGAAAAGTTCGGTGCTGCGCGGCATGAGCAGCGCCGAGGACATCTTTGTCGAAGACCGGTTGTTCGCCACGCTCGATCCGCTGACGCGTGAAGTCTCCTTGGGGGCGGGGGCGGGGGTACTACTCACCGACACCGTCGGCTTCATCCGCAAGCTGCCGCACCATCTCGTGGCGTCGTTCCGCGCAACGCTCGAGGAAACGAAGGAAGCCGACCTGTTGTTGCATGTGATCGACGCCAGCCACCCGACGTGGGATGAGCAGCGCATCGTCGTCGACGAAGTGCTGGCCGAACTCGGCGTGCACGACACGCCGCTGATTCACGTGTTCAACAAGATCGACCGGCTGTCACCCGACGAGGAGCGTGCCCTGCGCGAGCGAATGGACAACCTGCTCCCGGGGAGCGTCTTCGTGAGCGCTATCCGGCCGGGCGGGCTGGAGCCGTTGCGCGAGCGGCTGCTCGACGAGCGGCGCAAGAGCCGTCCGGTGGTGGAGGTTCGGCTGAGCCCGAGCGATGGCAAGCGGTTGTCGGAGCTGCACCGCGGCGCCGAAGTGGTGGGGCAGGGCATGGACGAAGAAACCGGGGAACTCGTGGTGCGCGTGCGCGCGGCCGACGAATTGCTCGCGCGGCTCGGGCTGGCGTAGCGACGGCGGTCTGCACAACCTCGCGCAGTCCGTGCGCGCCACCGCGCGCCGCGCGCTTGCATCTGGATGTGTGCCGGGTTCACCCGCGTTGGCGGCGCCGGGCAGCGTTCGCTCATGCGCGGAGGCGACTTGCGCGCTGCCGCGCGCGAATGCCCAGCACCACGCCGCCCGAGTGCCCACGGACGCCGCGCAGCTCCGGGTACCCCTGCTCGCGAATACTGGAGGGTCATAAGAGGGCGCGCGCAGCGCGCCCGAAGACCCGAGAATTTCGCGAGCAGGGGTACCCGGAGCTGCGCTCGCGCACCGATCCGGCCAAACAGGGCCAAGCGGCGGAGCTGCGCTCGCGCACCGAAACAAGGAGCTGCTAACTCGCCGCCAGATCCTCGGGCTGCTCGACGCCCCACTCGTGCAGCCACCGGTACAGCGTCGACCGCGTGATCCCCAGCCCCTGCGCCGCCTGGCGCCGGTTGCCGCCGCACTGCTCGAGGACGCGCAGCACATGCCGACGCGTGACCTCGGCGAGCGAGAAATCCGTGAGCGGCTCGTCCACCTTCCCGCCGCTCTCGCGCAGTTCGCGGGGCAGATGCTCGGGGCGGATTTCGGGGACGGTGCCCGCCACGAGGCGGGCCCGTTCGAGCACGTTGCGCAGCTCGCGGATGTTGCCGGGCCACGCGTGCCGCGCAAGAATGTCGATCGCGTCGAGCGAAACGCGCGCCGGCCCGTTGGGCCAGTAGCGGTGCAGCTCGCCGGTGATGCGCACCGCGAGGTCGGCGATGTCGCGCGCGCCGCGTTCGCGCAGCGTCGGCAGATGCACGGGGAGCACCGACAGGCGATAGAACAGGTCCTCGCGAAACGTGCCCGCCTTGACGGCCGCGCGCAGATCCTTGTTGGTGGCCGCGATCAGCCGCACGTCCACCTTGATCTCGCGCGTGCTGCCGAGTCGCCTGAAGCGGTTGGTCTCGAGCACCGATAGCAGCTTGGGCTGCAGCTCCTGGGCGAGGTCGCCGATTTCGTCGAGAAAAATGGTGCCGCCGTCGGCGGCCTCGAACAACCCTTCCTTGGCTTCCTTGGCGTCGGTAAAGGCGCCCTTCTCGTGCCCAAACAGCTCGGTGTCGAGGAAAGTCGCGTTGAGCCCGGCGCAGTTGATCGAGACAAAGGGGCGCAGCGCGCGCGCTGACGCGCCGTGCACCAGGTTGGCGGCCCATCCCTTGCCCGTTCCGGTGTCGCCGGTGAGCAGCACGGGGGACGTGGTGCCGGCGAGCATCGCCAACTGCGCACCGACCTCGCGCATGAGGGGCGACTCGCCAATGGAATCCTGCGACACATCGCCCAGCCGCTTGCGCATCACGAACACCGCCTGACGGCGCAGCGCCTGCTTGTCGGCGGCCCGCGTGGCGGCGGCCTCGAGTTCCTCGAGGTTCACCGGCTTGACGAAGAAATTGTCCGCCCCCATGCGCATGGCCGAGACCCCCGTTTCGAGGTCGCGGTGCGCCGTGAGCATGATCACCGTGACTTCGGGGTCGCGGTCGAGCAGGAGCGCGAGCACGTCGGGCCCCGAGAGGCCGGGCATGACCCAGTCGAGCGTGACGACGTGGGGGCGATGCTCCTCGTACGCGGCCACGCCGGCGCGCCCGTTGTTGGCGCGAAAAACCGTCCAGCCATGCCGCGTGAAGTAGACCGCCAGCGGCGCGGTGACCGATTCGTCGTCGTCGATGAACAGAATCGAGCGGGCCATGGCGTTAGGCGGGCTTCATGGGCGTCGCGGCGCGAGCAGAGTTTGAAAATCGGACATGTCTGATTCGGTGATGCGACGCGCTCAGAGGGGAAACGGCGAGCCACCGATTTCTATGTCTGATTATCGGACTGGGGGCCCGAACTCTTGAACGGGCCAATAACGCCGCAACGCATTGCGCCATAAGGAGATGGCGACAGGCAACCGACCTGGCATGAGGGGTGCTTTTGAAGGTGGGTGCAAACCAACGCGCGCTCGCACGAGGCGCCGCACCCGCAGCCGGCCAAGTCCATGCTCCGCAGCACCGTCGCCCGTTCACAAAGCACCGCACGCCGACTCCTCGTCGCCGCTGCCGCACTCGTCGCGGCGCACGCCCTGGTTCCGGCGCGCTGTGATGCGGGGACAGTGGTAGCATGGCACGCGGCGGATGGGAACGCAACGGCCCGCTCGACGGAGCGTCGCGCGGTGGTGGCCCCCGACAGCTGGCGCACCCTGTACTACGAGCTGATGCGCGAACTCGGCCGCGATACGGTCCGCACCGGGATGCTCAAGCTGAAGGCGGCGGCGCCGCGGTTCGAAGAGATCCGCTTCCAGGTGGCCGACTCGCTGCCCGGGCACGTCGCGTACGGCTACACCGACGCCGTGGAGCTGATCGGCATGGCGACGCCGGCGACCCGCGAACTGCTGCTCAAGGCCGACCTGACCGACGGCGATTCGATTCCGGCGTGGGTGCTGCGCCACGAGATGGCGCACATGATCACCGGGCGCGTCGATCACCCGGTCGAGGTCTTCAGCGCCTCGCTGCACACGGTGTGGGAAGCTTCAGCCGCGCGGGTGGCGAGCATCGCCTCGCAGGTCGCAACCCGCTGAACAGGGGCGAAGGCGGCGGCACGCGGAGGTCCGGCACGAGGGCGCGGAGCTACCGACGCGATTGGTGCTACTTGGGCCGTGGGGACGGAGTGTCGCCCGCACTGCGACTGGTGCGCTCCAGCTGCCCGGGCTGACGCTCGCCGGGAACGAACAGGTGCAGGTTCTCCTGCATCCAGCGTTCGATGGCGGGCCCAACCTGCATGGCGAAGCGCTCCGCGCAACCGTGCGCAACCCCGGGCTTGTGCTGGCCACACCAGATGCGCAGCAGATACTCGCGGCGCGCGTCGTCGCCGAGTCCCATGCGGTAGTCGAGGCGCCAGGGGAGTGCGTTTGGCGGGGCGATCATCTGACCCTCCGGGCCGATGAACGAGGGCCGTCCGGCGACGAGCTCGACCTGAATGATGCCCGTGATTTCCGAGTAGGTGTCGAGGGCGAGCATGATTTCGCTGAGCGACTTTGCCCGCTCGATGTTCCGGGCGAGTTCCTCGATGAGGACCTTGTCGCGAACGACGGAGCGTGCGCTCCGAATGACGCTGGCAATCGAGGCGCCGAACTGCACGAATTCCGAATACTTCAGAAAGCGCACGCCGTAGAGGAACAATGCGAACCCGAGGATGCTGGCTCCACCCAGCAGCGCCAGCGTGAACTTGGGTGGTGCGAAGACCACCGACAGGCCGACGACGGCGAAGGCGGAGAAGACGAAGCCGAGCAACTCTACCGTGCGAGGTGCGGACAGGCCGAGCGCGAGCAGTTGATGGTGCACGTGCCGGCCATCGGCGCGCGAGATGTGGTGCCCACGCAACCAGCGACGCGCGATGGCGATGAACGTGTCGGCAATCGGGAAGGCGAGGGCGACAAGCGGAATGAGGAAGTAGATCGTCTTCCCATCTGGTCCCGTAGCGGACACCACCGAGCGGACGGCGAGGAAGAAGCCGAGCGTCATCGAACCCGAGTCGCCCAGGAAGATGCGGGCTGGGCTCTGATTGTAGCGAAGGAAGGCAAAGACGGCGCCGGCCATGGCCAGCGTGATGCTCAGCACCGATTGTCCCGCGAACATGAAGTCGGCGGCGATGCACGTCGCGAGGCCAATAAGAGCAAAAGTTCCAGCGAGTCCGTCCACCCCGTCGATCAGGTTGAAGGCGTTCGTGACCCCGACGATCCAGAGGACGGCGAGTGGTGCGGCGAACCATCCCAGATGGACGACGCTCCCTCCGGGCGCGAGCGCGAAGTTCTCAGCCGGGAAGCCATAGGCGACTACCGCAAGGGCAGCAGCGGTCTGCGCGAGCAGCTTGAGCCGCGGCGCCACGCTCCGAATATCGTCGAGAAGCCCGGTCAGGAAGACGATCGTTGCTCCGAGCAGTACACCTGGGAGCAACGTGCCGAGGGGCATCGCCGGGCGCTTGCCAGCGATGATCCACTGTCCCGCTAGAACCAACCCCACTGCCAAGGCGGTCGAAATAAAGATCGCGACGCCGCCAAGTCTTGGAATCGGTTGCGAGTGCATCCTGCGCTCGTCGGAAGGCACATCCAGAAGACCATGCCTGGTCGCGACGCGGATTACTGTCGGCGTGAGAACAAGCCCGAGAGCAAGTCCGAGCAGGATTGCCGTCACATGATACGGGAACAATAGGACCCTGTGGGGACGGGAAAGAGGAATGAACATGCGCTCCGCGTCAGAAGAGCGTCAACGAAGCGGCGGCAGGAGGATGGTATTTTATGGACGGTAACCCCGGAGAATTGCCAAGGCAAGTTACCAGGTCGCGTGGAATCCCTGTGAGAGTGTGAATAGCTGATGCGTTTGCTCGGATTCGCGACGTGGGAAGCGCCCACGTTCTTGACAGACCGTGGACTGAGCCCAATGTTCAGGCGTTGAACATCCCTCATTGCCCCAGCGGAACATGCCCCATCCATCCCCAAGTATCGACCCTTCGCAACTAAATGTGCTGCGGCTGCTGGATGAAGCGCCCAGCCGCACGCAGCGGGAGATGGCGCACGCATTAGGGATGAGCCTGGGGAAGGCCAACTATGTGCTGCGGGCGCTGCTGGAGAAGGGGCTGGTGAAGATTCAGAACTTCAGCAAGAGCGGGAACAAGCGGGGGTATGCGTACCTGCTGACGCCCGAAGGGGTGGTGGCCAAGGCGGATCTGACGCGGCACTTCCTGGCGCGAAAGATGGAAGAGTATGACGCGTTGCGGCTGGAGATCGAGCGGTTGAAGGCGGAAGACGAGAATCATACGGTAAGCAAGTAAGTCGCTGGCGGAAAACGAGCGGCAACATCTCTGGCGAGCAGTCACGCATGTGACTGACCGTGCATTCGGGTGCCCATGATCGAGCGCGCTGACGTCGTTACTAATGAAGCGAAGCCGGATCCGTGGTTCGTGATCTGGGCCGAGTCGCGGGCGGAGAAGAAGGTGGAGCAGCGGATAGCGGCAATGGGGCTGGAGCCGTGGCTGCCGGTAGTGAAGGAGCGTCACCGGTGGAGCGATCGGTGGCGGGAGGTGGAGGTTCCGCTGTTTGCGGGTTACCTGTTTGCGCGCTCGACGAATGCGGAGTGGTCACGGATCCTCAAGACGCCGGGCGTGTTGACGGTAGTGAAGGAAGCGGGGAAGCCGGCGTTGCTAGCCCACAACTTCGTGACCGAGCTGCGCGATGCGATTTGCCGCGAGGGCGCTGCGCCCGAGGCCGTGACGGAGGGTGTGGACTACGCGGTGGGGGATGAGGTGATTGTGCAGGAGGGGGTGTTGTGTGGCGTGCGGGGGGTGGTGCGCGAGAGGCGAGGCGGGAGGCAGTTGGTGATTTGGGTGAAGGAGATTGGGAGGGGGGTGGCTTTTACTATTGGGGCGGCGATGGTGAAGTCCGCGGCGGCCACATGAAGGTTCTCGTGACCGGCAATGCAGGCTTCATCGGATTTCACACCGCCAAGCGGTTGCTCGAGCGGGGCGATGCCGTGGTGGGTGTGGACGTGGTGAACGACTACTACGATCCCGCGCTCAAGGAAGCCCGGCTGAAGATGCTGGACGAAACAGCTGGCGCGACCGGTAGCGAGTATGAGTTCATCCGGGCGAACCTGGCCGACCTTGGCATGGTGAATGCGTGCTTTGCGCGGCACCAGTTTGACCGCGTGATTCATTTAGCGGCGCAGGCGGGCGTTCGGTATTCACTGGTCAACCCGCACGCCTACGTGGAGAGCAACATCGTTGCCTTCACGAACATTCTGGAGGCGTGCCGGCATTCCCAGGTTGCGCACCTGACGTACGCCAGCACGAGCAGTGCGTATGGGGCAAACACGAAGCTCCCGTTTTCGGAGCACGATGGGGTCGATCATCCGCTGCAATTCTATGCGGCCACGAAGCGCGCGAACGAGCTGATGGCGCATTCCTACAGCCACCTGTACCGGCTGCCGACCACGGGGCTGCGGTTCTTCACGGTGTATGGCCCGTGGGGGCGTCCCGACATGGCGTTGTTCCTGTTTACGAAGAACATCCTCGAGGGGAAACCCATTCAGGTGTTCAACAACGGGAATCACACGCGGGATTTCACGTATGTGGACGATATCGTGGAAGGGGTGATCAGGGCGAGCGACGACATTGCGCGGCCGAATGCGGAGTGGGACAGTGACAAACCTGATCCTGCCACCAGCAATGCGCCGTTCCGGTTGTTCAATATTGGCAACAACAACCCGGTGAAGCTGAGCGAGTACATAGAGGCGATTGAAGCGGCGCTCGGCAAGCAGGCGATCAAGGAACTCTTGCCGTTGCAGCCGGGAGATGTACCCGACACGTTTGCGGATGTGAGCGAACTGGTGAAGGCTGTCGGGTACAAGCCGGCGATGCCGGTGAAGGAGGGCGTGAGACGGTTTGTGGAATGGTACGCGGAGCAGGGTAGAGGGTCATGATGGACCGCGACACCAAGATCTACGTTGCAGGCCACCGAGGTCTTGTTGGCAGCGCGATCCTGCGCAACCTGCAGACGCGGGGATACACCAACTTCGTGTTGCGCACCCACGCCGGACTGGACCTGGAGAATCAGGCCGCAGTGCGCGCGTTCTTTGCGGCCGAGCGCCCCGAATACGTCTTTCTCGCGGCGGCCAAGGTGGGCCGCATCCACGCAACAATGCGTACCCGGCCGACTTCATCTACAACAACCTGCGGCTCGAGGTGAACGTCGTTCATGCCGCGTACCTCATACGGCGCGAAGAAGCTGCTCTTTCTGGGCTCGTCGCGCACCTACCCAAAGCGTGCCCCGCAGCCGATGAAGGAAGAGCACCTGCTCACCGGCGAGTTGGAAGCCAGCAACGAGCTGCAAGCGGTAGCCAAAATGGCCGGCAGCATGGCTTGCCAGCGCTACAACCGGCAATACGGCACGGATTACGTCGCGGTAATGCCGACGAATCTCTACGGCGTTCGAGCGCGCTACTTCTATGTCGTGCTCGCGTATCCTTGCTTGGGAGTCCCTCAGAATGATCGCCCAAGTATGAGTGACCAGCGCTACCGCCAAGATATCGACGGCCTCCGAGCGATCGCCGTTCTTTCCGTCGTATTCTATCATCTGCGACTTGGGCCGTTGCATGGCGGCTTCGTTGGCGTTGACGTCTTCTTTGTAATCTCCGGGTTCTTGATTACCGGGATTATTCAGCGTGAAATTGGAGAGGGGGAATTCAGCTATGCGACCTTCTATGAGAGGCGAGTTCGACGGATCTTCCCGGCGCTATTCGTTCTCCTAACCGCGACGACTATCGTCGGTGCGATCGTACTCTTGCCGACGGAGCTGCGGACACTCGGGATGAGCTTGCCACCAACGCTGTTTTTTGGGTCCAATTTCTACTTTTGGCGTAACAGCGGGTATTTCAACTCAGCGGCAGAGCTTAATCCGGTTCTTCAGACCTGGTCACTTTCAGTAGAGGAGCAGTTCTACATTGGGTTACCGATTCTTCTACTGCTCGTGCACCGGTTTGGAAGGCATCGGCTCAAGGCCGTATTGTGGCTGGTCGCATTGACCTCTTTCGGCCTCTGTCTGTTCTATCAGAGGAGCCGGCCAACCGCGACTTTTTTCCTCGCGCCGTTCCGGGCATGGGAATTGATGCTCGGAGCCTTGCTTACGGTCGGAACAGTCCCCTCGATCACTAGACGGGATACGAGAGAGGCGATCTCGGCGCTCTCGCTGGCATGCGTACTCGGATCGATCGCTCTGATCGAGCCAGGGCCGACCTTTCCTGGGTGGCGCGCCGCCATTCCGGCGATTGGAACGGCCGGGTTGCTGCATGCGGGCGCATCAGGTGATTCGGTGACGCGGCGCTTTCTTTGTCTCAGACCGCTGAGTTGGGTTGGATTGATCTCGTATTCGCTTTACCTCTGGCACTGGCCGGTGATCGTCTACGCGAAGCTCATTTTCGGCCTCGAGCCGCTGGCAGGGATACGGTGGATACTCCTTGGAGTTGCAGTGGCGTTAGGGGCTTCATCGTATCGTCTCGTCGAGCGACCTTTTCGCAAGCGAGTCCCGGGGCAGGGGCCTTGGAAGGCACTCAGATGGGGTGCGGTGGGAACTTTCGCGCTTGCAGGTGTCGGCGCGTTGCTGATACGAACGGACGGGTGGCGCGGGCGGTTCCCGGCCCGCGTGGTCCAACTCGATCGTGAGCGAAATCCGCCTATCCCTTTTCGCGAGTGCATTGATCAGGGAATGCGGGCGATTCGAGAGCGGAATGTTTGTCAGGTGGGCGCTCTCAGTGAACCTCCACAGATTCTTGTTTGGGGAGATAGCCATTCACTGGCGTGGATTCCGGCATTGGATGCTGTCTTTCGTCACACCGGCGTGTCGGCACTGTTCATCGGACGATCTGCCTGCCCCCCATTGGTCGGTGTAGTAAACCCGACATGCTTCGACTGTCTGCCCCACAATCACGAGGTCTTGGCTATTCTGCGGGAGCGCCGGTCAATCCGGCTTGTCGTGATGGCCGCATCCTGGTTGAGTTACTCCGCGCCCAACGGACAATACCGAATTGAGGATTCATCTGGTGCTGTGGGAAACGGCATTGTCTTCCCCGGGGCGCTTGCGCGAACCGTTGCGCTGCTGAGGAACGACGGCAGAGCAGTATGGATTCTTGGCCCGGTTCCCGGCGCCCCCGGAAACACACCCCTGTTGATGGCGATGGCCGGTAGATTCGGACGCCCGAATTCCTTGCCTGCACCGACAGGGGCGCCTAGCTTTCGGAAGGCGGCAGACTATTTCTATCGGGCAGCAGCATCCTTGCCGGCAGATCAATCGGTAACCGTCACAGATCCAACGCCGTGGTTCTGTGATGCAGCGACGTGCCGCTATCAGACGAACGGACTTCCGCTCTATCGTGACGGTGGCCATTTGAATGTCCGTGGTGCGGCCGCAGTGCGACCAGCGCTTGAGGCAGCTTTCATCCGGGTGCAACGGCATCTACTGCTTTCGCAAGTGGCGAGGCCGTGATAGATGTGGCCGGACAGCTCGATTGAAGACCGCAGCGTATTGAGGAGTTACGCACTATATGCAGACGCGCTTGATGGGTAACGCATGAACCAGACGGACGTGTTCACCATTACGCCGCCACCCCGTCTAGTCTCGGTCAACTGGGAGGAACTCTGGCGTTACCGGGACCTGTTTCTGGTCTTCGCCTCGCGCGATGTGTCGGTGCGATACTAGTGTCCCGTAACTGAAGTCAATTGACAATTCAGGCAAACGTTATAGCGTGGGGCATTCTTGCTCGGGAGCTTGGCATGCAAGGTCCTGCGTTGGCCCCATTGATGCTCACGGCGGAGGAGCGGGAGACGCTGGCCCGCTGGACGCGTCGCCCTACGACGGCCCAGGCCCTCGCGTTGCGGGCACGGCTCGTGCTGGCGTGTGCTGACGGGATGTCGAACAGCGATGTCGCCCTCAAGTACCGGGTGCATCGCGTGACCGTGGGCACGTGGCGCGCCCGGTTCGTCGCGCATCGGCTCGAGGGCCTGCTCGATGAGCCGCGCCCCGGCGCGCCGCGCACGATCGCCGATGAGACGATCGAGGCGGTGCTGCGACTGACGCTGGAATCGGCGCCCACGGACGCGACACACTGGAGCACGCGCCGCATGGGCGAGCGCGTCGGACTCTCGCAGACCACCGTCATGCGGATCTGGCACGCCTTCGGCCTGCAGCCGCACCGCACCGAAACGTTCAAGCTCTCCACCGATCCGCTCTTCATCGAAAAAGTGCGCGACATCGTGGGCCTCTATCTCAATCCTCCGGCGCACGCGCTCGTCCTCTCCGTCGATGAGAAGAGCCAGATTCAAGCGGTGGATCGCACGCAGCCCATGCTGCCGCTCCGGCCCGGGCAAGTCGAACGGCACACGCACGACTACGTCCGCCACGGCGTCACCTCGCTCTTTGCCGCCCTGGAGACCCGCTCCGGCGCGGTCCTGGGCGAGTGCTATCCGCGGCGGCACCGCGCGATCGAGTTCCGGAAGTTCCTCGACCGTATTGATGCCGCCGTCCCGCCGAACCTCGACATCCACCTCATCGTCGACAACGCAAGTACGCACAAGACGCCTCTGATACAGCGGTGGCTGGCCAAGCGACCCCGGTATCACGTCCACTTCACCCCGACCAGCAGCTCGTGGATCAACATGGTCGAGCGCTTCTTCAGCGCGCTGACCACCCAGCAACTGCAACGGGGCGCGGATCGCAGCGTCCCGGCGCTCCACGCGCGGATCTACGGGTACCTCGCCGACCACAACAAACACCCCAAGCCGTTTATCTGGACGAAGACTGCGGACGACATCTTTGCCAGCGTTGCCCGTTTCTGTCAGCGCACTTCGAATTCGGGACAGTAGCAGGAAGCGTCGGGGGTGGTCATACAGCCGCTTGTCGCGATAGTTGCCTTCGCATTTCTATGAAACAGTCAGCTTACGAATTCTCGGTCGAATCAGGACAAACAGAGCGCCAGTACTTGCGTGACTTGTGGGTATACAGGGAGTTGTTCCTGTTTCTGGCCTGGCGCGATATTCTCGTTCGCTACAAACAGACGGTAATCGGGATTGCCTGGGCGGTAATCCGCCCTTTTCTCACGATGGTTGTATTTACCATCATCTTCGGCCGACTGGCCAGAATGCCAGCCGACGGCAGGGTCCCGTATGCAATAATGGTCTATGCCGCCACACTCCCTTGGCAGTTCTTTTCATCGGCACTGACTGAAGCCAGCGGCAGTTTGATCGGCAACGCTAACCTTATTTCAAAAGTGTACTTTCCGCGTCTGATCGTGCCGGCGGGCACAGTCATTACCAGTTTTGTAGATTCCTTGATTGCCGGCGGGGTCATGATACTGCTCATGTGGTGGTATCACTGGTGGCCCGACTGGCGGTTGATCACGCTACCGCTGTTCATGGTACTTGCTTTCATTGCTGCCACAGGGCCTGCGCTGTTCCTGTCGGCATTGAATGTCAGGTTCCGCGACTTTCGGTACGTTGTTCCTTTCCTCACGCAATTCGGTCTCTACGTCTCGCCAGTAGGATTCAGCAGCAGCATCGTACCTGAACGCTGGAGATCGCTCTATGCCTGCAACCCCATGGTCGGTGTCATTGACGGCTTCCGCTGGGCACTTCTCCGAGGACAGGCGCCAATCAATTGGCTCAGCATAGCGCTGTCCATTGGTGTCTCTATTGTGTTGTTGATCATGGGCATTTCCTACTTTAGGAAGGTCGAGAGGACATTCGCCGATGTTATCTGACCTACAGGAATGCGGTTCTTCGTGGAAATGTGTTGGTGAATTTGAATGTTACTTATGGTCTCATGACGCCGCTGTCAGCGGGAAACCGCGGCTTATGCGGGTGGCTGAAGGCGACTCGAAGTTGCGGTATGCCTTGTGAACGCACAGTTCGACGCGAGCTCCGTAACACGTACCGCCTTCCTGATTTCACACGCAATCCGACGGCCCTCGATCTCTACGGCGATTCCTGCGACGTGCCCTGACCCTCGGCTGGCATCGAAGACCTTCTACGAGCGTGTGGGCTGGTACACCGCGCGTTGTACGAGCGTAAGGCACGCCACGGGATCCGACTTGCCGGACAGCGATCTGCGGATCTAGCTCGACGCCAAGGTACGGCGCGTCGGCTGCCGCCGGTGCACCGGCATGAAGGAGGAACGGCTCGACGGGCTCGCGCGAATGCGCATCATACCCATCGCTTTGCGCTCTACGCGGGGAAGTAGTGCCGAAGTGCCGCGATTAAGGAAGTCGTGTGCGACCTGCGCCTCGACCGGCGCGCGGTCAAGGCGATGGAATGGTTGAACCGACAGGCGTAACCGACACGGACAGGCGAGCTACCGCCTGCGGTGATTGGGATCGGCGAGAACTCGATACGGAAGGGGCATGTCAATCGCGTCGGCGCCCGCGATTCGGAGTACGGTCGGGTGAGCGTATGATCGTTCTCTACCGCTTCCTCAGGGCGTCGCGAACGAAGCGGACATGCCTTGGCGCGTAGCACGCATAGGCGACTGACCGCGAGCACCGCGCCTCTCCACTCACCCGGGAGTTCCTGAACGTCATCCCGTCCGCCACGGCTCACTGGTCGGGGCCGTTCGGCGCCGGCGTCAATCCCCGATCGGTCCGGCGGCACGTGGCGACGACCGGCGATGGGGCCGACCGGACGACCCGCGACGCCGGCAGACGTTTCCACGACCGCCCCCGGCACCGCACGCGGCCGCCTCGCGCGGCGTGCAGAGCCTCGCCATACTACCACAACCGCGATTGAATTTCCCGACTGAACCACTGCGCGCGCAATCGTGGTTGCCCCACGCGAGTAACTCACCTCTCATCTCGACTTGCCAATGCTCCAGTTTCTACCGTGTTGACGCCGCCCGGAGGCGTCTCGCCGAATGTCCGGTATCTTGACCGGGCGCTTCGCGCGTTCGCACCTGTCGGTGCGCGAATCTTGGATCTCGGATGCGGTGACGGCGCGCACATCGCCTACTTGCGCGCTCGCGGACACGACGTGTGGGGCTGCGAGTTGCCCGCGCGCGTGGAGTTGCTACGCGCGCGCTTCGGTGTCGATTCACACATTTACATTCAGCCCGATCCCTACAGGCTTCCGTTCGAAGCCGCGACGTTTGATGTGGTGTATGCGAATCAAGTCTTCGAGCACGTGCAGCGATTGGAGGAATTGATCGCGGAGTCCCGACGCATTCTGCGACCAAGCGGTGTGTTGATCGCCTGCCTTCCCCTCCGCAGCACACCCGTGGAGTTGCACATGTTTGTGCCCTTTGTGCATTGGGTGCCGGCCGCCTGGAGGGAACGATATCTTGGCATTTGGTACTCAGTCATGCGTCCCCGACACCGCCTGCAATATGGATCGCCGGACGTGATGGCCCGTGCCGACGCCCGCTACATCTCCACAGAAACGTGGTACCGATCTAGGCGCGCCGTTGAACGCCTGCTTGCAGCGGACTTTCGTGACGTGCGCCTCGACACGAACCGTTACGTGGCCTCGAAATACGCGTGGCTCAGTCACGTGCCGGGGGTGGCGCAACTGGTTACCTATGCCGTCAATGCCTGCTTCATCGCCACACGGCCGCGCCGATTCAGCACTTAAAGGACAGTGGAGCGAAACGCCAAGTTCTTCATCGCGTCAGGCCGTATCGGATTGTTACGGTTCTCGATATGCCCCACCGGCCAAGAAGAAATGGCTCCGCTTTTCTACACAGATTTCCGGCCTGAGATACTGATCGGGTCGTCAAATAGTGCGTAGTATGTTACATTCTGCGCATGGCCAGCAAGACCGATGCCCGGACGTTGGATACGGCGACCCTGACGCACTTGCGGCGGTCCGTGGTCAAAGCGGTGCGCGCCGGGATGACGCAGACGACCGCCGCGCCCACGTTCGGGGTCAGTCTGCGCGCGGTGAACAAGTGGATGGCGCTGGACAAGA
>Ga0334722_10002572_pt1 | contig 20339 bp, 36 predicted proteins | sample C3_bottom_MG_FD_207210 | JGI IMG/M metagenome (GOLD analysis project Ga0334722, IMG submission 207210) | Sediment microbial communities from Yellowstone Lake, YNP, Wyoming, USA - C3_bottom | ecosystem: Environmental > Aquatic > Freshwater > Lake > Sediment | place: USA: Wyoming | collected... | reverse complement strand
TCTCTCAAGAAATCTGCTTCAGGGAGAGGGAAGATTAACCTTCCAGTTCTCAAGATGTGCTGACCCTCGTACATGAGGCGGATGAGATGGCTGGCAAACTTTGTGTCGTAACCATACTTCTCCATCAGCCCGCTACGATTGGTAGCTTTGTCCAAGCGAGACTTCAACATCTTCGCAACGTCTTTGATTTTTCTGCTTGGATGAAAGTTCAAGTCACCGATGGTGAAACTATCACCCTTATCGATTCCACCAGGGAGCAAACAACCGCGATACTCAGCGAGAAGTTTGTTTGGTGTTTCCTCGACGGCGCTTACTAGGAAACTGTAAGCGATGTTCAAGTCAGAAAAATTCTCTGTACGAATCTGCATCTTATGTTTCTGTCCGAATGCGTAACCAAGAAACTTCTGCTTGGCTCCCTTCCACGGGAACAGATAAGCGTTGTCGAGAAGCATTTGTCCGAATGCATCTTCGAAAACCACGTTCTCCTTGTTCACAAACAGCATTTCTAGCACATTTGGGTTATTCTCCATGGCTAACTTCATGAATTTGCGGATTTCGTATAATTTCCGGTCTACAGCGTTTTCATCGTTCTTTCCATCAGCACTCTTGGACAGAGTTGACAAATCAACCTGCTCAAGTGTCGAGAGTCCGTAATAATGCTCAGGTAGACCAACAAGAACACCAACAAAGTCCTTATCTGAAGTAGGAGTTGAAGTCCCATAAGTTCCAGAATACGTCTATTTTCAAGATTGTCACATACCATTAATGAGATGAAGCGTTCTTTTCCGCTGTCAATCTAACCCGATAACTGACCGTTTCAAGACTTTCGATACTTATCATCGAATCGAATGTGGCCACATTAACAGTTTCTATCTTCGAACACAGTTTAATTGGGTTTGTTCTGCTCGTTTCCTCACCGTATTTCTGTTTCATATTAAACTTATATTTCGCTATCTCTTCATGAAGTTGTCCAGAACCCCAAGTTTTACTGTATGGTCTGAATATATTCAGAATTTCTTTTCGTGAAGAGTGACCAGCATTTAGAAGTTTTCTATGAATACACGATGCGCTTATTTGAACAGTTCCCATCTCTAGCAATATGACATCATTCGAGTCGAGTGAGATAATTTACGCTTCAAATCGTCTTTCTGACATTGATATACATCGTAAATGATGAATGCCTTGTATCTCAAAAGCTACTTTAGCTTCTGGAATATAAAAGTCGTACTCCAGATTATGACCAGACTTTGGATTCTTTAGAAAATCGGGTCTAAAATTTCGTATCACTTTTATACCCGGTTTAAGAACCAGATTAAGACTCTGCTCAAATAAATCTTCAGAATAACTCATAGTGGAGGTGGGGGAAATCGAATCCCCGTCCATAAAATATTAACACTTGACATTTATGCGCTTAGATATTCTCTCATATCTGAGTATTCATTTGAATCTACTATTTTCTCAAGTCAATGTTAAGACAGTTTGCCCCGAGAACACAAACTGAATGCAACGGCTGTGTGGCTATTGCCCAATTCGGGTGGTATTTCTACTCCCGTCACTGTACCTCACCACGATGGAACTAGGCAGCCATTGCAAGAGGAGCAGAAGGCGCAAGCACCTGTGCAACTCTCTTTGCGAAAATCGAAACTACGTTCGAAATTTTTGCATTTGTTGGTTTTCACCTTTTTAAGGAGCCTGTGAGACCTCCGCGCAAAGTCTAGTATCTTTACTCCATGTCGAAACCTTTCACCCCCGAATTATGTTACACAGTCGCCTGTGCAACAACTGGTGCAGAAACAGCCTTGACCTTAGGCTTATAGTTCGCCTGTGTCAATGCGACCCCAGCATTTGTATCACCCAAGAGCTTTGCTTTCGCAATGTTCTGGGCTTTGTTGCGAGCCGTACGACCCTTCTGTGCATCATACTTCGCTTTCTTTTGTCCACCTTTTGCCATACTTCCTCCTTTAGTATCCTTCTGATACGATTATGTTCCAAGCGTACAAACCATCTGCGAGAATTGCGTCTATGTTTTTGAAATGAATAGTCTCGTTGATAAGACCTATTCGATTCAACATGTACTGTTTCAAGAACTCTTGCTTGTTCATATCTTCAATCCCTCATCTTCATCAGAAACATCTTCGCCTTTGAATTTCTTGTCGATTCGTGTCAACTGTGACTTCACTACAGTTGGTGTTGTTTTCAAGAACTTCGCTATCTCTTCTACATCACCAGATACGTTTTCTTTTGTGAGTAGAATAATCTTTTGTTTCAATGACAAATCTTTCATTCTATCGAATTGGTCAGTCACGTTATCATACCAACCAACATTCGTAATCATCTTACTTGCAGAATAGAACAAGAACGATGGACTGAATACAGCGGCGAGACTCACGAACAGAGCGAACCAGAATATAGCATTCTTCTCTGTAGTACGCATGACTGCGGCAATCGTTTCAATGATTGCTTTGAGTTCGAGCGTATCATGCTTTACAATCTGTTCTGTCTTTTCCTGCTGTTTCTGTAGCTGGTCAATCGCCTTCGTGATAGACTTTGATGAAGTTGTCCCACGTTCAGACAGACCTTGTAAAGAATTTCGAATCAGTTCTTCATTCTTTGCGCTTGTTGATAATTGCGCTATAGATGCTTTTGATGAATCGATTACTGTGTAGCTGTGCTTAGTGTACATGGATATCATACTCGACAATGAAACGATTGTCAAGAGAATTAATAGACATGACCCAAGAATTTTATTCCAAGTCGGTAGCTTCGTAGTACCAAGCAGAAACGATATAACAATGATAAGTGGTTCGACAGTCACAGCACCCCAAGCAGAAACACCAAGCTCAAGAAAGAATGCTGATTGCACCGTGAATGTCCATGTGGCTATCATTAAACCAAGAATCAAACATATGAAAATCAGAGTTTTGTCGAGCCACTTTTTCATTAATTTACTTTACCTTCTTCGCCAGTTTAACCAACTTTTTACCTATGCGGTCGTACATTCTGAGCATAGTATTTATATCCTTGACTTCTGTGACAGAAAACGACCCTTTCTTGCTGGCCGCGATTCTGTGAGCCATCGGTTTCTCTACCCGTGTTCTACTGCGCCTCGTTTTTTTCTTTTCTAATGCGTTTTCTGTATACCACTTCTTTGGCAGAACTTCATTCTCAAGAAAATTGATACATTCGCTTCTAGTCATGTAGGAGGTTGCTACACTCCGTACTCCGCGCTGGCGAAGCATCTTTTTCAGATTCACAACTGAAACATCGGCATATTTTTCAACTGATACGATTTCCTTTTCAGGAAAGCCAACTGTTCTATCGGCTGGAAATCTTTCTTTACGATTATTGACAATCGGGAGCAATCGAACATCATCAGGCTCAAGTTCTTTATGGATACCGAAAACCATGGGTTTTCCTGGGTACATGAGATACGCTTTATCTCTCTCGACAAGCTGTTTTGATATACTGAGAGCATATCCCTTATTCGCAGAGCCCACAGCTTTTGATAAGTCGGCTATCGACCACTTTTTGTTTTGGTTAATGAAAATCCGTATTTTATTCCATACTTTATTATCGAAATTCTGCGCCGCTTTGGTCTTCATTTCTTTTTCCCCCGTTTCTCCAAATAATTCCAAATGGTCTTCGTCTACTGTTGGTTTATCTGATGCAAAAACACCAGTTGCTTGTTTGTTCTTCATTCTGTTTCTCTCATCGTTTACTGTTGGACAATCTCGTACTTCATCTTCTGTGATTTCTCGCACAAGTTCATAAACGGGGGTTGAAGGTCCTCTTAAATTCCCCAGATAGTGATTTACTCTAGCAGCATTGAGTTTAATCAAATCTGATGAAATTCCAGAAGCATATGGGACAGTTACTCCAGCTTCTTCGCTCACTTCAGCCGCTGTCCAGATTTTCCTGCCCACAATAGAAAGAAATACCATCTGATGTTTCTGCATTAACCCCTCCTTGATTTAAGTTGTCGCTCGTACTTGCCGACCAAATTCTTCTTTTCCCTGTAGTGGTCTTCAATCAATGTATCTGATTCCATCTTGCAAAACTCGCAAGTTTCTTCATCACAAGTTCCTTCTATGTGAGCCATTGATTCTTGGACGTACTTGTCTACTAATAACACCCTGTTCTCCTTTAATTGATACAGACTGCGTTGATTTCTGGTGTTTCTTCCCCAGTAACTTCTTCATCCACAGATTCGAAATCTCTGTTGCTATAGTGGCCTAGAGTTGGCGAAAACCCTACGAGCGAAAACGAATTCCCCTCTTCATCTGAAGCTGATACAACTAATGCATCAGGATACTGCTCTGTGCATCTGTTCAGTTCATTTGCGTATTCTTTAAGCGTTTTCAACTTGCGGCTCCTTTGTTTTTTGATATTTTTCCGTCGCGGTCGAGATTATCCTCTACTTGTTCGATGATTGCTTCCAACGGATTACTTTACTTCTATCATAACTTCTCCTTGAGTTTTCTGAAAATCGGGAATCGAAGCGAGAAGTATCCATTTTCATCGGCTTCATCAGTCAGACCCTGAAACTTTGTTTCTGCCATCTGACCAAGAATCGTTGCTCTGTTTGTCCAGAACCAATCTCTCGAATATTCACCAGAGAGTTTGTATCCCGACCCGCACTTGGAGCGAACTTTCTTTCCTTCATACTCACCTTCGAGTAGAGTTGCACCGAGCGTTCCTTCGCAAGCTGTGCCGGGCGTCCCTTCTTCGAAACCAACAATCTTGAAGTCATCCTCGATGAACAGTTTGTGCTTGAGAAGATTCGCGCTCCGCTTCCAATCATAGTGATTGACAGGGTTGCGAAGCATCACACCTTCGTAGCCTTCTTCAACATACTTGACGCAAAGAGCATCGATTGCCTCTCTGTTGTTCGCTACTTGCTCGTATGGAATGAACGTGACGTACTTGAAATTGTACTTTGTCATGCATTCAGCATACTTCTTTACCATTTCGTCAGTGTTCGCCCAGTCCCCACCGATGTAGAAAACTGAATACTTGAGTTGTTTCTTTACTGCTGGGTCGAATCCTTTTTTCTTGCTGACAATGCTTGAGATTGTCTGGAACGGAATAGAATGCGAGTAAAGTTCACCGTCTACGAAAGTGAGGTCGTTCTCGGTCATGAGAATATTGAGTTCTTCTGCAATGTGGTCGAACCCGATGATTTTCTTACCAGTACGAGAGTACATTGTGCCGTTGAAGTATGAGCGTATACCGTCGAGCTTCTTGCTTGCCCACCAGTAAGCAATACCGTCGTTCTTCTGCTTCTTGTGATAGTCAAGATACTTTTCTGCAAGCTGTACTGTGAACTCACCGATGATTTTCCCGTAGGCTTTTTCGACAAGAGAGATACCAACACCACACTTCAAGTCTTTACCAAGAATCAACTTGATAACTCTCTGTGCATCTGCTGTGCATTTGCTCAACAGGTCATTCACGACAGTTCGAGCCTGTGTCCCTGAAATAGCTCTGCTGTGAAGATTCCCTGATATCTTCTTGAAGTCTATCCAAACGTCAGCGACAGAATAGCGTCCTGTCGGGCATTCATCAAACTTCTTGATGTTCGTGAGAATCTTTGGGTCGAGGGCTATCTGCAATGCTTCACGAACAAGAACTGAATCGTTCTTTACCAGGATAGCTACTTTGTCATTGAGTGAAGAAGTTTCGTTCAGTTCTTTAAGAAGTTTTTCCAATTTTGCGGTCCCTTTCGTCTCCCAGAAGATTGTATGTTGCACAGAAGCCTTCCCAGAAAGTTGACTTAGTTGTTGATTTCGGGCACTTGGACTAACTGGTTTACATCACTTTGTTCATTGAGACAATGCATACATTTCCATGTGAGAATTGTTGTCTTGTCTGCACGATAAACGGGAATATACTGATGTTTGAAAATCATCTGTTCTCCTTGATTTAATTTACTCTATCATTATTTGAGATTCTTGTCAAGAAAATTATTACAGATTTTACGACCACGAGCAAATAAAATTTCTCGTTGGTTTTTCGATTGAGTGACTATAGGGTCCAAAGTGTAAACGTCTTTGACGATAGCATAAGACACTTGGAGCTTCCATGATGCGTCATTCGCGCCGAATACAGACAAAATCTGCTTCTTAGCTTCCTCTTGAGTATAACCAACAAGACGCACGTTAAATTATATCATAAATCTGCGGAATGTCAAGAAAAAAGAAAACAGTTCAGAATTATATCTGAACTGCGATTTTGCTCACTCACTAGGGGTCGAACCTAGATTGACAGATTCAAAGTCTGTTGGCCTACCAGTTAGCTCGATGAGTGAATATTGGTACGTTTTGTACACCCAACGGGGTTCGAACCCGTAATTTTTTCCTTGAAAGGGAAACGACTTAACCATTCGTCCATGGGTGCGTAAAATTTCTGATGTCTTCTAGTTTGTCCAGAACTATCAGATTCAAAGAATTTTCTTTTGTAGCTGTTTCAACTTTATGCTTTACTTCTGTTGTCCCATAACCTTTTATCTCAACCCAGATTTCAAATTCTGGTAAATAAAAATCTGGGTAGTATTTACGTTCATTGCCATGAATATCCGTGTATTGAAAACCAACATATTTGCGTTCCCAAATGATATTCATACTATCACATCGTTTTACAAATGTCAACTCCCAAGTGCTATCCAAAATGACATTTTTTTGTAAACTTGTTTCTTGCCTCGGCCACTACCTCTTCTCATACCACCACAGTTTTTCTTGCTCTTTAACAAAACTACTTGATTTTCTTTTTGTTCGTCTGTCCACTTCTTTCCAATAAGTCGTTGCTGATATTGTAATTTAAGCTCTGGATGCATAGTCTTTCTGCACATATCGCAGAGTCCCTTTTTTGAAACTTTACGACCGCATTCACCGCATTTAGAGGCACGTTTTTCATCTTTCATTTCCTTTCTAACTTTCATCCTGTTCTTCTGAATTTCTTCTGCTCGAAAAAAGTACGGAGTATCGACCATGGGATAGTATTCGCGGTCCATGATTGATGCAAATATGATGAAGTCTGCTTTGTTCTTGTTGCAACGAATACACGTTACTACATAGTTATGTTCGTTCGTGTAACCACCCACAACAGGAGCAATGTGGTCAAGGGATGCTTTTCCTTTGATTTGTTTTTTGCAATAAAAGCACTTCCCATCTTGCTCTCGGAGAAGTTCTGCTCTCTTGCGGATTCTGAATTCTGAAGTTTCTCTCATCGTTATTTAATTATATCAGAAATTGGAGATTTGTCAACCTTAATATTTCCACATAATCCATGAGATGAACAATCCACCTAAGATACAGATAGTTAGCTTCACTTCAGGAGGAACAGCATCGAACAGATGTGGGTTGGTCAAGATGTACATATTTCTCCTTATAAGTGAGTGTCTAACCCAGTCTCTTTCGTGAAGATGCCCTGCAACTGGTCACAGTAAACATCTTCATGATGAACTACATGTTTCATGATTTAATTATATCAGAAAACAGGAAAATGTCAAGAAAAAAGGGCAGATGAAATGAATTCATCTGCCCAGATAAGTCTTTGATTTCTTTACTTCTTATTCAATTCAGCTTCCAAATCTGCAAGATATGGGTCAAGTTCAGGGGCACTTGGCGCAGGTGCAGGCTTTGGAGCAGGGGTTGCTGGTTTCGGTGATGGGGTTGCTGAAGGTCTTGGTGTTACTACTTCAGCTTCATCATCCGTAAGAGTCTCTGGCACGCCTGCAGGAGCTGGGTTAGCACGTTGCGTTCTCTGCTGTTGTGGAGCAGGCGCTGTTGTGCCAGTAGCATTCAAAACTTTTGCTCTGAATGCTGTATCGAGTTCCTCATAGGACTTGAATGCGCTCTCTGCGATGAATTCGTTGAGGTTGTACGCACTCTCCATGATTCTGTCTATCTCTTCAGGATTTGTTGAGATAGGGCTTGATTCACGAACGAACTGAGTTTCATCGTAGTTCGGGAAACCGCTAACAGTTTTGGTGATGAGGTTGATATCGAAACCTTTTTCAGGGTCGATGAAAATCAACTGTTCCAAACCTGGTTCGGGGAACAATACTGCATAGAATTTGTCATACAGTTTTGTACCAAACTCCCAGAGGAATACTTTACCCTCGTTTGCAGGGGTTTTCTTGTCGGTGATAACAAGAATGTTCGCAATGAATCTCTTCTTACGGTAGAACTGACGTGCCTTGATTTCATCCTGCGGGTCGCCTGTGTTAAACAAGATACCTGCATGTTCATCAATAGGACACTTGTGTCCAAGAGTTGCTGGGCAGTTCTCGTAAAAGAACCCAGTTGGTGTCTTGAACTGATGCTTCAGAACTTTTACCCATGGCATGAGTGCTGAATCCATAGGCAACATTCTGATGCGGTAGATATTCTTTCCTTCTTTCGGTGCTTCGGGCTTCCAGAAACGCTTGTCAACGCCTGTTGAGGCATCTTCCTGTTCTTTCAACTTGCCCATGTTATTAACGAATTTGCTTCTGTCCCATTTTGCCATAATCGTATATCTCCTAGGTATTTGGTCTTGGTGTCTGGTGTAATTTGTGTACACACGTCCACTTCTCTTCTCGCATCTGCTGTTTGGTAAGGATGAATATTTTCTTTTCGAGAATATTCTTCGGTTGCTGATGCTTCTCTGTTAAGGGCAATGCAATCATGTTCCATCTCGCTAAAAGCCACACTATGGTATTCTTTCGTTTGATGTCAGATTCATCCATAGTAGGAACTTTCAACAATTCTTTGAAATGACAGAGATAGTTCTTTCCGTTCTCTTGAATCAAATAACAGGACGGATAAATCTTTCTGTCTTTTCTGTTTGCTATCCCTATGCGCTCCAGAGTCTCTTTGATTATCTTCTCTGGTTTCAACAACTTGACTTCCAATTTGCTCATTTTACATGCTCCTATCCCCGATGTCAATATCCACAAGTACCATTACATTTCTTGTCAAGCATATTTTTCAAAATCTCTTGTGTTTTCACAACAACTTCTTCGAGATTCTTATCTTCCGTATTGATGTTGATAACAGGGATTCCATGTTTCATAGAAAGTTCTTCCCCGTATACTCGATACCGATTTATAAGTGCATCAAAGAAATCCTTCCCCTTTCTGTCGAAATAATCTTCGGCGCCCTTTTCCCGAGTTGACATACGTTGCTTTGCCGTCTCGAAGGAAACATTGAACAATAGAATTGCGTTCGGCATAAACCCCCGACTCGCAATCTTTGATATATTTAGTAGTGTGTCAACTTCAAGCCCTGTCGTGATTGTCTGATATGCTAAGGTGCTCAAGACACCACGACTACAAAGAATCAGCTTGTCCCAGTTTGGTTCAACAACATTCTTGATATGGACTGCTCTGTCTGCTTGGAATAGAAGCATTCTTGCCATCTCGTCTATTCCATACTTATTGTCTTTGTCAAGAACCATATCACGAAATATTCCCTGCGGTTCCTTTGTGACAATACAACCCGGATGCTTCTCTGCAATCTTGTCGAGTACAGATGATTTACCACATCCGTCTATTCCTTCCAGTGAAATATACATTATTTCTTTCCTCCGAACGCTATTCGTATCTTTTCCACATCTGAACGTGTAATGAGCCCCAACTTCAAAAACTCTGTAGATTCTGCTTTCGAGCATTTGAAGTACAATGAAATGAGGTCAACGTGTTCTTTGTCAATTCCCGTTTCGAGTAGCTTTGGGTACTTCAAGAACTTACGACTGCGTGGGATTATCTTCAACAAAAGACCATACATATCCCGCTTGCTCAACGCATCCTGATATACGCTGATACTATTTATAATCGGTAAATATCCCTCATCCATTCCAAGAAAACGAATTATCATGAATGAATTCCAGACTTTCATCTCTGTATCTCTGTCAGTCACATTACCACGTTTATTGATAGTGATATCAGACAGATAATCGAAAAGAGTAACAGGCTTTCCCTTTACTTCCTCTTCGAATACATGGACAACTTTCTGGGTAGGTAAATCAAACAATTCATCGAGCATTTTTCTTTTTTGTCGCTTTCTTCTTGCCTGCTATCACTTTACGACTGGTAGCGGCTTTCTTTAGTGCGGGTTTCTTCTTTTCTGGTACTACTGCTGTTGGGTATGGGGCAGGTGTTTTGCAGAAAATATTACCCAATCTTACAACAGATTCAAGAGCTTTTTCAAGCCGTGAACGCTCTTTGTCTTTCTTTGTTTTCATCTTTATTGACTCCTCGGGTTTAAAATAATAAATCATACTTCAGTTCTTTGCAAACTCTGCTGGAATCCATGCAACAACATTGATGTTACCCTTTTGCATTTTGCACTGTGAATAATGTACCATTATAAACTTTTCCTCGCTTTCCAATATCGTTTCATAGATTCAGATTTCTTCTTTTTAGTTTCGTTTGTCATAATTTGTCCCAAGTGAGAAACAGATAACTTTAATCTGGTCTCATCAGACGCTTTTTTACCGATTAAAGCGTCTGAAAGAGATTTTCTATGACTATCTGAACGAATACGACCCGTAGCAATTTCCGATAATCGTTGCTTATGTTCTTCTGATAATTTGCGGCCCGTTCTATTTCTACTCATTAGAATCTTCGTTTCTTTAGAATGAGTTTTACCTTCCATCCCCGATTTACTATGTTTGCCTTTGTTCCAAGGGATATTTCCTTTCAAAGCTATCGAATTTGCTTTACCAATTTTTCGCTTTCGTTGTTCTGAACATTTACAACCAGAAGTGCCGTCACCACCGTTAGTCAAATTCAATAACGAACCATATGGTATTTTACCGATACATTGAATAACATACTTCTCAAAACACAAAGCGCACTCTTCTGAAATATTCGATATTACTTTTATAGGTATAGAATTTTTCAATCTATCCCGAAGAATCAAATGTCTTTGTTTACTATCTATTCGAGAGTCTTTCCCCTTCCCAACGTAAAACGGTTCAAAGAAAAAAGTAGCAAATTCGGAAGTAAATCTTCCGGGTTTTGTAGCGTCAAGAAATATATAAGAGTAGTAAGTCATCATTCACCTCACTATTATTTATATATCGCAAAATTTACTTAACAATCAATCACTTCATCAACAACATCAAATTCAGGCTGAAGTCTGCAAAGTGTGTTTCTCTGTCAATAACGAAGTTCAACCCACGATGGATGTACTCACAACAAAGAATGATGGCTTCTGCTTTCTGTGGCTCTTTCCAGTCTTTGAATGCATCATCCTTCTCCCAAATGAGCGAGTTGTAAACACATTTGATAAGACCTTCATAATCGAGCTTGTTGTTTCTCAATAGCTCACGAATCTCAGATAGCTTCTTGCGCTTAATCATATCAACATAGTTTGCGTATACATCTTCATTCTGGAGCTCTTGGAAGTCAATCTCAAGTGTCCCAGTTGTGCAGAAGTATTGCAAATGATTGATAGTCTTACGAATATCAGGATAGTGCTTCTTAATCAGCTTCACCAAATTCGTTTTCTGGTCTGCTGGAAGTTCTATCTTTTCTGCACGAAGAATTTCAACTACTCTGCGAAGAATAAGAGGTTCGTCAACCCGCTCGAAATAGATTTCTTTCAATCTGGATTTCAATGCGGATGATATCTTCTCTGGGTTATTGCATGTGAATACAAATCTTGCTGATTCAGTCACAGTCTCAATAAGATTTCTCAATGAGTCTTGTGCGGCTTTGCTCAACCCATCGGCTTCATCAAGAATAACCAACTTCACTTTGTCATCCATCGCCATAGTTGAACAGAAAGTCTTGATTTTTGTTCTTATCAAATCAATCCCGCTTTCTTCAGAAGCGTTCACATATAGATACGTTAATTCCATCTGTCCAGCCAAAATTTTAGCTAGAGTTGTTTTGCCAGTACCCGGAGAACCCTCAAACAACATATTTTGCATATGTGCTGGCCCCAGCTCAATTACTTTAGACATTATCTTTTTGAGTGATTGAGGAATAATAATGGATTCTAAATCTACGGGTCTGTATTTTTCAACCCACGGTATTGATATTTCGCTCATTGTTCCTCCGAAGTATTTGAGATTTTCTCATATTCTGTCTTTGTTCAATTGACAGACTCTTCCCAAGTTTAGCAACTCTCATTTTTTCTCTAGTTTCTAAAGAAACACCAATCATACCCTTATTCCATGGGGGATTATTTTTATGATATTCTATTGCTTTTTGTATTGCACATTCTGAAAATTTTCTACCTTTGGTACTTTGCTGTAATGCTTTTATCCACGCTTCGCTTTTTCTTATCCCTTTAGTTGCTATACTTATTTTCTTACGAGTTTCTGCACTAATTGGACCTCTTGTAATTTCTCTCAATTTTCTTTTTGTTTCGTCTGAATGATGTTTACCTTTACGAGAGTTATAGCCTCCGATACCACCAGATTTTGTATTATAAAGAATGTCTCGATTTATTGATATAAATTCTGAAGTTATGAATTCTCTTTCTACTTGATACATCTCTTCTTTGGAAGAACAAAAACAGATTATATTTCTTTTAAATTTACTTCTACCATATTTTTCTATCGCTTTAAAAAGAATTGTTCCAGACCCAAGATAATCATCATTAAAATTATTGGTTTTATGTGCTCCTATATAGACTTTACCGTTTACTAAATTTATAGTCTGATAAATTATATAATATGGAGCTTTTTCTGGAACAGACAATTGCATTATTTACTTTCCTCCGGACGTTTCAACCAAAGTGTATGTTGCGGTGTTACGACAAGTGCTGTTTCTTGACAACAAGAGAGTAACAGATGTTCGGCTAGATTAACAGCCTCTACTGTGATTTTCTTAGAGTCCGATGGGAATTTAGGATAGTTTACTAGACCAATCTTCCCCATCTTCTATTCCACCCGTGTATACGAACTTCTGCTGGGTTATCGTAACGCACAGACCCTTCTCACAATATTTGGCACATTCTTTAGTAATCCAATTGATGTCACCAGCCATATTGATTTCAGCCCAGAACGTATCAATCGTTTTGATATCTTTTATCGTTAATCGTGACATGCTTGTTCTACCTTTGAGCCATCAAAATCTATAAATTGAATATTCTGAATATCATGACCGTTAAGAACTTTCAGAATATGTACAGCTTGGTTGTTAAAATCCTCAAGTATTAATGCTTTGAATTCTTCGTTTCCTTCTGATAATTCATGAGCGATAGAACCTAAACTCATACCCAAGGCCGATACTGCTGTATTAACTGGGGCATCGTCTCCAGCTTCAGCTAGAGCATCAATTGTACTGTACATACCTCGCTGAACTGCTTCAGCATATTTCCTCAATATCTCGTCTTTCTTTTTCTCGTCAACGCTCATGTGTTTATAGCTCCCAACACTTATTTTGGAAATTGATTGACCAACCTATTTGATGTTTTGTATCGATGATGAATTCTCTATTCGCTTTCTTGTTGAAGTAAGCAAAAATGAAACGGGGATGGTCTTCTAGGTCGTAGTCAAGCAACACACCAACAAAGTCAACACTTTCTGGGGATATTACTTTGTAGCATGTTCCGATTCCTTCTTCAAGTTCTTCGTGTTTCACGTTCACAATCCATGGGTGAATATACTGTTCACCTATTCTGATACTTTCCAACTTGTTATCACCAACTTTTACGGGTTTACTTTCTTGCATTTTTTAAATCCTCCAATTTTATAAATAAACCAATATTTCTTCATCTAAAAGAGTGTAAAGCCAAAAAATAAGAATCGGTCAAATCGTACAACGGCATCTTTGATGTAGCTTTCGGCGGTCTGTTTGTTTTTAAATACTCATCGAATAATACACGAACATTCTGTGGAAGTCTATCCACACATACTACTTTCTGCCAGCCTTTAGGTTGTTTATTTTCTTTTTTCAGTTGAGCCGCGAGTTCTTTTGGAATGACATACTTTCTCCAGCTACTTACAGCAACAACTTTCAATTCGCTCTCTGGTAATAGTTCTCGTATCTTCACTCTTAGATACCAGAAATTTCCAGCGATTATATCTTTTGATGATGATTTTGAACCAAAAGATAGACCTTCGAGGTTGATTGTTTTCGGATGATATTTCAGCAAGAAAGCCAAAATATCATCCGAATTTTTAACAATCAGTTCTTCTCCCGCTTCTGGGTTGCTCACTACGATGTAGTCAACAATGTCTTGCTTTTCGTCAAGAATTGTAACGCCAGTTGAACGGAGGGACAAATCGATACCTGCATGATATATTTTTTTCATGCAAGTATTTATAGCATCTGTTTACTTACCCGCTGGGCGTTTGTTCAATCCAGCTTGCGCCAGAATAGCGGCAACATCATCTATATGCAAGCAGTCACACATGCAAGCACCTTGGTCATTCGTCAGTGGGGCAATTCCACCATTACAGTAATCGTTCCCTGCAACTGCACTATGCAATACACCGAAGGATACAATCTCCCCGCTATTACCTATCTTGATAACCTTATCACCATTCTTTGCTTCACGTCCGTTTCTATAATGCATGTTTCTCCTTAATCAACAACTGGAAGTTTGGTCTTTTTCTTTTCCTTCTCTTTTTCTTTCAAATCTTCGTACACTGATGCGGCGACTTCTGATGCTCTGACTCTCCACTTCAGTTCGTTCTCTTCTGAAGCAAGCAAAACTTCAGCATAGAAATCCTCATAATCGTGCTTTGCGATTCCATACTGCTTCGAGCGTTCTTCTGATTCTGGATTGTACTCACAATGTCTGAGTTCATGACGAATCAAACGCATCTTGTCATCTTCGCTGTAGTGTTCCCAAGGAAGTTCATCGATAACAAGAATGTAATCCCAACCCTCTTCAGGCTGCCCAATCTCTGGGTTGCTTGTGAGATAACGAACAAGCTGTGAAGGTTTGCTGATGTAAGCCAACCAACTCTTCAGCTTTGGTTTTGTGTCGAAAAGAACTTTGATGTTCGCTGATACCATGTCACCAAAGAATCGTTCTTTCACTGTTTGTACCAATGTCAAAACTTCTGCAGGAGCTTCTCTGTAATCCATGTTAGTTACTCCCCGCAATATTCCCAGCATCTTGACCGCTGATATTGATTGCATTTCCTGTGCTTCTATAAGAACTACATGCGGCAGACGCAACAACCATCTGGTCGAGATATCCTTCAGCGCCAGCTTTAGCCTGATAAACGCGAGAGTTCATGTTATGTGCGCTACCAATCTGCAATGCGGCAGCATGAGCGTCAATGTTCTGGGCGAGGAATACGAATTCCCAGCTATATGTCTCTGCTGTTAAACCCTCCATCGAACCCGATTCATCCAAAATCATTACAACTTCTGTTAAGTCTTTTTTCATTTTATTCCTCCAATTTAAAGAATTGACTAAATCTTCATACATTTCATATAGATGCAGACCATCTGAGAATGCGATGATTTTGCCATCTTCACACGGGAAAGTCAAGTGGGCAAGGATATATTCTTTCAACATCTGCAACCCGCCCAAGTTCTCAGGGAAGCCAGCAAACAAATCCCAAGAACGAAACGTAACAGCCATATTGAGCTTTCCTTCAACAACCTTCATCTGTATGCTGTTCAGACAAGGAGGGTCGCTCAAATGTGTCGTGTAGACATCACCGATAGCGAATCTTGCTTGGTTTGTGTTTCCCTGTGCTTTGTTCAATACTGCGATGATATGGTCAAGCTGTTTGACAATGAATTCACCGTATGTGTAGACTTCATTCTCTGTCTTTCTGTCAGACAAAAGATAGCGTTCACAATACTCTGCAATCTTATCGTCATCAGTTGGAGGTGGGAGACCGGGAGGCATAATTGGCGCAAGTGGGCGATGTCCTGGATTATCGATAATCACCATGACACTTTCCAACTGTTTACGAATCTGACCCTCATACGAGCCACCCTTAACAACGAAATCCCAACCATTCTCAACGCATAACCACATCACTTCTCGCCATGCATCTTGAATCGAATAAGATTTTACAACATTCAAATCGAAATTATCACTCTCGAATCTCCTTACCTTTGCAATCAGGGCACTGTACTAGGTGCCAACCATTACATTCTGTTGATAACATATCCAAGTTCTTGAAAGTCCAAGCACATTTGATACGATGAAGAATTTTATGTCTGCTCTCATGTGCTTCTCGCCATAGTCTCAAAAGAACCGAGTCCTGTGCTGGCACAGAACCCGGCTTATGATATACTGGCAAACGTCCCTTGCCGCAACATGACTTGCATTTTTTTACAAGGTCATGCATGATGTTATGCTCCTGTCGTTGCTGCCGCGCCCACCCGAAGAGGTGAGATGAAGTAGCGCAACTTCTCGTAGTCTGTCGTTTCTGCTTCAAACTGAACAGTCTTGGCATGAACGCCTACTTTGTACTTTGGTCCATCGAAGAAAAGACCGAAATTGTCTCGCTTCTCATCTTTGATTGTTACGGATACATCGAAGTCAACGGCACATTCACCATCAATCTTCTCTGTATAAGCATGGGACTGAGAATCTTTGACTTTGTTGCTGATGCTGTACGATAGCTGACCACCCGATGCTTTCAACTTGAGAACATTCACATTGATGCTATTTGAGATAGTCTTTACTTTCTTGATGAAAGCTGAATCTACTTCAAATTCCCCGTGGAAATCCAAAGGATTCTTCGGGCCGAGCGCGCCTTCTGTGATGAGAGTTAGAGCAGAGAGAACATAATCAACCTTTGACTTGTCGTTATAGTTGATTGTCATCTCGTTACCTTCAATCGAAAGTGTGAGAGAATTGATATCACCAAACATTGTCAAGACTGTGACGAACTCTGAGAGATTGTAGATACCGAACTTCTCCAAGTCTCCAGATTCGATTGCAACGATTGCTGGTTTGTACCAGACGTTTGCCATCTGTGAACCATCTTCAGAGCGTGTATTCACCATGAGAGTTTCACCTCTCTTTGCGAATATCACAGAGTTGACTGAATTCATCAACGCTTTAAGCGGACCAACGAACTTCTTTACATCAAGAACTTTAATTACTGTTGCCATGTGTTCCTCCTATGTTTTTAACTTCATTACTGCTTGAATTCCCGTGTATGTATTAGTGGTGATGATACTTAAAAGCTCGGCTTTTGTCAATCCCCTTTCGAGAATTATGTCATTTATATCTTTCACTTTTGTATCTTTTGGCCAAACGAATACTCGCTCATAGTTTCGAGCAAAAATTGATGCTTCTTTCTTACCAGCTTTATCGTTATCGAATACCCAAACTCTTCTCGGGAATTTTTTAGCTACTGTTTCATACATAGCTGTTTCCCAGCGAGTTATACCACTTGTTGCTATCGCATTGTCGATAAACATAGCGTCTATCGGACCTTCAAGTATGAATACATCTTTTGACGAGTCAACAAGATAGTAATTGAATATTTTGTGATTCTCTTTGGGTTTGTATGTCAGATACTTGAAATCATCAGTATGCTTGCCAGTCAAATCTCTACCCTGATAGCAATAAACTCTACCTTCTGTATCGAGAAATGGAATCAACAATCTGTTTCTGTAATCACCAGAATCACAAATGCGCCATGTGCTGTAATATTTTTCAGGTATCTTTCTCTTCATCAAAAGTGTTATAGCGGCGTGCTGAAGAGTCATACGCTCAACTGACTCCTGATGCTCGAACACTGGAAAACTATCCTTAACGAATTCTTCTGTCGCATCAACTCTATCAGGTTTTGGAACAGCCAATTTGATTAGCCCTGATGTAGATGCCATAGGGCGTAAATGCTTCAACCCAAATAACTTCTTGTAATGCTCTGGATAATTCTCTTTGAGGAAGGCCTTAAGTGACAGGCTTGCGCCACAGTTATGACAGTAGTAAGTAGCTGAATCATCCCCGAAAAGCACCCATCCTCTTCGCTTAGACCGGCTTTTCTTGCTGTCTCCACATAGAACGCAACGGAAGTTATATCCCCGACTGCTCTCCTTCAATCCTGGGGCAATCTGACGCATAACTTCATTTAAGGCTTGCTTGTCTAGCAATCTACTCTCCACTTTTTGTCGCAAAGTCTACAGTGTTTATCTACCCAGTAAACATCTCTGTCGTAACCACCTGTATTCGCTCCATTTTTCTCTGTAACAGCCGCTTTCGGATGAGAACAATCATTCTGAATAGATTCAATTTGACTAGATAAAGATTGAATCTGTAATCTCAATTGGTCGATATAATCGCTCATTTAAAAATCCCCCAAAGCATCCACGATATACAGCTTACCGCTAATGCTGGGACCAACATAAACACATTCCCAATACCAGAACAATATCCAGATGAACCATCGTCATAGATGAATAGAGCATACACTAATCCAAAAACTGTGATTGCTGTAGGAATCATCCAGCTTGCAAATGTTATCGTAATCATAGATACACCAACTCTTTCAATGTTTTGGAATGGGTTACTTCTCTTTCGACAATCTCTGTATATTCTTTGTAGTTATTAAGTTGATGGGCAAGTTCTTTCTCTAAAGCAATCTTGAAATCATCACTCACATAATCATATCGACTTACGAGAGAACACATCAATGATACAGCTTCACCGTGTTCATCATCTTCTAACTCCCAATATTTTTCGAGTTCTTCTTTCATTTCAAGCATATTCTTATAACCCATTGTTACCTCCCTGATGTGTATTTGAACGCATCGTTTACGACAATCATTTGCTCTCTGAAAAAAGCGATGTTCTTCTTAGCTAGTTCAGTTCGCTCTTTCAGATTGTACATTTCTTTACCGAATACAGACTTCAACATTTTCTTCTGCAAGTCAGGTATCTTATCAAACACTTTCAAGAAAAGCAAGAACTCGAAGGGAAAATCTCTATCTTTAAGATAATGCTGAATAATGATGGGGTACCCAGTACCTTTTGTTGATGTGTATTCTTCCCACGACTTCACTTTGTTATCTCTGATGTACTTTGACATCTGCACAGAAAACGGTTTGAGATTAGCCGACTTATTCTGGTCTTTCAAATAATCATCAATGTATCTCGGTATGTCTGTGATATATTTTGAGCCATGTGTAGAAAATACCCATATGAGATATGCTTCGAACTTCTTCAAGTCACACTCTAGCTTTTCGAATTCTTTTTGAACGAACGCATCCAGAGAGTACACAAACTGCTCGGGTATGTGCTTGCCTGGTTTTATCGCATGTCCATGAAAGTATTTGAAATATACCACCATGAACTTGTTGTAAACCTGCAATGCTGAGGGTACTTGTCTACGAGCGCAATTCATTTGCTCTCCTGATATCCCAATGAACACAATTCTGTGAATGATTCGGTTTTTGTTCTCCACATATATCACAAGTATTACGAATGATAGAAACGCTATCGATTGTACCTTCTGCTTTTATATCATTTCGTGTAAACCCTGCTGGGGCATACCACATATCAGGATGAGCATTTTGAATCGCGGGTGCTACAAACATAGGAAAATATGGCGCATATATCATTCCAGCGGCCATATTCATTCTTCCAGTATAACCCACTCTTGGTTCGACTTGATTATTCACCAAATCATGCTTTACAATCAAAACAGTTCTCCCATATCTACATGGTCGTTATTTCTTTCAGCTTTCAGCTTATCAAGTATGAACGTGTTATTCAAGATGGTAAGTAAATCAAAATCGAAATTTTCTACGAGACCAAGCATAGCATCATACCAAGTATCGAACCTCTGGCGTACTTTCAAGAAGAAAAGTTCAGCTTCTTGACGCTCTTGTGAAGTAAGATGTTCCTTATCAAGCAATACAATCATTGCTTTTATCTCTGCATCTGTCGTGACTTCATACAAATGTTTCAAATAAAGAACATCTGGCATTCTGTTCTTTCGTAAGAAGCTGGAATCTATAATCATCTTTGTCCTTTTTTCTTGATTTTTATCATAGCTTTGTTCTTCTTCATTCGTTTCTTGATATCTTTGCGTAACACATCTGGTATCCAGATAGTATTATCATCAAATGGAGGAACATCAGCTACTTCGTAAGATTGCATCTTCTCTCCGGGAATGTGAAACAAAACAGTATCTTTGTAGAGAATATGCCAAATCCAATTTTCTTTTTTCTCCAGCTCTTTCTTATCGACAATCTTTGTGTCTTTGACAATGACATCCCAGAAAGGTGCCCAGACTTTCCTATACTTCTTTTTGTCGATAGTGACAGGTGATATTAATTTTATGATTCCAGATGGAACGATAACATTATTATCACTCGAAATAGCTCTACCCATTGATTAGTCTCGCATTGCTAGGAATCTGAGTAGACAGGATGATTCCTGAACGCTCTGCCATCTGGGCACGATATA
>Ga0334722_10002571_pt1 | contig 20340 bp, 17 predicted proteins | sample C3_bottom_MG_FD_207210 | JGI IMG/M metagenome (GOLD analysis project Ga0334722, IMG submission 207210) | Sediment microbial communities from Yellowstone Lake, YNP, Wyoming, USA - C3_bottom | ecosystem: Environmental > Aquatic > Freshwater > Lake > Sediment | place: USA: Wyoming | collected... | reverse complement strand
GGGATAACAGGCTGATGGTGCCCAAGAGTTCACATCGACGGCACCGTTTGGCACCTCGATGTCGGCTCGTCGCATCCTGGGGCGGAAGTACGTCCCAAGGGTTTGGCTGTTCGCCAATTAAAGCGGTACGTGAGCTGGGTTCAGAACGTCGTGAGACAGTTCGGTCTCTATCCAGCGTGGGCGTAGGGAACTTGAGAGGAGCTGCTCCTAGTACGAGAGGACCGGAGTGGACGAACCGCTGGTGTGCCAGTTGTCCTGCCAAGGGCATCGCTGGGTAGCTATGTTCGGTCGGGATAAGCACTGAAAGCATCTAAGTGCGAAGCTCGCCTCAAGATGAGGTTCCCCACCGGGTCAACCGGGTAAGACCGCAGGTAGACCACCTGTTCGATAGGCGGCATGTGGAAGTCGGGTAACCGGCGAAGCTGAGCCGTACTAATGGTCGAGGGCTTGACCACTTCAGCAGCTGACCAATGGGCAGCTGCCAGGGATCTGGGATCCCACCTTGTCGCCGGCACGGGCCGGCGCGGACAGAACGCGAAGATTCCCATCGACTCGAGCGCCGCACGCGGACGAATGGTCCCCGTGGCGTCGCAGCCGGTCACATCGTCACAGCAGAAGAACCCCGGTGACTCCAGCGGAGAGGCCACACCCGTTCCCATCCCGAACACGGCAGTTAAGCTCTCCAGCGCCGAAGATACTGAGAGGGCAGCCTTTCGGGAAAATAGGTCGTCGCCGGGGTTATTCGCATCCTGGAGCCGCGCCCGTATGATTCCCGGGTGACCACGCCTCTCCCGGCCGACGCGGACGGCGCCGAGCTTGCTGCCTCCGATGCGCCCCGGACCGTGGCCGCGATCTGCATATACCTGCTCGCCGAGGACGGCGCCTGGCGTGCCGCCCGCCCGCTGCGCGAGCATCGCTGCATGGCGGCATCGTCGCTCGCCGCGCCCAGCCTGGAGAAGCAGCGCCGCCTCTGCCTCAAGGGCGATCACGTCCGTTGTCCTGCCTATCTGACCGCGCGCGAGGCGCTGGCGCGGGACCGCGGCATCTCGGTGGAGGACCTCGAAGCGTTCGAGGAGCGCCTGGCATCACGTGTGCCGCGCAGCGTGCCGGTGGCACTGGATCGGCCCAGTGCGATCGCCGGACCCCTGGCTGTCGTCGGCGGGACGAGACAGGCCACGCGCATCGGGCTGGCCGCGGTCATGCTCGCCGCCGGGGGCGTGCTCCTGGCGGCACGCTTCGTGGGTGGCGGACCCGCTGGATCCGCGGGCCCTACGCCGACGGCGTCGCTCGCGGCGGCGAGTCCGACTCCGAGTTTGACCGCGGCACCATCGCTCAGTCCCTCCCCCTCGCCGACGGCCAGCCCGTCACCCAGCCCGTCAGCGAGCCCCACTCCGACCCTGACGCCGAGCCCGGGCCCGAGCCCGAGCCCGAGCCCCGCGCCGAAGCCGAGTGCCTCGCCCTCGCCGAGCCTGCCGGCACCGACCCGCACCTATACCGTGCAGGCGGGTGACACGCTCATCGGCATCGCGGCGAAGTTCAAGACGACCGTGGCCATCCTTCAGGCGCTCAACGGGATCGAAGATGCGCGGCTCATCCACACGGGGCAGGTGCTGAAGATCCCCTGAGCCCCGTCGGTCATCGCTGGCAGCTCCGGCAATAGCTGGTCACGAAACCGCCCGCCGCGATCTCGGTGATCCTGGTCCCGCAGCGCGGGCAGGGATCGCCGCCGCGGCGATGAACGCGCAGGAAGTCGCGCACCTCGACCTCGAAGGTGGGCGGCACTCTATGCCGCAGCTCCTGGATCGCCCAGGCCAGCGTCTCCCGCGTGGCCGCGAAGAGCCCGTCCACTTCCTCGGCAGCAAGGGTGGTGCGTTTGCGGAAGGGAGCGAGGCGGGCGGCCCACAGGATCTCGTCGCTGTAGCCGTTGCCGATGCCAGCGACGAAGGTCTGGTCGCGAAGCAGGTTCTTCAGCTCGCCGCGATGCCGGGCGATCCGCCCTCGCCAGGTGGCAAGGTCGAGTGCCGGGTCGTCGGCGTCGGGGCCCTGCTCGGACCAGCCGGCGACCATCCGTGCCGCGCCAGCCGGTAGCAGGTAGATCTTGCCCATCCGCGTCGGGTCGCGGTAGCGCAGCTCGACCGCGTCGCGGTCCGGGGGCAGCCACGCAGCGCCGCGTGTCCAGGCGGGGGCGTCCACGGCCTGCTCCCCCCGTGGGCCAAGGCCCAGCACGAACGCCGTCGAGGCGAACGCCCTGGCGCCCGGCGCCGCCATCCCCAGGCGTCCCGTCAGCATGGGGTTCACGATGATCCGATCGCGATCGAGCTCGAGGATGAGGAACTTGCCGCGGCGGCGGACGACGCGGAGAGGCTGGCCGACGATCGCGTCCAGCTCCGCGGGTGTGCCCCGAAGGATGAGGCTCTCGGGTCCGCTGGCCGACGTGACGGGGCGCCCGGCGAGAGCGGCCTGGAAGGCGTCGGCGAGGACGGCGAGGTCGGGCAACTCGGGCAGGGGCGCGTCCCTCGCTTCCGTTGTTTGCGGATGCGGGCGCATGGTAGTATGCGCGGGCCCTTCCGGGGACGAGCGCCACGGCGCATGCGCGTGCCGACCGCGACGAAGGAGTCTGACGAGCCCGACGGGACACGGACGACCACCCCTCGACGTGCGAAGGCCCGGGCGTCCGCTCGGGCCTTGATCGTTCCCCGGGTGGAGTTCGACCGAAGGAGACCATGAGCTTGACCGTAGAGCAGCAGGACGGGCCCCAGCCGGAGCCGGAGGCGAACGCCGCCGAGATGCCAGCTGGCGATGAGAGCGTCGCGACCGCCGTCGTCGACGAGCCCGCCACCACCGAGATCATCGACACCGTCATGGTGGAGCCGCTTCTCGAAGACCCGACCGCCGAGGCAGCGCCCGCCCGCGCCGAGGAGGACGCGGAAGCCGTGGAGGCCAGCGAGGCCGCCGCGCAGCCCGTCGTCGAGGAGGTCCCCGCCGAGGCGACCCCCGCCACCTCCGATGTGGAAGCCGTCGAGGCTGTCGCGGAAGTGGTCGCCGCGGAGGCGGTGCCCGTCGAGGAGATCGCGGCAGCTCCCGCCGCCGAACCCCCGCCCGCGCCCCGTGACCTGGGTCCGGAGCCGACGACGATGGAGGAGCTGCTCGGTGAGCAGAGCGGTGATATCCGCAGCTTCAAGCACGGTGATGTCGTCGAGGGCGCGGTGGTTCGCATCGACAAGGACGAGATCCTCGTCGACATCGGCGCCAAGTCGGAAGGCGTGGTCAGCAACCGCGAGCTCTTCGGTCGGACCGCCGAGTCCCAGCCCCAGCTGCACATCGGCGATACGGTCCTGGTCTACGTGCTGCAGCCGGAGTCCAACGAGGGCCACGCGGTCCTCTCGCTCCGTCGCGCCGGCCTGGAGCGCAAGTGGCGCTCGATGCAGGAGCAGTTCGATGCGGGCGTGGTCATCGAGGCGCCGGTCATCGACCACAACAAGGGCGGTCTGATCGTCGACTGCGGCATCCGTGGATTCGTGCCCATCAGCCAGATCGTCGACTTCCCGCGTCGGCCCCAGAACGACCAGCCGCGCGACGCGGCACAGGAGATCGCCGAGAAGCTGCAGCCGTTCGTCGGCCGCAAGCTGCGCCTGAAGATCCTCGAGGTCAACCGCAAGGCCAATCGGCTGATCCTCTCCGAGAAGGTCGCCCTCTACGAGGAGCGCCGCGAGAAGCGCGACGAGCTGTTCAGCAGCCTCCAGGTCGGCCAGAAGGTCACCGGCACGGTCCGCTCGATCGCGCCGTTCGGCGTCTTCATCGACCTGGGCGGCATCGACGGCCTGGTCCACAAGAGCGAGCTCTCGTGGAACAAGGTCAACAACCCTGAGGCCGGCTACAAGGTCGGCGAGGAGGTCGAAGCCGAGGTCATCGACATCAACCACGAGCGCGGCCGGATCAGCCTCTCGATCCGCCGACTCCAGCCCGATCCGTGGCATTCCACGGTGGCCGACTTCAAGGTCGGGGACATCATCGACGGCACGGTGACCAAGATCGTCAACTTCGGCGCCTTCGTCCGCGTCCGCGAAGGACTCGAGGGGCTCATCCACATCAGCGAGCTCTCCCACCAGCGCGTGGCCCACCCCGGCGACGTCGTCCACGAGGGGCAGAGCCTGAAGCTGAAGATCATCTCGCTCGACTCAGAGCGGCACCGCCTGGGCCTCAGCCTGAAGCAGGCCGAGGAGCCGCCGGCGCGCCCGGCCGCGCCCGAGCCGCGGGAGCCGCGTCGGCCACGCCCCGAGCGGTCGTATGACTCGTCGCAGGCGGTGCAGGAGCCCGAGGGCGGCATCGACAACACGCTCGCCGCCGCGTTCGCCCAGGTCCGCCAGCAGATGGCCGCGGCCGAGGACGAGCCGGCCGTCGAGGCCGTCGCCGAGGTGGCTGAGGTGGTCGAGGCCGTCGCCGAGGTGGCTGAGGTGGTCGAGGCCGTCGCCGAGGTGGCTGAGGTGGTCGAGGCCGTCGAGTCCGTCACCGAAGCCCCCGCCGTGGTGGCCGAGGTGACCGATGTGGCCGAGGTGACCGAAGCCCCGGTCGCGGCTGAGGAGGAGCCGGCCGTCGAGGCCGTCGCCGAGGTGGCCGAGGCCCCGGTGGTCGCCGAACAGGAGCCGGCCGTCGAGGCCGTGGCCGAGGCGCCCGCCGAGGTGGCCGAGGTGGCCGAAGCCCCGGTCGTCGCCGATGAGGAGCCGGCCGTCGAGGCTTGAGTCCCGCACCCAGACGATGCCCGAGACCCGTCGGCCAGGCCGGCGGGTTTCGTCTCCCTCCCGCGCTGGCTGAGCACGGCAGGGCCCTTCTCGAGGCGGCGGATCGCCGCGCAGCGCATGCTAGGATAGCCCGCAGGCGGCGGACCCCCGTCTCCATGCAGAACAGGCGTTCGACCGAATGGACCGTTTCGACAAGTTCACGGATCGCGCGCGCAAGGTCCTGACACTGGCCCAGGACGAGGCGCAGCGGTTCAACCACAACTACATCGGGACGGAACACCTGCTGCTGGGGCTCGTGCGCGAGGGGGAGGGCGTCGCGGCGCGGGTGCTCGAGAACATGAACGTCGAGCTGGCCAAGGTGCGCACGGCCGTCGAGTTCATCATCGGGCGCGGCGATCGGCCGGTCGTGGGCGAGGTGGGACTCACGCCCCGCGCCAAGCGCGTCATCGAGCTGGCCATCGACGAGGCCCGGCGCCTGGGCCACAACTACATCGGGACGGAACACCTGCTGCTGGGGCTCGTGCGCGAGGGCGAGGGCATCGCCGCCGGTGTCCTGGAATCGCTCGGCGTGAACCTCGACAAGGTCCGCCACGAGGTCATCCGCGTCCTGTCCCAGTCGAGCAGCGTCGGTCCCGCCGCAGAGACGAAGCGGGCCAGCAAGACGCCCACCGTGGACCAGCTCGGCATCAACCTCACTGACGCGGTCCGGGCCGGCAAGATCGACCCTGTCATCGGGCGCGAGAAGGAGATCGAGCGGGTCATCCAGATCCTCTCCCGTCGCACCAAGAACAACCCCGCCCTCATCGGCGAGCCTGGCGTCGGCAAGACGGCCATCGCCGAGGGGTTGGCACAGCGGATCGTCTCCGGCGACGTGCCCGAAACCCTCCTCAACAAGCGCGTGCTGACGCTCGACATCGGGTCCCTCGTGGCCGGCACGAAGTACCGCGGCGAGTTCGAGGAGCGCCTCAAGAAGATCATCGAGGAGCTTCGCAGCACGAGCGACGCGGTCCTCTTCATCGACGAGCTGCACACGCTTGTGGGCGCCGGCGCCGCGGAGGGCGCGATCGACGCCGCCAACATCCTCAAGCCGCCGCTGGCCCGTGGCGAGCTGCAGTGCATCGGGGCCACGACGCTCGACGAGTACCGCAAGTACATCGAGCGCGATGCCGCGCTCGAGCGTCGTTTCCAGCCGGTGATGGTCGAGGAGCCCACGCTCGAGCAGACGATCGACATCCTCCTCGGTATCCGCTCGCGCTACGAGGAACACCACAAGGTCCGCATCAGCGACGAGGCCGTGAAGTCGGCGGCGGACCTCTCGGTCCGCTACATCACGGACCGTCACCTGCCCGACAAGGCCATCGACCTCATCGACGAGGCGGCCAGCCGCGTGCGCCTTCGCTCGAGCACCACGCCGACCGAGCTCAAGGCGGCGCAAAAGGAGCTGGAGCGCGTCACGAAGGAGAAGGACGCGGCCATCAACAGCCAGGACTACGAGGGCGCGGCCGCCCTGCGCGACGCGGAGGCCGTGGCCAAGTCGGCGCTCGACCAGCTGCGCAGCGACTGGCGAGAGCGCCAGTCCGCGGACCAGCCGGTGGTGACCGACGAGGACATCGCGCAGGTCGTGGCGATGTGGACGGGCATCCCCGTGACGCGGATCGCGCAGGAGGAGTCGGACCGGCTGCTGCACATGGAGGAGGCCCTCCACGCACGGGTGATCGGCCAGCAGGAGGCCATCGAGACGATCAGCAAGGCCGTCCGCCGCGCCCGTGCCGGCCTCAAGGATCCCAAGCGGCCGATCGGGTCGTTCATCTTCCTCGGCCCCACCGGCGTCGGCAAGACGGAGCTGGCCAAGAGCCTCGCGGAGTTCATGTTCGGCTCCGAGGACGCGCTCATCAAGATCGACATGAGCGAGTTCATGGAGCGCCACAACGTGAGCCGGCTGGTGGGCGCGCCGCCCGGCTATGTGGGCTTCGAGGAGGGTGGTCAGCTGACCGAGGCGGTGCGCCGCAAGAGCTACTCGGTCGTGCTGCTCGATGAGATCGAGAAGGCCCACCCCGAGGTCTTCAACATCCTCCTGCAGATCCTCGAGGACGGGCATCTCTCGGATGCCAAGGGCCGCCGGGTGGACTTCCGCAACACGGTCATCATCATGACCAGCAACGTCGGCGCGAAGTCGCTGCTGAAGGACACCAGCCTCGGCTTCCACGCGGTCAGCGTGACCGAGGCGCAGCGGGCCGACCAGCAATACGACCGGATGCGCGAGAAGGTCCTCGACCAGCTGAAGTCGCAGTTCCGTCCCGAGTTCCTCAACCGCGTCGACTCGCTCGTCGTCTTCCGCTCGCTGACCGTCGAGGAGATCCGGCAGATCGTCGACCTCATGCTCTCGCGCGTGCGCGAACAGCTCAAGGCCCAGGGCATCGGGCTCGAGGTCTCTCAGGCGGCGAAGGACCACATCATCAAGATCGGGTACGACCCCGACTACGGCGCTCGGCCCCTGCGGCGGGTGATCCAGAACATGGTCGAGGACCCGCTTGCCGAAGCGCTTCTCGTGGGCCGCTTCACCATCGGACAGACGATCGTCGTAGACCGTTCCGAGGAGGCCGGCCTGACGATCGAGCCGCTCGCCGAGAAGACCGCCGTCGAGGCGCGCTAGGCGTGGCGCGGCCGCAGAGCCGCTACGTCTGCCAGGCCTGCGGCACCGCCCACCTCCGCTGGGAGGGCCAGTGCCGCGGCTGCGGAGCCTGGGACACGCTGGTCGAGACGCTCGTGCGCGATGCACCCGCGCGGAGCGCCCGTAGGCCGGCCGGGCCACGTGAGGCGGGCGCCGTCCAGCCCCTCCGGGCGCTCGCCGCTCTCGACGTGGAGCGACGGCCGACGGGCATCGGCGAATTCGACCGGGTGCTCGGCGGCGGCCTCGTCCCCGGGTCCATCGTGCTGCTCGGCGGCGAGCCCGGCATCGGCAAGTCGACGCTCGTCCTCGAGGCCGCGGCCGGCATCGCGGCCGCCTCCGGCGAGGCGACGGCGACCGTGCTGTATGCCTCCGGGGAGGAGTCGGCAGGACAGCTGCGCCTGCGGGCCCAGCGTCTCGGCCTCATGGACGGATCGGCCGGCGACGCGGTGCGGGTCGTCGCCGAGACGGATGTCGAGCGCATCGTCGAGGTCGCGCGCCGAGAGGCGCCCCGGCTCCTCGTCGTGGACTCCATCCAGACCGTGACCGTCGAGGCCATGGAGGGCCCGGCGGGGTCGGTGGGCCAGGTGCGCGAGTGCGCGGCGCGCCTGGCCGAGTTCGCCAAGTCGAGCGCCAGCGCGGTCATCCTCGTCGGCCACGTCACCAAGGACGGCAGCCTTGCCGGTCCGAAGACGCTCGAGCACCTCGTCGATGCCGTGCTGGCCCTTGAGGGCGATCGCTACGGCGCCTTCCGGCTTCTGCGCGCGGCCAAGAATCGCTTCGGCTCGACCGAGGAGATCGGCGTCTTCGAGATGGTCGGCTCCGGGCTGGTCGAGGTCTCCGATCCGGCGCGCGCCTTCCTCACCGAGCGCCCGACCGGGGCCGCCGGCAGCGTGGTGGCGGCCACGCTCGAAGGCAGCCGGCCGCTCCTCGTCGAGGTGCAGGCGCTGGTGGCGCCCGCGACGGCCGGCACGCCGCGGCGCACGGTCAGCGGCTGCGACCCCAACCGGCTGGCACTCCTCGTCGCCGTGCTCGGCAGGCGAGCGGGGATCGCGATCGGCGGTCTGGATCTCTACGCCAGCCTCGCCGGCGGCCTCTCCGTGGCGGAGCCGGCGCTCGACCTGCCGCTCGCCCTCGCCCTCGCCTCGTCGCACCGTGACCGCGCCCTCGATCCGGCGACGGTGGTCTGCGGCGAGGTGGGGCTCCTGGGCGAGCTGCGGCCGGTGGCCGGGCTCGAACGCCGCCTGCGTGAGGCGGCCCGCCTCGGTTTCGCGCGGGCCATCGTGCCCGCTGGCGACGGCGCGAGCCGCCCCGCGGTGCTGGGACTGGAGGTCGCGGGCGTGTCGACGCTGCGCGAGGCGCTGGCCATCGGTCTTGGCACGGACGGCGGCGGCGACGGACGCCGACGGAGCGGCAGCTGAGCGGATCGCCGGAGGGCCGCCCGGCCGTCGCGAGCGGTCCGTATGCTACGCTCGGCGGCCGCATGACTAGGCTGATCCGGGTCCTCGGGGCGCTCATCGGCACGCTCGTCGCGCTGCAGATCGCAGCGGCCGGCGGGCCGGCTGGCGGCCTCTTCGCCGACTCCCCCTACGGCGGCTTCATGGTCGCCGCCTGGGTCATCGCCTGGGGCGTGCTGGGCTTCCTGATCCTGCCCTACCTGACGGTCGTGCCCGCCGGCGCAGTCGTCCGGGCGGTCCAGCGGCTCTCCACCGGCGAGTTCGTGACGGCCGTCGCCGGCGGGCTCGTCGGCCTGCTGATGGGCCTCCTCATGGGACTGCCGCTCTCGAACCTGCCCTCGCCGTACGGCGACTTCCTGCCCCTCGGCGTCTCCGCGGTGCTCGGGCTGGGCATGCTGGGCGTGACGGTCGTGAAGCGCCACGACCTGCTGGAGGCGATCGAAGCCCTCGGGCTGCTGCCGGGGCGCCGTCCTGGCGAGACCCCTCCCGCTGCGGGCCCCGTCATCGTGGCCGATACCAGCGCCATCATCGACGGCCGCATCGCCGACATCGCCGCGTCGGGCTTCCTCTTCGGGACGCTGGTCGTGCCGCGCTTCGTGCTCGCCGAGCTGCAGCACATCGCCGACCACACCGACGCCCATAAGCGCAACCGCGGACGGCGCGGGCTGGAGATCCTCTCCACGCTCCAGAAGGAGGAACGCGTCCCGGTCGAGATCGTCGAACAGGACTTCCCGGAGATCGCCGAAGTGGACCTCAAGCTCGTGGCGCTGGCCAAGGCACGCGGCGCGGCGATCCTCACCAACGACTTCAACCTCAACCGGGTGGCCGACCTGCAGGGCCTGCGCGTCCTCAACGTGAACCACCTCGCGAACGCGGTGAAGCCCGCCTTCCTGCCCGGCGAGGAGCTCCACGTGAAGGTCATCCAGGAGGGCAAGGAGGCCGGCCAGGGCGTCGCCTTCCTCGACGACGGCACGATGATCGTGGTCGAGGGCGGCGGCCGCTATCTCGATCGCGAGCTCGATGTCACCGTCACCCGCGTGCTGCAGACCGTGGCCGGCCGCATGGTCTTCGCGCACCCGCGCCCCGATCGATGACGGAGCACGCGGGCGTCGTCGACGCCATCATCGTCGCCGCCGGCGCCAGCCGCCGCATGGGCGGCATCGACAAGCTGCACGCCCCGCTCCTCGGGCGAGCCCTGCTGGCCTGGACCATCGACGCGGTGGCGGCGGCCGGGTCGGTGCGGCGGGTGGTGGTCGTCGCGCCACCCGATGGCGTGGAAGCGATGGCCGCCGAGCCCTGGCTCCAGGCGCACGGGGCGGTCGTCGTCGCCGGCGGGTCGCGCCGCCAGGCGTCGGTGGCCGCGGGCCTGGCCGCGACCGACGCGCCGGTCGTGCTGGTCCACGATGGCGCCCGCCCCCTGGTCAGCCCCGGGCTCGTGGACCGGGTCGCCGCCGCCACCGCGGAGCACGGCGCGGCCATCCCGGTCCGTCCGCTGGCCGAGACCGTCAAGCGCCTCGAGGCCGGCGTCGTCGCGGGCACCGTGGAGCGCGCCGGCCTGGTGACCGCGCAGACTCCGCAGGGTGCCCGCCGCGAGCTGCTCCTCGCCGCCTTCGCCGCCCACGCGCCGGACGGCCCGGAGGAGTTCACCGACGAGGCGGCGCTGCTCGAGGCCAGCGGCACGCGCGTCGTGACGGTTCCCGGCGACGCGGACAACCTGAAGGTGACGACGCCCGACGACCTCGAGCGGGCCGCCGCGATCCTGGCCCACCGCCTCGGACCCCCTCGGGTCGGGCAGGGCAGGGACAGCCACCCGTTCGGGCCGCAGGATGGGCTCGCCCTCGGCGGCATCGTCATCGCCGCCGCCCCGCGGCTGCACGGCCACTCCGACGGGGACGTCGCCCTGCACGCGGTGGCCGACGCGCTGCTCGGAGCGACCGGACAGGGCGACCTTGGCCGGACCTTCCCGGCGGGCGATCCGTCCACGCGGGGTGCCGACTCGCGCGAGCTGCTGGCCGCGATCGTGCGCCGGATCGGCGCGCTGGGTTGGCGACCCGCCGGGCTCGACCTGCTGATCGTCGGCGCCCGGCCCCGCCTCGGCGCGGAGCGCCTCGATGCCATGCGCGACGCCATCGCCCGCCTGCTCGACCTGGCGCCGGAGGCCGTCTCCGTGCGCGCCTCGTCCGGCAACCTCGACGGGCCGGAGGGCGCCGGGCGATCGATCGCCGCGCAGACCCTGGCCACGGTGGTACGGCGATGACGCTCCGTTTCCGCAACACGCTCGGCGGTGCGCTCGAGGAGTTCGTGCCGCTCGACCCGGCGCTCGTGCGCATCTACAGCTGCGGCCCCACGGTGTACGCCCCCGCGCACGTGGGCAACTTCCGCAGCTTCCTTTTCGCCGATCTGCTGCGCCGCTACCTGATCTGGCGCGGCCACCCGGTGAAGTGGGTCATGAACATCACCGACGTGGACGACAAGATCATCCGCGACGCGAAGAAGCAGGGCGTGCCCATCGGCGAGCTGACGGCGCGCCACGAGGCCGCCTTCCTCGAGGACCTGCGACGCCTGCGGGTGGTGACGCCGGACGTCCTGCCGCGAGCCACCGAGCACATCGGGGAGATGGTCGCCCTGATCGAAACGCTGCTCGAGAAGGGCAACGCCTATCGCACCGACGACGGCTCGATATTCTTCCGCATCGCGAGCTGGCCCGCCTACGGCAGGCTGGCGCGCCTGGACCCGAGCCAGCTCCGCGTGGGCGAGCGGGTAGAGGCCGACGACTACGGCAAGGACGACGTGCGCGACTTCGCCATCTGGAAGGGGCCGAAGCCGGGCGAGCCGAGCTGGCCCACCCGCATCGGCGAGGGCAGGCCGGGCTGGCACATCGAGTGCTCGGCCATGAGCATGGCGGAGCTCGGTCCCTCGTTCGACCTGCACACCGGGGGCATCGACCTGGTCTTCCCGCACCACGAGGACGAGATCGCGCAGTCCGAGGCGGCCACCGGGCGGCCCTTCGTGCGCACCTGGCTGCACTGCGCCCACCTCCAGATGGGTGGCCAGAAGATGGCCAAGCGCGAGGGCAACATCGAGCGCCCCGGAGAGGTCTATGAACGTGGCTTCTCTCCCCGCGCCCTGCGCTACGCGCTCCTCGCCGCTCACTACCGCGCCCCGCTCGAGTTCACCGACGACTCGCTCGTGGCGGCCGCGGCGGCGGTCGAGCGGCTCTCCACGCTCCTCGCTGCGCTCGACGCCTACCGCGAGGACCGCCCCGACGACCCCGGCCTGCCCGCGCTGCTCGATGCGAGCCGAGCGGCCTTCAGTGCCGCGCTCGACGACGACCTCAACATCTCGCCTGCCCTCGCGGCCCTGTTCGACTTCGCCCGCGAGGTGAACCGGCGGCTGGACGCGCGGGCACTCTCGAGCGCCGATGCCGTTCGGCTGGCTGCCTTCGTGCGCGACCTGGACCGTGTCCTTGCGGTCGCCGAGGAGGATGCCGCGGAGCTGCCCGCCGAGCTTGCCGCGCTGCTCGAGGAACGAGGAGCGGCCCGGGCTGCCCGCGACTGGGCGACCGCCGACCGGCTGCGCGACGAGCTCGCGGCACGGGGTGTCGCCGTCGAGGACACTCGTGACGGCCAGCGCTGGCGGCGCGCGGCGGAGGTCGAGCATGCCGGGCGGTAAGCCGCGGCCCGATCGCCCCGACGAGCGGCGACGTCATCCCGCCGGTGGGCCCGGCCCACGGCGCGGAGGAGCTCCGGGACCGCGCGCCGGTCAGGGGCGTCCCGCCGGCGGCCGACCCGGATCCGTCGGGGGCCGTCCAGCCGGCGACCGACCGTCCGGCGACCGACCGCGGGAAGGGCGCCCGCCCTGGGAGCGTCCGGCGCGCCCACCCGAGGGTGGCCGGCCGAGGGAGGCGCCGTGGCGCCGTCCGGTCAGCGGCACCGGCTTCGGCGCCGGACCGGCACCTCGCCCTCCCGAGCGCCATGAACCTGCGGCCGGGCGTGGGCCCGGTGGCTCGGGCCAGGCCCAACACGGCCCTCGACCGGACCGCTGGACAGGCGGCCCCGGGCAGGGTCATCGCGGTCCGCCGCCCGAGCGCGGGCACGGCGGGCCGCCCTCCGCGGACCGGCGCCCCGCCCGGGCGCCGGTCCGACCTGCCCACGGGCCTCCCCACCGGTCGCCGTTTCGCCCGGCGCAATGGCGCGAGGGCCGGGCCGTTGCGCCCGAGCCGGAGGTCTCGCTGGAAGGGCTCCTCGGCCCGGACGAGGAGCTCGTGGCGGGGCGGCGCCCGGTCGAGGAGGCGTTCGCCGCCCGTCGCGCGGCGCACCGCCTGCTCGTTGTGCCCAACCGCAGGACCGCACTCGAGGCGCTGGTCCTCCATGCCACGACCCTGCGCATCCCGGTCGTCGAGCTCGAGGGCGGGACCCTCACCGCCGTGGCCGGCTTCGACGGACACCAGGGCGTGGCGCTGGTCGTTGCGCCCCGGCGCTGGGCCACGCTCGACGACGTGCTCGTGCGGGCGCTCGAGCGCGGTGAGCGACCTCTGATCCTGGTCCTCGACTCGCTGGAAGATCCCCACAACGTGGGCAGCCTGCTGCGCACGGCCGAGGCGGCCGGCGTCCACGGCGTCCTGTTTCCCACGCGCCACGCCGCACCACTGACGCCGTCCGCCGTGAAGGCCTCCGCGGGTGCCGTGGAGCACCTGCTGCTGGTGCCCGTGGACGACCTGCCGGCCGCCCTGGCCGACCTCCACGTGCGGGGCCTCAGGCTCGTCGGCGCCGACGCCGATGCGACGCTGACCTACCGCGAGGCCGACCTGCGCGGACCGCTGGCGCTCGTCGTCGGCGGCGAGGGACGCGGACTGTCGGGTCCCGTGCGCCGGCGGCTCGACCTGGCCGTGCGGATCCCCATGCGCGGCCGCATCGCCTCGCTCAACGCGGCCGTGGCCGGTTCCGTCATGCTCCTGGAGGCCGCCGGCCAGCGCGCGCCGGAGCCGCCCGGCGGCCCCGGTGAGGCTGAACGCCAGCCCGCGCCGGCCGGGGAGGAGCCGGCGACGAAGGAGGCGGCCGCCGAGGCCGCCGGCTCAGAGAGGCCGAAGCGCCCCGTGCGTCGCAGGAAGACCGGCGAGGCCCCCGTCGGGAGCGACGATCTCCTGCCCTGAGCGCCCGGCACGGCGGCACTCCGGATATGGAGGTCCGCACACGTCCGTGACCCTCGGGCTGGAGCGGAAGGGCGGCCGGCTCCCCCGCCCGGCCCAGCTCCCCGGTCCGGCGTGTTGTTGGTGGAACATCAAACGGGCCCCGGCCCGCCCGCGCCGCCTCGGATGGGGCACGTCCCCAGGGCCCGGAAGCACCGTCTGGCGTTCAAGGCGCAACGCCCCCCGGCCAGACGCGCAAGGATCGGCGCGGGCGGGCTCGGCCCCGGGTCGAGGTGTCACGGAGGCACTGGCCGAGTACACCGGAATTGCGCGTCCGCGGCCGCGTGCTGTAAACTCCCCAGTCGCGCCGACGTAGCTCAATTGGTAGAGCAGCGGTTTTGTAAACCGCCGGTTCCGGGTTCGAGTCCCGTCGTCGGCTCCAAGTGAAGAGCTCGCCGCGTTCCGTCCCCTCTTCACCATCCGGGCTCGTTCCCGGGGAACGCGGTGACCCTCGTGGGTAGGTTGAGCAGGTGGTGAGCTCCGCTGACTGTAGATCAGCCGTCTTCGACTGTGGGGGTTCGATTCCCTCCCTGCCCACCAATATCCACCCTGGTGTGAGACCCTAGCCCCGCACCGGGCCCACATAGCTCAGCTGGCAGAGCACTTCCTTGGTAAGGAAGAGGTCATGGGTTCAAGTCCCATTGTGGGCTCCAGTCCCCGACCCGCGGCCACGCCGCACTTGAGGAGTCGATAGCGCACGCGATGGCGAAGAAGAAGTTCGAGCGCACCAAGCCCCACGTCAACGTGGGCACGATCGGCCACATCGACCACGGCAAGACGAGCCTGACCGCGGCGATCACGAAGTACCTCGCCCTGCGCGGCGCGGCGGAGTACCGCGCCTTCGAGTCGATCGACAACGCCCCCGAGGAGCGCGAGCGGGGCATCACCATCGCCATCGCCCACGTCGAGTACGAGACGACGGCGCGCCACTACGCCCACGTCGACTGCCCCGGGCACGCGGACTACATCAAGAACATGATCACCGGCGCCGCCCAGATGGACGGCGCGATCCTCGTCGTGGCCGCCACCGACGGGCCGATGCCCCAGACGCGCGAGCACATCCTCCTCGCCCGCCAGGTCGAGGTGCCCTACATCGTCGTCTTCCTCAACAAGGTCGACATGGTCGACGACCCCGAGCTGCTCGAGCTCGTCGAGCTCGAGGTGCGCGAGCTGCTCACGAAGTACAACTTCCCCGGCGACGACATCCCCGTCGTGCGCGGCAGCGCGCTCAAGGCCCTCGAGGCCGGCGCCGACCCGGCCGACCCCGCCTACGGCTGCATCCAGGAGCTCCTCGACGCGGTCGACAGCTACATCCCCACCCCCGAGCGCGCCGTCGACAAGCCCTTCCTCATGCCCATCGAGGACGTCTTCGGCATCAAGGGCCGCGGCACCGTCGCCACCGGGCGCGTCGAGCGCGGCATCGTGCGCGTCGGCGAGGAGGTCGAGATCATCGGCGTGAAGGCCACGCGCAAGGTCGTCGTGACCGGCGTCGAGATGTTCAAGAAGCTCCTCGACGAGGGCCGCGCCGGCGACAACATCGGCTGCCTGCTGCGGGGCATCGAGCGCGAGGAGATCGAGCGCGGCCAGGTCATGGCCAAGCCCGGCTCGATCAAGCCGCACACGCACTTCAGCGCCCAGGTCTACGTCCTGAGTAAGGAGGAGGGCGGCCGCCACACCCCCTTCTACAACGGCTACCGCCCGCAGTTCTACCTGCGCACGACCGACGTCACCGGCTCGATCGGGCTGCCCGCGGGGACCGAGATGGTCATGCCCGGCGACAACGTCGAGATGACCGTCGAGCTGATCACCCCGATCGCCCTCGAGCCCGGCCAGCGCTTCGCCATCCGCGAGGGCGGCCACACCGTCGGCGCGGGCGCCGTCACGAGCATCGGGGAGTAGCCGGTGGCGAAGGTCGAGAATCGGCCGATCATCCAGCTCGCCTGCACCGAGTGCAAGGAGCGGACCTACACGACCGAGAAGAGCAAGAGGAACGATCCATCGCGGATCGAGCTGAAGAAGTACTGTCCACGGTGCCGGCGTCATACGTCTCACCGTGAGGCGAAGTAGCCGAGGCGACCCACAGGCGCGTAGCTCAATTGGCAGAGCTCTGGTCTCCAAAACCAGTGGTTGTCGGTTCGAGTCCGGCCGCGCCTGCCAATCCCCGACGACAGCAACGAGGAAGATGAGTCCCCCGTGACCCGCATTCGCCGCTACATCGCGGAGTCCTGGTCCGAGCTGAAGAAGGTGACCTGGCCGACGCGTGAGCAGACACGCAACCTGACCGTGCTCGTCTTCGTCATCAGCGGGGTGATCGGCGTCTTCATCGCCGTCTGGGACTACGTCTTCTTCGAGGTCGTGCGCTTCTTCACCGGTACCGCCTGATGGACATCTCAGAGACGAGCCAGGCATCGGCCCAGAAGCACTGGTACGTCATCCACACCTACTCGGGCTACGAGAAGAAGGTCAAGGCCAACCTCGAGCACCGCATCGAGTCCATGGGCATGGACGACAAGATCTTCCAGGTGCTGGTGCCCGAGGAGGATGAGATCGAGATCCGCGGCGGCCAGCGCGTGACCGTCCAGAAGAAGGTCTACCCGGGCTACGTGCTCGTGGAGATGATCCTCGACCCCGATTCCTGGTTCGTCGTGCGCAATACGCCGGGCGTGACCAGCTTCGTGGGCGGCGCCAACATCCCCGGCGTGCGCAACGAGCCCATCCCCCTCGACGAGACCGAGGTCAAGCAGATCCTGCGCCAGATGGGCGTGGAGACACCGAAATACCGCGTCGCCTTCACCAAGGGACAGTCGGTGCGCGTCACCGACGGCCCCTTCGCCGAGTTCATCGGCACCGTCGATGAGGTCAACCCCGAGCGGAACAAGGTCAAGGTGCTCGTCAGCATCTTCGGCCGCGAGACGCCCGTCGAGCTCGACTTCCTGCAGGTCGAGAAACTCTAACCCCCCGAGAGGACAGCCCATCCCGTGGCCAAGAAGATCCGCATCGTCCTGACCCTGCAGCTGCCGGCCGGCAAGGCCACGCCCGCCCCGCCGGTGGGCACGGCGCTCGGCCCGCACGGCATCAACATCGTCGAGTTCTGCAAGAGCTACAACGAGAAGACCGCGGCCCAGTCGGGCCAGGTCATCCCCGCCCAGATCACCGTCTTCGAGGACCGCAGCTTCACCTTCGTGCTCAAGACGCCTCCGGCGGCGGACCTGCTGCGCAAGGCCGCCGGTGTCGAGAAGGGCTCGGACACGGCCGGCCGCACGACGGTGGGGCGCGTCACGCGCGACCAGGTCCGGGAGATCGCCCAGACCAAGATGGTCGACCTCAACGCGGTCGACCTCGATGCGGCAGCCAGGATCATCGAGGGCACCGCGCGCTCGATGGGCATCGAGGTCGTCAGCTAGCCAGCACACCAGGCGCGCGCCACCCGGGGCCGCGCGCCATGACCGCCGGATCGTACCGGCGCCCGGGACGTCCACCCCGCGTCGAAGAGGGGAGGCCGGCGACGCGCCGGCCGCCAGGGAGGTTCACCCACCATGGGCACTCACGGCAAGAAGTACACCGAAGCGGCCAAGCTCGTCGAACGCGATCGCGCCTACGGGCCGGACGAGGCCGCCGCGCTGCTGCGCCAGACCAGCGTGGTCGCCTTCGACGCTTCGGTCGAGGCGCACATCCGCCTGGGCGTCGACCCGCGCCACGCCGACCAGATGGTGCGCGGCACCGTCGTCCTGCCCCACGGCACCGGCAAGCGCGTCCGCGCCATCGTCTTCGCCCAGGGCGAGAAGGCGCAGGAAGCGCTGCGCGCCGGCGCCGACGAGGTCGGCGGCGAGGACCTCGTCAAGAAGATCGAGGCAGGCTGGCTCGAGTTCGACGTCGCGCTCGCCACGCCCGACACGATGGGCATGGTCGGGCGGCTGGGCAAGATCCTCGGTCGCCGCGGCCTGATGCCCAACCCGAAGTCGGGCACGATCACCTTCGACATCGAGCGCGCCATCCGCGAGGTGAAGGCCGGTCGCGTCGAGTTCAAGGTCGACAAGGGTGGCATCATCCATGTTCCCTTCGGCAAGGCCAGCTTCGACGAGCAGCAGCTCGTGGAGAACCTGGCCACGCTCGTCGACGCGGTCAATCGTGCCCGCCCGAGCGCCACGAAGGGGCAGTATTTCAAGAGCCTGACGGTGGCCGCGACGATGGGCCCGGGCATCCGCGTGGATGTCCCGGCGCTCCTCGCCAGGGCCGCCTGAACGCCGGCCCGGAGAGCCCGGGCCGCGGTGGCGCGGAGACGCGACCGCCGATCATCCTAAAGAGGTTCCGCCAAAGACAGCGTGCGTCCCCGACGGGGGCTCGATGCGCCGGTCGGGCCCGACCCAACGGTCGGGTGACGCCGGCGGGCACGCCGAGGCAGGATCGGACGACGCGGGCCCCCGCCCGTGGCGCTGCAGCCGCAGCCGTCCGGCGCCCCTGCGCGGAACAACGCAGCAGGGGCGCCCGGTCCGCCAGGCGCCGCCAGGGAAGGAGGTCACATGCCTACCGAGGCCAAGCGCGCGACCGTCGCCGAGCTGACCACGATCCTCGAGGCCAGCACGTCGTCGATCGTCGCGGACTACCGCGGCCTCAAGGTGTCCGAGATCAGCGCCGTCCGCCGCTCGCTGCGCGAGAAGGGCATCGGCTATCACGTCGTGAAGAACCGGTTGGCGAGGATCGCCGCCGAGCAGGCCGGGATCGCCGAGCTGTCGCCGCTCCTCCAGGGCCCGACGGCCCTGGCGCTCGGCACGGACGACGAGGCCCGGCTGGCCCGGGTCTTCCTCGACGCCATCCGGCCCTACAAGAGCGTCGTCGTCCGGGGCGGTGTCATCCGCGGCCGGCGCATCGACGCCGACGCCGTGACCAGGCTCGCCGAGCTGCCCAGCCGCGAGGTTCTCCTCGCCCACCTGGCCGGCGCCATCGCCGCCCCGTTGGGCACGATGGCCGGGCTCCTCGCGGCTCCGCTGCGCAACCTCGGCAGCGGGCTCTCCCAGCTCGCCGAGCAGCGGGCGCAGGCCTGACCGGCAGCCCACCACCCAGACACCCTGATCCAGGCGCCCCGCGGCGCCCCCACCCATCGACGATCACAGGAGGTCCATCACATGGCCACGCTCACGCAGGAGCAGATCCTCGAGGCGATCGACGGCATGACCGTCCTCGAGCTCTCGGGGTTCATCAAGAAGTTCGAGGAGCGCTACGGCGTCACCGCCGCCGCGCCCGCCGCCGCCGCCGCGGCCGCCCCCGTCGCCGCCCCGGTAGCGGTGGTCGAGGAGCAGACCGAGTTCACCGCCCTCCTCGCCGAGATCGGCCCGAACAAGATCCCGGTCATCAAGGTCGTGCGCGAGCTGACCGGTCTCGGCCTCAAGGAGGCCAAGGACCTCGTCGACGCCACGCCCAAGGCGGTCAAGGAGGGCGTGACGAAGGAAGAGGCCGAGAAGATCAAGGCCGCCCTCGAGGAGCAGGGCGCCAAGGTCGAGATCAAGTAGCAGCGGGCCACCGGGGCGGCCGGACGGTCCGGTCGCCCTGCCCGGTCGGGACCCGGTTCGGACCGGGTCCCGGCTCGTCTCATGGTGCCCTGATGCACCACGAGGGTGTTTGACGACGCAAGGAAGTGTGGTATCCTGTTCGTTCTGTGAGCGCGGCCCCTCCCTCTTCTCCCTCCGCCAAGGAGCGGTTCATGCTGTCTGTCGCTGACTCCTCCCTGAGGGCGCCGCTGGCCCCCGAGCGCAAGCGGTACGCGCGCATCCCCGAGGTCCATCCGATCCCGAACCTGATCGAGCTGCAGCTCGATTCGTTCCGCTGGTTCATCGAACAGGGCCTGCGCGAGCTCTTCGAGGAGATCAGCCCGATCCAGGACTTCACGGGGCGAGTCATGGAGCTCCGCTTCGGCAAGCACGAGTTCGGCGAGCCGAAGTACACCGAGCTGGAGTGCCGCTCCCGCGACCTGACCTACGCCAAGCCGCTCTACGTCGACGTCGAGCTCCACATCAAGGAGACCGGCGACATCCAGGGCCAGCGCGTCTACATGGGCGACTTCCCGACCATGACCGGCCAGGGCACGTTCATCATCAACGGCGCGGAGCGCGTGGTGGTCAGTCAGCTGGTTCGCTCCCCGGGCGTCTACTACACCGCCACGGAGGATCCGTCGACCGGCCGCAAGCTGTTCAGCGCGAAGGTCATCCCCAACCGCGGCGCCTGGCTGGAATTCGAGACGACCGCCAAGCAGAACGCCCTGCAGCTCTGGGTCAAGGTCGACCGCAAGCGCAA
>Ga0334722_10002569_pt1 | contig 20343 bp, 16 predicted proteins | sample C3_bottom_MG_FD_207210 | JGI IMG/M metagenome (GOLD analysis project Ga0334722, IMG submission 207210) | Sediment microbial communities from Yellowstone Lake, YNP, Wyoming, USA - C3_bottom | ecosystem: Environmental > Aquatic > Freshwater > Lake > Sediment | place: USA: Wyoming | collected... | reverse complement strand
CCTACCGGTAGTTCTGGAACTGGAGGGGCACTGTCTCGTCCATGCCACGAAGACGGGCGATCACGCGCTGGAGGTCGTCCTTGCTCTTCCCTGATACGCGGATCGCGTCTCCCTGGATCTGCGACTTGACCTTCGGGAATTCGTCGCGTATGAGCTTCGACAGCTTTCGAGCCAGTTCCTCCGGCAGTCCGCGGCGAAGGCCGATCCGCTGGCGGACCTTGTTGCCTCCGGCCGGCTCGACCCTGCCCCAGTCGAATATCTTCAGCGAGAGGCTCCGTCGCACGGCCTTCGATTCGATGAGGTCCTTGATCGCAACGGCGCGGAACTCGTCGTCGGTCAGGAGCGTGAGCTCGCCGGTGCCCTGTTCGAGCTCGACCGTGGCGCCCTTGAAGTCATATCGCTGGGCGACTTCGCGCCGAACCTGGTCCAGCGCATTGCGGAGCTCCTGGACATCGAACTCGCTGACGACGTCGAAGGAAACCTCTCCTGCCATGAACCCTTCGTAGCCTCCACTCGTGCCGTGCGAACGTGAACTCTACCCGTTCCCGGATCTCGGCGGCCACGACGGCACGCCGGGCCGCTCACGAGGCCCGGGATCGGAGGGTCGCGAGGAGGCGCTCGCCGATGACGTAGCTTCGGCCGCCGCCCATGACCAGGACCGCATCGTCGCCCCGGACACGATCCGCGAGCCAGTCGGCGGTGTCCTCGACCGATCCCGAGGCATCGACCAGGAGACCGGGTCGGAGCCGTCTGACGGCTGCGGCCAGCGCCTCGGCGGAGACGATCGTGGTGTCGGGGTCGCGTCCGGCCCAGATGTCGGCAATCGCGACCGCGTCGGCTTCGGCAAGGGCGGCGGCCAGCTCGGCCAGGAGCGCGGTCGTGCGGTGAAAGGTGAGCGGCTCGAGGACAGCCCACAGGCGCCGCCCGGGCTCGCGCTGGCGCATCGCCGCGATCGTTTCGCGAATCGCAGTTGGATGGTGCCCGTAGTCGTCATAGACGACGACGCCGGCGACCTCGCCCTTGCGCTCGAGGCGCCGCCAGATCCCCGTGAACGACGCCAACCCGGAACAAACATCGGCCGGGGAAATGCCGAGCGCCAGCGCCGCGGCGGCAACGCCCAGCGCATTCGCGGCATTGTGGCGGCCCGCGCTCGTGAGGCGGACGGATGCAGCCTCGCCGCTCGAGAGCAGGCCCCGGATCTCGAGAGTGGTGCCGTCGGCATCGACCGCCACGATGCGGCCCGCAACGATCGTCCTCTCGCGACCCGGGGTCAGCGGGGCCGGTGGGAACGGTGGGACCGCTGGGGCCTTGCTGCGTGCGTTCCCTGACGTCGCCCCGTCGTCGTCGAGTCGGTAGCCGATCAATCGCGCCGGGTGATCCGAGGCAAGGTCGCGAAGGACGGCCGCCACGCCCGGATCAGCGAGATTAGCGACGAGGGTGCCGGCCGGGGCCATTCCCCGAAGCCAGCCGACGAAGGCGTCGACGACCGCTCCTGCGTCGGCAAAGACGTCGGGGTGGTCCCACTCGACGCTCGTGAGCAGTGCGACCTCGGGGCGGTACGCGTCGAAGTTCCCGGCATACTCGTCGGCCTCCACGAGGAAGACGTCGCCGCCCCCGATTCGCGCGGTGGCGGCGCGGCCGCCGCTGTCCGAAGCCGGCAGGAGCGCCCCCACGAATGCGGACGGATCCCGGCCCGATGCGACGAGCACGTGCAGGAGCCAGCCGCTCGTCGAGCTCTTGCCGTGAGTTCCCGCGACCGCCACGAGGCGCCGGCCAGACGCGGCGTCGGCGACGACCTGCTGCCAGGGCTCGAGGGGGATGCCCGCGTCACGAGCCGCCCGCAGTTCGGGATGGTCGGGCGCGATCGCCGTCAGGGCCTTGGTCACGGCGAGGCGGGTCGGAGCCTCGCCGGCCGCCACGTGGGCGGGGTCATGCTCCCAGGCGATCGGGATCGCCGCCGCATGGAGTGCTGCCGTGTAGGGTGATTCCCCTCCCGCGTCACAGCCGCTCACGTTGGCGCCGGCCGCGTGGGCCAGAAGCGCCGCCGCCGAGGCTCCCGCACCCGCGATTCCGACGACGTGGATCCGTTCCCCTCGATGGATCCGGCGAGCCGGCCGTGCGGGGGCGAGTCCGGCCCCGACGTCGCCTGCCGTGCGGGTCACGGGTTGGCCCCGGAAGCCAGCGCCGCGGATCGCTCGATGAGCCAGGCCAGGGAGGCCCGAACGCTCGCGAGCCGATTGCCGGTGCGATCGGAGCCCCAGACGAAACGGCGAACGTCGACGGAGGCAGTTTCAGCAAGCCCGATGTAGGTCAGCCCGACGGGTTTCCCGGCCGCTCCTCCGTCCGGTCCGGCAATGCCGGTCACCGAGACCGCCAAGGCGGCGCCGAACCGGTCGCGTGCCGCAATCGCCATCGCTCGGGCAACCTGCGCGCTCACCGCACCGTGCGCCCCGATCATCGCGGCAGGCACACCGAGCACGTCGCTCTTCGCGCCATCCGCGTACGAGACGACGCCGCCCAGGAAGTAGCCGGAAGAGCCCGCCACCTCGGTGAGCGTCGCTGCGACCAGGCCGCCGGTGCACGATTCCGCGACCGCGACGGTCAAGCCGCTGCCCAGGCAGACCTCCTGGAGTCGCTCGGCCAGTTCCCGGAGTTCGGCGTCAATCACGGCCGTTCAACGGTGCACTGTGAGTGTCGGGGGCTGCGGCGGCTGGAACAACCAGGTCTCGGGTATGCCGGGCTTCCCCAGGGCGCCGAGCGGCACACCGTTGAGGGTGAAGGTCGTGAAGCCCGACGAGCCCGTTCGGACCTCGACGGAAGTGGACCCACGGAAGGTCACGACGCGGCCATCGGTGAAGACCTTGCCGCTCGCCGGGATCGAAGGATCCAGCACGCCGTCGACCCACACCTTCAGCCACGCGTCGCCCCCTTTGATCGCGACGGCAAGGTTCACGCCTTCGTAGGCGACGGTCACCGTCCTCGTGAGAGACGCGGTCTTGCTCGCGCCCGACGTCGCCGTGATCGTGATCGACCAGCGTCCCTCGGTCAGTTCGAGCGGCGTCGAGAAGGAGCCGTCGTCGCCGACCGGCACGGCCACGCTGCTGGGATTCTCGGATGGCGAGGGCCCGGGACCCGCGCTCGGTTCCGTTGTCGCGGCGGGATCGATCGTCGGTGCCGGCGGCGGACTCGACCCGTCAGGGGGCCCAAGGTAGGTCGACGTGATCTCGACCCCTCGCGCGTTCTTTGTCACGCCTTCCACCGGGATCGCGCCGTTCTCGTAGGTGGTGCCGTCCTGCGGCTGGCTGACGGTGAGCGTCGGTGCCTGGATCACAAGGTACGGGACCTTGATGATGACCGTCTGCGGGGTCTCGGTCGGCTTGCCCGTCTCCGGGTCGACTGCGTCGATCAGGAATTGGTTGGTCCCGCGGCGCAGCTCCACGTCCACGCTCCAGCTGCCATCGGAGAGTGCCGTCACCCGGTACGGCTGTGTCTTTGCGGGAACCGTGACGGTCACCGTGGCACCGGGCGACGATGTCCCCTCGAGCCGGAACGACGTGACCGACTCATCGACGTCCACCACCGCCGAGGCCGGATGCGTCACCGCCAGGAGCGGCGGTTTTGCGAACCGGAGCAACTGCACGGCCAGGTACAGGCCGAACACGATGACCCCGAAGGTCATGAGTGCGGCCACCACGACCGAGGGCGAGAAGGCCAGCGGCCTCGGGGTCTCCAGGATCGCCCGAGGGGCCACCACGGCCGGTTCGGTCGGGACCTGGTCGCCGCGCTCGCGGCGCCATTGCCGGAGGACGTCGTCCGGGTCAAGGCCGAGGTAGACCGCGTAGTTGCGCAGGAACCCCTTCGTGTAGACCGCTCCGGGCAGCTCGCGATAGTCGCCCCGCTCCAGCGCCGCCAGGTAGCGCGACCGGATCTTGGTGTCGCGCTCGGCCCGGAAGAGATCGACGCCCTTGCGTTCCCGCGCGGCGATCAGGCGATCCGGCAGCGCCGGACTCGCATGGTCTTCCGTCTCGGATCGATTCGGTCCTCGCCCGGTCCCCCCGGACACGATGCGCGGGCGCCGGAGGTCGTCGCCCATCACCATTTGCCTCAGTCGTCCTCGGGATCGCCGATGTCGAGGTCCACCGAGGCATCCTCGCGCCGCAGCACCACCCGCGCGTTCGACCCGTCAAAGGCCCCGATGTAGCCGCGCGCCTCCAGCTGGTCGATGATCCTGGCGGCCCGCGCGTAGCCAACCTTGAGGCGCCGTTGGAGGAGCGACGCCGAGGCCCGATCGTACTCGCGGATGACGTTCACGGCATCCGGCAGCAGGCGGTCGGCGTCGTCGTCCGCCAGGTCCTCCACCGTCCCGGTCGCGTCCTCGTCGTTCTCGATGATTGACAGGTCGTAGTGCGGGTCGTCGATCTGGTCGCGCCAGTGACCGCCGATCCGGCCGATCTCCGCGTCGGAGACGAAGACACCCTGGAGGCGCATCGGCCGGGGCAGGTCCGAGGGCTGGTAGAGCATGTCACCTCGTCCGATGAGGTCTTCGGCACCCGGCGAGTCGAGGATCGTCCGGGAGTCGATCTGGGATGCCATGGCGAACGCGATCCGGCTGGGAAAGTTCGCCTTGATCAGGCCCGTCACGACATTGACGGAAGGCCGCTGCGTCGCGAGGACCATGTGAATGCCGGTGGCGCGGGCCTTCTGGGCAAGCCGGACGATCGGGTCCTCGACGTTCTTGCCCTCCCGCATCATCAGGTCGGCGAGCTCATCCACGACGATGACGATGTAGGGCATGCGGTCCGCCGGGTCGGCCCGCGACTCGTTGTAGCCGCGGATGTTGCGGGCCGTGGCGCCGGCGAATCGCCGATAACGGCCCTCCATCTCGTTGACCGCCCACTTGAGCGCAGCCTTAGCCCGGTCCGGCTCGGTGATGACCGGAACGAGCAGGTGCGGCAGCCCGTTGTACGAGGCGAGCTCGACCCGCTTGAGGTCCATCAGGATCATTCGCACGTCATCGGGCGTCGAGTTGCACAGGAGACTGGTGATCAGCGCGTTGACCATCACGCTCTTGCCGGAGCCGGTCGCGCCCGCGATGAGGAGGTGGGGCATCTTCGCGAGATCGACGGCCTGGGCACGTCCTGCGACGTCCCGGCCCAGGGCGAATGTCAGGCGCGATGTGCCGGTGCCGGCCAGGTCAACCGACTCGAGGATGCCGCGCAGGCCAACGATGTTGAAGTCCTTGTTCGGAACCTCGATGCCGACGGCGCTCTTGCCAGGGATCGGCGCCTCGATCCGAAGGGAACGGGCGGCCAGCGCCATTGCGAGGTCGTCGGCGAGTCCCTCGATCCGGCTCACCTTGACGTGCGGGGCCGGCTGCACCTCGTACTGGGTGACGACCGGTCCGGCGTTGCGCCCGACGATCTGGGCGGGGATGTCGAAACTGCCGAGCTTGCGGACGATGATCTCCTCGTTCCGCCGGTGGAGCACCTCCTCGTTGGCCACGCCCACGGGCTCGGTGGCAGCATCGAGCAGCTCGAGCGGCGGAAGCACGTACTCCTTTCGCTCGCGCGTCGGCGGCGAGTCCGACGCCGAGGTGATGTCATCCGGGTCACGGACCGCTCGGAGTTCCTCTCCCGCGCCGGGGGTCGCCGGCCAGCCGACCGCGCCGCCGTTGCGTGCAGGAGCGAAGGTCGCCGAGGTCTGCGCCTGTGACGGAACCCCTGGCGGAATGTGCTCGGACGCATCCTCGCCCCAGATACCGGTCTGACCCGCCGAACCCGCGGTCGATATGGCCGTCCGCGCCGCCCGCCCTCCCGTCCTCGCGCCGGCCCGATCCCCTGCCCCGCCCGGTGCCCCCGCCCGATCAGCCACGTCACGCTCATCGCCCGCCCCGGTCTCCCGGCGAACGGATGCCGAGACGGTCGCCCCGAGCCAGCGGGCGAGGCTGGTACCGGGCTTCACGAGCTCGCGGAGCGGCAGGTTGAAGGCGAACATGAAACCGACGGCCGTAATCGCTGAGAGGAGGACGAACGCCCCCGGCGCGGTCAGCGGCGCGACCGTGATGTCCTCGAGGAACCGACCGAGACGCCCGCCGCTCCAGAGCCCGGTGATCTGGACCGCCCCGAGGATTCCCAGGTACGCGATCACGATGCCCAGGATCGTGACCCCCCAGCCGGACGACGGCCGCTTCCCCGGCCCCCATTCGAGGTACCAGCCGGCCCCCAGGAGCAGGAACGGGAGGAGCCACCGAAGGCTGCCGAACCATGGCCCGACTGAACCGATCCACCAGTCGGTGAGCCGGCCCTGTCCTGGCAGGATGAGGGCGATGATCGTCACCGCGCCGAGCACGAGGAGAAGGATCCCGACAAGGGAGCGGGCGACCTCGGGTCCGACGTTCGGAAGCGTGATCGTCGGGATCGACAACCCCGAGCGGCGGCGCGTGCGGCGCGGGGTGGTCCGACGGCGGTTGGCCACGCTCAGACCTCCACCACCACCGGGAAGACCATCGGCCGCCGTTTCGTCTGCTCGTACAGGTAGCGCGAAACGCCGTCCTTGATCTGGACCTTCAGCAGGCCGATCTCGCTGATGTGTTCGCCCGGGTTCTCGATCGCGGTGATCACCCGCTCGATCGCGGCCTCCACGACGCGATCGTGCTCCGTCCCGTGGATGAACCCACGGGTGATGATCTCGGGACGTCCGACGACGTTACCGGTCTGCTTGTCGACCGTGACGACGATCATGAACATCCCGTCGTTCGCGAGAGCCCGGCGGTCGCGGAGCACGACTTCTCCCACCTCGCCGACGGACAGGCCATCGACGAAGACGTAGCCCGCCTGAACTGGTGTCGCGCGCCGGGCGCTGCCGTCGGCCAGGAACTCGATCGGCTGCCCGTTCTCGATGATGAACACGTTCTCCGGCGCCACCCCGGTCTCGATCGCCAGCCGGCCGTGCTGCACCTGCATCCGGAACTCGCCGTGGATCGGGATGAAGTGCCTCGGTTTCGTCAGGCCGAGCATGAGCTTGAGCTCTTCCTGGCTCGCGTGGCCGGAGACGTGCGCGCGCTTGATGGTGTGGTAGTAGACGTTGGCCCCGGCCTTGAACAGGTTGTCGATGGTCCGGCTGACGTATTCCTCGTTACCCGGGATCGGGCTCGCGCTGACGATCACGGTGTCGCCCTGCCGGATTTCGACGAATCGGTGGTCGCGGTTCGCCATTCGGGCCAGGCCAGCCATAGGCTCGCCCTGGGCGCCGGTCGTGCAGATGACGAGCTTCTTGTCCGGAACGTCGTTGAGGCGATCCTTCCCCACGATCCGCCCGGCGTCGTAGGTCAGGTAGCCCAGGTCTGAAGCGATCCGGAAGTTCTGTTCCATCGATCGCCCGATGACGCTCACCTGGCGGTCGAACGACGCGGCGGCGTCGAGGACCTGCTGGACCCGGGCAATGTTGCTGGCGAACGTCGCCACGATGACCCGGCCATCGAGGGGCTCCATGATCTCGCGAAAGGCCTCGCCGACCGTCCGCTCGGACGGCGTGTAGCCGGGGTTCTCGGCCCGGGTGGAGTCGGACAGCAGGCAGATGACGCCCTCGGCACCGAGCTTCGCGAGGATGTGGAAGTCGGACAGCTTGCCGTCGACGGGTGTGTGATCAAACTTGAAATCCCCGGTGTGGACGACAACACCGACCGGCGTACGGAGCGCGATCCCCATCGCGTCCGGGATGGAGTGACCGACCCGGAACGGCATGACCGTAAACGGCCCGACCTCGATCTCGTCGCCGGGTTCCAGGGCGATGAGCGGGTTGTTGTGGAGCTTGTGCTCTTTGACCTTGTTGCCGAGCAGCCCCCGCGCCAGCGTCGAGGCGTACACCGGTACGCCCGGGAATTCCGGCAGCACGTACGGCAGGGCCCCGACATGGTCCTCGTGGGCGTGGGTGATGAGAAATGCCCGGACGTTGGCCCGGCGCTCCTTGAGATAAGCGATGTCGGGGATGACGAGGTCGATGCCGAACATCTCCTCGTCGGGAAACATCAGCCCGCAGTCGATGACGACGATGTCGTCGCCGTACTCGAACACGTACATGTTCTTGCCGATCTCCCCCACCCCGCCAAGCGGGATGATCCGGAGCGGCATCTCGAGGGGTTGCGACTGGGTGCGTTTGGCCATTGGGTGGACTTCCGATCAGAAGAGGGTTGGCGCCTCTGGCGCCGCGTTGATGCTGGATACCTCGGCGATGGTCGCGGCCGCAGGAACGGCGGACAGGTCGCCGGTCTCACCGCCCGTGCGTCGTCGCCGGGCTTCGATGAGGGCTGCCGGGATCCCGGCAGCGTCGTCGTAGCTCTGGCGCTCCACGTCGGAGGACCTCAAGGCCGCCGCGGGGTGGAACATCGCGTACACCATCGCCGCCCCGGCGCCCGTGGCAGGATCGACTGCATGGAGCGTCCCGTGCACCTGGCCGACCCGGGCGCCGGGGATGAACCGCCCCATCGAGTGTCGCCCCAGGGTGACAATCAGCGCAGGGTCGAGGATTGCGAGCTGGCGTTGCAGGTAGGGCTGGCAGGCGGCGATCTCGTCCGGTTCCGGGTCACGATTGTCGGGAGGCCGGCACTTCACGACATTCGTGATGAAGACCTCCTCGCGCCGCCACCCGATCGTGCCCAGGAAGCGGACCAGCAGATCACCGGCGCGTCCGACGAAGGGGCGCCCCGCACGATCCTCGTTCATCCCGGGGCCCTCCCCCACGAACACGACCTCGGTATCGGGATGGCCTTCGCCGGGAACCGCGTGCGTGCGGCCCGCGTGAAGCCGGCAGCGGGTGCAGGCGCGGACCTCGGTTGCGACGACCTCGAGCGCCTCACGGCGCTCGGCCGGGGTCACGCGGGGGCCTCGACCGGGGCGGCTCGCCGGGCGGCGGCGGCCACCCAGCCGCGATCGACGAGAACTTCGGCCAACTCGACTGCGTTGGTGGCCGCCCCCTTGCGCAGGTTGTCGGAGACGACCCAGAACGCGACGCCTCGTCCGTCCGGGATCGACTGATCCTGGCGAACTCGACCGACGAAGATTTCGTCGCGGCCGGCGGCTTCGCTGGCCAGCGGATAGAGGCTGGCGTCGGGATCGTCCTGGACGATCACACCCGGGACGGCCGCGAACAGCGACCGCGCCCGGTCGGGCGTGACGGGATCGCGGGTCTCGACGTGTACCGCCTCCGAGTGGCTCGTGAAGACCGGCACGCGAACGGCTGTGCACGAGATTCTCAGGTTGGGCAGGTGCAGGATCTTGCGGCTCTCGGTGACGAGCTTCCACTCCTCCTTGGTGTATCCGTTGTCGAGGAAGACGTCGACGTGGGGCAGGGCGTTGAAGGCGATCGGGTGGGGGTATACCGAAGCGGACAGGGGCGCGCCCGCGACGTGGGCGCGGACCTGACTCTCGAGCTCGAGAATCGCCTTTCCGCCCGTGCCCGAGACCGCCTGATACGTGTCCACCACTACCCGCTCGAGTCCGGGCCCGTCGCGCAGGGACATCAGCACCGGCGCGAGCTGCATCGTGGAGCAGTTCGGGTTGGCGATGATCCCCTCGTGCCAGGCGAGGTCGTCCGGGTTCACCTGGCTGACGACCAGGGGGACTGCCGGATCCATGCGCCAGGCGCTCGAGTTGTCGATGACAGTTGCCCCACGGGCTGCCGCCTCGGGGGCGAGGCGCTTCGAGACGTCTGCGCCGGCGCTGAACAGCGCGATGTCGACACCATCGAACGCATCCGGGACGGCCTCGATCAACTCGATCGTTCGGCCAGCGACCGAGACCATCTGACCGGCCGACCTGCCCGACGCGAGCAGGCGCAGCTCACCGATCGGAAAGGCCCGCTCGGTGAGAACCTGGATCATTGTCCGACCAACGGCGCCGGTGGCGCCGACGACTGCGACGCTGCGTGGGGTTACGTGGCTCATCCGGGCATGGCTCCGCGGCGTTTCGTGATCAACCGGGCACCGGGCGAGTATACCAGCGGGCGAATCGGCTCCCGGATTGGACGGACGTCCAGGCCCGGGAGCCCTCCATTCGCTTGGTTCAGACGGTTTCCTTCGCGAGGTGCCGCTGCATGGCGGCCTTGCGCGAGAGGTTGATCCGGCCCTGGCGGTCGACCTCGATGACCACGACCATGACCTCGTCCCCGACGCTCACCACGTCCTCGACGGTCGGCACGTGGTAGTCGGCGAGCTCGCCGATGCGGACGAGGCCCTCCTTGCCGGGGAGGATCTCGACGAAGGCGCCGAAGCCCATGATCCGGGTCACCTTGCCTAGATAGAGTGCGCCGACCTCGACGTCGCGGGTCAGGCTCTCGATCCACTGGATCGCCTTCCGGGCGTTCTCGCCGCTCACGGCGGCGATCTCGACCGACCCATCGTCTTCGACGTTGATCTCGGTCTGGGTCTCCTCCTGGATCTTGCGGATCATGGAGCCGCCCTTGCCGATGATCTCGCGGATCTTCTCCGGGTTGATCTTGATCGTGGTAATTCGCGGCGCGAAGTCGCTCATCTGGCCACGGGCCTCTGGGATAACCTCGGTCATCTTGTCGAGGATTTCGAGCCGGGCTGCGAGGGCCTGCTTCAGGCCACCCCTGATGATCGCCTCGTTGATCCCCTGGACCTTGATGTCCATCTGTAGCGCCGTGATCCCGTCCCGTGTGCCGGTGACCTTGAAGTCCATATCACCGACCGAGTCTTCCTTGCCGAGAATATCGGTCAGGACGACGAATCGGCCGTCCGGTTCGCTGATGAGGCCCATGGCCGCACCAGCGACGGGCGCCGAGATCGGAACCCCGGCGTCCATCAGGGCGAGCGTCGAGCCGCAGGTCGAGGCCATCGAGGTCGAGCCGTTCGATGACAGGCACTCGGACACGAGCCGGATTACGTAGGGGAAGTCCTCGGTGCTCGGGAGGACCGGGATGAGCGCCCGCTCGGCGAGGTTGCCGTGGCCGATGTCGCGCCGGCTCGGGCCCCGCATGGGCTTGTTCTCGCCGGTGGAGTACGGCGGGAAGTTGTAGTGGTGGATGTACCGCTTCTCCGTCCGTGGGCTGATCGTGTCGATGCGCTGAACGTCCGATGACGATCCCAGGGTTGCGATGGTCAGGACCTGTGTCTCGCCCCGGGTGAACAGGCCGGAGCCATGGGCGCGCGGGAGAAGGCCCACATCCACCGAGATCTGGCGAAGGTCCGTCAGGCCGCGCCCATCCATGCGGATCCCTTCATCGAGGGCAAGCTGGCGGGCGACCTTCTTGTGGACGAGGCTGAACAGGCTCTTGCTGACGCGGGCTTCGCGGCGCGCCGACTCCTGGATTGCCTTGCTGTCGCCGCCGTTGCGTGTTGCGCGGATCGAGCCGGCGATCCCGTCGCGGAGCGCCGTGATCCGGGGCGTCAGGTCGTTGCCGAACCAGATCAGCAGGTTGGCCGTTGCCTCGGCATCGGGGCCCGCGCGGTGCGCCTGCGCGAGCTCGATCCCGAAGAACCGTGACAGCGTGTCCAGCTTGTAGTTCTCGAGATCCGGATAGCCCTCACGAGCGATCGTCAAGGTATCGAGGTAGCGCCCCGACTCGAAGCGCGTGCCGTCGCCGAGGGCGGCCTCGAGGAAGGCGATGTCGAATCCGACGGAGTGACCGACGATCCGGGACTTCCCGATGAACTTAAGGGCCTGGCCGGCGGCGTCGGCCGGCTTGGGGGCCTTCTTGACATCGGCGTCCTTGATGCCGTGCATCTGGTTGCCGAGGATCGCCCGACCCGGGTTCACGAGCGTCGACCAGCGATCGGTGATCTTGCCGGCCTTGACCTTCACCGCCGCGATCTCGACGAGGTCGGCCATCTTCGGGTCCGTGCCGGTCGTCTCCACGTCCACGATGACGAATTCCTCGCCGGCCCCGGCCGCATCGACGAACTCGAGGACCGATCCGGTGCCAGCTTCGAGGAACGGCGTGCTCTTGGGCTTGCCGGCCGCCTTCTGAAGCTCCAGCTGGAGATCGATCAGGGGCTGGAGGGCGCGGTGGCCGAAGAGGATTGCCTCGGCCATGATGTCCTCGGGCAGGAGCTTTGCCCCCGCCTCGACCATCATGATCGCCTCGCGCGTGCCGGAGACGATGAGGTCGAGCTCCGAATCGGCGAGTTGGCTGAAGGTCGGGTTGACGACGAACTGGCCGTCGATGCGTCCGATCCGGACGGCGCCGACCGGGCCGGCGAAGGGGATCTCGCTGATCGTCAGCGCGGCCGACGCCGCGACCGTTCCGAGGATGTCCGGATCATTCTCCTGGTCGGTCGAGAGGACCGTGACCACGAGCTGGATGTCGTCCTTGTAGCCCTCCGGAAAGAGCGGGCGAATCGGGCGGTCGGTGAGGCGTGCCGCCAGGGTCGCGGCTTCCGAAGCGCGGGCCTCGCGCTTGATGAACCCGCCCGGGATCTTGCCCGCGGCGTACATCCGCTCCTCGAACTCGACGGTGAGCGGAAAGAAGTCGAGACCCGGACGCGGATCAGACCGGTTGGCGGTTCCCAGCACCACGGTGTCGCCGTGGCGAACGGTGACCGCACCACCGGCAAGCCGGGCGAGCTTGCCGGTCTCGATGGTGAGCGTACGGCCGCCGAACTCGATCTCGAAGGTAGTGGACACGGGGTGGTATTCCTCCTGTTCGAGGAGGAGGCGACGATTTCCCTGGCTGATCGACCCGACCGGTCCTCGATGCGATCGACCCCGGGATGGTCCCGGGGTCAGGGTGCAGCGAGGCTAGCGGCGAAGTCCGAGCCGTCCGATGACGGCGCGGTAGCGCGTGTTGTCCTTCTTCACGAGATAAGCGAGAAGGCGACGGCGCTGGCCGACGAGCTTGAGGAGGCCGCGGCGCGAATGATTGTCCTTGGGAAAGCTGCGGAGATGCTCGGTCAGCCCCTTGATCCGCTCCGTAAGAAGCGCGACCTGGACCTCCGGGGACCCGGTATCGCCGTCCGTGACGGCAAATCCGGTCATGATCTCCTGCTTTTCATCCCGCGCGAGCGGCACTCGGTCCTCCGACACGAACGTAACTCTGTGGCGTTCTTCTTCCTGAATGTGACCGGCGGATGGTAGCAGCCGATCACGGATCGGGCAAACGCCCGACGAGAAGGCGACGCCTGACGATCAGGCGCCGGGCACTTATGCGAACGTGATGCGCACCCGATCCATGTCAGGTCCCGCGACGCTCTCCCTGCCAAGGTCGAGTGTGCCGTCCAGTCGGACCGTGACCGACGCCGCGGTCGCGCCGGGGCCCGTGACAGGCTCGACGCGAGCCTCGTACCGCCCGACGGGCGGCAGGGCAACCGGCATCGGGAAGCGGACGTGTACCCCGGCCTCCGCGCGTCCCGTGACATCGCCGATCACCGAGTACGGGCGCCCGAGGAGCCGCCTGGCCGAGGCCAGGTCACCCGACGCGATATCCGACCGGATCTCCGCGCTGCGGACCGGGCGGCCGTCGAGATCCAGCGAGGGCACCACCTCCACGTCGTAGCCCAGCACGGCACCCAGGGCGGCGACCGCCGTCGGGGTGCCGCCGCGCTCGTGTCCAAACGCCGAATCCGGCGTCATGAGGAAGCCCGCGAGGTCAATGCGTGACGTGATCCGTCGCACGAAGTCCTCGTAGCTAGACATTCGCAGGGCGACGTCGAAGTGCTGGACGACCGTGACCTCTACCCCGGCCTGAGCGAGAAGGCTCAGCCGTTCATCCGGGTCGCACAGGAGCGGCGGGGCCGTCCCCACGAGGATTTCGTCCGGATGATGGTCGAAGGTGATCACCGCCGGGCGGGCGCCGCGGACAGTGGCCCCTGCGCCGAGGTGGCGGAGGAGATACGCGTGACCAAGGTGGAGGCCGTCGAAGACGCCAACAACCACGAACAGGCGTCCGTGCTCCGGGCGCAGGGCGTCGACGCCGGGCACGACGACTGTTGGATCTGGGCTCGACTCAGGCATCGAGGTGTCTCGCGGCGTCGGAACCATCCGGGTCCCCCATCGACTCGCCCGGGTCCCGGTGCGGGGCGAGCATCTTGGCCGGGGCAATGCGATGACCATCGAGCGTGCCGATCCCGACGATGCGTCCGCCCGGATCCAGGAGCCGCATGGGGACGCCGGACCGTCCCTCGCCCACGCCGGCTACTGGTCGGATGAATCGGCCCATGCCCGCGTCCCGGATCTCATCGGGCGTCAGGCGAACCGAGGGGAGATCGTCCAGCCCCGCATCGGCCGGCAGCAGGAACGGCAGGAGGCCGGCGGGCCCTTCGCCGGCCCCGGCTCGCAGCTGGTCGAGTGAGACGGCGTCCGCAAGCCGGAAGGGCCCGCTCGACGTGCGGACGAGCGCGCAGAGGTAGGCCCCGTTCCCGATCGCGGCACCGAGATCTCGCGCCAGCGCACGCACGTAGGTTCCAGCGGAGCACTGGACGTCCACGACCGCGATCGGGCGGGCTGGATCGTCGGCGTTCCAGGCGACCAATTCGAGCTCGTGGATTACGACGATCCGGTCGGCCAGTGCCGGCGGAACTCCCTGGCGAGCGAGGGCGTACGAGCGACGACCTCCGACCTGGATTGCGGAGAAGACCGGCGGACGCTGGCGAATCTCGCCCTGCAGCGCGGCAAGGGCGGCGCTGACCGCCGCCGAGTCGACGGGGGGGCCGGTCACCGGCGTCAACTCCCCGTCAAGGTCATCGGTCGACGATCGCGCGCCGAAGCAGATCGTTGCCCGGTAGCCCTTCCGGTCGCCGAGGTGGTACTCCACCAGCCGTGTCGCGCCTCCGAGGAACAGCGGCAGCACCCCGGAGGCGAACGGATCGAGGGTGCCTCCATGCCCGACGCGACGAGTGCCGCTCAGGCGCCGGATGAGCGCGACGACGTCGTGCGACGTCGGGCCTGGGGGCTTCGAGACGACGAGGACGCCCTCGAGGCCTCCGCTGTCGGGCGGTCGGGTCACGGCCGGCGCTGGACCCCGGTCGCCAGCCGCTCGGCCTGCGGCAGGACGAGCAAGCGTGCCTCGTCGAGCGTGCCCTCCACGCTTGCCCCGGCCGCCCGGGCGTGTCCACCCCCTCCGAACAGCCCCGTCAGCACGGTCGCATCGACCCCGCCCGGCTTGGTTCTCACGGAGATCCGGGTCGCACCCTGCCCGGCCTCCTTGAACAGGATCGCGACCTCCGCCGCCTCTGCCTGCGAGAGCAGGTCGATGATCCCCTCCGAATGCGCGCTCAGCGCGCCGGTCTCTGCGACGTCTGCTGTGGTGAGCGCCGAATGGATCACCAGCCCTCCGGCGGCGGTCTGGAGTCGATCAAGGACGCGACCGAAGAGGCGCAGCTGGGCATCCGGCTTGGTTCGGTACAGGCGCCGGGAGATGTCGGCCAGGGGCGCGCCGGCCGCCAGCAGCGCGGCCGACACGGCGAGCGTCCGTGGCGTGGCGTTGGGGTGCGCGAACGTGGCCGTGTCCATGACGATGCCCGACAGGAGGGCTGTCGCGAGACCGCCCTCTCCCGCGCTCAGGGGCACAGCCAGGGCCACGGCCAGAAGGGCGACCAACTCACACGTTGCGGCCGCTCCGGGGTCCACCCAGTCCTCCGCCCCGACTGCGCCGTTCGATGCGTGATGATCGATCACGATCGTCGGCAGCGCGCCGAAGAGCGCCTCGTGTCGATCGCGGACCGGGCCGACACGATCGAGCGACCCGCAGTCGACGATGACCAGGAGATCGTAGTCGCGGCCCTCCTCCGGGTCCGTGCGAAAGTCGCCGACGCCGGGCAGGAAGTCGTACAGCGGTGGCGGAACGTCCGAGCAGACAAGGCTGACGATCGCGCCGCGGACCGCAAGCAGCTCGCGGATCCCGATCGCCGCGCCGAGGGTGTCCGCGTCCGGGTTCTCGTGACTGACGACGAGGGCGCTGCGCGCGCCTCGCAGACGAGCCACGACCGGGGCCGGGACCGCGTCCACCCACGGATCCAGCCGGATGCTCACGGTCGTCCGCCGCGCCGGCGAGGTGAGGTCCTTCGAGCCGGACCGGGCATGGGCCCGCCGCCGCGACGGCGCCGCAGATGGCGTCCGGGTCGCTGTGCGCCGGTGCCCGCGGTCTCCTGCCCTTCCCGCGGCGGCTCCGGGGCGTCGCCCTCGCGGGGAAGGCGGGGCACCGGTGTCGGAAGGGCGTCGTCGCCCATCGCAAGGTCGGCGGCGTCGGTTCCGGCCTCGATCTCGTCCAGCAGACGCAGGATCCGGGTGCCCCGTTCAAGCGTTTCATCGGCGCGAACGTGGAGCTCCGGGATGCGTCGCAATCGGAGTCGTTTGCCCAGCTCATGCCGGATGAACGGCATCGCGTGGCCCAGAGCGGTCAGCGCCGCGTCACGCTCTGGCTGGGCTCCGATGACGCTCACCCAGACTCTCGCGTGGCTCAGATCGGGCGCGGTCTCCACGTCGGTGATCGTCACGAAGCCGATCCGCGGATCAGCGATATCGCGCGCGATGATGGCCCCGATCTCCTGCCGAAGCTGTTCGTCGATCCGATCTGTCCGCTGGGTCATGGAACCCTCGTCCGACGCCAAGTGGACTGGGCGTTCAGGACGCTCTCGACCGGGTGATCGACTGCGTGCTGAAGCACTCGATGACGTCGCCCTCCTCCAGATCGGAGAAGCCGGCGAGGCCGATGCCGCACTCGAAGCCCTGGGCCACCTCTCGAACGTCGTCCCGGAACCGGCGCAGCGACTCGATTCTGTCCGTCGCGATGACCTTGCCGCCTCGCCAGACGCGGGCACCGCCCTTGACGATCCGACCGTCGGTCACGTACGAGCCGCCGATCACCTGGGTCTTGCCGACCTTGATCAGCTGGCGAACCTCGGCTCGACCCTCGACGACCTCCACGAGTTCGGGTTCGAGGAGGCCGGACAACGCCTTCTCGATGTCGTCGGTGAGCTGGTAGATGATGTCGTACATGCGGACATCGACCTTCTCGGTCTCGGCCGCTCGGCGAGCGGTGTCGCTGATCCGCGTGCTGAAGCCGACGACGATCGCGTTCGACGCCGAGGCGAGCAGGATGTCGTTGTCGCTGATCTCGCCCGCACCTTCGTGCAGGATGTTGATCTTCACCTCGTCCGTTGCCAGCTGACCGAGCGCATGGGTGATGGCGCCGAGCGAGCCAGACACATCCGTCTTGAGGATGATCCGGAGCTCCTTGGCCTGCCCGGCCTGGATCTGGCGGTACAGGTCCTCAAGGGTCGCGCGGCCGCTGCCCTCGCCGCCCTTCGCAGCGACCGCCGCCTGGCGCGACTCGACCATGGTTCGGGCTTCCTTCTCGTCGGCCACGACCCGCAGGATGTCGCCGGCCTCGGGAACCTCGGACAGGCCGAGGACGACGGCCGCCGTCGCCGGGCCTGCCTTGGCGACGCGCTTGCCCTTGTCGTTCTCGAGGGCACGGACGCGGCCGAATGTCTCGCCTACGACGATCACGTCGCCGACGCGCAAGGTGCCGGTCTGGACGAGGGCCGTGGCCAGGGCGCCCCTGCTCTTGTCCATCCGGGCTTCGACAATCGTGCCGATAGCCGGCCGCTTGGGGTTGGCCTTGAGGTCCTGCAGGTCCGCCACGAGGAGGACCATGTCGACGAGATCGTCCAGGCCGAGTCGGCTCTTCGCCGAGACGGGAACGAGCGGCGTGTCGCCGCCGTACTCCTCGACGACGACGCCGGCCTCGGTCAGCTCGGTCTTGACCCGGTCCGGGTTCGCGTCAGGCTTGTCCATCTTGTTGAGGGCGATGACGATCGGGACCTTCGCGGCCTTGGCGTGGCTGATGGCCTCGAGTGTCTGGGGCATGACTCCGTCGTCCGCCGCCACGACCACGATCGCGATGTCGGTGACCTTCGCGCCCCGGGCGCGCATGGCCGTGAACGCCTCATGACCGGGCGTGTCGAGGAACACGACGCGGCGGCCGTCCCTCGTGACCTCACTCGCCCCGATGTGCTGGGTGATGCCTCCCCGCTCCCCCGCCGCGACCGTGGTGGATCGGATGGCGTCGAGCAGGCTCGTCTTGCCGTGGTCCACGTGGCCCATGACCGTGACGATCGGTGCCCGTGGCACGAGATCGGCGGTGTCGTCCTCGATGAACAGCTCTTCCTTCGCCGCCTCCGACGCAAGCCCGTCCTCGCTGCCGTCGCCGTCTTCGCCGTTGACCGCGGCCTGGGGCTCGGCCACCTCGTACCCGAGCTCGGAGGCGACGAGGGCCGCCGTGTCCCGATCGATAAGCTGGTTGATCGTGGCGAAGATGCCGCTCTTTATCAGCTCCCGGATCACATCGGCCGGATTCACACCGAACAGGTCCGCCAGCTCCTTGACGGTGATCGTCCCCGGCAGCTCGATTGCCCCTCGTTCGCGGGGATCGGCCGTCTGCACGCTGGCGGGCGCGAACGCGCCCTCGCGACGCGGCGGCTTGCGCGGACCGCGCCGGCCGCGGGTGCCGCTCCTACTCCTGGCCAAGGGCTGCTCCTTCGGGGTTGTGCGCGGCAACGGCTTTCGCGAGCTCATGCTCGAGCCCAGCCGGTACCGGCGTCTCGAGGGCCCGGCCGAGGGTGCCGCGAGAAACGGCGATGGAAATACAGTCGAGGTCACGACAGACGTAGGCGCCACGGCCATGCTCCCGGCCCCCGCGGTCAAGCATCACCGCACCGACGGGCGTCCGGACGACTCGCAGCAGCTCACGCTTTTCACGCGAAGTCCTGCACGCGACACAGGAGCGTGTCGGCGGTCGTCGAGCACGGAGGGCGGATGCGCCGGCTATGACGCCACCTCCTCGGACGCCGCCTTCTTTGCGCGAGCCCTGGGCTTCTTGACCGGTGGATCCACCGCAGGCGCGGCGCCAACGGCTGCGGGCTCCACGGCTTCGACGGCCGCTTCCGGCGCGACGGCAGCAGGCGCCGACCCCGATGCCGGGGCCTTCGCGGCGGTCTCAGCCGCCCTGGCCTCTGCCACCGAGACGTCGCTCCGGATGTCGATCCGCCAGCCGGTCAGGCGGGCCGCGAGGCGGGCATTCTGGCCCTCACGTCCGATGGCGAGGGACAGCATTCGCTCAGGGACGGTGACGTTGGCGATCCGGTGCTCGGTATCGATGTCGACCGACAGCACCTGGGCTGGGGAGAGGGCATTCGCGACGAACGCGGACGGATCGTCATTCCAGGGGATGACGTCGATCTTCTCACCGCCGAGCTCGGCGACGACGGCCTGGACGCGCGCTCCACGCTGGCCGACGGTGGCACCGACGGGGTCAAGCCCGTCCTGGCGTGAACCGACCGCGACCTTGCTGCGACTGCCGGCCTCGCGGGCGATCGCGCGGATCTCGACCGTGCCGCTGTGAATCTCCGGCACTTCGAGCTCGAAGAGGCGCTTCAGGAAGCCCTTGTGCGTGCGGCTCACGAAGAGCGCCGGACCCTTGGGCAGGCGCCGGACCTCGAGCACGAACGCCTTCACGTTCTGGCCGATCCGGTAGTGCTCGAGGGGCGATTGCTCCGTGGTCGCGAGGATCGCCTCCACGCCCTTCCCGACATCGAGGATGATCGCCCGGGGCTCGGCCCGATTGACCGTCCCGGTGATCAGCTCACCCTCGCGGCTGGCGAACTGGTCATAGACGACATCGCGCTCAGCCTCGCGCAGGCGTTGGAGCACGACCTGCTTGGCGGTCTGCGCCCCGATCCGGCCGAAGACGTCGCCGTCCAGCTGCTCCGTCTCAACGAGTTCGCCGGCGATCGCGTCCGGCTTGATCTTGCGGGCGTCGTCCAGGGAGAACTCGCTGAGGGGGTCCTCAATCTCGGCGACCGCAATGCGACCCCGGAAGACTCGGATCCTGCCGCTCTCGGCGTCGATCTGAACGTAGATGTCCTCTTCGTTCGCGATGCGGCGGTAGGCCGACTGGATCGCGTCCTCCACCGTCCGGATCAGCTGCTCGCGCGGTACCTGCTTCTCGGCGTTGAGCTGGAGGAGGGCACCGATGAAGTCTCGACTCATGAGTCGCATCGCCCTCCATCTCTATCCACGGTCGCGGATGGCCGCCGAAAAAAAACGTGGGGGTCACCCACGCAATTCCGAGGCGGCCATCTGGTTCGGCCCGGAGTATACACGCGGACCGGTGGCACGTCGCTCAGGAGCGGCCCGCGACGACCCCGGCGCTCATCGGGTAGTGCCCATCGACATAGGTTTCCAGGAGCGCAATAAACTCGTCGACCAGCCCATCGCCGCGCAGCGTCCGATCGAGCCGGCCGTCGATGAAGACCGGCGCCACTGGATCCTCGAAGGTGCCCGGAAGGCTGATCCCGATGTCCGCGTGCTTCGATTCGCCCGGACCGTT
>Ga0334722_10002568_pt1 | contig 20347 bp, 23 predicted proteins | sample C3_bottom_MG_FD_207210 | JGI IMG/M metagenome (GOLD analysis project Ga0334722, IMG submission 207210) | Sediment microbial communities from Yellowstone Lake, YNP, Wyoming, USA - C3_bottom | ecosystem: Environmental > Aquatic > Freshwater > Lake > Sediment | place: USA: Wyoming | collected... | reverse complement strand
GCCCACGTCATACAAGGAGTCACGCCATGGGTGGCCCCCTCACCCGGCACCAGATCCTCGCCGGCACTGCCGTCCTCCTCCTCGCTGCCGCACTCGCCGGGCCAGCGGCCGGAAGCTCGGCGGAGGTGACGCGCGGAGACTTCCACGCCTTCGCCGCCGGCGCCGGCACGGCCATCTCCGGCCATGCCCTGATGGTCCGCACCGCCGACGACCGGACCTTCGTCTCGGTCCACCTCACCGGCCTCGCCCCGAACACGGCCTATGCCGCGCACGTCCACAAGGCTGCCTGCGGCGTTGGCGACGCCGATGGCCACTTCCAGTTCGTGGCCGGCAGCGGTCCGACATACGTGAACGACGTCAACGAGATCTGGCCCGGCTTCACCACGAACGCCGACGGTGTGGGCAACGGCCGCGCCATGAACGAAGGCAGGGCCGGGGCGGCTGCCGTCTCCGTCGTGATCCACGCGCTGACGGCGACGCCGAACCCGAAGATCGCCTGCGCAGACCTCGAGTAGGGTGACCGTCATGAGTTCCGCGCTCGAGAGCCTCGGCCGCTTCGCGCGGCCAGCAACGCAGATCCTGGCGATCCTCGGCCAGGGACCGCGCATCCCGGCCGCCCTCCGTGGTGAGCTGCGGGCCCGCTGCGGTGACGACATCGGCCCGGGCACCCTCTTCGGCACCCTCGCCCGCCTCGAGCGTCGAGGCCTCGTCGAGGTCGTCCCATCGCCCGCGGTCCCACGGGCCTATCGGATCACGGGCCTCGGGGCGGACACGCTCGAGGCCCAGCTCGCGTCGATGACAGGCCGGGGCCGCCGGGTCCAGGGCGCCCTGACCCGGAGCGCCGTGGCATGAGCGCCCTGCTTCGACTCTACCCGCGGGCCTGGCGCGAGCGCTACGGCGACGAGCTGATGGCGCTCCTCGAGGACCGACAACCCTCCCCGCTCGACCTCGTCGATCTCGTACGGGGCGCGTTCGACGCACGCCTCCACCCGCAGCTGCCCGGCGCCCAGCCGGCCAAATCCGAAAGGAAGGACCCGATGTCCGATCGTCTGCCGGGCGTCACCGCCATCGGCGGCGGCCTCCTGTTCCTGGCCGGCGTGGCCATGGTCGGCCTCGCCCCGCTGCCGTCGTTCGATGGCTACCGCGAGACCGGGCTCGCCCTGCCGGCGATCCTTCTGGGCCTCCCGCTGATCGATGTGGCCCTCATCTCGGCCGCCGTTCGACGCCGCGGCGGCGCCTGGGGCCGGGTGGACACCTGGCTCGCGATCTTCGCGGTCGGGTCGACGGCCGTCTCCCTGACCGGCTGGCCGGGGCTGATGCTCGGCTTCCTGACGCTGATCGCGGTGACCGCGACCGTTTTCGCGCGCTACCTGCGGAACGCCGGTGCCCCGCCGTTGATCGTGGCGGTCGCTGTCGCCGCGACGATCCTCGCCGTATCCGCCAACACCGAGGACGACCGCATCTGGCTGATGGCGCCGATCGGCCTGCTGGCGGTGGTCGTCGGCCTGCTGTCGGCCCTCCGCCCGCGTCCGTCGGCTTCGGTCGAGCCCGCATGAGCGCGGATCTCGGCGACCTGGGTCGCTTCGCGGAGCCGTCGCTGCTCATCCTCGTCTCGCTGAGCGCGGGGCCGAACCACGGCTACGCGATCATGGAGGACGTCGAGGCGTTCGGTGGCAAGGGCATCGGGCCAGGCACGCTGTACGCCGCGCTCGCCCGCCTGGAGGCGCGCGGCCTCATCGAAGCGCTGCCGCCGCAGGACCGGCGGCGGCCGTACCGCCTGACGGGCCTCGGCGCCACCACCCTGCGCGCGCAGCTGGAAGGACTCGAGGGCTTCGCCCGGACGGGCCTGCGGCGCCTGGAGGGGGCGGGCCCCGCCTGAGCCGAGCTCTCGCGCGGGGCCGGTCCACGACCCGTCAGGGCAGCAGGGCGATCGCCCCGACCATGCCGGCCTCGAAGTGGCCGACTTCGTGGCAGGCGAAGGCGTACGTGCCGGCGTCGGCGAACGTGTAGAGCAGCTCCTTCGTCTGGCCGGCCCGGATGTCTTCGATCTCGGCCGTGCCGTCGGGGCCGTCGGCGTCTACGGCCTCCTTCGGGCCGACCATGAACTCATGCACGGCCTTGCCGACGTTAGTGACCTTGAACAGGATCGTCTCGCCCGGCTGGGCCGTGACCGTGGCCGGCGAGAACTTCATCTGGTCGTTGGCCTGGATCGCGATGATGCGCGGCGTCGCCCCCGATCGCGGTGCGGCAGCCGCGCCGCACGCGCCGAGGGTGAGCGCCACGATGATGGCGGCGATCCCGATCCTCATGTCCGATCTCCTTGCGACTGGTGTGTTCGTGGCTCCTGCCGGTGCGCCCTTCAGGCGCGGGCCGGCTGCGTTGCGACCGAAGGAAGGTCTGGGACGCACCGGCAGTGCTGGGCGCCGTGATGGCGTGCCAGCAGCAGGTCGAGCACCTTCAGATCGCTCACTGGCTCGCTCCCGGGGAGGAGCAGGGCCGAGCTGAAGCCGTGCGGGCAGGCGAACCTCAGCCGTCGGCTGCCCGGCCCGAGGGCCGGGGCCTGCCGGACCAGGAACTCCGTCTGGCTCATGCGGTCATCCTCCCGTGGCGTGTGAGGCCAGCATGGAGAGCGCGGCTCGCGCGGACCATCGCGGGCGCAGCCGAGATCGTCTCCTGCGAACACCCCATACGGGGGTGGGGCGTCCAGGGGATGTCCGATGGTCCGATGAGCACGCGCGGCTAGATGTCGATGAGCCCCTTGGCGATGGCGTACTTGATGAGAGCGGTCTTCGAGTGCAGGTCGAGCTTGGTCATGATGTGCTCACGGTGCGACTGCACCGTGTGGGGACTCAGGAAGAGCTCGGCGGCGATCTCGGGCGTCGTCTTGCCCTCCGCGATCAGGTGGAGGATCTCGCGTTCCCGATCGGTCAGGCCGTCGTAGGTCGCCCGATCGGCCCCACCACGCAGGAGCCGCAGGTAGTCGGCGACCAGCGCCTTCGTGACGCCCGGATAGAGGTACACCTCGCCCCGATCGGCGCTGCGCACCGCGGCGAGCAGGTCCTGGACGTCGGCCCCCTTGAGCACGTAGCCCGACGCACCCGCGCGCAGGGCCTGGAAGAGGTAGTCCTCCCGGTCGTGGATGGTGAGCATGAGGATGCGGACGTCGGGGCGACGCCGCTTGATCTCGGCCGCGGCGTCCAGGCCGCTGATGCCGGGCATGGTGATGTCCATCAGCACCACGTCGGGGGACAGCTCGATGGTCGCGACCAGCGCCTCCTGTCCGCTGCCGGCCTCGCCGACCACCTCGATGTCGCCCTGGCTCGCGAGCAGGCCCACGATGCCCTGGCGGATGAGCGTGTGATCGTCGACCACGAGGACGCGGATGGGGGCCATCGTCAGCCTGCTCCTTCCGCTACGGGCGCCTGGACCACGATCACCGTTCCGCCCCCCGGGGCTGACCGGATCTCCATCCGCCCACCGATCAGGTTGACCCGCTCCTGCATCCCCAGCAGGCCCACGCTCTCGAGGCCATGGCCTTGTTCGCCGAGGGCGTGCTCGACATCGAAGCCCTTGCCGTCGTCGGCCACCGAGACCGTGACGGTATCACCCCCGAACGAAAGCCCCACGCGAACGTGCCGCGCGTCCGCGTGCCTGGCCACGTTGTTGATGGCCTCCTGCGCGATCCGGAACAGCGTGACCTCGACGTGACCGGGCAGCCTCGCGGGAGGCTGCTCGCTCTCCACGGTCACCTCCACGCTCGCATCGCCCAGGTACGCCTCGCAGTACCAGCGGATGGCCGCGATCAGCCCCATGTCGTCGAGGACGGACGGCCTGAGGCCGAGGATGAGGCGACGCGTCTCGGCCAGCAGTCGCGTCGCGATCTCCTTCGCCTCGAGGATGTGCTGGCGCGTTCCTCCGGCTGTGCCGTCGAGTCCGTCGCGCGCCCGGTCGAGCGCGATCGACAGGGCGGCGAGGGTCTGGGCCGTCTCGTCGTGAAGCTCCCGGGCCAGGCGTCGGCGCTCCTCCTCCTGCGCCGAGATGGTCTGGCGCAGCACCTGTCCCAGCCGCGCCGTGCGGTCCGCGACACGGGACTCGAGCTCGCGGTTGGTCCGCTCGGTGGCCTCGTACGCGGCCTGGAGGCGCTGGCGCATCGCCTCGAGGCTCGTGGCGAGCATCCAGATCTCGTCCTGGGCGGTGACGTCGATGGGGCTCGCCAGATCGCCCAGGGCCATCCGTTCGGCCGCCGCCGTGAGCTGCTCGGTCGGCTTCACGACGCGCCTGGTCGTGACCCAGGCGACGAGCAGCGCGGCCAGGAAACCGATCCCGCTCGTGAACAGCAGGCGCTCTCGCAGCTGCAGCGGGAGCGCCAGGGCGACGTCGACCGGTTGCTCCAGCACGACGTAGAAGGGAGTCGCCGCGAGGGGCACGACGGCCATGACATGGGGCTCGAAGCGGTCGCCGGGCCCCGATCCGTGCAGCAGCGCGGCCGCGGCTCCCTGGTCCATCAGACCGTGTATGGCATGGAAGTGCGAGCTGACCGTGCCCGGGTGCTCGTCCGGGCCGATGCCCAGCACGGCGATGCCGTCGGCGTCGACGACCTCGAGGTGGTACTCCTCTGAGGCGCGGTCGGCAGGTGGCGGGAACGACCCGGCGGGCCCGGGTGGAGCGAATGCCGCGGGCACGTACGGGGCCGTGCTGTTGGTCGACACGGTGCTCACGACGACGATGGGGCCGGGGGCGCCGTCGGGACCCAGGCGCGTCACGACGGCCGCGAAGGAAGGCCCGTCGGGCACCGGGCCCAGCGCCGGGAGCACGGCCTCGGGATCGTGCAGTGCCTCCACGATCGACCGGCCCACTTCCGGCCCGCCGGTCGCGCTCGCGCTGGACGGGCTGCCGGCCTCGTCGAGCAGCGCGCCCCGCTCGTCGAGGAGCCACACGCCGCTGACGTGGAAGAACGGGTAGGGGTCGGTCCGGCCGAAGTAGTCGAGGAGCCCCTGCGCGACACCCGCCGACGCCTCGCCGGCGCCGGTCCGGAGGAGCTGCGCGCCGGTCTCGCGACTGTCGATCGCGACACGTTCGAGGTCGCGCTCGAGCACGCCGGCCGTCGTGTAGGCGGTCGTCAGGCGCTCCTTGAAGACGAGCTGGGTCGCCTCCTCGATGGCCCCCAGGCCGAGGAACACGAGCACGCCGAACATCGCCGCCAGCCCACCGGTGACGTACAGCATGATCCGACGCTGGAGCCCGAGGCGTCTGAGACGGTTCACGGTCGGCTCGCAAGGCGGATCACGACCGGTGGAGGGTAGATCCTCGGGCCTCGGGCCGCCAGACGCCGGCGGAGGACCCTCGCCGCCCGGGCCGAACGGCAGGCGGCTTTCGGTACCGAGTCCACTTCCCGCGCCGGGGAGCCGTCCCCGAGATTGGGAGCATGGAGAAGACCGTCGGGGTCTCGGTCCTGGCCACGCTCGAGCGCGCTGAACAGGCCGCGCGCGAGCGCCGCCTGAGCGCGGAGGCGGAGGCCGAACGGGAGCTCGAGGCGGCGGCCCGAACCGCGGCGGAGATCGAGGCCGGCGCACCCGCCCGGGTCGCGGCCGCCCTCGCGGCGCTGCGCGAGGACCACCTGCGACGCGCCCGCGCCGAGATCGCGACCGTCGAGGCGGAGCTCGCGACGCTCGAAGGGCGAGGGGCTGGCGCGCCCGAGCAGCGCGAGCGCTTCGGACAGGCGGTCGAGCATGTCGTCTCCGCCGTGCTCGGCGAGACGTGAGGTGACCGCGCCATGCTCGTCGCGATGCGGCGCATCGATATCGTCGCCCCTCGGTCGCGCGGGGCCGACGTCGTGCGGGTCGTACATCGACTCGGCGCGCTGCACCTGGCGCCGTTCGAGCTGCCCGCAGGGCTGACCCCCGGAGTCTTCGGCGTCGATCCCGCCACCCGACCGGGAACGCCGTTCGACGCAGCGCTGGAGCGGGTCGCCGACCTGGACGAGCTGCTCGGGCCCCGCACCGGCCCTGGCGGCCTGGTCGACGAGCTGTGGGACCTCGACGAGGGCGCGCTGCTGCGCGCGGCGGATGCCCTGGAGCCCGTGCGTGCGAGGGTCGCCGCCCTCACCAGCGAGCGCGTGCTCCTGGGGAGCGAGGAGGCGCGGCTGGGCAGTTACCGGCGCCTGGTGGAGGGCCTGAGCTCGGCCATCGGCCACCTGCCCTCGATCCGCGGCTACGGGTCCACCGGGATCGTCGTCCACGCCAGGTACCGTCACGTGATCGGGCTCGTTCGCGACGAGCTGGAAGAGCTGACCGGTGGACGCTGCGAGATCCTCGCGGCGGAGATGGACGCCGACCGCGTGGCCGCCATCCTCCTCTACCCCGCCCGCGTCGCGGACGACGTGCGCGCGCTGCTCGGTGGCCGCGATCTCGAGGAGGTGGCGCTGCCGGAGGAGTTCCAGGGCGTCCCCTTCGACCAGCTCGGCCCCAGGCTCGGTCAGGAGCAGTCGCGCGTCCATGTCGGGCTGAGGAAGGTGGAGGCCGAGTTGGCTGCGCTCTCCGCGGCGCATGGGGCGCGGGCGGCGGCGCTGCGCGGCGTGCTCGAGGACCGGGTCGCCGAGGCCCGTGCACTTCACGACTCCGGCACCAGCGACCATCTCGTGATCCTCGGCGGCTGGTTGCCCGCCGGGCGGGTCGCCGAGCTGCGCGCTGCGCTCGCGGCCGAGGTGGGCCCCGAGGTGCTCGTCGAGGAGAGGCCGCACCAGGCCCGCGACCCGCGCACGCCCGTGGCGTTCGAGAACCGGCCCCTCCTGCGGGCCTTCGAGCCGCTCGCGTCGTTCGTCTCGGTGCCCCGCTACGGCTCGCTCGACCCGACGCCGCTGCTGGCCCTGACCTTTCCCGCCTTCGTCGGCCTGATGGTCGCGGACGTGGGCTACGGCCTCCTCCTCCTGGGTCTGCTCGCCTGGGCCCGCCGGCGCTGGCGCGGCGAACCCGTCATGGGCATCATCTGGCCCATCGGCATGCTCTCGGCGGCGGCGACGATCGGGTTCGGGGTCCTCTTCGGCGAATGGTTCGGGGACGCGGGGCAGCGGTTCCTGGGCCTCGGGCCTCTCTGGCTGGACCGCCGCGAGGCGATCGTGCCACTCCTCGTCCTGGCGATCTCGATCGGGGTCGCCCAGGTCGGCCTGGGGCTCGTGCTGGGCATGATCAACGCGGTCCTGCTGCGGCATCGCAGCGAGCTGGCCCGGCGGACCGCGCTCCTCGTGAGCCTTGCCGCTGCGCTCGTGATCGTGGGCTGGCTGGCCCGCCTGATGCCCGCCGTCGCCGGCCAGGTCGCCCTGGCCGCGCTGCTCGTGGCGCTGGTGGTCCTCGTCGCGACGGCGGGGCTGGCCGGGCCGATCGAGGTGGTCGGCGTCCTGGGCAACGTACTGAGCTACGCGCGACTGATGGCCATCGGGCTCGCCTCGGTGATGCTCGCCCTCGTGGCCAACCGGCTCGGCGGCCTCTCGGAGAACCTCGTGCTCGGCGTGGTCGTCGCGGCCGTCATCCATGCCCTGAACCTCGTCCTGGGCTTCTTCGACTCCTCCGTGCAGGGCATGCGCCTTCACTACGTCGAGTTCTTCAGCAAGTTCGTGGAACCGGGCGGGGTGCGCTACGAGCCCTTCGTATCCACGCTCGATCGCGAGAGGTCCAGGTTCCCCGCTCGACCCTCAGGAGGACCGTGAGATGGACGAGAGCATCCGTTTCCTGGCCGCGGCGCTCGCCGTCGGCATCGCCGGTCTCGGGACCGGCTGGGCGCAGTCGCGCATCGGATCGGCCGGCGCTGGCGCGGTGGCGGAGAAGCCGGAGGTGACCGGGACGATCCTCATCCTCGTGGCCCTGCCGGAGACGATCGTCATCCTCGGCTTCGTCGTCGCCGCGATGATCCTCTTCCTCTGAGCCGACGACCGTGACGGGCGCGGGCCCATGAGCGTCGAGGCGATCCTGGAGCAGATCGAGGCCGATGCCGCGGCCGAGGCCGCGGGACGCCTGGCCGAGGCGCGGGAGCGCGCGGTACAGCTCATCGCCGAGGCCGAGGAGCGCTCCCGAGCGACGGTCGCCGCCGCGTGCGAGCGCGCCGAGCCGGCCATCCGGGCAGAGGCCACGCGCATGGTCAACGCGGCGCGGTTGCGGCTCCTCGAGCGCCGCGCCGAGCTCGGCGCCGCCTGGGTGGAGGCCGTGTTCGCCGGCGCGGCAGAACGGCTCGAGGCCGTCGCCGGGGGCGCCGACCCAGCCCGCTGGGCACGGGCGCTCGATCGACTCATCGCGGAGGCGACGGCGCTGGCCGGGCCCGACGCGATCGTGACCGTCGAGAGCGGTGCGGGCTCTCCGGGGGTGGTGGCGCGCTCGAGCGACGGACGGGTCGAGGTGGACGCGACGATCGCGGCACGCCTGGATCGCGCCCGGACGCGCCTCGCCGAGCCGGTCGCGCGGATCCTCGGGCTGGCGGGCTGAGATGTACGAGTACGGCAACGCCAGGATCGCCGCACTGCGCGGGCGGCTGCTGGACGGGCCCAGCCTGCGCCGCCTCCTGGAAGCGGGGTCGTCCGCCGAGCTGCTGGTCCTCCTCGAGCGCACGGATGACTGGCGGCCGATCCTGCGCGAGGTGGCGCCCCTGGCGGCGGATCCCCAGGGCGCCGTGGAGGTGTCCATCGAGCGCCACCGTTCGGCCCGCCTGGGAGCCCTCCCCCGCTGGTACCCGCCGCCGGTCCGCGGTCTCGTGGAGGCGCTCGTGCTGCCGCTCGATGCCCAGCGCGTCGTCGCCCTGCTGCGCCGGCGCCGCGCCGGTGAGTCGCCCGAGGCGGTGGGAGCCACGATCGTCGCCGGGGCGCTCCTGGGGACCGCGCAGCTCGGTGCGATCGCGCGGGCGCCCACGATCGCGGAGGCGTTCCATCGGCTCGCACGTTCCGGCGTCCTGCCGGCGGAGGCGGCCGTGTCGCTCAGCGGGGTCGAGGGAGCCGGAGGCGGGTGGGAGCCCCTGGAGGCCGGGCTGATGGCGGCCTTCGACCGGGCACGCCTGGCGCGCGCCACGGGCCGGGGTGGGGACGCGGCACGGGTCCGCGACATCATCGCCGCGGAGCGCGCGGACCGCGAGGCGGTCGTCGGGGAGCTGCGCGGCGAGGGGGCGAGCGCCGCCGCCCACGTGGAGCGCGAGACGACGCTGGCCCGTCTGGACCGGCTCGCCGCGGCCGGGCCTCGCGACCCGCTGGGCATCGGCGCGGTGGCCGGGTACGTGGCGGCCGTGGAGGCCCAGGCTATCCGGCTGCGCGCGATCCTGGCGCGGGTCGCCGCGGGCTGGAGCGGCCAGCTCGTCGGCACGTACATGACCGCGAGGACGACCTGAGATGGCCCGCCTCGTGGTCGTCTCCTCCCCGCCGCTCGCCGATGGCTTCCGGTTGGCCGGACCGGCCACCGTCGTGGCGCGTCCAGGCCCGGAGGCGGTCGTCGCCCTGCGGCGCGTCGTCGATGAGGGCGACGTCGGCCTCGTGCTCGTCACGGCCGACCTGTGGGCGAGCGTCGACGAGCGGCTGCGGGGGACCCTGGAGCGCCTCCCGCGCCCGATCGTCCTGTCGATCCCGGCCGGCGTCGTGACCGACTTCACGACCCGCCGCCAGATGCTCGGCGAGATGCTCCAGCGGGCGATCGGCTACCGCATCGAGCTGTCCGGCGGGAGCTGGCGATGACGGTCGCCGAAGGTCGGCTCACGGCCGCATCCGGTCCCGTCGTACGCGCCGCGGGCCTCGAGAGCGCCACCGTCGGGGAGGTCGTCCGGGTCGGCCCCGAGGGGCTGCTCGGCGAGGTGATCCGCCTCGAGCCGGGCGAGGCGACGATCCAGGTCTACGAGGAGACGGCCGGCCTGCGGGTGGGCGACCCGGTGGCGCCATCCGGCTCGCCGCTGCACGCCTGGCTTGGGCCGGGTCTCCTGGGCGCGACGTTCGACGGGCTGCAGCGACCGCTGGACCGCCTGGCCGTCGGCGGCACCTGGCTGCTGCTCCCCGGCCGGGCCGCGGTCGCATTCGAGCCTGAGGGGGCCGGGCTGGCCGGCCCGCGGCTGGCCCTCGGTCCCGACCGGCGCTGGTCCTTCGTGCCCGAGCGGTCGGCCGGCGACGAGGTCGGCCCGGGCGACCTGCTGGGCAGCGTCGCCGAGGGCCCCATCCGCCACGGCATCCTCGTCCCGCCGGCCGTGGCCCGCGGCCGCCTGCTGGAGCTGCCGCCGGGCGAGCACGGCATCGCCGACACGATCGGCCGCCTCGAGACCGCGGCGGGCATCGTGCCGCTGCACCTGGCCCAGCGCTGGCCGGTCCGCGTGCCGCGACCCGTCCGCCGCCGGCTGCCGGTCGAGCGACCGCTGCTGACCGGCCAGCGCGTCATCGACATGCTGTTCCCCGTCGCCAAGGGCGGCGCGACGGTCATCCCCGGCGGCTTCGGCACCGGCAAGACGGTCCTCGAGCAGGCCCTCGCGCGCTGGTCGGACGCCGACATCGTCGTCTATGTCGGCTGCGGCGAGCGGGGCAACGAGATGGCCGAGCTGCTGGCGAGCTTCCCGGACCTCGTCGATCCCCGGACCGGCGGTCCCCTCCTGGCGCGGACCGTACTCATCGCCAACACCTCGAACATGCCCGTGGCCGCGCGGGAGGCCTCGGTGCTCTTCGGCGCGACGATCGCCGAGTACTTCCGGGACCAGGGCTACCAGGTGGCGTTGCTCGCGGACTCGACCAGCCGCTGGGCGGAGGCGCTGCGCGAGATCAGCGGCCGGCTCGAGGAGCTGCCCGGCGAGGAGGGCTTCCCGGCCTATCTCGGCAGCCGCCTGGCGGGGTTCTATGAGCGCGCCGGCCGGGCGGTCGTCCTGGGGACGCCGGAGCGGACCGGCTCGATCACGACCGTGGGCGCCGTCTCGCCCCCTGGCGGCGACTTCAGCGAGCCGGTCACCCAGGCCAGCCTCCGCCTCGCCGGCGCCTTCTGGGCGCTCGACGCCGAGCTGGCGCATGCCCGCCACTTCCCGGCCATCGGCTGGACACAGTCGTACTCGCTCTACGTGGACCAGCTCGCGCCGTGGTACGAGGAGACGCTCGATCCCGGCTGGCGGGAGCGGCGAGCGGAAGCGATCGACCTGCTGGTGCGCGAGCGCCAGCTGCTCGACGTGGTCGCCCTCGTCGGCGCCGACGCGCTGCCCGACGAGGACCGCGTGGTGCTCGAGGTCGCCCGCCTGCTGCGCGAGGCATTCCTCCAGCAACACGCCTTCGATCCCGTCGACGCCGCGCGGCCGCCGGACGTGCAGCTGGCGCTGTTGCGCGCGGTCCTTGCCGCGCGCACGGGGCTGTCGGCCGCGCTCGGTCGCGGGGCGACGCTGGGCCAGGCGATGGAGGCCCCGGTCCTCGACGAGCTGCGCCGCGCCCGGAGCTGGTCCGGCGAGGACCTCGTCGCCCGCCTCCGCGCGCTCGCCGGGCGGCTGGCGGACCTCCGGCCCGAGACCGTGCCATGAGCGAGCCGCACGCCGGCACCGCCCCCACCCTCTCCGTGCGCCGCCTGCGCGGGGTCGAGCGGTTGGGCGGGCCCCTGCTCATCGTCCAGCGCGCCCCGGGCATCGCCCTCGGCGAGCAGGTCATCGTCACCGGGCGGGACGGCGCGCGCCGTCACGGCCAGGTCATCGAACTCGCGCCCGACCTCGCCGTCGTCCAGGCCTACGAGGGTACCGCCGGCCTCGATCTCGGCTCCACCCTCGTCGAGTTCACCGGCGAGCCCTTCCGGCTGGGGGTTTCGGCGCAGATGCTGGGGCGCGTCCTCGACGGCCGCGGCCGGCCCATCGACGACGGCCCGGCGATCGTCCCGCTCCGGCTCGTCGACGTCAACGGCGGCACGATCAACCCCGCCGCCCGTGACCACCCCTCCGACTTCATCGAGACCGGCGTCAGCGCGATCGACCTCCTGGCGAGCCTGGTCCGCGGCCAGAAGCTGCCCATCTTCACCGGGGCCGGCCTCCCCGCCGACCAGCTCGCGGCGCGCATCGCGACCGGCGCCCGCGTGCTGGGCGAGGAGCGCTTCGTGACCATCTTCGCGGCCATGGGCATCACCCGCCGCGAGGCCGACTTCTTCCGCGACGCTTTCAGCACCTCTGGTGCACTCGACCGGATCGCCTTCTTCCTCAACCTCGCCGAGGACCCGGCCATCGAGCGGCTGCTGACGCCACGCTGCGCGCTGAGCCTGGCCGAGCACCTCGCCTTCGAGCTGGGCATGGACGTGCTGGTCGTCCTGACCGACGTCGCCGCGTACGCCGAGGCGCTCCGGGAGCTGGGCACGGCCCGCGAGGAGATCCCCGGCCGGCGCGGCTACCCCGGCTACCTCTACACCGATCTCGCCACGCTCTTCGAGCGGGCCGGCCGCGTGAAGGGCCTGCCCGGATCGCTGACCGTGCTGCCCATCGTGACCATGCCCGACGACGACATGACGCACCCCATCCCGGACCTGACGGGCTACATCACCGAGGGCCAGATCGTCCTCTCGCGCGACCTCTGGGGCGGCGCGATCTCGCCGCCCATCGACGCCCTGCCCTGCCTCTCGCGGGTGATGAACGCCGGCATCGGCGCCGGACGCACGCGCCCCGAGCACCGCGTGGTGGCCGACCAGCTCTACGCGCTCTACGCCCGCGGCCGCGAGCTGCGGCGGCTGGTCACCGTGATCGGCGAGGCCGCCCTGTCGGCCTCCGAGCAGCGCGTGCTGCGCTTCGCCGACCGATTCGAACGCCTGCTCGTGGGCCAGGGCCCGGTCCATCGCACGCTTGACCAGTCGTTCGACGTGGCGTGGCGGCTCCTGGACGAGCTGCCACCCGACGAGCTGACCCGCATCCCCGCCGAGGTCCTGGCCGCTCGTCGCGCGGCGGAGACCGCCGAGAAGCCCGAGGGGACGACATGAGCCGTCCGCGGACCCGCATGGCCCTCCTGGCCGCCCGCGCCCAGCTCGGCCTCGCCGAGCAGGGCGCCGACCTGCTCGAACAGAAGCGCGACGCCCTGCTGCGCGAGCTGTACCGGGAGGTGCGCATCGTCTTCGCCGCGCACGATGAGCTCGAGGCCGCGGCGGGGGTGGCGCGGCTCGCCCTCGACGGGGCGCGCGTCTGGCTGGGCTCGGAGACGGTGGCCGCCGCGGCGGCCGCCGCGGCCGGTGAAGTGGCCGTCGAGGTCGAGGCGGCCTCGGTCATGGGCGTGGCCGTGCCCGCGGTCGCACCGCGCAGCCTCGTGCGCGCTCCGGACGCGCGCGGCCGGGCTCCCGAGGCATCCGGTCCGACGATCGAGCTGGCTGCCCAGCGGTTCGAGGAGGAGCTGACGATCGCCATCCGGCTGGCCACGATCGAGGCGCGCGTGCGGCGCCTGGCGCATGAGATCCGGCGCACGAGCAGCCGCGTCAACGCGCTGCGCACGCGGATCATCCCCGGGCTCCGGGCCGACGTGACCGCCATCGGCCTGGCCCTCGAGCAGCGCGAACGGGACGACCGGTTCCGCCTCAAGCTCGTCAAGCGCGCCCGAGAGGAGCGGTCGCGGCGGCCGACGGGGAGCGAGTCGGGCCATATGGCACTGGTGCGCTGACGCACCGTGGGTCAGGATTCACATCGACCCGGAGAGGTCGGATAGCCGACCCGTCGCGAGATCACATCAAGCGACGGAGTGGTGAGCGATCCCTTCGGGTCATTCCGTGCCCGGTCGTTGGGCCGCCGGGTGCCCGATCCCCGCGGTCCGGTCCCTCCGCCCCGACTTTCCCACCAGTGTCGTATCCGACACGCTTGGGTGCCGACGTGCAGATTTCGTGACTCCCGGGTCCAGAACGTGCCGGACGTGCATGTTTCGTGACCACCAAGTCCAAACCGTGCCGGACCGGGGCTCGGCTGGTCGGATATAGCACTACCAGGAGAACGGCCCGGGGACACGGCGCGGGGCGGGGCGGGCACCTCGGTCACGGGCCCGGTAGTACCGTCCGGCCGGTGTCGCGCGGCCCCGGTCGTGGAGCCGATCGGCCCTAGGGAGCCTCGCCGAGCCCACGCTACGCTCGTCACGGATCACGGCCTACCCCGTAGCATGGCGTCGATGGACCCGGTCACGACCGCCGTCTGGCTGCTCCTCATCGCTCCGATCGCCGGGGCGGTCATCCTCGCGATCCTGGCGCGGACCGGGCGAGCGTCGCACCCGCACCCCGCGACGACGCCGGTCAGCCTCCTCACGCTGGGCGTGACGCTCTTCGCCCTCGCCGTGACGCTCACGGCCGGGGGGGTGCTGGGTATGCCCGGGCGGACCGTCGTCGGCCTCGGAGCGCTGGACCCGGCGGACCCATTCGCCGGCCTGGCCTGGTCGGCGGCCCCCTCGCTGCTGGCGCTGCTCTTCCTGGCCATCTCGGTCCGCGCCCGCAGCCGGCTGCTGATCGGGCTGTCGCTCGTGCAGGTGGCCGTGGCCATGGCCGCAACTGGAGTCGAGACGTTGACCCAGGTGGCGCACGCCACGACCCCGATGGCCCTGGTCCTCGACCCCCTGGCCGGCCTGCTGCTGGCGGTCTCGGCCGTGGTCGGCGGGCTCATCGTCCTGTTCGCCCTGGGCTACGAGCCGACCCACCTCGCGCACCGCCGCATCGCCCTCGCCCGGACGCCGGCCTTCCTGGCCTGGCTCCTCGTCTTCCTCTCGTCCATGCACCTGCTCGTGCTGGCCGACGACCTGCGCATCCTGGCCGTGGGCTGGGAGCTGACCACCCTGTGCAGCTTCGTCCTCATCGGCTTCGACGGCGACCGCGAGGCCGTCGTCGCCGCCCGGCGTGCGCTGGCCTACAACCTCGGCGGCGGCGTTGCGCTGGGCGCGGCGCTCCTCCTGGCCGGGCCGGGCGCCAGCCTCTCCACCGTCATCGCCGGCGCCCTCGGCGGGGCCGTCGAGGGCGCGATCGCCCCGGCCATGATCCCGCTGATCATCGGCGGCTTCGTCCTCGCCGCGGCCACGAAATCCGCCCTGACCCCCTTCCACCCCTGGCTGCTGGGGGCCATGGTCGCCGCCGCACCGGTGTCCGCGCTGCTCCACGCCAGCACGATGGTGAAGGCCGGCTCGTACCTGCTGCTGCGGCTCTCCCCGGCCATCGCGGTCGAGGGCTTCCTGGGGCCGGCGGTCACCTTCCTCGGCGGCTTCGCCTTCGCCACGGCCGCGCTCCTGGCCCTGCGGGAGCATGACCTCAAACGCGTCCTCGCCCTCTCGACGATCTCCAGCCTCGGCCTGATCGCCGCGGCCGCCGGCCTGGGCACGCCCACCGCCCTGGCCGCCGGAGCGCTGCTGCTCGCCTTCCATGCGCTGGCCAAGGCGCTCGCCTTCCTCGCCGTCGGCTCGCTGGAGCAGCTGAGCGGGACGCGCGACCTGGAGGCACTGGTCGGCGCCGCCCGCCGGCGCCCGGGCGTGGCCGGGCTGCTGCTCATCGCCGCCGGGGCGCTGACCCTGCCGCCCTTCGGCATCGTCGTCGCCAAGTGGGCGCTGCTCGTGCTCGGGGCATCGGACCTCGTGCTCGTCGTCCTGCTCGCGGTGGGCGGGGCGGCGGGCCTCGCGCTGTGGACCGCGGTCGCCATGCGCCTCATCGTGCGGCGCGTCGAGGGGCCGCAGCCGGCCCTCGGCGGGATCCTGCCGCGCAGCCAGAGTGCAGCCATGGCGGTCCTCGGCGTGGCCACGCTGGCCGGGCTGATCCTGGCCGCTCCGGTGGCACGCCTGGTCGCCGATCCCGCCGCCGAGGTGGCCTTCGGCCGACAGGCCGGACTGGCGGCCGGCTGGTCGGTCGTGCTCGCCGGCGCCGGGTTCGCGGTGCCCGCCATCGGCCTCCTGATCCTCGTCGCCGTCGGCCTGGCGGCGCTCGTCGCGCGGCGCATCCCCGGTGTCGCGCCGCAGCCCTACCTCGCCGGGGCCAACGTCGCCGCGGGCGCATCCACCGCCTTCCACGGCGCAAAGGGGCAGCCGGTCAGCGCGGCCGGTGCGGGCTTCTACTGGGGCGCGGACCGGGATGCCCTCGGCGCGGGCGGCCGGCCGGCCGGCATCCGGCGCTGGGCGCTGCTGGGCGGCTGGCTCGGCGTGGCCCTCGTCGTCGTCGCCGCGCTGGTTGCCACGTGGGTCGTCCGGACCGCGGGCGGGATCGCGCCATGAGCCTGCCGGGCCTGCCCAACCTGCTCGCGCTGGCCGCCCTGGTGGCCGCCACCGCCCTGGCGCCGCTCGGGGTGGGGCTGCTGCTCGGCGTCGACCGGCGCGTCACCGCGGCGATGCAGCTGCGGGTCGGCCCGCCGATCCTCCAGCCCTGGTACGACCTCACGAAGCTGGCCACCAAAGCGAGCCTGGCCGTGGACCGCCTCGCCGCATCGCTGCTGGTGGCGCACGTCGTGCTGGCAGCCGGCGCGGTGGCCCTCGTGCTGGCTGGCGGAGACCTCATCGCGGCCGTGCTCGTGATGGGCGCCGCGCGCGTGCTCTTCATCCTCGCCGCAGGCGCCGTCGAGTCACCCTATGCGCAGCTGGGGGCCTCGCGCGAGCTGATCCTGCTGCTCATCTCCGAGCCGCTGCTGCTGCTGGTGGCGATCGCCTACGGGGGCGTCGCGGGCTCCTTCTCGGCCGCCGCGGTCGCCGCGGCGCAGGCGCCCGTGCTTACGCTGCCCACGCTGGGCCTGACGCTGGGCGTGCTGCTCGTGATCGCGCTGCGCAAGTCGCCCTTCGACCTCGCCACCTCCCACCACGCCCACCAGGAGCTGGTCAAGGGCTCCACGACCGAGATGGCCGGGTTCTGGCTCGCCCTGGCCGAGGTCGGCCACTGGTACGAGACGGCCTTCGTCCTCGTGCTCATCGCGCTGGCCTCGCTGGCCGCGCCGCTGGTGGGCATCGCGCTCGTCGCGGCCACCTACACTGTGGCCATCGTGGCCGACAACACGCTGCCGCGGGCGACCTGGCGCTCGGCGCTCTGGATCGGCTGGGGGATGGGCGGGACGGCCGCCGTCATCGCCCTCATCACCGGCCGGCTCTTCGGCGCGGGAGGCCTCTAGCCATGCGCGGCCCGCGTGCGCTGTGGCAGGCCTGGGTGCGCCGCTCGCGGACGAAGTCGCCCTGGGTCGTCCACTTCGACTGCGGCGGATGCAACGGCTGCGACATCGAGATCCTCGACACGCTCATGCCGCGCTTCTCCGCCGAGCGCTTCGGGGTCATCAACGTGGGCGACCCGCGGCAGGGCGACATCCTCCTCGTGACCGGCCCGGCGAACCTGCGCAATGCCGCCGTCCTGCGCTCGGTCTACGACCAGATGGCCGAGCCGAAGGTGGTCGTGGCCGTCGGATCGTGCGCCGCCCACGGCGGCGTCTTCCGGGGCGCCCCGAACATCCTGGGCGGGGTCGGCGAGCTCGTGCCGGTGGACGTCTTCGTGCCCGGCTGCCCCCCGACCCCGGAGCGGATCCTCGACGGGGTCATCGCCGCGCTGCCCCTGCTGGCCGCGCCGCGCGCGGAGCGCGAGGCGACCGGCGGCCCGAGCCCGATGAGCATCGTGATGCTCGAGCCAGCTGAGGAGGAGGTGGTCCGTGTCCCGGCTTCCTGACTGCACGACCGTCTCGCCCGACGCGTTGCTCGATGCGGTCGGCGCGCTGCGCGACGACGACTGGCGCCTGGTGACGGCATCGTGCGTCCCGCACCGCGCCGGCTGGACCGTGCTCTACCACTTCGAGCGCGGGGAGCGACTGCGGCACCTGCGCATCGAGGTGCCTGCGGGTGGGTCGGCGCCCTCGATCGGCGCCCGTTACGGCGCGGCGTTCCTGGTCGAGAACGAGATGGCCGAGCTCCAGGGCCTGCCCGTCAGCGGCCTGGCGATCGACTACCGCGGGCGGCTCTACCGCGATTTCGACGGCCCCGAGGGCTGGGTCCACGGACCGCACGGCGAGGCGCTCTCGGCGCTCGAGGCCGCCGGCCTGACGCGGCTCGACGCCTGCGTGCCGGTGGTCGATGGCCGCGAGGTCCGGCCCGGCACGACCCGCGTGCCCGAGCCGCCGGAGCCGTCGACGAACGGGCACGGGGCCGCCGGCGAGGCCGGAGGCCGGCCATGACCCGTACCGTCGTTCCCTTCGGGCCCCAGCACCCCGTCCTGGCCGAGCCCATCCAGCTCGAGCTGACGCTCGAGGACGAGGTCGTCGTCGACGCCATCCCCGGCCTGGGCTACATCCACCGGGGCATCGAGGCGGAGGCCGAGCGGCGGCCCTACGACGAGGACCTGCCGTTGCTCGAGCGCGTCTGCGGCATCTGCTCGGTGGCCCACGCGGTCGCCTACGCGCAGGCCATCGAGACGCTGGCCGGAGTGGAGATCCCCCGTCGCGCGCGCCTGCTGCGTACGTTCTGGTTCGAGCTGACGCGGGTCCACTCGCACCTGCTGTGGCTGGGCCTGGCCGGCGACGCGATCGGCTTCGAGGCCCTCTTCCAGTCCTGCTGGCGGGTCCGCGAGGACGTGCTCGACCTGTTCACGGCCACGGCCGGCAACCGCGTGATCATCGGCGTGACCGCGCTCGGAGGCTGCCGTCGCGACATCCCCGACAGCCTCCAGCCGACCATCCGCGCCGGCCTCGACGCGGTCGAGCGGGGCCTGGCCGGGATCGCCCCGTTCGTGCTCGGCAGCGAGGCCGTGGCGCGGCGTCTGGCCGGCGTCGGCGTCATCCCGCGCCAGGTCGCGCTCGACCTCGGCCTCGTAGGGCCGACGACCCGGGCGTCGGGGGTGGCCATCGACGTGCGCCGCTCCGGCTATGCCGCCCACGACGAGCTGCCCATCGAGCCGGTGGTGGAGACGGGCGGCGACGCCCTGGCCCGGACGGTGGTGCGCTGGCGGGAGATCGGGGAGTCGATGCGACTCTGCCGCGAGGCCCTCGACCGCCTGCACCATCTGCCCGGACCACTCGCGACGCGCGTCCCGCCGGTGCTCCACGGCGAGGCCACGAGCCGCGTTGAAGCGCCGCGCGGCGAGCTCTTCTACTACGTGCTTGCCGACGGCGAGCCCCACCCCACCCGCGTGCGTGTCCGGACACCCACCTTCGCCAACCTGGCGGCCGTGCTCTCCATGCTGCCCGGCACGCAGATGGCCAACGTCCCCGTGGCGCTGCTGTCCATCGACCCGTGCCTCAGCTGCACGGAGCGCTAGGAGGCAGGCGATGTGCGTCACGGCCCCCGGCCGGGTGACCGCGGTCTGGGGTGACGAGGCGACCGTCGAGTGCGGCGGCGTCCCGCTGCGGGTGTCCATCAGGATGGTGCCCGACCTCGTCCCCGGCGAGCACGTGCTGATCGGTTTCGGAGCCGTCATCGGGCGCCTCGGACCGGACGAGGCGGAGGCGATGGCGGTGGATCTCGAGCGGGTCGCCAGGAGACGGCCCGCGGCCTGGAAGGAGGCCATCGATGGAGTACCAGGTACAGGTCAAGGAGGCCCCGGCCCGGCTGGTCCTGGCGAAGCGGGTCACGGTGGAGATGCGGGACCTTGGCCCGACGATCGGGCGGACGCTGGGTGAGGCGTACGGCCACCTCGGCCGGGCCGGGATCGCGCCGGCCGGACCGCCGCTGGTGGTCTATCACGAGCGGATCGCGGACGGCGCGCGCTGGGACATCGAGATCTGCGCGCCGGCGTCGCGCGTCGGGACGGCGCCGAGCGGCTTCGAGTTCAGGCAGCTACCCGGCGGCCGCGTCGCGACCACGCTGCATCGCGGCCCGTACGAGGCCATGGAACCGGCCTACGGGGCCATGACCGAGTGGATCGGGGAGCACGATTACGCATGCGCCGGGGCGCCGCGCGAGATCTACCTGACGGACCCGAACACGGCGCCCGACGACGTCGAGACGGCCATCGAGTGGCCGGTGGCCCCGGTCACGGCGGGCGTGCCCGGCTGAGGAGCTCTACGACGGCTTCTCGTGACCGCGTGCGACCTGGGCCGCCGCGAGCCGCTGGAAGGCCGCGTAGGCGTCGTCGTAGGCCTCACGGTTGGCGGGGTCGGGCTCGAACCGATCTCCGAATCGCACGCAGCGCTCGATGGCCTCGGGAACGTCGCGGTACGCGCGCGCGCCCAGTCCGGCGAGCATCGCGACGCCCGTCACCGCCGCGTCGCCGGGCACGACGACGACGGGCAGGCCGGTCACGTCGGCCTTGATCCGGTTCCACGTCCACAGCCGGGCATCGCCGCCCGAGACACGCAGTTCGGTGACGGCCGCGCCGCCCGCCGTGAGCAGCCCCAGCTGGGACCGAATCGCAAACGCGACGCCCTCGAACACGGCGCGAGCCAACACCGCCCGCCCATGCCGGAGCGACAGGCCGGTGATCGCCGCGCGAAGCGCCGGATC
>Ga0334722_10002567_pt1 | contig 20357 bp, 30 predicted proteins | sample C3_bottom_MG_FD_207210 | JGI IMG/M metagenome (GOLD analysis project Ga0334722, IMG submission 207210) | Sediment microbial communities from Yellowstone Lake, YNP, Wyoming, USA - C3_bottom | ecosystem: Environmental > Aquatic > Freshwater > Lake > Sediment | place: USA: Wyoming | collected... | reverse complement strand
GAGCGCGGCGCCGCCGACGATGATCGCGATGGCCACGGGAGCCAGCGCGGGGGTGACCATGCCGCCGCCGCTGCCGTCGGTCTGCTTGCTCTTGCCGATCCTTCGAAGGCAATTGTCGCTGGCGCGCGCGAGCTGCGCGCCCCAGTTGTCGGGCAGACCCGCGCCACCCTTCACGCTCACGATCGGGCCGTCGCCGGCGATCGTGTAGAAGCTGGTGCACTCCTTCGGGAGCTTCGGATCGATCGGGTTCACGCGGCTGACGCCGATCAGCGAGCCCAACTTGTTGAAGCACGCGACGCGCGCCAGGCCGCGCGCGCCAATCATGTTGCTGTCGCGGAAGAGCGAGAGCCCGGTCGCGAGCTGGACCAGATCCGCATGAGCCACGGTGCCGCCAGGGTTCGGGCCGGTGCTGCCATCGGCCGCGGCCGTCACGCCCAGCGAAACGGCGATGATCTCGGATCCGCCCGGCGACCAGTCAACTTTTGCGTAGCTCATGGATCGGACCTTTCAGCGACGACGGCGACGAGCTCGGCGACGACTCGGGCCGCGCGTCGCGAAGTAGATCACGGTTCCGACGATCCCCACGCCCAGTACGCCGGCGATCACGATCTTTGGCGTCGTCCAGAACTTCTCTTCCTTGGTCGTTGTGGCGAGGCTCGCGGTGGTCGTCGAGCCGGCAGGAACGATCTCGACGGGTTGATCGCCATCGGTGCCGCCGGGTGGCGGCGTGTCGCCGGTGATAGCCGGGGTCGTACCGTCCGGCGTGCCGCCGTTGGTGCCCGGCCAGGGGAGCCCGGAGGGCCAGCCGGGGGGAGGGTCGCCCAGCCCCGGCAAGACGCCAGGGATGCCCGCCACGGTGCTTGGAATGTCCTCCGTGGGGCCGACATCGGTACCGCCGCCCGTCGCCGTCGGCGGCGTCCACGGCTGGGTGAGGTTCGGGATCAGCAGCACGTCGCCGGGGATCGCCTTCGTGCCGGACGTGCTCACGATCGGCGTGTTCTCGGGGAGGTCGGCGATCTGATGCCAGGCGCCCGCCGACCCGTAGAACTTCTGCGCGAGCGTCGACAGGATCGTCGTACCGTCACCCTTCATCACCACGAGCCGCTGCCACTGGCCAGCGCGGCCGTTCCACGCCCACATGTTGCCGGCGGTGTCAGTCGCCTTCGTCATGCCGGCGCTCGCGTCCTCGATCTTGTTCGCGGCCTGCCCGGCTGCGTCGATGCCACCTTGGATCATGTAGAGCGCGGGCATGGTTACCTCGACAGCAGAAGAGCGCCGGCGACGCTGAGAGCGGCACACGCGGCGGGAATGAGCGCGGGGAAGCGTGGACCCAGGACGGGGCGCCCGCCGGGCGCGCTCGAGGTGAGCGAGGCGAGCTCGCCGATCGTCTCGGGGCTCCAGCGCCGCGAGAGCACGTCACGCCACAGATCGCGGACAACGGCCGTGCCCTGGAGAATGTGCGCGTTCTTGTCCTTGCCGGCGTACCAGAGCGCCACGAACGTCCCGAGCTCGGTGCGAGACAGCGGCACGAGCTGGGCTCCGCTGGTCGGGAAGCCCTCGGGCAGCAGTCGCGGGCCGAGCTCGCGGCCGTTGACCCGCGCGGCCACATCGTCCACCAGGTCGATGAGCACGCGCGCCGTCTGGCCGTTGGACTTCGACGGCGCCGCGACTTCGCTCGCCGTCGCTGCCATCGCGCCGTAACCGAGCGCGGCGCGTTCGGCGAACGCAGCGAAGGGCTCGAGCTCGGTGGACCATGAGGCGTAAGGCCCGCGGGGCGGAGAGCCCGGCGACGGCGCAAGGTTCGGATGAAGGCCATCGACGGCCAGCACGGTGTCGATCCGCCGGCGATCGTCGTCGGATCGCAAGCACTCGCGCACGCCGTTATTGGAGCCCGCCGAGAAGCCGATCACGGCGATGCGCCCGACGTCCTCGATCCGAACGTTGTAGCGACGAAGCAAGGCCGGCAGCAGTGGGCCCTTGCGCCAGGGTCCGGCACGCAGCTTGTCCGCCTCGGCCGTCCAGCTCGGGTGCGAGCCCTCGACGATCGGCGGGTTCCACTGGATGACGCGCGGCGGGTTCGCGAAGGGAACGCCCGGCGGGATCTTCTCGCCCGCGAACATCGAGAGCACGACGTCAGTAGGCATGTTGCCCCGTCGGTACCAGGGCGGCGCGTAGCCGTGCGTCGGTCGCACCAGCGAGAGCACGAGCACGACAAGCCCGCCGATCCAGAAATGCGTCGACGGGGGTCATGGTGCCGCCATCCCGCCAGCGAAGCTACCCGCGACGCCGCCGGCGAGACCGCCAACGAGAGCGCCGACGAGAGCGCCGATCTTCCGGTGCTTCGGTGCAGCGACAGCACCGACCGCCGCGCCCAGGCCAGCACCGACGATGCCGCCGATTGCGATCCGTGGCTGCGTCACCGGGAGGTGGACTTGTCGTGTGGTGGCTTCGGCCGGCGGCTGGAAGTTGATCCGAGCCCGCGTGAGAAGCGGCATCTTCACAACGCCGCTTTCGACGCGGATTGCGCCAGCCGACAGCAACGCGAGCACGCCGAGCGTAGCCCGGCGGAGGTCCTCGACGGTGCGATCGAGCTCAACCTGGATGATCGGGAGCGCTTCGGCCGCGGTCGGGTTGCGGGTGCCGAAGGTCGAAGCGCGCGAGATCGGCGGCAGCCGGAACGGGTGGAGCACGGCACGCCAGCCCTTCGGGGTCGTGCCATCGGCGCGCGTGGACATGTCCGGCGTGCAAAAGGGCAGCGTCGAACTCGTCGGCCAGGCCGTGCCACCGGGGCCGGGCTCGCACTGGTACACCTCGGGCCAGACGTATTGCAGCCGGAGACGGTGCGCGACGTCTGAGAGCCAGGTCGAGATCTGGGCGTCGGTAGCCGTCTGGCCCAGGCTGGCCGCGAGGTCGCGGATCGCGCCGTAGGTCTTGCCTACCGAGGTCGTCAGGCTCGCGCGCGCGGCCTCTATGATGGCGTCGACGCGATCGAGTGCCTGACGCTCGAGATCGGCCGGCGTCGGGCCCGAGTGAGTGATGTACTGGATCCCGTCGTAGATGACTTCGGCCGCCTTGCCGCCAATGCTGGCGCAGATCGGCGAGAGCTCGGGCGCACCAACAGCCGCACAGGCTGCCGCACCAGCAGCGGCGCCGCCCACCTTGGCATACGCCTTGAGATCCTCATCTTCGGTGCCGAAGTCGCGCGACTCGAATTCAGCAAGCGCCGCATCGTAGGCGCTGCCGCCCACGTCGTCGCTCGCTGTCGTCGAGTCGCCCATGCTCAGCGCCCGCGGCGAACCTTCTTGGCCGCCGCCGGTGCGGCGACAGTACGACCGGCGAGCGGTCGGCCCTCGGCGTCCAGCCCCGCTTCGGCGAGCGTGGCGGGTACGAGCTCGCCGGCGTTCAAGCGGGCGAGTAGCTTGAGCTGCAAGGTCTGGCTGCCCAGATCGACGAGCACGCCGATCAGGTACTTGCCGCCGGCTCCACCACCGGTGCAGCGCGAGGCGACGACCTTCGCGAACGGCGCGACGGCGAAGATGCGCGCCTTCATGTTGATGAACGCGGTGGTCAAGCTCCGCTCGTCGAGGGCCTCGGCGAAGAAGGCCGCCGCTTGCAGGATCGGCACGCAACAGATCGTTGCCGAGGTGGGCGGCGCGATGTGACTGGTATCGACGAAGCATGAGGCGAGCCAGGTCGCACCATTCCCCATGCAACCGACGTCGAAGCCGCACACCTCCGAGATCGGATCCAGCACGCCTTCGTCGAAGATCTTCTGGTTGGCGCGCACTTCGAGCGAGGCCCGATCCTGCGCTTCGGCGTTCAGCGAAACGAGAGCTACAGCGGGAACCGGGAGATCCATGTGGGCGAGCCCTTCGGGTTGAAGTACCCCAAGCCTGCCCGTTTACACGGTCAGCCGTCAAGCCAGCCTGGAAACTCCCGGCTATTGCGGGTCGGTCTCATCGAGAAGCATTGCGGAAAACGCTCCGGCCCGGTCGGCCACGAGCTCCAGGGCGGCGGACGCCGCGAGGGCCCGTTGCTGCAAGCCATCGAGCTCGCGCACAAGCGATCGAGCATCGCCCGCTCGAAGCGCGACCGGAAAGCCATTGAAGAACTTCGCCGCGTCACCGAGTAGCTGGTTGAGATTCTCTCGTCGTGCGTCATTCATGGTGCCACCTTGCTAGCATGCTAGTTCGCGGTGCTAGCACGCTAGCAACCGGCGCTAGTATGCTAGTGGTCGTCGCTAGCATGCTAGCGAAGTCGCCGCGCCGCGTCTCGGACGTGTTCGGAAAAGAGGGTCGGGAGCGTCGTCTCAATCGGGATCCAGCGGGTGTGTCGGTCGCCGGTCGGTGAGTCGTGCGCCGGGTAGCCCACTCGCGCGGTATAGTGCTCGGGGTCGCGCGGGTCTCCGACGTCCTCGACGGCGAACGGGTAGCGGAGCGCCCAGGCGAGCGCTCCGATCAAGCTCGTATGATCGTCGCAGTCGCCACCGTGGCGAAGCGTGTGCCCCGGCTCCGCGAACATCTCGATCGGTTCGCGGAAGTAGGGCACGCCATCGCGCACAAAACGGTGGATGCGTCGGAGCCGCTCGACGTCGCTCGTCGTCGATGCGGCGAGCTTGGTGGCAACGTCACGCACGAGCGGATCGAGCGCGCCCTGGATCGCGGTCTGGAGGAGCAGGCGCGTCTTGCTCACGCCGTCGGGCACGGTGACCAGACGATGCGCGGTCGGCACCGTCACTCGGCTACCGTCTCGCCTTCGGTATCGATCGTCGAGCCGCCGGCTTCGGCTTCGGCCTTGCGCGCATTCATGTGCGCCTCGACGGCCTTCCCTACAGCGTCGGCCTTCTCCTGGGGGAGCCCGGCCTGGGCGAGCGAGACGATCAGCGCGGGGCCGATCGAGTCGACGATATCGGGGATGATCTCGATCCAGCTCTCGGCGTCGTCTTGCTTGCCCTTCTTGCCGAAGAGAGACGCGCCGAGCTTGAGCAGTGCGATCGTTTTCTCGGGGCTGCCCTCGCTCGAGGGGTTCGGCTTGCGGCGTTCGGCGAGCAGATCGGCGATCAGGCCCGGCAAGAGCTTGTCCGCCAGCGATTCGGTTTGCGGCGGACGCTGCGCGGCGAGCTTGGCGATCTCGGCCACGCTGTCACGGATCGGATCCATCGGCGGGTGCGGTGCCTGCGGCGGCGGCGACATGAGCTGCTGCGAAAAGCGATCCATCATCCGCATCATGAACTTTTCGGCGAGCGTTTCCGTCGGTGGGGCTGGCGGTGGGGCCCAGTGGCCCTGGTACGGCGACGGCGGGTAGCCGTAGGGCGGCGGGTACTGTGGAGCCGGCGGCGAGAACGGCTGCCCGCCAGGCGCCGCGCCGGGGCTCTGTGGGTGGAAGAAGCCAGGCGGCGCGGTGCCCGGCGCAACACCAGCGTCGCAACGTTGGTTCCCGAGGATCTGATTACCGGCGTTGCGCGCCTGGACGAGATAGGAGCCAGGCCCGAAGGTTCCGGCGAGCCATGCGCGTGTGGTGTTGGTGGGCGGGAAGTAGGCGACCGCGTTGGTACCGGGATGGCGGATCCAATCCTTCTGTGCGCCAACCATGCGCGCGATTGCCAGTCGATCGACGTACGGATCCACCGGCGGGTGCTTGGCTTGGAGCTCGGCGGCCTTGTCGGGAGACATGGCAAAGAGCTCGCACGAGAGAGGACAAAAGGGCCGCTCGTCGGTCTCGAAGTCTGCGAATTCGTCGGCGAGATCGCCGGGACTTTCCAACGGATCACCAGCCATGCCCACGAGGGTACGCCAACGAATCAGCGCCGGCCAGTCCAGCGCCGTCGGGTCGTTTACACGACGCGCAGTGCGAACGCGTGCGCGCCCCCGAGCTGGCCGAGCTCGGGGGCGCCGCGCCCGTCAAAGGCTCCGCTCCGCTCGCCCGCCCCTCTTCAGAACGGGATTTCGTCCTCGCCAGCCGTGGGCGGGGGCTCGTCCAGGTCAACGGGGACGTCGTAGGCGCCAGTCGGCTCGGGCTCGGCGTTGTCGGCCTGGCTGGGCCGAGCGTCGCGAGCTCCGCCCGTCAAGATCACCTCGTTGGCGTGGAGCTCGGTGCGGTAGCGCCGCACGCCCTCCTTGTCCTCCCACGACGTCGTGCGCATCTGCCCGGCCACGTAGACGCGGTGGCCCTTCGCCATGAAGCGCGCGAGCGCCTCGGCGCGCTTGCCCCAGATAACGATCGAGTGCCACTCGGTCCGCTCCTTGCGCACGCGGTCGCGGTCCAGGTAGCTGTCGGTGGTCGCGATCCGCATCTTGAGCACGGCGGTTCCGCTGCCCGTCATGCGGAGCTCGGGATCCGCGCCCAGGTTGCCGAGCACCTCGGCTCGATTCAGTCCTTGTGCCATCTCACTTCCCTTTCTTCCTGCGCGCCGGCGGCTTGGTGCGCGCGCGAGCTCGCCGGCGGAGCATGCGCGCGATGGCGTCGGCCACGAGCACCGACGCGGAGAGCCCGCGCTTGAGCGCGAACGTTCGGAGCTGCTGCCGCACATCGCGCGGCAGGTAGACGGTGAAGATCACCTTCGCTTCGGGGTTCGCCGCAGGCGCGCGCCCTCGGAGGATCGTGCTCATCAGCGCACCCGCGCTTGTTCGAGAATCCAGCGCAGCGCGATCACGTGGTCGAGTTCACCGACGTTCGGCAGATCGGAGCAGAGCTCTCGGAGTTCGTCCGTCATCCCCTCCGACAAGTCCTTGGCCGACTCACCAGAAATCGCCACTGCGTAGACGTGAAGCGCAAGCGAGAGGCGCATCGCCTCGCGCGGCGTGAGGCGCCAGCCGCGATCGTAGTCTGGCTCGCGGTCGCAGAACTCTCGCCACTGCAAGAGTACCAGGCCGACAGCACTGGACGAGAACGGCAGCGAACCCGGCAACGGGATCAAGGTGCGTTCGTCCTCACGACAGCGCGTGACCTGCCACTCCTGCGGAGGCAACGGCTCGCGCTCTGCTCGCGCGTACCGCGGATCGTTGTGCTTGTGCGGGAATTGGAGCTTCATGCGTCCACCCGCGTGCGGGCGCGAAGCGCGGCGAGCGCAGCGACACAGAGACGATCGATGCGTTCCAGGTTGATGCGGGAGACCTCGAGCGCTTGCGCGTGGATCTCCTGGGTGTGCTGGCTCCGTCCGACGTTGCCCTGGACGACGACATGCTCAGCTTCTCGCAAGAAGTCGCGCGCCTTTCCGGCGAGCTCGAAGATCTCGATAGTCAGTCCAGCCACGACAGCCAATCGCGGGGTGCAGTTGGGACAGAGCAGGCGATACGCGTCGCGATCGGAGCCCAGCGGCATCATGGCAATCTTCTCATCGCACACGTGGCAGTTGCCGCGGTCCGCGTTCACGGCGACACCTCGGCGCGTCGCTCGGAGCGATGGCGTTCGAACTCGAGCTCGGTGTCGGTCGCTTGAAGCGACGGCGTGTCGTGGTCCCAGGCCGGCAGCCCGGCGAGACGCCGATCGACGTCGGGCAACCCGAGCTCTTCGATCTCGCGGAGGAGCGCCGCGACTCGGATCGACTGGTGCGCCTCGACGTAACGCGCAACGCGCAGCGCAGGCGATTGCGCAGCGATGTGCGCGGCGACATGCGTCTCGCCTTCCGGGGTGAGAGTGAACGGGATCGGTCGGTCGATGTTGATCAAGGGTCTACCTCCTACAGTTGCGGACAACACGGCCGAGACGAGCTCGGCCACATGGATCGGGTTCATCGCGGCACCCGCGCAAGGGCCGCGAGAATCAGCCCGACGAGCAGGCCAACGACAACGCCGGCCGCAGCGCCGAGCGCCAAGGCTCGACGCGCTACGCGGTCGAGCGCGCGATCTCGGCTACTGCGCCTCCAAGTACCTGCTCGAGGGCGGCGCCGGGCGTCAAGATGAGCGTTCGGCAGCGGATCGAGCTCGGCGCCAAGACGATCCAGTGCGCGCACAACCGAGTCTGCCTCGGCCTCGCTGTTGCAATACGCAAGCACGGCGCCGTTCACCGGGTGCAGCACGGCCCACCATCGATCTTGAGCACACGGCGGACTTACACGAGCTTTGCGGATCGTGAAGTTCACGGCTGCACGCCGCCACGCGAAGCTCGCGGCCCTTGCTTGAGCTCGAACCTCACGCCGCACTGGCCGCACGTTGCGTCGAGCTCGTCGGAGGCGCACCGAACCTTGACCGGACGCGGGCAGGCGCACTCCCAGAGCCGCTGACGGGTACCCTGGACGCGCCGGCGGGCGTTCGGGTTCACCGTGCCCAGGGGGAGCGCGCCGATCACTCGGTCGGCGTCGTGGGCCCAGGCCGCGAAGTGCACGCCGGGCCGGGTCTGTGTCGGCTTACCAACGAGCCCGATCCGCGTCACCAGCTCGCGGAAGCGCCGGCCGTGACCATCGCCGGGTGTCGCCGCGTGCGCCATCTCGTGCGCGAGCACGGTCAGCACCTCGAGCGAGCTCGCCCACTGCGACGGGTGCACGACGATCGCCCAGCGCTCGACGCCGCCCGTAACGCTGTCGTGACACTCGCCGATCACGCGGCCCCGAGTTCCGCGCGAGGGGAACGACCAGGAGAGCACGACGAGCGCGAGCGGTGGAGCTTCGGGCAGGAGCTCGGCCCGCAGGTGCGTGTAAGCGTTCTCGAGCCAGCCGGCCCGTGCCATCGAGCCCGAGGGCGGCGCAAGGAGCGCAAGCGTCATGGCACACCGTCCGCAATGAGATCGACGGCCAGGCCGGTCGCCGCGAAAACCGGCCCTACTTCGCATCTGTGGATCGCGGCGACGAGCGCGCGACCGGCGACGAGCGCGACGCGAGCCACGCGCGGTGACTCCCACGGGCCCCACTCCGTGCGCGCCGACCATGTGCGGTTTCCCTTTCGGACCGATCCGCACCCTCGGCACCATTCGATCGTCGGTGGACCGGCCGCTACCTCGATCCGATCCTCGTCCTTGTGTCGGCAGCTCATGGCCAGAACGGCTTTTCGCAGAAGGCGAGGAACGCGCGTCGGTGCGCGCTGTCCCACGTGCACATAGCCTCCTTGAAGCTGAACGGGCCCAACTTCCAGCCACAGACGAGCTTGTTAGCCTTCGCCCGCTCGCCACCGTTCCAGACTTCGAGGATGAAGCGAGCCGCCCGGATCGATCCGCCCGTCGCCCATGGCCCGCGCGCCCACTGCTCGAAGGCGACCGGATCGAAAACGTCGACACCGGCCGTCATTGAATGGCTCGGTTGGTAACCGGCAAGGGAAGGGAAGCTCCACACGAGCGCGATCATGCGTTCGGAGTCGGTCACGATGCACCGAGCCCGTCGAGCTCGTTCGCCAGATCACCCAGCGTGCCCCGCTCGACCTGAATCAGCTCGGCATTATCGAGCCTGTAGAGCACGCGGCCGCGTTCAAGCTCGCGCGTGAGCTTGGCAAGCTCGACAGAGACGAGCAGCGCCAACAATGCTACCCGCGGCGGTCGCCAGGCGCCCCACGCGGTGCCTCCGGTAGTCATCGGCTCGTCCTCTCGGATCGAGCCGCACGCCGCGCACCATTCCTGAGAAGTCGCCGCACGCGTGAGCAAGCGCCGATCCTCGTCCTTGTGCCGGCAGGTCACGACGCACCGCCAGTCGACCGCGGCGTGTAGCGGACGAAGGCATGCGCCAGCTCTTCGCAGCCAGCGTCGGTGAGCTCCCATCCGGTTGTCTCGCCGGCCTTGTGAGTGATCAACCCAACAAAGACCAGCTTGTTGATTGAGCGGAGCAGGCTCGGACGCTTGCTCGTGCCTGCGATGGTCGCGGCCGTCGGTTGCTCGCCGCGGTCGAGCGCTTCGAGGATCCGATAGTGCGCTTCGAGAAGTCGCACCTCAAGCACCCGGTTCCACGGCGCGGTCACAGTGCACCGGCCTTGCGCATCAACGCGGTGCTACACGCATCGCAGTCAACCGGATCTGTCGGATCGTCGCTCTTGGCCGCTTCGCGGTACATGCCCGGCTTCATGCCGTATGCCGCCGCGTGGTCCTCGCACAAGCAAGGGTCGTCGTAGTCGATCGTCTTTGCCATACCGTGCACCTCCTACAGTGCGCCGCTAGCATGCTAGCACGCTAGCTTGGTGTCAAGTTCTCAGGAAGCGGCGCAAAACGAGCTTCGGCAGCGCGGATCGAGACGATCAGGCGCTCCAGCGGCTTCGCATGCCGCCCTTTCGAGATCTCCGCGACGGCGATGCGCCGAAACGCGCCGCAGATCTCCTCCAAGAGACTCTCGACCATGCCGGGGCGAAGCTCGGGCGCGACCTTCTCGGCAACGGCGCTCTCGTCACCGTACGAGCGGAGCTCGGCCGCGATACCGTGGAGCTGACCGAGCTGGCCGAGCAGCGAGAGCATGCTTCCGAGCCCCTGAGCCATCGAGGCCGCGCCGCGCCGGCGCAGCCGAGTGATCGGCGCTGCGCGGTGATAGAAGGCGACGGCCGTCGCTGCGACCCAGCGCGCATCGAGCAGGCAGCGCGAGAGCCGCGTCGCGGTCTCGGGTTGCACGAGCCGCACCCAGCGCTCGACGCAGTACGCCCACACGCGATCGAGCTTGCTCGCGAGCTCGCGCGGGTCGCGTAGGTTCATCTCGTCGAGGGCCTCGCCACGTAGCTGAAACTCCAGGCGCGATACTGCGCGCTCGTCCTCGGGTGTCCAGGTCGGATCGCCGAGGCACCAGATCGCGTGCTCGAAGTCTCGCTTGTGCTCGGACTGCGGCAGCCGGAGCTCGGCGCGCTTGTCGTAGCAGCGCATCGAGAGCGCGCCGCCGGCGCCCACCGTGAAGCCTGTTACCCGGCCGCGCTTGTCGCGGTACGCACGCGCAGCGATCTTGCCTTGCTCCTCGAGCTCCTCGGCGTCGTCGGTCTCCTCGTGAGCGATGTCGGGGATGTAGCTCGCGAGCTTCGCGCGGCGCGGCTTGACCCATGAGTCGGCGTCGGAGGGCTCGAGACGCCAGCCGGCGAAGTCCGCGCACAGATCGAAGCGGCGCAGCCGTTCGGCGTGCACGTCCCCGAACGTGCCGGCGATCTTCGTCATGGCCTCGACGGCCGCGATCAGATCGTTGGCTGCGAGCCACGACGCACGAGCTGTTACCTCGACGGTCCAGCCGAACTGCGGCGGAGCGATTCCAGCGTCGCGCATCTCCTGCTCACGCTGGCCAGGAATATAGGGGTTATCGGTCGGCCGTCGCTGCGGTTCGGTTGGCGGGGCGGCCTGTAGATCGATGACGCAACGGACGTCGCCGTTCTCGAAGTAGAACTTGTCGATCGCGCGCGTGCGCTTGAGCTCGAAGAGATACGAACGCCCGTCGTCGTCCGCCGTCGAGATCTCGAGATCCGCCTTGCCGTGCTCCTGGGCAACGAGCTGTCGCTCTCGCAGGTAGGCGATCCGCTCGTCGGTGAAGTCGACGCGGAACGCAATCACAAGAGCATCGACGCGGCGCGCGAGCAGCCGCACGACATCACCGGCGGGTGGGGTGACGCCGCCGTCGGTCATGCTGAACCGCCCATGTGCATCGCTCGACCGCACGTCAGGCAGTACAGGGGTCCCGGCGTTGGCGTGCAGTTGCTCGCGCGCCCGCAGCCGAGGCACGCCGACAGCGCCGCTGGCGCTCCGCGTCCCGGTGGCGCTGACGCCCCACGAGCAGGCGCAGCCGGTGGCATGCCGCCAACGCGCCGAAGAGCCTCACGAGCGCGGAGCACGTGCACCCAGGCACGGCGAAGCTCGATCAACGCGGCGTCGAGCTCGAACGCGTAGCGCGCGGCGAGTTCGCCGAAGCGTCGGCCGGCCTGGCTCACGGGGAGGCCCTCGGGGTATCGGCCTCGACGTCGATCGCGTCGGCGGCCAGCGCTTCGAGCTCACGCATCGAAAGTGGCCCGTGCTGCGTCCAGGTGGCCCCACAGCGAGCGCAGCGCCACCGGGTGAGGGGTTCGCCCGCTCCGGTGTGCTGGAAGACGGGACGGGCCCGGCCGTGGTCACAGGGCTTCCGCGGCTGCACGCTGAACGTCGCAAAGGGCCGGGGTCGTATCCAGCCGGGGACCCAGGGCGGAACGATCAAGGCGCCCCCCTGCGTTTTCGGCCCTTTGCGGGCTTGGTGGCGTATTGCGGGGGGGTGTTACTAGCCCCCCCGCTTTTCTGTCCGGCCGCTGGCCCGGTAGCTCGCGTTTTTCCAGTGCTGTCGTAACAATCCGCGTTGAACAGCGGAAGTTGACCACGGAAGCGCCGCGGTGAGTCGTCGGGCTTGCCCCCTCGCCTCGGCTTCGCCGATCGCCCCCCCACGGGGGGGCTGGCGGAGGGCGCCGCGACGGCGCCGGACGGCAACCCCTGGGGGCCCCCCTCAAGGTCATCCACGGCTGGGGTTTCGTCCGCCGACGGTAGCGCTAGCTCGGGCCGCTCGAGCAACGCATAGATGCCGCCCGGGCGGCGGGCGAGCTCGTCGGCCAGCTCATCGAAGCTAGGACGTTTTTCGTCCCACGCTGCGATCAGGAGCTCGACGGAGAAGCGAAACTCGCCACGGTGGAGCTCGACCAGGCCGTGCGCGAAGTCCGAGCACGCGAAGCAGATCACCTGGCGAGCGGTCTCGCGGCTCATCGAGGCTCGAGGGCTGAAGCCTGCGGGCGACCTTTCGGGTACGCCCCCAGGGGTTGCCCTACGGCTTCTCACGGCCGCAGGCTTCAGCCCTCGAAACTTGACGATCGGGGTCGTCGCTCGTACGTTCGACATGCCATCCACTCCTACCGTGGACCACTGAAGGGCTCGGGTTTCACGACCCGAGCCCTTCGCTTTTGGGGGTTCAGGGCTCAGCCGTCAAGTTCTCGCGACAACGCTCGTTTACACGGGCCCTCAGACCCAGCCTCCTGAGCTCTTCGCGATGTTCGGCACCAGCCATGGATCGACGTAGATCCACGGCCCTTTGCTGTCGCTGACGCCGGGCGGGTACATCGAGCCCTTGACGCGCGGTGCGGTCTCTTGCTCGTTCTTCCGCGCAGCGAGCACGAGCGCGATCGCGGTGCCGGCGACTCCGATCGCCGCGGCGATCGCGAAAGCCCGTCCTGCGGTCAACGGCCCCGAGCTCGCCGGCGACGCTTCGAGCTCGACGCCGCCAGCACGACGCCGCCGACGACCACGATCGCGGCGAGCCCGCCACCGACGATCCAGCCCCAGGGTACGGGCGATCCGCCGGTGTCGGAGCTCTTCGCGTCGACGCTCGTCGTCGAAGCGTCGCCCGTCACGCTGAAGCCGCCGTAACCCGTCCCGTCGCCGGTGCCCGGCTTTGGCGGAGCTGCGTCCGGCGCTGGCGGAGGTGCGCCGGGCCACTGGCTACCGTAGTTCGGATCGTAGGTCATGCTCGCGACCTTGAGCGTTGGCTTCGACTCGTAGCCGGTGAGATCCAGTTGCTTCGAGGCTGCCGCCAGGTCCGGGGCAACGTACGGCGCTCCAGCCTCGCCCGAGCTCGGCGGGGGCGAGCCGAAGTCCTCTTCAAGTTGCCGTTCCGCCGACGTTGCCAGCCACCATGCGGTGCCGCCGCCGGCCGCGGCGCCGAGCACGCCGCCGATCAACGCATTGCGCACCTTGTTGGTGGGCGAGCCCATGGCGTTACCGAGAGCCGCGCCTGCGAGCCCTGCTCCGACGGCGCCGGCGGCGGCGAAGGGGATGCGCATACGGTGAAGCGGCGACTCCTTCTTGGCAGTCGTCGACGAGCTGCTCGCGGTCTCACCGTTCGGCGTGCCCGAGGCGGATGTGACCAGGGAGGACAGGGCACCGGCCGCCTCGTGGTGGATCGTGAGCGTGAGCGGGCCGCCGGCGTCGGGCGCACGGTAGACCGGCGTACCAGGTCGCACGCCGCTCGTTCGCGCGTCGTAGGGGCTCGGCGTCAGATCGGCGCGCGCGTCGCGGTATGGCGCGAGGAAGAACGAGATCGATCGAGGTCGGTACGTGGGGATCGGCATGGGTGGTTTGTCCTCGTTCAGAAGGGAACGTCTGCCAAGTCGCGCGCCATTGTCTCGGGGCTTCGGCTGTAGCGACCAGCCTTGCGCGTCTCGCGGTGTAGCTCCTGCTCCTGGCGCAGCAACGCGGCCAGCTTCTTCTCGGCGTGGGCCTCTCGAATGCTCCACACCTCATCGGGCGACTCGTGTACCCAGTCCAGGAAGGCTTCGGTGCGCGTGCGGTTGCGGGTGCCGTGGATCGTGCGCTTCATCACGGCCCAGACCGGGAGCAAGTCAGCCGGCAGATCGCTCGCTACCGCGTCGTCGCTGTCGCCGCGCGCTTCGGCTGCCGTGAGTCGCTTCTTTGGTTGCGTCGGAGACACCCTCAGCGACCGTTGCTCGTGCGAGGTCTCCGCGTAGCGCTGGCGTCGTCGGTCGAGCTCCAGGGCGTGCTCGGCGCGCGCCGTCGACGCGCTCGAGGAGCACGAGCTACGGGCCGCGGTGCGTGCGGCACGTTGCAGGTCGCGAAGCTCTTGCCGGGCCTGGGCGGCCTTCTCCCGGAGCTCGACGCGCGTACGGCGGCAGTCGGCACGGATTGCCGTGATCGCCTCGCGGCGGGCCGTCCTCGCGTCCGCAATCGATTGACGGAGCGCGAGCAGCGTTGCGCGATCCTTGGCTCGGAGATCGCGCGCGATCTCCCGGCGAAGCTTCGCCTTCCAGTTCTTCGAGCGGCTGTAGCTGGCCTCGGTCATGCGCGCGCCAGTTCGTCGTCGGTTTTCCAGTGTTCCCACAGCGTCAGGCGCCCGCCGGAACCGGGAGAGACCGCGCCGTCGTAGGTCAACAACCACTGCGCAGCAGCACCCAGCCACGTGCCGGGGCGCCACGTCCAGACCCTCAGATAGCCAACCCAGTACGGGCCGAGCGCTGCACGTATGTCAGTCTCGGTGCCGCGCAGTGGCCCGACGTCCCGGCCGCGAAACCACACGCCGACGGCCTCGGGATGGTTGTACGGCTGACCGCGTTGCCACGTGTAGCCGACGAGGAACGGAGAGGCGCCGGCCTCCTCTTCGGCTCCGGTCGTCGGCTCCGCAGTGGGCCAGCTAGGGGGCGGCGACGAGCCGCTCGAGCTCGAGCTCGAGCGCGGCGCGCGGGTATGCAGTGCCCACCAGCCCAGGCCAGCCCCCAGCGCGCCGGCGGCGGCACCGGCGAGAGCTGCATTGCGCGCGGGGTTCGAGCCCGCATAGCCCAGCGCAGCGCCGGCAGCGCCCAGGCCGAGCGCGAGCGGTACCAGCGGCGTCGGGTACGCGTGCGACTCGGGGATCCAACGCTTGAGCGCTGCCGCGAAGAGCTTCACGACGGCAGCCGCGTAGCTCTGCTCTTCGCCAGGGCTCACGGGGACGACATAGCCGAGCCGGTAGAGTTCACGGACCGCGCCGCGCGGATCGTGGGCATCGCCGCGCTCGAGCACCGGCAGATAGCGCCGCAGCATGAGGCGCCACCAGGCAAGAGCTCCGTCGTCGTGCGAGCGGTACGCCCGGAACTTTACCGGCTGGCCCGCCGACGGCTTCGGGTGCGTCCAGTAGCCGGCGGGGCCTTCGCCGGAAATGTTGCCCCAGTTGAATTGCAAGATCGCTCGACCGCCTGCGTTTTCGAGCCCGATAATCGCGCACTGGATCGCGAGCATGCCGCGAGTCGGTAGGCGACGGGCGATCGACGCAAAAGTGCGCGCACCGACGCGGGCAACGTCAGGCATCGCCAGCGGGGTCGCGGTGCGCGGGAGCTCGCCCATGCCATCACCGCACCGTTTCGATCACGTAGAGTGTGCCCACAGGCATGGTGAATTCGACGGGCCCCGCCATCGTTCCGCGCGGTTCGATTACGGTAACATCGTCGTCGTCCATGACGAGCTGAACCAAGTTTTGCTGTCCGTCCTTGATCGTCACCAGGCCGTCAGTGTCGTTCTTGAAGCTGGCGCGCAGCACGCGCGACTCGAGCGGCACGTTGACGATCCCGCCGGCGCTGCCCGAAAACGCACGGTAAAAGCCGGTCTCCGTCTCGAGCGGCGCGAACGGGTCGCGCGTCAGATCGGGCGGCAGATCGGAAAACTCAGGGGTGCCCGCCGAATGCTGCGTTGTGCGGAAGCGCGCAGGCACGCGGATCGAGAGCTGCGAGCACCCGCACTGGCCCTGCATCGAAACGCGCACTTTCGTGCGGTTGTTCGTGGTCTGTGCGTACACGTACCAGGCATCGGCGGGGATGCCGGCGACGTCGAAAAGGAGCCCGTGCTGGCCCCCGGTGACGAAGGCGCTGGCGATGAGCTGCTGAATGCCGAAGAGCTCGGCGTACAGGTTGAAGCGCACGAGCTCCGGCGAGCCCGGTAGGGCCTTGTCGACGCCTCCCCAGGCGGAGATACACGTCAGCACACCTTGCTTGCCGTCGGGGCTCTTGAGCGTGGTGACGACCGTGCCGGGAGGCGTCAGGCCCAGGCCGTCGGTCGACTGTCCGTTGACGCGGACGATCTCACCTTGTCCGCACACGACCGCTCAGATCCTCCCCCCAAAATACGACGTACACGGCGCGCAGGGGAGGGAAGGGCTGCTGCGGGGTCAGGTCGCCAATGAGCTGCTTGACCAGCGATCGAGCCGAGACGTCGATCGTCTGATCCTTCTCGATCACCCAGTCGAGCGGGGCGACGAATTCACCATCCCCGGTGAGCAGCGTTGCCGGCGCGTAGATCTCGCTCGTACCGCGCGCAATGAAGCCTTGCTGGCCATCGAGCCGCCACTTGAGCTCGATTGCCCAGCGAGCGTTGCTTCCGTACGTCGTCGAAATCCAGCGCTCAGCCAGATTCATCAATGGATCGCTGGTGTCGGTAGGGCGCAAAAATCCGGTGATGACCGTGCACACGACGCCACGCACCCACAGATCCGTTTGCGCGAGTAGCGGAATGGTCGGCGACTCCGTGTCGTCGAGGAACTCGAAGAGCGCCGGGTAGCTCCACAATGCGCCGCGCTCGAAGTGCGGACGCGAGCGCAGCAGCGCATCCGCGGGTTGGAGCGCCCCGACGAGCTCGGCGAACTGCGGCACCAGGCCGACTGCATCCGCCGCGTTGGCCGCCATGCGCGACGCGCACAGGCGCACGTCGTCGATCGTCGGGGGCAGAGCGTGCCGCGGCATCAGGGCATCTCCAGGTTGACGGCGTAGAAGGCCACCGCGCCGATCGCGAGCTTCGGGTATTCCGTGGGCGTCGTCGACGATGGGGGCAGGTGCGCGTTGATGAGGTTCCGAAAACGGACGTTGATGAGCTGGTTACGCTGCACCTTCCAGCTCAGCCAGCGGGGGTTGTTACGAGTGCCGCACACGGCCGAGCTCGGGCAGAGCATGCGGCGATAGCCGTCCGTCGAGAAGCTCTCGAAGCCGTCCAGGCCCCAATCGACGGCCACCAGGTCGCGGCCCTCGGCGCACGTCGGGGCCGTGAGGAAGAGGAAGTTCTTGCTCGGCGCCAGGAACGCCCACGATGCGACGCCGTAGATCCAGCAGTCGAACGGAACCTTGATCTGCTGGGGTTGGTTCGCGGTCGTCCAGATCGGTACCCCGGTGAGATCCTCGGCCGAGGTCGGGAGCGGCTCGATCGACAGATCGCGCACGAGCGCCACCAGCGTGTGCGCGCCGGCGTAGGTGTAGCCGCTCGGAGCGATAGCCGCCTCGCGCGCGTCCGCGTCGATCTCTGCAAGAGCTTGGCGCGCGAGGTCGGGCGCACGTGACGGATCTTCGATCGCGGCTCGCGCGATGCGTGAGAGTCGGTCTCGTACGGGATCCACGGCTGCGAGCTCCTACGGTGCGGGTGGTCGCCCGCGTCGCGCGCGCCGGTGTGACGCGCGCGACGACAGGGCGTCGACTCAGGAGACGTTGCTCGTCGGGCTCTCTTCGCGGCCGTGGAAGTTCAGGATCCAGCCCTGTTCCCACACACGACCCAGCGCGGTGGGGTTCGCACCGGGCAGCACCGGGTTCGCGGCCGTGATCGGGCCGCCCGTGGCGGTACCGTTCGGCGTCGTCCAGGTCGGCGAGACGAAGTTGTAGGACGCCTCGAGCAGCATCACGAGGTTGCTGTCGACTGCGCCGCTCGGGTTCCACACGATGCCTTCGGGGATCATCATGTAGTTGCGCGTCATGGTGCCGCCGTTGGTGGTGTCGACGTAGCCCAGCGGGCCCGCCACTCCGGGGTACAGCAGGGTCGGCCCGAACTCCACCAGGCGCTTGGTGCCGTCGACCTGCATCGTCATGTGGAAGAACTTCTGAAGCGCTTCGTACATGAACGAGTCCAGCGCCCGGAAGTCCTCGACCGTCGGTACCTGGGGACCGAACGCGCCGTTGCCCGGCTGCATCGTCGAAGGCATCCAGAGCTGGTGCGTGAGCGCCTTCTCGTTGTCGACGGGCTGGCCGTCGGGGCCCAGCTCGCGCTCGTACGGGTAGCCGTCCTTGGTCAGACTGATCCCGTGGATCTTGTACTGGCTGCCGCCGCGGGTCTGCCCGGCCTTCGTCTGGATCGTGTCGCGCGCGGTGGCGTTCGCGTTGTTGAGCGGCGCAACGCCTGACTCACCGCGGCGGTAGTCGAACACTGCGATCGACTGGCCCTTGGTGAACTGCACCTTGAGCAGCGTCGTGCCGTCGTAGCGGAGATCCGTCACGACGGTGAATCGCGACCAGAAGGGGAGCGTGTTGATCGCGATTTCTTGCGGCTGGCCCATGGTGGTTTCCTTTCAAGTAGCGGCCGAGCCGCCGAGATCTTCGAGAGTTTGAGGTTTCGAGCCGCTCAGGTGTTGTGCGCCGAACGGTAGACGCGACCGGCCTCGGATCCGTGGATCCACGACTTCGGGCCGAAGAGTCGCACGGGACCGGGGACGTAGCGCGAGGCGCCGCTCTCGCGGTACACGGCGCCCGCGTCACGGAACGAGGCAGCGCGAGGAGCTCCGCTCGGGGCCATGCTCTGAGCGCCACGCGCGCGCAGCATGGCGCCGCTCTCGCGGTACACGGCGCCAGCGCCTTCGGCCTGCGCGCCTTCCGTCGTGGTTGCCGGCTTCGCCGCGAGACCCGAGAGCGCGTACGCCTCGGCTCCGCGCTTGACGATCGAGAGCACGGTTGCGCCCGCAGCGCCCGCGCCGATCCGCTCGTCGCCGTACTTGGCCGCGACGACGGCCAGGACGACGCCGGCGCCACCGACGGCGGCGATCTGCCAGGGCGCGGAGACCGGCAGCATGCCGACGCCGTAGTCGACGCCGGCCATGATGCCGCCGCCCAGGCCGCCGAGACCCAGCGCCATGAAGGCGCTCTTCCAGCTCGAGCTCGGGTTGCGGTGCGTCGAGCGGCGATGCGCCCGACGATGGCGGCGCGTCGGGTTGCGTCGCGATTTCGTGCGGCGCTTGCGACCGCCGGAGGGGTTCACGAGCATGATGGGCATGCCGGGGTTCTTGCGCTTGCTGCGTCGACGAGATCGACTGCGCGCCGGATTGCTCTTCTTGCTGCGACGCACCTTGCGGTGGCCCTTGAGGAAACGACCAGACTTGCTGCGCGTGCGATGTGCCATGATCAATCCTCGATGCCGCGGCGGGTGACGTGAGCTCGCCCGCCCACGATGGGCCCGAGCTTACCACGAGGCGTGGCCGTGAGGCTCGGGCGGGGTTTGCTGAACTCGTGACGCCAGACGGCCGCGCGTTCGCAGCCCTTCTTGGCGTGGTACTCGACGGCAACGAGCTGGCCGAGCTCGTAGACGCCCTCGGCGTAGTCGGGCAGCGTCACCCGCCGGTTGCGCCGGGGACCGCGGCCCCAGTGAAACTCGGTGTAGGCCGCCTCGGCGTCGGTGGAAGGGTTCGCGCGGACGCGGGGCGGGACTGACTGCGCCCACGACGCGATCGGCGCGATGTGGGCGCCGTTCTTGAGCTGGCCACGACGCACGGCAAGCCGAATCGCCGCGAGCTCTCGCGGGGTGGGCTTGCGTCGGCCGTGCCAGTAGATCTTCACCGCATCGCCCTTCGGATCGCCCAGCCGGCGCCGGCAACGGCCACGACACCGCCGGCCACCGCGCCGCCGTACAGAAGGCCGCGCTTCGTCTCGTCGCTGCTCAGCGTCGCGATCCGCTTTGCAACGCCAGTCTCGACGGGGCTCGGCGGCGGGAGGGTGCCGGTCTCGCGCAGGGCTTGCAGTCGCGCCGAGAAGGCGCTGGCCGCCACCTGGGTCTGCGCGATGTCACGCCGCAGATCGGGATCAAGGTACCGCCAGGCGGCAACGGTGCCGATCACCGCGAGCGCGGCGCCGCCGACGATGATCGCGATGGCCACGGGAGCCAGCGCGGGGGTGACCATGCCGCCGCCGCTGCCGTCGGTCTGCTTGCTCTTGCCGATCCTTCGAAGGCAATTGTCGCTGGCGCGC
>Ga0334722_10002566_pt1 | contig 20361 bp, 13 predicted proteins | sample C3_bottom_MG_FD_207210 | JGI IMG/M metagenome (GOLD analysis project Ga0334722, IMG submission 207210) | Sediment microbial communities from Yellowstone Lake, YNP, Wyoming, USA - C3_bottom | ecosystem: Environmental > Aquatic > Freshwater > Lake > Sediment | place: USA: Wyoming | collected... | reverse complement strand
CACCACGACCGGCACCAGCTGCCGTTCGCGCCGCGCCCGCGCATCGTCGGCCGGGCCCATCAGCCGCGCCTCCAGGAGCAGGGTTGCCACCAGGAGCAGCCCGCCGCCCACCAGGATGGCCGCCAGGGCCGGGCCGACGCCGGCGAGGTGGGCCATCCCGTCGAGCCCCATGGCCGCGACGGCGGGCGTCGCCAGCGACTCGAGCGGGACACCACGCGGGTCGACATCGGCGAGGAAGTGGAAGGCGCCGAAGGCGGCCGCCGCCCCGACGATCAGCGCGCCGAGCCAGACGGCCGGCCCCTCCAGCAGCGAGGCGATCGCGGCCAGGACCACGACGAGCACGGCGAGGTTGACGGCGCGCGAGCGTTCGGTCCGCATCGTCGATCGAGTCTAGGCCGTCAGGCGGCGCTGCGGTCGCCGCGCAGCCAGGCCAGGAAGGCCTCCCGGGAGCGCGTGTTCAGCACATCGGCTGCCTCGAGCCAGCCGCGCCGGGCGATCGCTGTGCCCCAGGCGAGGTTGTCCAGCTCGTGGCGGTAGTGAGCGTCGGAATCGATCACGAAGCGGCACCCGAGCCCCCGGGCCCGGCGGATGCGGCGATCGTCGAGGTCGAGGCGCTCGTCGGAGCCGTTGATCTCGAGGACTGTGCCGGTCTCCGCGGCCGCGGCGTAGAAGGCGTCCCAGTCGAGGTCGAGGTCCTCGCGGCTGCCGATCTTGCGGCCCGAGGGATGGCACACGATGTCCACGTGCGGGTTGCGCATGGCCCCCAGGTAGCGGGCCATGAGGCGCGCACGTGGCTGGCCACGTCCCACGTGGAGGCTGGCAGCCACGACGTCGAATCGCTCCAGCAGCTCGTCGGTGTAGTCCAGGCCGCCGTCGGGGCGGATCTCCAGCTCGCACCCGTGGAGCAGCCGGAAGCCGTCGGGGTGCCCGCCCGCCGGCGCGCCCCCGGCCGCCTCCTCGCGCGCGAAGCGCTCGTTCAGCTCGCCCACGATGCGCCGCTGGCGCTCGACGCGCTCGGGCGTCATGCCCCGGGCCACGGCCAGGTTCTGCGTGTGGTCGGACAGCACCAGGTAGGCATAGCCGCGGGAGCGGGCCAGCTCGGCCAGCTCATCGATGGGCAGGTGCCCGTCCGACCAGTCGGAGTGGGTGTGGCAATCGCCCTGCAGGTCGCCCAGCTCCACGAGGCGCGGCAGCCGGCCCTCGAGCGCCGCCTCCACCTCGCCGGCGTCCTCGCGCAGCTCGGGCGGGATGAGCGGCAGGCCGAGGAAGGCGTAGACCTCCGCCTCGGTGGGGAACGTGCGCAGCTCGGCCGCGGCTCCGGTGAGCGGCTCGCCGTCCTCGCCCAGGCGCAGGAAGCCGTGCTCCGAGAGGCTCCAGCCTCGTTCCCGGGCCATGCCCCGCAGGTGCACGTTGTGGGCGGCCGAGCCGGTGAAATGGACGAGGTACGAGCCGGCAGCCCCCTCGGGCATGACCATGAGGTCCGCCTGCCGCCCGCCCTCCAGCTCCACCGACGCCCTGTGGGCACCCCGGTTCAGCACCCTCGCCACGGACGGCAGCGAGGTGAAGCGGGCCACCACCGCGGCCGGGTCGTCCGTCTCGGCCAGGAGGTCCAGGTCGCCGATCGTCTCGCGCCGCCGGCGGAACGAACCGGCGGGGATGAGCGCGCGCAGGCCCGGCGTCCCCTGCAGCGCGGCCATGATCCCGCCGATGGTCTCGGCCGCCTCGCCCAGGCGCATCCGCCGCGAGCGGCCCTCCAGGCCCGCGAGGCCGGCCAGGATGCGCTCCTCCGCCTTCGGGCCCATGCCGCGCACGCCCCGCAGCCGTCCGGCGCGGACGGCTGCCGCGAGCTCGGCCGGGCTCTTCACGCCGAGGCTCTCGTGGAGCTCCCGCACGGTCCGCGGCCCCAGGCCGGGCACGGCGAGCAGGTCGAGCAGCGAGGGCGGCACCTCGCGCCGCAGGCGTTCGTGGAAGCGCAGGCGGCCGGTATCGGCCAGCTCGGCCAGCTTCTCGTCGATGGCCCGGCCCACGCCGGGCAGCCGGGGTGCATGGCCCTCGCGGTAGGCCAGGGCGACCTCGACGGGGCTGTCGGAGATGGCGTCGGCGGCGCGGTGATAGGCCTGGGCCTTGAAGATCAGCTCGCCCTTCAGCTCCACGAGGTCGCCGATCTGGTGGAAGATGCGCGCCAGCTCCGCGTTGGAGAGGAGCGGTACCTCGTCGCCCCGCGCGGCGCTCGGCCGCGCATCGAGCGGCTCTTCCGGGGTCGTGGAGGGACGCGGCTCGGGCATCGTCGCCAGTGTGCGGCAGGCGAGCGGCCGGCGTCACGCCGGGCGTCACGCCGGCGTCACGCCGCCGTTTCGTCCACCACCACCCGGTCGCGGCCGCGCCGCTTCGCCGCGTAGAGAGCACGATCGGCGCGCTCCACCAGCTCGGTCACGGCGAGGCCCGTCTCGCCGCCCACGGCGACGCCCACCGACACGCTGACGGGACCCTCGATGCCGAGCTGGCGCGTGGGCACCTCGGCTACGGCGTCGTGGATGCGCTGCGCGACCTCCACCGCCTGCTCCAGCGTGGCCCGGCGCAGGATGACCGCGAACTCCTCGCCGCCGTAGCGGCACGGCGTGTCCTCGCTGCGCACGCCGCCGGCGATGGCCCGCCCGACCTCGCGCAGCACCGCGTCGCCGGCGGCATGACCGTGGCGGTCGTTGAGCTTCTTGAAGTGGTCGATGTCGATCATCAGCACGCCCAGCGCGTCGCCCACCCGCCGGCCCTGGGTCAGGATCGAGGCCAGCTCGTCGAAGTGGCGCCGGTTCGGCAGGCCGGTCAGCGCGTCGATCCGTGCCCGGGTCTCCGCCGCCTGCTGGGCGTGGACGCGGGCGAGCGCCACGGACAGCTCACCGGCGGCCGACTCGAGGAGCTCGTGGTCGGCGGCCGTCCATGACCCCCCGGTCCGGCGGGAGAGGAGCAGGACGCCGATGACCGCGCCGTCCGCCAGCAGGGGCGCGGCCAGCGTGTGACGCAGGCCGTAGGCGGCACGCAGCCGCCCGACCAGCCGCTCCTCGATCGCCCGGCGCGCCTCGGACGGGTCGGCCGCGCCGGCGTGGCCCGGCTCCGGCACGAGCAGTTCGGCGGGCAGTGTCGTGCGCGATGGGGGCACGGCAAGGCTCGCCGAGACGAGCGTGGCCTCGATGACGCGGTCGGCGGGCCGCAGCCGGGCGACGATGACGTGGTCGGCGTCGGACGCCCCGCGCAGCGCGTCCACGATAGCCGTGACGATGGCGTCGGGCGAGGCGGATCGGGCCAGGCCCTGCATCAGGCGCGTGAAGCTCACGCCGGTGGCGCGCTCACGCTCGGCGAGGATGCGCTGCGCCCGCCGCTGGACGAGGAGGCCCGCACCGACCACGAGGACGGCCAGCGCCGTCAGCCAGTCCACCAGCCCCGCCGGGCCGGCGGCGATGCGGCCCAGGACCAGCAGCGCCAGGAGGGTGAGGCTGACGGTGGTGCTGCGGTCGATGACCCTGATGGCCCGGACGATGGCCTCATCGGGAAGACCGCGCGGTGATTCGAGTCCGGTGCCCACTTCGGACACGAGCATGGGGCCGGTGCGGTGCGGTGTCCAGCCGTCCGGGGTAGTACGAAGGTACCGCGCCGCCTACGTCCGTCTTCGCAGGCGGCGCGGCCCGCGAGGGTCTACTCGACCGGGATCTCCCTGAACGTCGCACCCAGATCGACGCCCCGGCGGGCCCGGATCAGCCGGGAGATCTCGTAGATCACGAGTCCCGACACCACCGTCCCGGCGGCGATCAGGAACCGCGCGAAGTCCTTGGTGATGGTGCCATCCTCGCCGGTGAGCGCCTTGAGACTCAGGCCGTCCAGGATGTTGACCCCCGACAGTGGGTCGTTGAGATACGCGAACTCCACCGCCGACAACGCGGCCAGGCTGATGAACCCGACCACGGAGATGACCGGCAGGCCGGCGAACCGCCAGGCGACGGGTGAGGACTCCCACATGTCGCGGCGCCGGTAAGGGAAGGCGATCGCCGCGATCGACACGATCATGAAGCTGACGACGAACGCGATGATGCCGACCAGCGTGGTGAAGTCGGGGTTGGTCGCGTACACGAGGAGGGCCACGAAGCTCAGCAGGCCGACCACCGCCAGGGAGAAGATCGGCGTGTGGTAGCGGTCACTGACCCGCCCGAAGGCCGCCGGCAGGACGCCGTCGATCCCGTAGGCGAGGAGGTTCCGCGAGGCATTGAGGATCTGCCCCGGCAGCCACGTGTAGCTCCAGAACACGAACCCCGCACCCAACAGGAACGCGACCAGCACGTTCCCGGTGAGATACGCGGCCACCTCGGTGAAGGGCATCGCGAAGGGCAGGCCGAGGACCGAGCCGTCGCCGAGGTACGGGTCCCAGCCGAGTGCGCCGAGGAAGGTCGTGCCGATGGTGGATTGGAGCAGCGCGGTGAGGATCATGGCGATGGTCACGGACACGATCGCCGCGATCGGCATCGACCAGAGCTGGACCCTGGCTGCCCGCTTCACTTCGCCGCCGATGTAGGCCGACGACTGGTTGAAGGAGAGCTCCAGGTAGATCCAGGTGATCGGGATGAAGGTCCAGTAGAGATCGAACGGTCCCTCGGCGAAGCCACCGGTCGTGGCCGCATCGAGGACCGACCGGTATGAGCTCGCCTGTCCCGTGACCGGGTTCCAGATCTGGTCGAAGTTCGCCTGGAACGTGGCCGACGATCCCGTGAACAGGACGACCCCCAGGACCGCCAGCCCCGCCATCGCCACCACGAAGAGGGCGTTCTGGATCCTGAAGTAGCCGCTCAGGCCGAGGCTGAAGACGAGGACCAGCCCGGCGATGAGCAGCGCGCCGGCGATGATCGTGCCCAGCGGGGTGACCAGCCAGTTGCCCGCGTCCACCAACGCCTGGTTCCCCCCGATCAGGCCGACGCTCCTCAGCAGCGGGCCGAGCCCGAAGCGGGCGAAGAACGCCGCCGGCACGCCGCCGTAGATGAACCACCAGACGGTGTTGATCCAGGAAGACATCATGCCGAGCCGTGGCCCGAGGATCCGGCTCACGTAGACATAGTCCGCGCCGGAACGCGGCATCGCGGCCGAGAGCATGGCGAAGACCAGGCTCGTCGGGAGCACGACGGCGAGCGCGAGCAGGTAGCTCGCGAGCATGTCGCCGCCCGGATAGAACGAGGGCTCGAGTTGGAGGACGAACATCATCATCAGCCCGATGCTGACGAAGTTGATGTTGTAGATCAGCGTGCTCCAGGTACCGGCCTCTCGCACGAGCCCCGTGGCCTGGCGCTGGAAGAAGCCTCCCGTGGTAGTGCTTGCCATGGATGTCCCTCCGCTCCCTTCCCCTTTCCTGCTGCCCGGACGGGCTACCCGGCCACGAACTTGTGGCCCTCGACCTTCCCGCCCTCCAACGTGACCAGCACGCCCTGGAGGGTCCCCTCGCCGTAGACAGACCCCGGATTGAGCGCGATCGTCCCCCCGATCCGCGCCGCGCCGCGCGACTCATGGATATGCCCGTGGAGTGAGAGTACCGGCCGCAGTCGCTCGATCGCGGCGCGGACCGAGCGACTGCCCACCGGGGCGCGCTGCGGCTCGCCACCGCTGACGACGACGCGAAGGTCCGGTGTCAGCTTGAGAGCCAGATCCAGACCCGTCCCGTTCGGCGGGTCGTGGAGGTTGAAGATGGCCGGTCGGGCGGGGTCGAGGCCGGCGAGCAACACGTCGAGCGCGGCGGCCATCGCCTCCTCCGTCACTTCGCGCGGCGAATGCCAGGGGGTCGTCGTCGAGTAGCCCCAACTCGCCACCTGGTACCCATCGAGCTCCACGATGCGCCCCTCGGCATCGACGATCCACTCGCCCTGGGCCAGGATGCGCTTGACCTCGGGCTCGTCGTCGTTGCCGGGCATCATCAGGGCCGGGATGCCCGCGTCGCGCAGTGCATCGTCGGCCATGGCGACCCAGCGTGTCGCAGTCTCGGCCATCACGCCGCTGAACACCCTGCTCAGGTGCGCCGGGTCCGTTCGCATCAGGACGACCTCCTCCGAGGTCGTGCGGTAGGGGTAGAAGCCATTGTTCCGGATCCGGGTCTCGAGACCATCCAGCGAGCTTCCTGACTCCACCTCGTGGGTGGTCCCGAAGAGTTCCGCGCGATATCGGCCCGGGGCGACGGCCACGAGCGGCACGAGCGACTTGCCGGTGATATCGCCCCCGAAGATGACCGCGTCGGCCCGGTAGAACGGAGCCGCCTGCAGGAACTTCCGGAAGACGCGCTCCGCACCGTGGATGTCCGACGCGTAGAAGATCGTCAGGCGTTTCGCGGTCACGATCGGGATCTCCCTCGGGGGACCGCGGAGTGGGCGCCACGGGGCGTTCGTCTCCTCGGTAGATCCAATCTCGGTGCGCGCTATCCTAGCCGACCGGCTGCGTGCTCAGAAGGGGTCGCTGCGCCGGCCGGTCTCGCCCGGCGATCCCGGTCAGGCCGCCTCGTCCAGATCGGATGCGGCCGAGGAGCCCCCTCCCCCGTTGCGCTTCACGGCGTACAGCGCGCGGTCGGCCGCGCGGATGAGGTCGCTCGGGGTGCGCGCGTCCGACGGGAAGGCGGCCAGGCCGATGGAGATGCCGACGGGGACAGCACCGCCCTCGGCGGGCTGGCAGACCTCCGCCGTGAACGCGTCGAGCAGGCGCTGTGCTGCGCTGCGCGCGAAGGCCACGTCGGTGTCCGGGAGGATGACCACGAACTCGTCGCCGCCGTAGCGGGCGGGGATGTCGCTGCCCCGCAGCGCGGAGCGGATGCGGTCGGCCGTCCAGCGCAGGACCTGGTCGCCCACCTGGTGGCCGCGCGTGTCGTTCACCAGCTTGAATCCGTCGATGTCGATCATGGCCAGGGCGACGGGGCGGCGACCGCGCTGGGCACGCAGCAGCTCCTCGCCGAGCCGCTCGTGGAAGGAGCGGTGGTTGAGGAAGTTCGTGAGCGGGTCTCGGTCGGCGAGGTTCCGCGCGGCTTCGTAGAGACGGGCGTTCTCCAGGATCACGGCCGCCTCGTTGGCCATGGCGCGCACCACGTCCAGCGTGGCAGGGTCGAGCTGCATCGGCCCGGCGCCGAGGAGCTCGACCAGCCCGATGGCGTCGCCCGTGGCTACCAGCGGCAGCATCACCAGCTCGGCGTACCCGTGCTTGCGCAGCTCCGCGGTCTCGGCCGGGTCGGCGGCCGGGTCGGCGACGTCCACGAACATCGTGGCCTGCCGCTCGAGGACGCGGCGCGTGGCCGGGAAGTCGGCCAGCGGGAAGGCCGGCTCGATGACGCCCGGCTCCGGCTCGGGGTAGTAGCCCCAGGAGAGCACGCGATCGTTCGTCCGGTCCCAGTAGCTGATGGCGGCTTCATCCGCGCCGGCCGCCTGGCACAGGTGCCGTGCGATGAGGTTGGCGACCGTGAGCGGATCGAGGCTGCGGCTGAGGTCGCTCGACATGGCCAGGAGGCGCTGCATGCGCCCTGCGGCCCGCTTCGTCTCGCCGAGCGCGCGGGCGCTCTGGATGGCCGTGCCGGCCGCGTCGGAGAGGATCTGCATCAGGCTCACATCGCGCGTGTCGAACTGGCCGAGGCCGAGCTTCGAGAGCGTGACAACGCCGATGACGCGATCGTCGAACCTCATGGGCACCACGACCATCGATTCGTCCACCTCGTCGGTGCCCGGGATCGTGGAGCCCCGGGGGTCGGCGTTGGCGTCGTTGACGAGCAGCGCCTCGCCGTGCTCGGCGACCCAGCCGGTGAAGCCGGTGCCGACCTTGGTACGGAGCACGGCCATGGGGATCTAGACGTACGTGCCGACCTCACCCTTGAAGGCGATGGGCACGAGGTCGTCGGGGGCCTCGAGGAGGTAGACGCGGCAGTTGTGGTAGGCCACCACCCGGCGGGTCTCCTCGACCACGGCCTGCCCGATCTCCTCCACCGAGGTGAGCCGGTTCATCCGGCTGACGGAGGCCTGGACGACGGCCAGCTGAGCGGCCCAGCGCTCGGATTCCTCGTAGACGTCGGCGTTGTGGAGGGCGATCGCCGCCTGGCCGGCGACGGCCTCGAGGAAGGCCACCTCGTCGGTATGCCAGGGTCGAGGCTCCTTGCGCACGGCGGAGAGCAGCCCGACGACGGTGCGGTCCTGGACCAGGGGAACGACCGCCGAGGCCCGATAGCGCAAAGCGGGTGGGTAGCTCATCTCAGGCTCGACGTCGTCCCGGACCCATGGTCGGCGCGTCCGGCGGAGACGCCGGAACCAGGTCTCGTCCATGCTGAACTCGGGCAGCCGGCGCGCCGCGTGCGCGCCCAGGCCCGCCGCCGCCACGACCGGCAGGCGGCCGTCGGGCGTCGTCACGCGGATGGTGGCCGCGTCCACGTCCAGGGCGCTGAGCACCTCGCGCACCACCGCCCGGTACACAGCCTCCCGGTCGAGGCTACCCGACAAGCGGCGCGAGGCGGCCGCAAGCGCGGCGAAGTAGCGAGTGTTGCGATCCGGCCGATCGGTCGGCCGGCGCCGGGCGGAAGATCCCACGTAGCGCATGTTAGGAATCCCGGGTCGAAGGTTCGCCACCCCGGAGGTACCGCACCGAGTCCGCCGGACGTACGGGGCCGGCCCAGGCCCTCCCAGCTCCGCGTCGCCCCGCCCCGCTGCCGCGTGGCCCGGGCGGTCGAGCCTGTGCGTCCCGCTTCGTCCGGATGCCTGCGTTGTTTGTGGAACACCAAATGGTGCAAAGGGGCCCGTGTGGGGGGCTCCGGACCGTCTCCTTCGCCCGGTCGACGCGCTCGACCCCAGGCCCGAGGGGCCACCCGAGCGTGGCCGGCCCCCGATCCCCAGTCCGGGGCGGCCGAGCGGTCGCCGGCGCGCGCCTCCTCGGCCCCCCGAAGCGCCGTTTGGTGTTCAGGACGCAACACCCCGCGGCCGGGCGGACCGCAGGCCGACACCGGGCCACCGGACGAGGACACCGCCGGCCGCGCACGTCGTTGACCCACGCGCACGGGAGCGGCTAGACTCGGCGCGGCACGTCCCCAAGACCATCGGAGGAAGCCTCCCACCGTGGAGAACGGACCCAGTACCTCGGGCGCCCCAGGCGCCGTGAGCCTCAACCGGGCCCGCCCCGCCACCGCGGCCTGACGCGCCGGACTGCGCGCCACCGTCGGCGGGCCGGATCCGCCAGCGAGGTGGCAGATGCAGTTCTACCTGAGCCAGGTCATCGGCCGTCCGGTCCTCGACCGGCACGGCGAGCCGATCGGCAAGGTCGCCGATCTCATCGTAGCCATCGGCGACCGCTATCCGCCCGTGACCGGCCTCGTCGTGAAGACCGACCGACGCCGGATCTTCCTGCCCTGGGCCGACGTCGCCCGCTTCGACACGAGCGGCGCGCAGCTGGCGACGCCCACCATCGAGATCGACAAGTTCCGCCAGCGCGACAACGAGCTTCTGCTCTTCGCCGACCTCCAGGACAAGCAGATCGTCGACATCGACGGGCGCAAGGTCGTGCGCGTCAACGACCTCCGTCTCGATGAGATCGAGGGCAGGCTGCACCTGGTGGCGGTGGACGTGGGCGCGGCCGGCCTGCTGCGTCGGCTGGGTGTCGAGGGGCCGTACCGGACGATCGCGCGCAACCTGCGCCTGCCAGTGCCCGAGCGCTACATCGACTGGGAGGACGTGGACCCGGTCGAGACCTCGATCGCATCGATCCGCCTGCGCGTCCCGCACGAGGGGCTGCGCGAGCTCCACCCGGCCGACCTGGCCACGATCATCGACCAGCTGGCACCGCGCGACAGGGCGGGCATCATGGCCGCCTTCGACGACGAGGTGGTCGCCGACGCCATCGAGGAGATGGAGCCCGAGACGCAGGTCGAGGTGCTCGAGGACCTCGAGCCGGGACGCGCGGCGGACATCCTCGAGGAGATGAGCCCCGACGATGCCGCCGACCTCATCGCCGACCTCTCGCACGCCGCCCGCGAGGAGATCCTCCCGCTCATGGAGCGCGACGAGGCCCAGGAGGTCGAGGAGCTGCTGGGCTACCCGGAGGATTCGGCCGGCGGGATCATGACCACCGAGTTCGTGGCCGTCCCCGACGAGCTGACGGCGGACCAGACGATCGGGCGCCTGCGCGAGCTGGAGCCCGACGCCGAGACGATCTACTACGTCTACGTGGTGGACGCCGCCGAACACCTGCGCGGCGTGCTCTCGCTGCGCGACCTCATCGTGGCCGCCCCAGACCGTCCCATCCGCGAGTTCATGTACGACGAGCCGGTGGCCGTCGAGGTCATGGCCGGCCAGGACGAGGTGGCGCAGGTGGTCGCGCGCTACAACCTGCTGGCCGTGCCCGTGGTGGACGGGGAGGGCCGCCTCGTGGGCATCGTGACCGTGGACGACGCCATCGACACCGTCCTGCCCAGCGGCTGGAAGCGGCGGCTGCCGCGCCTGTTCAGCCGGGTCGCGCCCTAGTGCCCACGCTCCCGGCGGCGACCCGTCGCCGGCGGCCGGCGCCACCGGACACGGGCCTCGGCCAGCGCCTGCGCGCCCTGTGGGAGTCGCGCAGCCTGCGCCTGCGCTCCCGCTTCCGGCGCCGCGGGCTGCTCGCGTTCCTCGCCGTCATGGGCCCGGGCCTCATCGCCGGCATCGCCGGCAACGACGCCGGGGGCATCACCACGTATTCCGTGCTGGGAGCGGATACGGGCCTGCGCCTGCTCTGGCTCTTCCCCATCACGATGCTCGTCCTGGCCGTCGTCCAGGAGATGGCCGCCCGGCTGGGCGTGATCACCGGGCAGGGCCTCTCGGACCTCATCCGCGACCGCTACGGGGTGCGCTGGACGGCGCTCGCGATGGGCGTCCTGCTCGTGGCCAACCTCGCCAACACCGTGGCCGAGTTCGCGGGCGCCGGCGCTGCCCTGGAGATCCTCGGCGTGCCCAGCTGGCTGACCGTGCCCGTGGTGGCCGTGGCCATCTGGGCGCTCGTCCTGTTCGCCGACTACCGCACGGTCGAGAAGGTCTTCCTCTCGGTCATGGTCGTCTTCCTCGCCTACATCGCCTCGGCCGTCCTGGCCGGGCCAGACTGGGGAGCCGTGGGACACGCCCTGGTCACCCCGGACCTCGGCGGCCTCGACCCGACGCTGCTCCTGCTCATGGTCGCGGTGGTGGGCACGACGATCACCCCCTACATGCAGTTCTACCTGCAGTCGGCGGTGGCCGAGAAGGGCATCGACGAGGAGGAGCTGGCGCTCGAGCAGGCCGACGCCGTCGTGGGCTCGGTCTGGACGAACGTCATCGCGGTCTTCATCGTGGTGGCCACCGCGACGACCCTGCACGCCGCGAGCGTCCACGTCGAGAGCGCCGCCGACGCCGCCGCCGCGCTGGGGCCCGTGGCCGGCGAGCTGTCGTCGCTCCTCTTCGCGGTGGGCCTCTTCGGGGCGAGCGTCCTGGCGGCAACGATCATGCCCATCAGCACGGCCTACGTGATCTGCGAGGCCTTCGGCTGGGAGTCCGGCGTGGGCCACCGCTTCCGCGACGCGCCCGCCTTCTTCGGCCTCTACAGCTTCGTGCTCTTCGCCGGCGCGCTCGTCGTGCTCATCCCCGGCCTCGAACCGATCGGGCTCATCGTGGGCAGCCAGAACCTGCAGGGCCTGCTGCTGCCGATCGTGCTCGTCTTCATGCTGCTCCTGGTCAACGACCGCGCCCTGCTCGGGCGCCACGTCAACGGCCGCTGGCGGAACGGGCTGGCCATCGCCTGCATCGCGCTCGTCGTCGCCCTCGACGTCGTGCTGCTCGGCTCGGCGGCGCTGGGCTGGCTGGGGGTACGGGTCGGGTAGCGACGTCCCGGTTCACGTCGCCCCTGCGGTCCACGTTGTTCAGGAAACACCAGACGGCCTCCACCGGCGTGGGAGGGGGCGGCGCGCCCACCAACCACCCTCCGTCCCACGCTCAGCAGCCCTTCCGACCTGACTCGCGGGGCCCGTTCGGAGCCTCCGAACCCCTTGTAAACCCCCCGATAAGCCGCGTCTGGTGTTCTGTACGCAACGCCGGCCACGTCCCGGCCCGCCGGAGGTCGAGGAGACGAGCCATGCCCCGACCCGCGCTCAGTCGGACGGTGATCCACGAGGCTGACCGCCAGCTTCGCCGGACGGCGCTCCGCTTCGGCGAGGAGTTCCGTGCCCTCCGGCTGCGGGCACGCGTGACGCAGGCGGCGGTGGCAAGGATGATCGGCGTCGACCGCTCCGTCATCTGCCGCATGGAGGTCGGCGACCCGAGCGTCGGCGACGCCATTCGCGCGCGAGCCGCGGTGGCGATCGGCGCCGAATTCCGCCTGGCCGTCGACCCGGGCGCCACGCCCGCCTTCCACGACGCCGCCCAGGCCCGGATCGTGGAGGCGCTGCTGGCGGCCCGGCACCCGCGCTGGTCCGCGACCGTCGAGGCGCCCATCCCCGGTCCCGGTCGACGCTCAGGTGACGTGCTGTTCGACGACGGGTTCGACGCCGTGCTGACCGAGGTCGAGATGCGGGTCGATCGCTGGGAGGAGGTTGTCCGGGAGGGGCACGCCAAGCGCGAGGCGCTTCGGGCCGTGCTGCCGACCCGGTGCGTGTGGTTCGCGCTCGTGGTACCGGACACGCGTCACCATCGGGCGATCCTGGCGGCCCATCCGGAGATGATCCGGTCCGCGTTCCCGGCAGATCCCGTGTTGGCGGCGGCGGCACTGACCGGCCCGGCGCTGCTCCGGTGGCCCGGCGACGCGCTGATCCTGGTCACGCGGCGTGGGGCACTGCTCCCGAAGCGCGACGCGGCCGGCGCCGCTGTCGGGTCCGGCGCCGCTGTTCGGTCCGGCGCCGTTGTTCGGTAAGCAACAAACGGCGCGTTTCCGGGTGGGCGGAGGGGTCCAACGGCCCCGCCACGCCCCGGGCCGACCCCCGCCACGCTCAGCTGGGACGGCGCCACGCTCAGGTGAGTCGATCCGGGCACCGTCGTGGCCACGCAGAGGTCCCACGGACGACCCAAACACTCGGTTTGGTGTTCAGGAAACAACGCGGGCTCGGGCCCCTGGCGGGCCGCCGGGGCAGAGGGCTGGGGGCTCGAGGCGCGACGGACCGACTCGCCGACGCTCGGGGAACCGGCTACGATCCCTTCTCGACCGGGAAGCCGGAGGCGCGCCAGGCCGTGACGCCGCCGGCGACCCAGGAGACGTCCTCGAAACCGGCGCGCCGGAGCAGGCTGGCGGCGACCGAGCTGCGCATGCCGGAGGCGCACATGGCGAGGATGGGCCGGTCCCTGGGCAGCTCCGCGAGGCGGTCGGGCAGGTCGCCGCACATGAGGTGGACGGCGCCCGGCACGTGGGCCGCGGCGTACTCGTCGGCCTGGCGCACGTCGATGACGACCGGCCCCTCGCCATCCCGGCCGGCGCTACCGCCGCCACCGACGCCGCCGGCGAGGGCCTCCCGCAGCTGGCCAACGGTCATGCGGCCGCTGGCCTCGACCGGCTCGCCGCCGTCCTGCCAGGTGCCGAAGCCGCCCTGGAGGTGGCCTTCCACGTGCTCGTAGCCGATCCGCAGCGCCTGGCGGACGGCATCGTCCCAGTCCTCCGGGCGCTCCAGGACCAGCACCAGCGGTCGATCGAAGTCGACGACCCAGCCGAGCCAGGTGCCGAACGAGTCGCCGGCGGGGATGGAGATCGAGCCGGGCACGTGGGCCACGGCGTGGGCGGCCGGCGAGCGCAGGTCCACCAGCAGGTGGTCGCCGGCCAGGAGTTCCCGCACGCGCTCCAGGCGCAGTGGCCGCGGACCGGGCACGGCACCGATCGGCCGGGGACCAGCCTGGTTCAGGGAGCGCATCCGCGCGAAGTAATGCGGGAAAGCCGGCTGGCCGGCGAGCAGGGCGTCCACGAAGGACTCCACCTCATCCACCTGGAGCAGCGGGTTGTGGCGCCGCTCGTAGCCGATGGTGCTGCTCGGCGTCGAGGAGATCGACTTGGAGCAGAGCGAGCCTGCGCCGTGGGTGGGCAGCACGCCCACGTAGTCGTGGTGCTGGAGGAGCTTCTCGTGGAGTGAGCTGAACATCGCACGCGCGAAGGGCCGCGCATTGTCCGCGCCGAGCAGGTCGGTGCGGCCGACCGCGCCGACGAGCAACGAGCCGCCCGTGAAGAGCAGGACCGGTTCGGCCGCGCGGGCGCGGTCCGCGACGGCGTAGCTCACGTGCTCGGGCGTATGGCCGGGCGTTTCGATGGCCACGACACGCAGGGAACCGACGTCGACCAGGTCGCCGTCGCGAACGCCGAGGAACGGCGTCGTCAGCTCCGCCCCGGCGCCGATGACGTGGATGGCGCCGGTCATCTCGGCCAGCTCGAGGCCGCCCGAGACGTAGTCGTTGTGGAGGTGCGTCTCGAAGACGTGGGTGATGCGCAGCTCCCGCGCGCGCGCCTCCTCGAGGTAGATGTCCACGTCCCGGCGCGGGTCGACGACCGCGCCCACGCCCCGCGCGTCGTCGGCCATCAGCGCGCTGACGTGGCCGAGGCTGGGCAGGACGAACTGGCGCAGGTGCATCGCGGCTAGGGTAGCAAACGCGCCGTGGACCGCCGCCGCCAGCCGCTGGCCCGGGAGCGGGGGTACGAGCTGCCGGAGCTCTCCGGAGACCAGCCGGTAGAACTCGAAGCGAACGGTCGCCTTCGGCAGCTCCGGCCGGGCGGGTTCTGCGAACCTGCGCGGCGCCGACCGCACCCGCGACTTTGACTACTACGCACTACGCGCAGATAATCAGGCAGTGAGAACCCTCCTCAGCCAACATGCTGCCGCAGCGCTTGTCGCGCTGTCCGCAGCCCGTCGGGGTCTCCGGCTCAGCGATGTCGCCGACCTGATCGGCGCGCCCTTGTCGAGTGCCCAGCGGACGATCCAGGCGCTTGAGGCGGGTGGTCTCGTTCTCCGTGATCGGGAAAAGCGGCCGCGCTACCGTCTGGCCCCCGACGTGCCGCGAGAGGCGCTCGTTCAGCTCGCCGTGTGGCGGCTCTCGGCAACCGAGCTGGCCGTGCTCCGACAGCGGACCGCCGCCATGACGGAGCCGGTCGAGGCCACGGGGGTCGACCTCGTGGCGGCCACCAAACGAGCCAGCAGCAACCCGCGTGACGCCGAACGACTCCGGGACATGGCCGTGCGCCTGATCTGGTGGCAGCGACCGAGCACGACGCTCAAGAACCCGGCCCGCCTGATCGCCCAGGCGATGGCGGTCGGGACATGGGAGGACGCGAACTTCGTGACCGAGGTCTATGGAGAGGACGCGCTTCGCCACATCCTCGCCTCGGAGCCGCCAGGCATCTTCACGGCCCGATCCTGGAGCTACTGGCACGCGCGGCTCGGCTACCGACGCACGCCTCCGCTGCCGGAGCGGGTTCTCGTCTGATGGGCGAGTTCACTCCTCGACTCGATATCCTGCCTGACAGGCAGCGCAAGCTGTGGCCGCGGCTCTCTGCTGTCCCTCGTGACTTCGTCCTCTACGGCGGGACGGCCCTGGCGCTGCGGTTTGGCCAGCGCCAGTCCATGGACTTCGATTTCTTCTCCGATCGAGAGTTCCGGCCGGATGACCTCGTCGCCGAGATCCCACTCCTGCGTGGATCCACACCAGAGCAAGCCGTACCGAACACACTGACGGTGGATGCCGACGGTACGAGGCTGTCGTTCTTCGGGGGCGTGGGGTTCCCTGTCCTCGCTCCCGCAGACCTCATCGGTGAGAACAGCCTGGCTGTCGCCTCGCCGCTCGACCTCGCGGGCACGAAGGCGAAGGTGCTGCTCGATCGCATCGAGGTGAAGGACTACCTCGACATCTGTGCACTGCTCACTGCCGGGCTGTCGCTTGATTGGATCATCGGGTCATTCGTCGCGCTCTTCCCGCAGGGGAACCCGATGCTGGTCGCCCGCGCCCTCGCATTCTTCGATGACCCCGGCCTGGCCGAGCTGCCCGTCAAGGCGCGTCATCAACTCACGACTGCGGTTGCGAAGACGCGTCAGTACCGAACGCCTGAACCTTCGTTCCCCTCGATCAGCATCGGGGTGCGAGCTGTTCGCGCGGCGGCGACGTGAGGCGGAACGGCCGGCATCAGACGTCGAGGGAGACGTGGCTCAGCGCACGTCGTAGCGCTCGACCGGGCTCCAGTAGCTGTTCGCGTTGTACGGCGTCGGGTTCGCCCGGGAACGGACGTACCAGCTCCCCCGGGTGGAGAACCGGTACGTCGTGGTCGCCTGGCCGAACGAGTTGGCGACGACGACCCGCTCGCTCACGAGCAGCCACACGCCGCTCACCCGCCGGAAGAGGCGGAACGTCGCCTGCGGCGCCGGCAGCTCCGGGCGGGCCGGACGGATGGTCGTGACGAAGGTGATGGACGTCCCGCGCCCGATCACCCTGATCGCGCCCCGGTTCGTCGGCCGCAGGAGCGCGATCTGGCGCACCACGACCCGTGTCGTGGGGCTGCTCACGGCCGCCAGGTCGGGCGCCCCGAGGAAGACGGCCCGGTAGTAGAGGTTCGTCGCCGGCCGGTACGCCAGCGAAGCCGAGCCGCCGACGTCGGTCGTCAGCGTCGCGATCGCCGCCCAGCTGACGCCGTCGCGGGCGGCCTCGAGCGTGACCGTCCTCGACGCGCCGTTCGACCCGAACCTCGCCGTCAGGACCACGGTGCCGCCCCAGGTGATGACGGTCGCGGAGGGCGTCACGGTCAGGATCGTGGCTGCACCGACCGTCAGGGGGCTCGAGGTCGCCGACGTCAGTCCCGCCGCCGTCGCGAGGAGCTGGTACGGGTTCGCCGGTGAGGTCGGGCTCGCCCGGTCGATCGAGCAGCCAGCGAACGTTGCAAGGCCGGTGACCACGGTCTTCGTGAGCCCGCCGGCGCAGCTGAGGATCGCGCCCGGAGCGCCGGTCCCCGCCTTGATCGAGAGCGTCACCTGGGTCGCCTGGTCGTGGATCGCCGTGTTCGTCGGTCCGGCGCGGACGGCGACGACGGGCTGCGTCGTGAATGCCACGCCGGGTGCTGCCCCTGCCGGCTGTGTCGCGAAGACGAGCCGGTCCGCGACGTCGAACGGCGAGCTCGTGGCACTTGTCAGGCCGGTCGAGGCGGCGAGGAGCATGTATCCCACGCCGACGGCGGTGATGGCGCAGCCCGAGAAGGTTGCCACGCCGTTCACGGCCGCCTTCGAGAGCCCGCCGGTACAGCTGAGCGTGCCGCCGCCGGGGTTCGCGCCGAGGCTGAGCGCAACGGTCGCGGTGCTGGTCGTCACGGTCGCCCCACCGGCATCCTGGATGGCCACGACCGGCTGTGTCGCGAACGCGCCGCCCGGAGTCCCTCGGGTGGGCTGCGACGTGAAGGCGAGCTTCGTGGCGGTCGATCCGCTGATCGCGAAGGCCGCACTCGTGGCCGATGTCAGTCCGGACCCGGTCGCGGTGAGCGTGTAGCCCGTCCCGGCCCTGTCGATCAGGCAGCCGCTGAACGTTGCGACGCCGTACACGGCCGCCCTGGACAGGCCGCCCGTGCAACTGAGCACCGCGCCGGCCGTCCCGGTGCCGGGAGTGATCGCGAGCGTAACGGTCGTCGTGCTGCCGGCACCGCTCGTGACCGTCTGGCCGGCGGAATCCTGGACGGTCACGACAGGCTGGGTCGCCCAGGCGACGCCGGCACTCCCGCCACTCGGCTGCGTCGTGAAGGCGAGCTTCGTCGCGGGACCGGCGGAGATCGTGAACGTCGCGCTGTCGTCGCTGCCGCCATAGCTCCACGTCGCGGTCAGGACGTAGGCCGCACCGGACCTGTCGATCGAGCAGCCAGTCGCGGTCGCGATGCCGCTCGCGACGGTGAACGTCCGGCCGCCGGCACCGGTCCCCGTGCAGATCAGCGTCGCCCCGGCGGTTCCCGTCCCGCCCTTGATGGCGAGCGCCACCGTCGTCCCGTCGGCGCTTGTGTCGACGTTGGCCCCCTTCTTGATCGACACCACCGGCTGTGTCGCGAACGCCTGCCCGTACTGCGCCCCGATCGGCTGGGTCGTGAAGACGGGGCCGACCGCCGCGAGAGCCGTGGCGGGAAGGAGGCTGCCGATGAGCGCGACGCCCAGCAGGGCGGCCCCGAGCCGCCAACCCCGACCATGCAGGCGGTGGAGATCCATCTTCGAAGTCCTCCGAACTAAGACGGCGCCACGCGCGCCCTCACTTCACGCTGTAGCGCTCCTTCGGCGTCAGGGCGCTGTTCGCGTTGTACAGCGTCGAGTTCGCCATCGAGCGGACGTACCACTCGCCCGCGACCTCGAACGTCCAGGTCGTGCGAGCGACGCCCGCGGAGTCTGCCGTCGCAGCACGCGTTGCCACCCGGGTCCAGACGCCACCGATCTGACGGTAGAAGTAGAACGTGACCGTCGGCGTTGGCAGGTCCAGCCGTGCCGGACGCACGGTCGTGGCGAACGTGACGGCCTTGCCCTTACGGATCACCGTGACCGCGCCATTGCCGGTCGGCCGCATGAACGCCGTCTGCCGGACGACCACGCGGGTTCTCGGACTCGTGGCCCCGGCAAGGTCTGACGTCCCGGCGAAGACGGCGCGGTAGTAGAGGTTGCTGGCGGGTCGATACGCGAACGAGGCATGACCAGTCGAGTTCGTCACGAGCGTCGCGATCGTCGACCACGTGAGTCCGTCCTGGGCCGCCTGGAGCGAGATCGTCCGGCCGGCTCCCGAGCCACTGTCGGGACGGAAGTCGACCGCGAGCGTGACGCCCTTGCCCCAGGTGATGCTCGCGGCGGACGGGATGAGGGTGAATGGCCCGGGGGCGACCGAGAAGGGCGCCGAGGTCACCCCCGCGAGGTGGGGCGCCGCGGCAGCAAGCACGTAGCCCGAACCCGGCCGGTCGATCGAGCAGGTTCCGAACTGCACCACGGCGTTGATCGGCGACCGCACGAGGCCGCCGTCGCAGCTGAGGACCGCGCCAGGCGTCCCGGTCCCCGCCTTGATCGACAGCGTGACGCGCGTCCCCTGGTCGTGGCTCGCCGGGTTGGACGGCCCTGCCCACACCACGGCGACCGGCTCGGCGGCAAAGGGCTCGCCGGCAGTCGCGCTCGTCGGCCGTTGCGTGAACGTGAGTCGGTCGGCGACGTCGAATGGGGCGCTCGTCGCGCTGAGCAGCCCCGAACCGGCAGCGATCACGGAGTAGCCAACGCCGATGCGATCGACGGTGCAGCCCGAGAACGTTGCCACGCCGTTCACGGTGGTTCGCGACATGCTGCCGGCGCAGGCCAGGGACCCGACGCCCGGATTCCCACCGAGCCCGAGCGTGATCGATCTCGCCGAGGCGGTGGGGATCGTGACGCCATTCGCATCCTGGATCGCCACGGTTGGTTGAACGTCGAGCGCTGACGTCGGCGTGCCCCGAGCGGGCTGCACGACGAATCCGAGTTTGGCTGGCGTCGGGCTCGCCACGCCGAACGGTGCGCTGGTCCCGATCTCAAGCCCCAACGACGAGGCGCTCAGCGCGAAGTTGACGCCTGCCCGGTCGATCACGCAGCCGGAGAACGTCGCGACACCGCCGACCGCGACGGAGGTGCTCCCGCCGGCGCAGACGAGCGAAGCGCCGCCCTGACCCGTGCCCGATGCGATCGAGAGCGTGACAGGGGCCGCGCTGTATGCGATGCGCTGGCCCGCCGCATCCTGGATCTCGACCACAGGCTGGGTCAGGAAGGGAAGACCATCGACTGCACCGGCGGGCTGTGTCGCGAAACCCAGCTTCGAGGGCGGTCCGATCCTGACGTCGAAGGGCGCGCTGATGCCGATGCCGCCCTGACTCCAGCTCGCCACCAGGCGGTAGCCGGTTCCGGCCCGGTCGATCGCACAGCCGGTGGCAGTAGCAACCCCGCTGACCAGGTTGAACGTTCGTCCGGCGTCACCCGTGCCCGTGCAGGTGAGAACGGCGCCTGGCGTCCCCGTACCGGCGGCGATCCCCATCGAGATCGTGCCGGTCGCAGAGGTCACGACGCCGCCGCCCTCCTTGATCGCGACGACGGCCTCCGGCGCGAGCGTCTGGTTGTACACGGCACTGCCAGGCTGAGTCGTGAAGGCGGGGCCCGCCGCCGCCGCGACCGACACCGGCAGGAGACCCGCGACGAGGAGTGCTGCGGCGGCCACGGCCACCGCACGGCCGACCGACGACGGGAACCGGTTGAAGGGGAGAGCGGCGGACATCGATCAGTCTCCGTTACAGCCAACCGACGACAGGCGCGGCCGACCCTGCCCGCCGGTAACGCGACGGACCGGCTGCCGTGGCGACGAGCATACTCGACGCCCACGGGTCGAGATGTCGGGGCCCGCCGTGTGGCGG
>Ga0334722_10002565_pt1 | contig 20368 bp, 19 predicted proteins | sample C3_bottom_MG_FD_207210 | JGI IMG/M metagenome (GOLD analysis project Ga0334722, IMG submission 207210) | Sediment microbial communities from Yellowstone Lake, YNP, Wyoming, USA - C3_bottom | ecosystem: Environmental > Aquatic > Freshwater > Lake > Sediment | place: USA: Wyoming | collected... | reverse complement strand
CGCACTGATCTCCTATGAGCCAACACGCCGCCGCCCCCCTAGCCGAAACGAAGGCTTACCTGTCGGTCAACAACGTCGAAGTCATTTACGACCACGTCATCCTGGTCCTGAAAGGCGTGTCGCTGGAGGTCCCGCAAGGCAAGATCGTGGCGCTTCTGGGTGCGAACGGCGCCGGCAAGACCACCACGCTCAAGGCGATCTCCAACCTGCTGCGTGCCGAGCGCGGCGACGTGACTAAGGGCAGCATTGAATTCAACGGCCAGCGCGTGGATCGCTTAACGCCGGCGGAACTGGTGCGCCGAGGCGTCTGCCAGGTTATGGAGGGGCGCCACTGTTTCCAGCATCTCACGGTCGAGGAGAACCTGCTTACCGGAGCGTTCAGCCGCAAGGTTGGCAGAGCCGAACTCAAGGCCGACCTGGAAAAGGTGTACGACTATTTTCCGCGCCTGAAGCAGCGGCGCAGCAGCCAGGCCGGATATACCTCCGGCGGCGAACAGCAGATGACGGCGGTGGGCCGCGCGCTGATGGCGCAGCCGAAGATGATCCTGCTCGACGAGCCGTCGATGGGCCTTGCGCCGCAGATCGTCGAGGAAATTTTCGATATCGTAAAAAGCCTGAATCAGAAGGAAGGCGTGAGCTTCCTGCTGGCCGAACAAAACACCATGGTGGCCCTGCGCTTTGCCGACTATGGCTATATCCTCGAAAACGGCCGCGTGGTGATGGACGGCGTCGCCTCCGATCTCGCCACCAACGAGGACGTGAAAGAGTTCTACCTCGGGCTTTCGAGCAGCGGCCGCAAGAGTTTCCGCGACGTAAAACACTACCGCCGGCGCAAGCGCTGGCTGGCCTAGCTTCTATTCACCGCGATGGCGACATAACGGGTCTCTCCATGTCCGAACATTACGATTCCCTCGAAACACGCGCTCCTGTCGAGCGCGAAAATGCGCTGCTGGCCGCGTTGCCGCGCCAGATCGCCCATGCCCAGACGCATGCGCCGGGCTTTTCCCGCATTCTGGCCGGTGTCGATCCGGCAAGCGTGAACTCGCGCGACGCGCTTGCACGGCTGCCGGTGACGCGCAAGTCCGATCTGGGCGATCTGCAAAGACAGCAAGCGCCGTTCGGCGGATTGAACGCGACGCCATTGAATAAGCTGGCGAAGATCTTTGTTTCACCGGGCCCGATTTATGAACCGCAGGGCGCGTCGTCGGACTGGTGGCGTACCGCGCGCGCACTTTACGCCGCCGGCTTTCGCGCTGGCGACCTGGTCATCAACACCTTCGCCTACCATTTCACACCCGCCGGATCCATGTTTGATTCAGGCGCGCTGGCTCTGGGATGCACCGTGGTCCCGACCGGAATCGGCCAAACCGAAATGCAGGTGTCGACCATCGCCGGCCTCGGCATCAGAGCGTTTGTCGGAACACCGTCCTTTCTCAAATTGATCGTGGACAAGGCCGACGAGCTGAAGACCGACATCGGCTGCCTGAAGAAGGCCATGGTCGGCGGCGAATATCTCCCGCCCGCGCTGCGCAAGTCCCTGGGGGAGCGCGGCATCCGTGTGTACCAGTCGTATGGCACGGCGGATCTTGGTTCCCTCGCGTACGAATCGGCCCTGGCCGACGGCAGCGTCACCGAGGGCATGATCCTGGACGAGGGTTTGATACTCGAAATCGTCCGCCCGGGCACCGGCGACCCGGTTGCGCGCGGTGAGGTCGGCGAAGTGGTGATCACCACATTCAATCCGGACTATCCGCTGATCCGCTTCGGCACCGGCGATCTGTCCGCCGTGCTTTCCGGCACCAGTCCCTGTGGCCGCACCAATACCCGCATCAAGGGATGGATGGGACGCGCCGACCAGACGACCAAGGTGCGCGGTATGTTCGTGACGCCGAAGCAAGTGAACGAAATCGTACGGCGGCACAGCGAAATCATCAAAGCCCGCCTGGTCATAGCCGGCGAAACCGGCAATGACAGCATGACGCTGCACTGCGAGGCGAGAAACCAGGGCGAAGGGCTGAAATCCGCGCTGGTCGCCTCCATCCGCGACGTGACCAAACTACGCGGCGACATCGAATTCGTGCCCGCAGGCAGCCTGCCCAACGACGGCAAGGTCATCGACGATACGCGCAAATATCAGTAAGCTGCGGCAAGGCAATCTTCTGCCGCGAGCAGCGATCAACTCAAGAGGGTCTCAACATGATGAATGGTTTCCTGAAACGCGCGGCGCAGCCGCTGGCTGCGGCCGCTGCGGCCGTGGCGCTGAGTTTAGCGGCGGGCGGCGCCCTGGCGCAGGCGAAAGAGCAGTTCATCCCCGCCAACGTGTATTGGGTCGGACCCTATGCGCCTGCCGGCTCGGGGATGGCCGCCGGCTGGATCGATTACATGACGCTGATCAACGAGCGCGACGGCGGCATCAACGGCGTCAAGCTGATTTGGGAGAAATGCGAGACCGAGTACAACAACGCCCGCGGGGTGGAGTGCTACGAGCGCACGAAGAACAAGGGCCCGACCGGCGCGGCCATGATTCATTCCTTTTCCACCGGCATAACCTATTCCCTGATCGACAAAGTCACCGCCGACAAGATCCCGATGGTGACCATAGGCTACGGCCGCACCGACGCTTCCGACGGGCGCGTATTTCCCTATGTGTTCCCGCTAGTCACCAACTACTGGAGCCAGAACACCGCGAAGATCAAGTTCATCGGCCAGAAGGAAGGCGGCATGGACAAGCTGAAGGGCAAGAAGATCGTGAACGTCTATCACGACTCGGCCTACGGCAAGGAAACCATCCCGGTGCTCGACGCGCAGGCGAAGAAATACGGCTTTTCGATCACCCACATCGCGGTGCCGCACCCGGGCAACGAGCAGCAGGCGCAATGGCTGCAGGTGCGCCAGATCAAGCCCGACTGGGTCATCCTGCGCGGCTACGGGGTGATGAATCCGGTGGCGCTGAAGGCGGCGGCCAAGATCGGATTCCCGCGTGAGAAGATCGTGGGCGTGTGGTGGTCGGGCGCGGAGGAGGACGTGATTCCGGCGGGCGACGCCGCCAAGGGTTTCATCGCGGCGGGCTTTAACGTCGCCGGAACCAACTATCCCATCGTGCAGGAACTCATGAAGCGCTTCTACGCCAAGGGCAAGGGCGAAATGGACGACAAGACGCGCATCGGCTCGATCTATTACAACCGCGGCGTGGTGCACGGCATCATCACGGTGGAGGCGATCCGCAAGGCGCAGGAAAAGTACGGCAAGAAGCCGCTGACCGGCGAGCAGGTGCGCTGGGGGCTGGAGCACCTGAACATCAACGATGCGCGGCTGAAGACACTGGGCGCGGCCAATTTCATGCAGGCATTGAAGGTGAGCTGCACCGACCATGAAGGCGGCGGCGCGGTGAAGTTCATGCAATGGGACGGCAAAAAGTGGAACATCATCAGCGACTGGATCCCGTCGGACCAGTCCATCGTGCGGCCGATGATCGAGGAGTCGGCCGCGAAGTACGCGAAGGAGAAAGGCATCACCCCGCGTGACTGCTCCAAAGAGGGTTGATCGCGCAGCGATGAGCTACAAGACGCTGCGCTATGAAAAGCAGGGCCGCATCGCGCGCATCACGCTGAACCGCCCGCGGCGGCTGAACGCCATCAGCGTGGCCATGCCGCGCGAAATCCGCCTCGCGGTGGAAGAAGCCAATGCCGACGACAGCGTGCATGTGATCGTGCTTGCCGGGGCGGGCCGCGCGTTCTGCGCCGGCTACGACCTCAAGGACTTCGCCGAGAAGAAGGGCAAGAGTTCGTATACCCAGGACATGCCCTGGGACCCGATGCTCGATTACCGCGGCATGAAGGCCAATACGGACGATTTCTTCTCGCTCTGGCGCAGCTACAAGCCGACCATCTGCAAGGTGCACGGCTACGCCGTCGCGGGCGGCAGCGACATCGCCCTGTGCGCCGACCTCGTGCTCATGGCCGAAGACGCAAAGATCGGCTATATGCCGGCGCGGGTCTGGGGCTGCCCGACGACGGCCATGTGGGTGTTCCGGCTGGGCGCGGAAAAGGCAAAGCGCATGCTGCTGACCGGCGACACCATAGACGGCCGAACCGCGAAGGAATGGGGCTTGGTGCACGACGCCGTGCCGGCCGCAGAACTCGATGCCGCCGTGGACGCGCTCGCGCAGCGCATGGCCGGGGTGCCGAAGAACCAGCTGATGATGCAAAAGCTGATGATCAATCAGGCCTACGAGAACATGGGCCTGGGGACGACGCAAATGTTCGCCACCCTATTCGACGGCATCACGCGCCACTCTCCCGAAGGTCTGTGGTTCAAGGACTACGCCGAAAAGCACGGCTTCCACAAAGCGGTGCAGTGGCGCGACAGCGGCAAACCCATCCCCCGCGGCAAGAAGAGCGCGTAGCCCAGATGCGGCGGCGTTGCCTGGTGGCTTTCGCGCTGCTCGCGCTTCTGGTGCAGAGCGCGAGCGCGCAAAACCCGCTGGGCGAAGAAGTCCCCTATATCCGCACGCCGCAGGCGGTCGTGGACAAGATGCTCGACTTGGCCGAGGTCGGCCCGGACGATTTCCTGATCGACCTCGGTTCCGGTGACGGGCGCATCGTCCTCACCGCTGCGCAAGCGCGCGGCGCGCGCGGCTTCGGCGTTGAACTCGATCCGACTCTGGTCGACGCCAGCAATGCAGCGGCGCGCAAGGCCGGCGTCGCCGAACGCGCGCAGTTCTTCACGCGCGACCTGTTCGAGACCGACATCCGCGAGGCCACGGTGCTCACCATGTACCTGCTGCCCGAGGTGAACCTGCAGCTGCGGCCGCGCCTGCTGGCGCAGCTGAGACCGGGCACCCGCGTGGTCTCGCACGACTGGGACATGGGCAAGTGGCGGCCCGACGCGAGGGCGGTGCTGGATGGACTGGCGAAGCCGGTGATGCCGGTGCAGGCGAGCACCATCTATCTCTGGATCGTGCCCGCGAGGGTCGCCGGAGTCTGGCGTGTGCACGTCGACGGCGTGGACCAGGAGGATGCGGACATCGAATTCGTGCAGCGTTTCCAGGAAATCTCCGGCGTCGCCAAACGCAGGCGCGGGCGGACCCTGCTGCAGAGTGCGCATCTGCGCGGGGCCGAGATCCGCTTTGCCCTCATCGACGAAACTCGCCGTCCGTCGGTTCCGCTGCAATTCTTCGGCCGGGTTTTCGGCGACGCGATGGAAGGCAGTACCGGCAGCGGCCAGCGCTGGCGCGCGCAGAAGCAGGCGAATTAGAGCCCTGGACCGAATACGACGAAGGTCCTAGCGTCCTAGAGCCCGCTGCAAAATGAATTTTGCAACGGGCTGATATAGGGGAATAAGGGGACTTGTCGCCCCAATTCGAAATGGATTCTTGGGCGTGCCGAAGCTGGAGCCGTTTCAAAATCGCCGACAGCGCCTCTGGCTTTGGGGGGCACGGAGAGCCCAAGTCGGGGCGGGACCCTTTCCCGACCAGCCTCCAGTCATGTAATGCGCTCTTACTCGGGCGGTCGACGCAAATGCCAGTCGGTGGCGTCCTGGTAGGCCCAGCCGACGCGCAGCGCCGTCGCCTCGTCATACGCGCGGCAGATGATCTGCAGCGAGGTCGGAAGCCCGCCCGTCCCGAAGCCGTTCGGCAGCGCCACGGCGCATAGATCCAGAAAGTTGCCGAAGCGGGTGAAGTGTGCGGGCGCCTTGGTCTGGTCGACCTGTTCGAGCGGCAGCGCCGTGGTCATGGTCGTCGGCGTGAGCAGCGCGTCGATGCCCGCGAGCGCCGTTGCGAACTGCAGCTTCATCGCCTCGCGCGTCTGCAGCGCCTCGATATAGGCTCGCGCCGTGATGCTGCGGCCGGCGGCGATGCGCGGGCGCACGTCCGGATCGAGCGGTGCGCTCTCGTCGTCGATGAGTTCGTGCAGGATGGCGTAACTCTCCGCCGCCATGATGCGCAGATTAAACGCCGCCACGTCGGCAAAGCTGAAGGGGAGATCGATGCTCACGATCTCGGCGCCTAGGCGTTCCAGTTCCGAAAGCGACGCGTCATAGGCCGCGAGCACATCGGCCGAGGCGTAGCGCCGCTCGGTCTTGGGCATGCGCGCGAGCCGCAAGCCGCGCACGCCGCGCTTCAGTTGCGGCATCGGATCGGTGTAAGGCAGGCCTTGCGTGCGCGGATCGAGCGGATCGGGACCTTGCATCGCGGCGTAGAGCAGCGCCGCATCCTCGACCGAACGGGCCATCGGGCCGGGGGTGTCCAGGGTCGGGCTCAGGGGCAGCACGCCATAGGTGCTGACCCGCCCTATGGTGGTCTTCAGGCCGGTGATGCCGCACCAGGACGCGGGCAGGCGGACCGAACCGCCGGTGTCCGTGCCGACTGCCCAGGGCGCGAGTCCCGCAGCGACGGCGACACCCGAGCCGCTGCTCGATCCGCCCGGGGTGCGCTTGCGCTGCGGGTCCCAGGGGTTCCAGGGCGTGCCGCGTAGCGAGTTGGTTCCCCATCCGCCCATGGCAAACTCCACCGTGTGCGTTTTACCCAGCACAATCATGCCCTGCGCGATCAGACGTCGCGCCAGGGTCGCCGTGCGCATCGCCTTGCGCCCGCGCCAGGCTTCGCAGCCGCCGGTGACTATCCGGCCCTCGATCTCGATCAGATCCTTCAAGGCAATCGGGATGCCGTGCAGCGGCCCGACTGCATGGCCGGCGCGTATCGCCTGATCGGCGCCGCGCGCCGCGAGACGCGCCTCGTCCGCCCAGACCTCGACGAAGGCCTGCAGCTTCGGCTCCCGCGCCTGGATGCGCGCCAGATAGGCGTCTGTGAGGTCGACGGGTGACAGGCGTCGCGCCGCCAGTTCCTGCGACAGTGTGTGCACGGGGAGCAGCGTGAGATCAGCTTGTGACATCGATCGATCGCCTATGGAAATTTACAATGAGGGCTAGAGATCGCTCTTGCCGAGGTCCCACATCAGGCTGTAGGTACCGCTCGAGACGACGGCGGCGCCCGCATGCTTGAAGCGCGCATCGGCCAGGGCGCGGACGGCTGGCAGTTCGGTGCCTTCGATGAGCAGAAACCAGTCGCCCGCCCCCGGGTTCGGCTTGTCCAGCTCGGTGAGCGATTTCGACAGCTGCGGATCGCTTTCGATCAGATGCATCGAAATAATGCCGGGAAGCATGCCCGGATCCATCAATTCGACCAACTTTGTGCGCAGCGCATCCGCACTCCCGGCCGCAGGGCGCAAGCGCAGCACACACAGGGCGCCACCCCTACCCTGGCCGCGGCTCACGCTGATGCGCCCGACCGCGCGGATCATGTTCTTGAAGCGCGAGATGTTCTTCGTTGACCATTCGGTCTGGTTTGCCAGGGCCTTTTTGTAGGCGGGACTGCTCAGGTCCTCGAAGGCGGCGGTCGAGTAGGTACAAAAATACTTCGGGCTCGCCTGATCCGCAAGCCAGCGCCGCGCTTCGAGAAAGCCCGGGATCGCGACGCGCTCCGCGAGATGCTCGCGGTCGTACCAGATATTGAATTCCTGCTCGTCGGCGGCAGCCACATCCATCGACGTGATGAGCATTCCCTTCCCGGCTAGAGGCATTGCTGCAGACTCCTGTCACTCAGAGCGCCTGAGGCCATTGCCCTCGGGCGGTCAATCTTGGAAGCACGGGGAAATATTGTCCCTCATTACGCAGACACTCTCAATCCACTTACGCAAAGCCGCCCGAGCATTTTCGGCCTAGGCCGCAACTAGCCAGCCGTCCTCGAGCTTCAGTGCCCCCGCGCGCTCGAGATCGCGCAGCAGATACTCGCTCAATTCCGCGTCCGGCAATTGCAGAAAGCGCCGGTTGACGTCGCCGTAGATCGGCCGGTCGGCGAAGAACCGCGGCAGTTCCGCAAGCGCGATCCTGCCATGGATCATCAGCGAAAAGCTCAGCATCACCTTGAGCGCGTGGCGCGCGAGCTTGGGCGGATCGCGCTCGTAAGCGTCGAGCCGCTGAAACGCCGTGGCGAGCGCGCGTTCGACCTGGCCGAAGGGTGCGCCATGACCGGGGATGACCGTATCGACGCGCAGGCGCGAGATCGCCTGCAGCGTCGCGCGCGTGTCGGCGAAGCCGCCTGTCTGGCCGAACAGCTCCTGAAAAATCAGGCCGAAGCCGTTCTCCCACAGCGCATCGGCCGAAATCAGGATGCGCGCCGCGCTCGCGTAGAACATGAGCGCGTGCCGGTCGTGGCCTGGCGCCGCCAGCGCCTCCCATTCCAGGCCGCCCAGCTGCAATCTGTCGCCGGCGGCAATGGTATCGTCGAAGCTGAAGCGCTCCGCGCTCTGGCCGGTATAGCCGAGCATCATCGCCTGCTCATCCCAGGCCGCGATCGCCGGCGCTTCGCCCGCGGGTACGCTGATGCGGCAGCCGTAGATGCGCTGCACTGCGGCGTTGCCGCCCATGTGGTCGGAATGGCAATGCGTGTTGATCAGCCGGGTGAGCGCTTTGCCGCCCAGGGCATGCTGCAGCAGCTGCAGCGTTTGCGCCGCGTGCGCATGATAGCCGCTGTCCATCAAAGTGCAGGCGTCGCCGTTGTCGAAAACGATGTTGTTGCTGGACAGCCAGCCGCGTTCCAGCACCCGGATTTGCGGCGGCAGGTTCAAGGCGCGAGTTTTCGCGCCGGAAGCTGCGCCAGCACGGCGCGCTTTTCCGCCGCGGTGTAGATCGACCAGGCGGCGATTTCGTCCAGGCTGCGCCGGCAGCCTTCGCAGTAGCCGCTCTTTTCGTCCATGCGGCAGACATTGACGCAGGGGGAGGCGACTTCCAGCTCCTCCTTGTTCAAAACGGCGGGATTCATGTCACGCCGTTCTGGTCTTCGCCGCCATCGCGCGCGCAACTTTGGAACTCGGTTCGCGCTGCAGTTGCGCGCAAATGTAGCGCCCGGCTTCAAACACCCGATCGAGATCGACGCCGGTCTCTATTCCCAGGCCGTGCAGCAGATACAACACGTCTTCGGTGGCAACATTGCCCGAGGCGCCCTTGGCGTAAGGACAGCCGCCCAGACCGGCGACCGAGCTGTCCACGGTGGCCACGCCCAGTTCCATCGCGGCATACAGGTTGGCCAAGGCCTGGCCGTAAGTATCATGAAAATGCACCGCGAGCTGCTGCATCGGCACTGCTTTCGCCACTGCGGCGAGCATCGCCTGAATCTTGCCCGGCGTACCTACGCCTATGGTGTCTCCCAGGGAAATTTCATAGCAGCCCATGCGGTAGAGCGCCGCCGCGACTTCGGCCACCGCCGCGGGTTCGACCGCACCCTGATACGGGCAACCGGCGACGCAGGAAATGTAGCCGCGCACGGCCAAGCCGTGCTGCTGCGCTGCTTTGGCGACCGGTTCGAAGCGCGCCAGGCTCTCGGCGATGGAACAGTTGATGTTCTTCTGGCTGAAGGCTTCGGAGGCGGCGCCGAACACGGCGATCTCGGCGGCGCCCGCGGCGAGCGCCGCCTCGAAGCCTTTCAGGTTCGGCACCAGTACCGGATAGGCGACGCCCGGTTTCTTCCTGATGCCGACCATGACTTCGGCGTTGTCCGCCATTTGCGGCACCCACATGGGCGAAACGAAGGCGGTGGCCTCGATCGCCGGCAGGCCGGCATCGGCCAGGCGGTGGATCAGCTCGATCTTGACCGCGGCCGGCACCACGCCCGGCTCATTCTGCAAGCCGTCGCGCGGGCCAACTTCAACGATGCGCACTTTTTCCGGGAGCGTCATGAGTCAAGCCTATCGTTCATTCCGGGTCCAGCTCGAAGCCGAGCAACTCGGCGCCATCTGCAACCTGCTCGCCGACCTTGAAATGGATTTCCTTCACCGTGCCTTTTCCCGGCGCAATGATCGTGTGTTCCATTTTCATCGCTTCCAGAATCACCAGCGGTGTGCCTTTCGCGACCTTGGCCCCGGGGGTGGTCAGCACGGCGATGATCTTGCCCGGCATCGGCGCGGCGAGATTTCCGCCGTGCGCGTCGGAATCGACTTCGTGCAGCGCCGGATCGTGCAATTCCAGCCGGTAGCGCGTGCCGCGAAAAAATATGTCCAGGGTCTGCCCAGACTGCACGACGTTCGCGCGCAGCACCAGACCTTCGAGCCAGGCGCTCAGGCTGCCATCTGGCTGCCAGGCACCGGTGAGCCTGTGCCTGCCGCCTGGAAGTTCGAGTTCAAAGCAGCCGGGGCGATAATACGCCGTGACCGCCTGTTCGTGTTCTCCCTGCCTGAACACCAGGATGTGATGGCTGTCCTGGTTCAGGCGCCAGCCGTCGCACGCGCCCCAGGGCGAACACGGATCGCCCGATCCGGCGGCACGCTCGTTCGCGCGACGCGCGATCGCGAGCAGCTCGGCCAGCGCCGCGAGCGCAAGCACTTCATCCCCCGCAACCGGTAGCGCGGACATCAATTCGTCGCGGTTGCGCTCAATCAGCCCCGTATCCAGATCCGCCGTCGCAAACGCCGCGCAGCCGACCAGCCGCGCGAGAAATTCGGTGTTCGTGGTGACGCCCACAACCTGGAACTGTTCCAGCGCAGTGCGCATGCGCGCGAGCGCCGCAGGCCGGTCCGCGTCCCAGATGATCAGCTTGGCGATCATCGGGTCGTAAAACGGCGTGATCGCGTCGCCTGCGCGCACACCGGTGTCGATGCGCACGTGGCGCGATTCGGCCGGCGTGGAGAGGTGCGTAATGCGCCCGGTCGAGGGCAGGAAGTTGCGCGCCGGATCCTCGGCATAGATGCGCGCTTCCAGGGCGTGGCCGTTGATCCCGAGTTCATCCTGCGCCAGCGGCAGCGGTTCGCCGCAGGCCACGCGCAGCTGCCATTCCACCAGGTCCAGCCCGGTGATCATTTCGGTCACCGGATGCTCGACCTGCAGGCGGGTGTTCATTTCCATGAAATAGAAAGTGCCAGCGCTCCCGCCAACGCCGGGTTCGGCGATGAACTCCACGGTCCCCGCGCCGACGTAGCCGATCGCCTTGGCCGCCGCGACCGCGGCCTCGCCCATGCTGTTGCGCCGCGCCTGGCTCATGCCCGGCGCGGGCGCTTCTTCCAGCACCTTCTGGTGGCGCCGCTGCACCGAACAGTCGCGCTCGAACAGGTACAGCGCGTCGCCCTGGCTGTCGGCGAACACCTGGATCTCGATGTGGCGCGGGCGGTTCAGGTATTTTTCCAGCAGCACGCGCGCGTCGCCGAAACTGGCTTTGGATTCGCGCTGGCAGGAAGCGAGCGCGGCGGCGAAATCCGCAGCCCGCTCGACGATGCGCATGCCTTTGCCGCCGCCGCCGGCCGATGCCTTGATCAGTACCGGATAGCCGATCCTGTCCGCCTCCTGCTGCAGCAGCTCGCCATCCTGCGCCTCGCCGTGATAGCCGGGCACCAGCGGCACGCCCGCCCGGCCCATGATGCCCTTTGCCGCGCTCTTGCTGCCCATGGAGCGGATGGCGCCAGGCGGCGGCCCGATGAAGGCTACACCCGCCTGCACGCAGGCTTCGGCAAACTCCGCGTTCTCGGACAGGAAGCCATAGCCGGGGTGGATGCCTTCTGCGCCTGAGCGCCTCGCCGCCTCGAGGATCTTGTCGCCGCACAGATAGCTGTCCTTCGCCGCAGCGGGGCCGATGCAATAGGCTTCGTCGGCGAGGGCCACGTGGCGCGCGCCGGCATCGGCCTCGGAATACACGGCCACGGTCTTCACGCCCAGGCGCTGCGCGGTCTTGATGACGCGGCAGGCGATCTCGCCGCGGTTTGCAATCAGAATTTTTTTGAACATGGCTGCCTAATTGAGAAGGGCGCTGCCTCGCCCATCGCTCGATCTACGCTTTCTTTCCCTTGCTCGCCTTCTTGCCGCCGCCGGCTGCGCCCTGCTCGGTCCAGGCCGGCTTGCGCTTTTCCAGGAAGGAGCGCACGCCCTCCTTGCCGTCGGCGGAAGCGCGCGCGACGGCGATGCGGGTCGCGGTATCGACCATCATTTGTTCGTCGATCGGTGCCCGGGCCACCGCGCGTATCAGCTCCTTGCTCGCGGCAATCGCAGCCGGGCTCGCGGCGAGCAGGTTGACCAGCAGGGCGTTGATGCTTTCGTCCAGACTGGCCAGCGGCGCGAGATCATGGACCAAACCGATGCGGAACGCTTCGGCGGCAGTGAAGCGTTCCGCTGTCAGGAAAAAGCGCCGCGCGTGGCGCTCCCCCATGGCGGCGACGACATAGGGGCTGATCGTGGCCGCGGTCAGGCCCAGTTTCACTTCCGACAGGCAGAATTCGGCCTCCTGCGCGGCGAACGCGATGTCGCAGGCGGCGACCAGGCCCATGCCCCCGGCGAAGGCCGGGCCGTGCACGCGCGCCAGCGTCGGCTTCTTCATCATGTAGATGGTGTTGAGCATGGTCGCCAGCTGCATCGCGTCGGCGTGGTTCTCCTTCAGACTGTAGCCCGCCATCTTCTTCATCCAGTTGAGGTCGGCGCCGGCGCAGAATGCCGGGCCATGTCCGGCCAGCACTACCGCGCGTATGCTCTCGTCGGCATCCGCGGCCTGAAAGGCGCGCGTCAGCTCGGCAATCATGGTTTCGTTGAAGGCGTTGCGCACCTCCGGCCGGTTCATCCAGATCACGCCGATGCCGTGTTCTGCCGCGAGTTGCAGGGTTTCGTATTTCATTGCTCCGTCCTTGTTTCGGTTCGCCGGAATGTTCGCCCGACGCAAATCGATGCCGGGCTTGCGTACGCTACATCCTGAACACGCCGTAGCGTGTCGCTTCGATCGGCGCGTTGAGCGCGGCCGACAGCGCCAGGCCGAGCACGCGCCGGGTATCTTCCGGCGCGATCACGCCGTCGTCCCACAGCCTCGCACTGGCATAGTAGGGGTGGCCGTTGCGGTCGTACTGCTCCAGGATCGGCTGCTTGAACGCCGCTTCCTCTTCCTTGCTCCAGCTGCCGCCCTTGGCCTCGATACCGTCGCGCTTGACCGTGGCCAGCACCGAGGCCGCCTGCGCCCCGCCCATGACCGATACGCGCGCATTGGGCCACATCCACAGGAACCTGGGCGAATAGGCGCGGCCGCACATGCCGTAGTTGCCGGCGCCGTAGCTGCCGCCGATGATCAGCGTGAACTTGGGCACGCGCGCGCAAGACACGGCTGTGACCATCTTCGCGCCGTCGCGGGCGATGCCGCTGTTTTCGTATTTCTTGCCCACCATGAAGCCGGTGATGTTCTGCAGAAACAGGAGCGGAATGCCGCGCTGCGAGCACAGCTCGATGAAATGCGCCGCCTTCAGGGCCGACTCCGAGAACAGGATGCCGTTGTTGGCGACGATGCCGAGCGGATAGCCGTGCACGTGGGCGAAGCCGGTCACCAGCGTGGTGCCGTAATTCTGTTTGAACTCGTCCAGCTCGCTGCCATCGACGAAGCGCGCGATGATCTCGCGCACGTCGTAGGGCTTGCGCGTGTCGGCTGGAATGACGCCGCGCAACTCCTCGGTCGGATACAGCGGCTCGCGCGGCTCGCGCAGCACCGTCTTCACCTGCTTCACCCGGTTCAGGTTGCGGACAATGGAGCGCGCGATCGACAGGGCGTGCGCGTCGTTCAAGGCGTAGTGGTCGGCCACCCCGGACTGGCGCGTGTGCACTTCGGCGCCGCCCAGCTCCTCGGGCGTGACGATCTCGCCGGTGGCGGCTTTCACCAAGGGCGGCCCGCCGAGAAAAATCGTTCCCTGGCCTTTGACAATGATGGCTTCGTCGGACATCGCCGGCACATAGGCGCCGCCGGCCGTGCACGAGCCCATCACCACCGCGATCTGGGGTATCCCGGCTGCCGACATATTGGCCTGGTTGTAGAAAATGCGGCCGAAATGCTCGCGGTCGGGAAACACCTCTTCCCAGGTGGGCAGGTTGGCGCCGCCCGAATCCACCAGGTAGATGCAGGGTAGATTGTTCTGCGCCGCGATCTCCTGCGCACGCAGATGTTTTTTCACCGTCATCGGGAAATAGGTGCCGCCTTTCACCGTCGCGTCGTTGACGACGACCATGCATTCCTGGCCCTCGACGCGGCCGATGCCGGTGATGATGCCGGCGCAGGGCGCCTCGTTGTCGTACATATCGAGCGCCGCGAGCTGGGACAATTCGAGAAACGGCGAACCCGCATCGAGCAGGGTGCGCACGCGCTCGCGCGGCAGCAATTTGCCGCGGGCGACGTGTTTGGCGCGCGCGGATGCGCCGCCGCCCAAGGCGACCTGGTCGATCTTGGCGCGCAGATCCGTAACCAGCGCCAACATCGACCCGGCATTGGCGCGAAATTCGGCTGAACGCGCGTTGAGGTTGGTTTTGAGTATGCTCATGGCGGACGCTAGGAGGAAGGGGCTTTCGCAGATGCCGCAGCTGCGGGCAATGCGTGCGAAAGGGCCATTATAGCAACCGCCGGGCAGTCCATTCGCCTGGGTTGACGAACAGGACCGCGGCGGCTCCGATTATCGCCGCGTGTCAGTATGCTAGTTATTGTCGAAGATCTGCGGTCCACAAAAAAGCCCGGCGCTGGTCCGGGCTTGTCGATGCTAGCCGTGCGCGGCAGTGCTCACGGTATTCGCCGTCTCAGAAGCTGAACCCTTGCGGGAGCTTGTCCGCTGACGTCCCGCGCGGAACCCAGGAAAGGTCAAGAATGGTGTAGGTCGGGTCCAGGGTATTGAAGATCGGCACGACCTTCATTCCGATTTTGGGTTCACCGATGGACAGATAACTCATCAAGATCGTGCATACCCCGTCGAATTCGATATTGATGAACTTGATCGGTTTATCCAGCGTATTGAACGCGCCCGAGCGCTGGCAGATCATGAAAGTATGCACCCGCGCTGTCTTTCTGGCAGTGTCGCTCATGTCGATAACAGTGTTCTTTGCGAGGCAGTCGGGGCAATGAATCCTGAAAGGCTGGTAAACAGAGCCTTTGAATTCGCATTTCTTGTTATCGCAGCGCGTAGCCAGCAGTTTGCCCTGGCTCAGCGCTTCAAAAAAGGGAGCCTCGCCGCCGTAGGTATGGATATGGGTCAGTTCGCGCGGGTTGGTAACCCCCATGAGTCGATAGCCGTCATCCGCATTTCTGATCGGCTCGTTCTGGGCGAGACGATGGAAATTGCCCTTGATCTTGTATTTGTTGTCCTTCACATACACCTGTCCGAACATGCTCATCAATGTTCTCCTTTATGCGTCGCGCTTCAACAAATGATCGGGATTCATCAAAATCGTGGCCGTGACGTGCGATCCCACGCCGGCGTGGCTGATCGCCATGCCTCGATTGGCACCTTTTACCTGCAAGTCCTCCCAATCCGCCGGTTTCTTGCGGCCGAATGCCTTCCAGCGCTTCTTGTCGCCGTGAAATTCCGCCCATCTGTTCCACAGATGCGACGCCACCTCGAATACCTGCATGATGCCCGTGGCGCCCACCGAATGCATACAGCCGAGCAGGCCGCCGGATAGATTGGATGGCAGTTTCCCGGGTTTCTTTGTCTTGGGATTGGTGTGATAGCAATCGCCGGATTCGACATAATCACGGCCTTCGCCATAGGGCCTCAGACCGACGTCCTCGTAGGTTTGCACGTCGCTGATGGTGAATGCGTCATGCAATTCGACGACATCAAGATCGTTCAGCGGGTTGGTGATGCCGGACATGCCGTAGCCGTAGTAGGCTGCCATGCGCGCAGCCAGAAAGCCGCTGAAACCGGGATAGCGCTCCCCGCCCGGGAAGCGCTTGCCCAGGTCCTTGTACTGATCTGCGGTCTCATGCGGCAGCAGAGGTATTTCCATATGCCTTCTGTCCGCCGGCCGCAGCGTATGCGATCCGGCCGCGACCCAGATTCGCAGCGGTTTATTCTTTGAATTCCTGGTCAGCTCGACGGCGGTATCCTCATCGCAGATGATGGCGCAGGCCGCGCCCACGCTCATCAGGCAGCAGTCGAGCGCAAGCAGCGGATAGGCGACGACCGGCGATTTCAAGACGTCTTCGACCGTGATTTTCATCGGCGCATGCGCCCATGGATTCATGCGGGCGTACCCATGGTGCTTCACCGAAATTTCCGCGAGCGTTCTGCGGAACGATTCCTCGGCTTTGCCGAATATCTGCCAGTAACGCTGCGCCATCACGGCGTAGTAACCCGTATAGATATGTCCGAGAGGGCTTTCCCAATCTTTGTCGGCGGCGCAGGAGATATAGAAATTGCCCTCGTCGGTCGGAACCTCGTCCATGCGCTCCCATCCCATCGCGAGCACGCAGTCGGAGTATCCCGACGCAACCGCCTTTACCGCCTCCCAAAGCGTCGAGCCGCCGGTCGCGCCCCCGGTCTTGACGCCGACATTGCCGAGCGGGTCCAGGCCCAATCGGTCATGGATTACCGATTCCCCCAGGAGCTGATCGCCAAAGTGATCGGCAAAATGGCCGTAGTAGCAGCTGTGAATATGGCTTTTCAGCTCCGCAGGCGACAGGTCGATGATTTCAGCCGCCATGGAAAGAGCGTCGATGCAAAGCTCCTCCGTGCGTTTGTCCGGCATGGCCCGGTCGAATTTTGATTGCCCGGCGGTAACCAGATATACCGGCCTTTGCAGCCTCGGAATCGCCAATTGCTTTTCGCTAAACTTGATCATGACAGCACCTCTAAAAGGAATTTAGATGAGTGATAGGTTCGTCGCTCACGCGGAACCGCTGACAGGAAGTTTTCAAGGATGCTGGTCAGTATATTCTTCTTCTCAAGGACGCGAGGGCAGGCAGCAGGAAAGTGATGGCTGGCGCGCAGGCCACGAGCGCGCGTCGGTCGGAACTCATGTGCGTGCTTTCGCGGCGTCCCGCAGTCCGGCCCATACGCATTAGCCTGCGCATTAGCCTGCGTTGACGAACCGCTCCGCGCGCCGCACAATCGCTGCAGTTCTTCCACCCATAGTCGAATTGGCCTCCCGCTCTGTGAACTATCAATCCATCTTCCGCGACGGCATGCTCGAAGGCAAGGTCGCCGTCGTCACCGGCGGCGGCTCCGGCATCGGCCGCTGCACCGCGCACGAATTGGCCAGCCTGGGCGCGGCGGTGGCGCTGATCGGCCGCACGCGGGAGAAGCTCGACGCCGTCTGCGCCGAAATCGCGCAGGCCGGCGGTAAGGCGAGCGCCCACGCTTGCGATATCCGAGAGGAAGACGCGGTGAAGCGCACGGTGGCCGAGGTGCTAGTCGCGCACGGCAAGATCGACAGCCTGGTCAACAATGCGGGCGGGCAGTTCCCGTCGCCGCTGGCAAAGATCTCCGCCAAGGGCTGGGATACGGTAGTGCGCAACAACCTCACCGGCGGCTTCCTGATGGCGCGCGAGTGCTACACCCAATGGATGGTGGAGCATGCCGCCGGCTGCGCCATCGTCAACATCATCGCCGACATGTGGATGGGCATGCCGGGAATGGGCCATTCGGGCGCGGCGCGCGCGGGCATGCTCAACTTCACCGAGACCGCGGCGCTGGAATGGGCGCCGGTGCGCGTCAACGCCGTCGCGCCGGGCTGGATTGCCTCCAGCGGCATGGACCACTACGGGCCGGAGATGCGCGCGCGCATCCGCGGCCTGCACAAGCACGTGCCCTTGGGCCGGCTGGGGACCGAATCGGAGGTCTCGGCAGCGATCGTATTCCTGCTTTCCCCCGCGGCGGCCTTCGTCTCCGGCTCCTGCCTGCGCGTGGACGGCGCCGTGCCGAATGCCAGACGCTCCACGCCGCAGGTCGGCAACGGAGCGAACGAACCGTTCAACGGCTTCCGGCTGGCGCAGCCTCCCAAGGTCCTGCACGAGGACGATTGAGCCCCGCCACGAGGAGTCCCTGTTGAGCCTGCCCGACAATCGCTACTACACCGAGGCTCACCGCCAGTTCCGCGATGCGCTCGCGCGTTTCGTGCGCGAGGAAATCCTGCCCGAAATCGAGGCCTGGGAGGAGGCGGGCGAGTTTCCGCGTGAACTGTACCGCAAGGCAGCGCGCGTAGGCCTGCTGGGCGTCGGTTTTCCAGAGGCCTACGGCGGCACGCCCGTCGACGTGTTCTACCATCTGGTCATGCTGGAGGAACTCACCCGCGCCGGCAGCGGCGGCCTGATCGCCAGCCTCTTGTCGCACGGTATCGGCGCCCCGCCTATCCTGCATTGCGGCAGCGAGGCGCTGAAGCGCCGCGTGCTGCCCGACATCCTCGCGGGCGAGAAAATCAGCGCCCTCGCGATCACCGAGCCCTCCGGCGGCTCGGATGTGGCGGGCCTGCTCACCAGCGCGCGCCTCGATCGCGGCGATTACGTCGTCAACGGCTCGAAGATGTTCATCACCTCGGGCATGCGCGCCGATTACTACACCGTGGCCGTGCGCACGGGCGGGCCCGGCGCGGCCGGGGTGTCGCTGCTGCTGATCGAGCGCGACCGGCCCGGGTTCACGCGCACGCCGCTAAAAAAGATGGGCTGGTGGACCTCGGATACCGCGGCCCTGTACTTCGACAATGTGCGCGTGCCGGCGGCGAATCTGATCGGTGCGGAGGGCGAGGGCTTCAAGGCCATCATGTCCAATTTCAACCTGGAGCGCCTGACCATGTCGGCCATCGCCTGCGGCTTCGCCCGCGTATGCCTGGAGGACGCGCTCACCTGGGTGCGCGAGCGCCGCAGCTTCGGCGCGCCCTTGATCGAGCGCCAGGTGATCCGGCACAAGCTGGCGGACATGCAGATGCGCATCGACGCGACCCGCGCCCTGCTCGAAGACCTGGCCTGGCGCGTGCAGCAAGGCGAGCGCCCGGTGGCGCAACTGGCGCTGCTGAAGAATTTCGCCACGCAGACGATGCAGTTCTGCGCCGACCAGGCGGTGCAGATCCTGGGCGGCGCCGGATACATGCGCGGCACGCGGCCGGAGCGCATTTACCGTGAGGTCAAAGTGATGATGATCGGCGGCGGCACCGAAGAAATCATGAAGGATCTGGCCGCGCGGCAGTTGGGTTGGTGAGCGCAATTCACGGGCCGCGCCTGGCGGCGGAAACGCGATTGACTTCGCTGCCTCGCTCACGCATCATTCCGCCTGCTGCAAACCCATCTCCATCGCAACCGGCTGCAAGGCAGTAGCCCCTACCTCCATGTCGCGCATACTCCTGCTCTACGCCACCACCGAAGGCCAGACCGCGCTCATCGCCGAGCGCATCGCGCGCACGCTGCGGGACCAGGGGCACAGCGTGGAGCTGTTGCCGGCCGACGCGGCGCAGCCCTGGGACCCCTCTGCCTATGACGGCGTCATGCTGGGCGCCTCGATTCACTATGGAAACCATCCCGCCTACCTGCGCAAGCTGGTCAGCCGGCATCGCGACGCGCTCGCCGCCCGGCCCTGCGCTTTCTTCTCGGTGAGTTTGAGCGCCGGCGGACCGCGCCCGAAACCTGCGGCGGCGCAGCGCTATATCGACAAGTTCATGCGCAAGACCGGCTGGCGGCCGCAGCTGGCGATCAGCTTCGCCGGCGCGCTCAAATGGCGCCTGTACGGGCCGATCAAGCGCCGGGTGATGATCGTGTTCGTCGGCCTGGGCGGCGGCAACACCGACACTTCGAACGACTACGAATATACCGACTGGGAGGCCGTGGAGCGCTTTGCGCACAGTTACGCGCAGCGCCTGAGCCAGGCGTAGCGCACGCCGCCTCAGACGCGCCGGCCGACGATGACCAGGTCGCGCTCCACCCCATCCAGCAGTGCGACTTTCGGCAGTTCGCCCCATCTGGCAAAACCGAAGGCTGCAAACAGCTTCAGGCTCGGTTCATTGTGCGCGAAGATGAAGCCGAGCAGGGTATCGACTTTGATCGCCGGCGCCTGCGCCAGCGCCTGCTGCAACAGATAGCGACCCAGGCCGCGCTGGCGCAACGACGGGTGCACATAGACGCTGAGCTCGGCGGTCTTGTTGTATGCAGGCCGCCCGTAAAACGAGGAAAAACTGAGCCAGGCCGCGATTTGATCGTCGATCTCGACCACCCAAAGCGGCCGGAAGCCCGGAATGTGATCCTCGAACCACCGGACCCGGCTTGCGACCGATACCGGCTCGGTGTCCGCGGTCACCTGGCGCGAGGGCACCGTGGCGTTGTAGATGGACACGATCTGAGCTAGATCGTCGCGGGTCGCCAAACGGTGGGTGTAGGACAGGTCCACCTCCGGCTAGCTGAGCGCTGCCACTGCGAGCAAAGCTAGCGCGATTTGCGCAGCGTCGGGTTCAACAAATCGATATCTGCCTGCACCTGCTCGCGGCTGCGCGCATATACGAGTTCGCGGCCCATGATGCTCCCGGCGTAAGCCAGCCCGTTTCGCGTCGGGCTCAGAGTGCACTTGACGTTGTGTATGCCTTCGCCGAGCACGATCTCGATGCCGCTCGCGCGCTT
>Ga0334722_10002564_pt1 | contig 20382 bp, 17 predicted proteins | sample C3_bottom_MG_FD_207210 | JGI IMG/M metagenome (GOLD analysis project Ga0334722, IMG submission 207210) | Sediment microbial communities from Yellowstone Lake, YNP, Wyoming, USA - C3_bottom | ecosystem: Environmental > Aquatic > Freshwater > Lake > Sediment | place: USA: Wyoming | collected... | reverse complement strand
GGAGGTCGCCAAGGTAATCAAACTCATAGACGAGTCCGGCCTGCCGTACAAACTTAACCCGATGGGCACGGTCGTGGAAGGCGAATGGCCGGAGGTGCTGGGGCTGATTGAGAAATGCCACAGGCTCGTGCATAACGACGTGGAAAGGGTACTGACCAACATCACCATAGACGACAGGAGGGGCTACAAAAACCGCATCGAGAAGAAGGTGGAGTCGGTCGAGAAGATACTGGGTAAGCCGGCAAAGAAATAACTATGGACGAAAATGCGGGGCCTCAGCCAGGTAAGGGTTTAATTATAAAAACCCCTCCGGGGCGGAGCCCCGCTTTTTTTGTTCAAGAAAGTTGACATTTACGACTAAAACGATTATATATGACTTGTACGACCCGCGAATCCGCGTGAGCGATTCGTTTTTAATATAACAAAAGGAGCACCAAGATGGCGAGGATATACCTGGACAACAACGCGACCACGCCGGTAAGGCCTGAGGTCGCCGAGGCTATGGTCGGGCTTTTGCGCGGCTGTTACGGCAACCCGTCCACGCTCTACTGCATAGGCCAGGAGGCCCACGTTGAGATGGAGCACGCGAGGGACGTCCTGGCGGGTCTCATAGGGGCGGACAGAGAAGAGATAATATTCACCAGCGGCGGCACCGAGGGCGACAACATCTCCATATTCGGCGTGGCGAAGGCCAACAGGAAGAAGGGCAACCATATAATAACCACGAAGATAGAGCACCACGCGGTGCTCAACCCCTGCAAGGCGCTCGAAAAGGAGGGCTGGGAGGTAACGTACCTCCCCGTGGACAGGGAAGGCTTGGTAGACCCCGACTCGGTGGGCCGGGCCATAACGGACAAGACCGTCCTTATATCGGTGATGCACGCGAACAACGAGGTCGGCACGATACAACCCATAGAGGAGATAGGCAAGATTGCCAATGCGAAGAAGATAACCTTCCACTCGGACACGGTCCAGAGCTTCTGCAAACTCCCTATAAACGTTGATAAACTCGGTGTAAACCTGCTTACGGCTTCAGGCCACAAGCTATACGGGCCGAAGGGGGTCGGGTTGCTCTATATAAGGAAGGGCACCAAGATAATGCCGATGATGTACGGCGGCCACCAGGAGCGCTCTCTCCGGCCGGGCACCGAGAACGTGCCGGGTATCGTGGGCTTCGGCCGCGCGGCGGAGCTTCTGCACTCGGAGATGGGGACGGAAGAGCCGCGCCTGAGGAAAATGCGGGACAGGCTCTGGGATGGGATAAAAAAGGCCGTGCCGTTTATAAGGCTCCACGGCCACCCGGAAAACAGGCTCGCCAACACCTTAAACGTAGGGTTTGACTTTGTCGAGGGAGAGTCTATAATACTAAGTCTGGACGAGTACGGCATATGCGCCGCATCCGGCTCCGCATGCACCTCGGACACGCTCGAGCCGTCGCACGTACTCTCTGCCATGGGGGTACCCCCGGAGCACGCGCACGGCGCGATAAGGTTCTCGCTCGGACGCGAGAACACCGAGTCGGACATAGACAAGCTGCTCGAGGTGCTACCCAAGGCGGTGGAGAACCTGAGGAGTTTCAGCCCGATATACAAGGAGTACCTGCGGTCCCAGGGCTCAGCGGCAGGTTGAGGATACTTAATACAGAGGAATAAGAAAAATGGCTTACTCAGAGAAGGTGATGGACCATTTCCGCCACCCCAGGAACGTAGGCGAGATGGAGAACCCGGACGGCACCGGCAAGGTGGGTAACCCGACCTGCGGCGACATCATGGAGCTGTACATCAAGGTCAAGGACGACACAATAGTCGATGCAAAGTTCCAGACCCTGGGCTGCGGAGCAGCGATAGCCACCAGCTCGATGGTGACCGAGATGGTCAAGGGCAAGAAGATAGACGAGGCCCTCACCATATCGAACGCGATGGTGGCCGAGGCATTGGGCGGCCTCCCGCCAATAAAGATGCACTGCTCGGTGCTCGCGGAAGAGGCCCTCAGAAGCGCTATAGACGACTACCACAAGAAGAAAAAGGCCTAGGCAAAAATCACGGTTGGATGGCATAACGCACGGGAAAGGCGCGCCTTTTTGTACAAAGGGCGCGCCCCGGCGTTTTTAGAGTAAGCATCTGTCTTGCAGGCTTGAAAAAACCCGGCCCGTCTGGTAAGCTTTAACATTGATTCTCTTTTCTTGATTCGGCACCACGGTTGATGTATATTGACCTGTTAAGACTTTGAAAGCGCAGTACCTGATGTAGAATAACGGTTTCACCAAGGAGGCAAGGGTTATGTTAGGAGGCAGCATAATAGGGCTTGACCTCGGCTCGGTAAGCGTAAAGATAGTCGAGTTGGACGGGGACGGGAACATAGTCTCCTCCGGATATAAGAGGCACCATGGCCAGCCGCTGCACGCGGCCGTGGAATTCCTCGAGAAGGTAGAGCTCGGCCGCCCGATGGTGGTGACCGGCTCCGCGGGCAAACTCCTCTCGGACATACTGGACGTAGCGCACATCAACGAGGTCATAGCGCTCGCCGCCGCGGTGGGCCGGTACTACCCGGACACAAAGACCGTGGTCGAGATGGGCGGCGAGGACTCCAAGCTCCTCGTGCTGGACAGGGGCCGCCTCAAGGACTTCTCGATGAACGCGGCCTGCGCCGCGGGCACCGGCTCATTTCTCGACCAGCAGGCCGACCGGCTGAATGTGAAGATAGAGGGCGAGTTCGGCGAGCTTGCGCTCAAGTCCACCAACCCGCCTCGCATAGCCGGGCGCTGCAGCGTCTTCGCCAAGTCGGACATGATACACCTCCAGCAGCTGGCCACACCCGACTACGACATAGTGGCGGGCCTCTGTTTCGCCGTGGCCAGAAACTTCAAAAGCACGATAGGCCGCGGCAAGAAGATGGTGCCGAACATTATATTCCTTGGAGGCGTGGCCGCGAACGCGGGTATGGTGCGCGCGTTCAGGGAGGTGCTGGTAGCGGGCGGCGAAGGCTTCTCGGTGCCGGAGCACTACAACGTGCTGCCCGCCGCGGGCGCGGCGCTGCTGGCGAAAGAGCGCGGAAGCCTCACGGTCTACGAAGGCATAGATAGGCTCAAGAACCACCTTAACATGACCAACAGGTACAAGGGGGAGGGCCTGGACCCGCTCCTGACCGACGACGACTTCCTGGTCAGGTGCTCGCCGCTCTCCGAGGTACACGCTATAGACGGCAAAGCGAAGGTGGACGCCTACCTGGGCATAGACATAGGCTCGATCAGCACGAACGTGGTGGTGATGGACGAGGACAAGAAGGTGCTCTCCAAGCGCTACCTCATGACCGCGGGCCGGCCCATCGAGGCCGTCAGGCAGGGCCTGAGGGAAGTCGGCGCCGAGGTCGGCGACAGGGTGAACATACGGGGCGTCGGCACTACCGGCTCGGGCAGGTACATGATAGCGGACTTCGTCGGCGCGGACGTCGTGAAAAACGAGATAACCGCGCAGGCGACCGCGGCGGCCGACATAGACCCGACCGTAGACACCATATTCGAGATAGGCGGCCAGGACTCCAAGTTCATAAGCCTCAAGGACGGGGTCGTGGTGGACTTCGAGATGAACAAGGTATGCGCCGCGGGCACCGGCTCGTTCCTCGAGGAGCAGGCCGAGAAGCTCGACATAAACATAAAGGTCCAGTTCGGCGAGATGTCCCTTGCGGCCAAGTGCCCTATAAGCCTGGGCGAGCGCTGCACGGTATTCATGGAGTCCGCGCTCGTGTCGCACCAGCAGAGGGGCGCGCCCAAGGACGACCTGGTGGCCGGTCTCGGCTACTCCATAGTCTACAATTACTTAAACCGCGTCGTGGGCGACAGGGCCGTGGGCGATCGCATATTCTTCCAGGGCGGCGTCGCTTTCAACAAGGGTGTGACCGCCGCTTTCGAACGGGTGACCGGCAAGAACATAACCGTCCCGCCGCACCACGACGTCACAGGCGCGCTGGGGATGGCCATCATAGCGCAGCGCCACGTGACCCAGACCGCGCTTCCCTCAAGCTCGTTCAAGGGCTTCGACCTGGGCGACAGGAAGTACTCCATAAAGTCCTTCGACTGCAAGTCCTGCTCCAACCAGTGCGAGATAAGGCAGGTGACGATAGACGGCGAGAAGGACAAGCTTTACTACGGCTCTCGCTGCGAGAAGTACGACGTAAAGAGGAAGGCGGCAAAGGAGCTAAACACCCTGCCCAGGCTGTTCGCCGAGAGGGAGGAGATGCTGCTGGCCGGCTATGACCCGGCAAGGGTCGCGGGTCCGAAGATAGGCGTCCCGTACGTCCTGTTTTTGCACGAGCAGTTCCCGTTCTGGCGTACGTTCTTAGAAAAGCTCGGCTTCACGGTGGTGCTGTCCGACCGCTCCAACAAGAAGACGATAAGGCGCGGGCTCGAGGCCGTGGTTGCCGAGACCTGCTTCCCAGTCAAGATGGCGCACGGGCATATACTAGACCTCATGGACGCGGGCGTGGAGAGGATATTCCTGCCGAGCTTCATAAACCTCTCGCAGGAGGGCGACGCGATGGAGCGCGGCGTTGCGTGCCCGTACGTCCAGACCATGCCTTACCTGGCAAGCGCCGCGATAGACGGGCTCAAGTTGATCGCGCCCTCGATAAGCTTCCGTGACGGGCTGGACTATATGGCTAAGGAGCTCAAGTACGAACTCAAGGATTACGGCATCTCGCTCGGCAAGATAAAGTCGGCCCTGAAGGCGGGCCAGGCCGCCCAGAGCGAGTTCTACGGCAGGATAAGGGCCAGGGGCATGGAGTTCCTTCGCGCGCTTGGGCCTGACGAGCGCGCCATAGCACTCATCAGCCGGCCTTACAACGGCTGCGACGTTGGGCTTAACCTCGACCTCCCGGACAAGCTCCGGGACCTCGGCGTGACCGCCATGCCTATGGACTTCCTGCCGCTGTCCGGGGTGGACATAAGCGGCGACTGGCCGAACATGTACTGGCGAAGCGGGCAGAGGATACTGCAGGCGGCCGAGATAGTGAGGAAGGACAAGAGGCTGAACGCGCTATACCTGACCAACTACGGATGCGGCCCCGACTCGTTCATCACCAAGTACTTCAAGGAGGTGATGGGCAGGAAGCCATACCTACAGCTGGAGGTGGACGAGCACTCCGCCGACGCAGGAGCCATAACCAGGTGCGAGGCCTACCTTGACAGCCTGGAGAACGTAGGCAAGATAGATTTCGAGGCCAAAAAGGTGCGTACCGTGACCTTCAATAAGGACGGCAAGGCCCGGAAGGTGTACATACCGAGGATGTGCGACCACGCATACGCCCTGGCGGCCGCGTTCAAGAGGCAGGGCGTAGAGTCCGAGGTGACTCCCCCGGCCGACTCGGTGACGCTCTCGCTCGGCCGAAGGTACACCTCCGGCAAGGAGTGCTACCCCTGCACCATTACCACCGGCGACATGGTGAAGATAGCGACCGACAAGGGCTTCGACCCGGCGCGCACCGCGTTCTTCATGCCGTCCGGCACGGGCCCGTGCAGGTTCGGGCAGTACAACATGCTGCACCGTCTTGTGCTGGACGAGCTCGGTTTCCACGACGTGCCCATCTACGCGCCAAACCAGGACGAAGGGCTTTACTCAGACTTAGGCCTGGTGGGCAACACCTTCGTCAAGTCGGCGTGGGAAGGCATCATGGCGGTGGACCTTTTGATCAAGTGCCTGCACGAGACGAGGCCCTACGAGAAGGAAAAGGGAAGGACCGACGCGACCTACAACGAGTTTGTTACCAAGGCGTGCGGCGCGGTCGAGGCCGGTAGGCCGCTCGAGCCGGTACTGAAGGAGGCGCGCGAGGCCTTCACCGGGATAGCCCGGCACGACGTCGTAAAGCCGCTCATAGGGATGGTGGGCGAGATATACGTCAGGAGCAACGAGTTCTCGAACGAGAACGTGATAAGGAAGATAGAGGAGCTCGGCGGGGAGGTATGGCTTGCGCCCTTCGGAGAGTGGATATTCTACCAGAACTTCACCAACATAGACAACGCGAAGAGGAAGGTCAGGCTGTCGGAGTACTTCAGCTGCCTTACCACGAACTTCGTACAGAAGAAGATAGAGAAGAAGTACTCCGCGGTATTCGAGGGGTTCCTGCGTACCCTGCACGAGCCCGCGATAAAGGACACGCTCAAGGCGGCGCTCCCGTACCTCCGGCCCACATTCCAGGGGGAGGCCATCCTATCGATGGGCAAGAGCGTGGACTTCACGCGCCACGGGGTGTCCGGCATAATCAATGCCATGCCGTTCAACTGCATGCCCGGCACTATAGTAGCCGCGCTGCTCAAGAAATTCTCCGAGGACTACGACGGCTTCCCGTACCTGTCGCAGTCGTACGACGGCCACGAGCAGTCGAACGCTATGACGCGTCTCGAGGCGTTCGTGCACCAGGCCAGGCAGAGGAGCGAGGACAAGGACCTCGCCCTGACGTAAGGCCGTGCCGCACTCGCTGCCCACGGGGAAGCTCCCGCCAGGTATACTGAGAAGGCTGCTCGGCGAATACGCCAGGCCGGGCAGGGGCGTAATGGTCGGCCCCGGTATAGGGGCCGACGCCGCGGTGCTGGAGGCATGCGCCTCCGACGAATACCTTATTGCCAAGACCGACCCCATCACCCTCGTATCCGAGGACATCGGCTCATACGCCGTGACCATCAACGCGAACGACATCGCCTGTACCGGCGGTGTGCCCATGTGGTTCACAGCCGCCATAATACTGCCCGAAAAAGACGCCACGGAAGAGCTCGCAGAGTCCATATTCAAATCCATTTCCGAAGGCTGCGCTACGCTCGGCATATCGCTTGTGGGCGGGCATACCGAGGTTACGCACGGCATAGACAGGCCCATCGTCGTAGGCCACATGCTGGGGACAGTGAAAAAAGACGGGCTCGTCACCACCGCCGGGGCCAGGCCCGGCGACTCGCTGATACTCACCAAGGGGATAGCCATAGAGGCGGTCTCGGTAATAGCCCGCGAAAAAGAGAGCGAGCTTCTCGGTGCCTACCATGAGGAGTTCGTGCAGAGGTGCAGGGATTTCGTCAAGACCCCCGGCATATCGGTCGTAAAAGACGCGCAGGTCGCAATCGACTCGGGCGAGGTGCACGCAATGCACGACCCGACCGAGGGCGGGCTCTCCTCCGGGCTGTACGAGATAGCGGAGGCGGCGGGCGTGGGGATAGAGGTCAGGGCTGGGGCGATACGGGTACTGCCGGAGGCCTTTGAACTGCTCGGCCGGTACGGGCTCGACCCGCTGGGCTCAATCGCGTCCGGTGCGCTCGTGATAGCCGCGAAGGCAGGTGACGCGCCAGGCATAATCGCCGCGCTCGAAGGCGAGGGTATACCTGCGTACGATATAGGCCGTGTCACGGACAGGTCAATGGGCGTGAAGATTGAGCGAGGCGGGAAGCTCGTTGACCTGCCTGCCTTCGAACGGGACGAGATAGCCAAACTTTATTAATACACTTCAAGAAAGACCTCCAGTAGTACCTGAATAAGAAATAAAACGGCAATAAATGTCCGGAATATTTGACTAAACAGCGTTCGTTTGATAAATTTAGTTTATCAGCCCGCTTGTGGCTGTAAGTCTTCAGACCTTCCGACAAGGTGCGAGTGTTGATTAAGAAAGTACTACTATTGATAGTGGCTTCCTGTCTGCTTCTGGCCGGGACGGCACATGCCCAGGAGCCGCTACGTCTCGACGGGCTCCTGGCCGAGGCCGAGTCCAGTAACCCGGAGCTCGCCGCGATGAAAAGCCGTTACGAGTCCGCGCTCGAGCGCGTGCCGCAGGCGGGCGCGTTCGACGACCCCCGCCTGTCGCTCGGCCTGACCAACGTGGTTGTAGACGGACTCGCGTTCGACAAGGAGCCCATGACCATGAAAGAGGTCGGGCTTTCGCAGATGTTCCCGTTCTTCGGCAAGAGGGCCCTAAAAAGCGAGGCCGCGTTACACGAGGCAAGGGCCAGGCAGGACGAGTACCGCGACAAAAGGCTCATGGTGCGCTCGGAGGTCAAGAAGGTCTACTATGAGCTTTACTCGGTAAAAAAAGGCAAAGAGGTCGTGGAAAAGAACCTGGAGCTCATGGGCATATTCAGGAAGGTGGCCGAGACGCGTTATTCGGTCGGCAAGGGCACGATGAGGGACGTCCTGAAGGCCCAGGTAGAGTACTCTATGCTGCTCGAAAAGAAGATATCTCTCGAACGCGAGGAGAATACAAAGCGCGCATTCCTGGGCTCGCTTCTCGGGAGGCGTTCGCCGCCTGAAGGCGTTGCCGAAGACATCTCCGCCACAAAGCTCGGCACAGACAGAGACGCTTTGAAGGAGGATGCCCTGAAGGACAAGCCCGCGCTGAAGGCCGCGGAGGCGAGGATAAATGAATCCGGGGCGATGGTGGCGCTCGCCAACAAGGCGTTCTATCCCGATTTCGAGGTCAAGGTCAGCTACGGCCAGAGAGACAGGCTCGAGGGCGGGATAGAGCAGTCGGACATGGTATCCGCCATGGTATCCATGAACGTCCCGGTCTGGTGGGGTTCCAAACTCAGGCCCGCCGTCCGCGAGGCCGTGTCCGATAAGGCGATGGCCGAGAATGAGGCCGAGGCAGTGAAGACCGAGATAAGCTACAGGGTGGACAGCCTGTTAAGCGAGGTCGAGCAGGACGACCGGGTGCTCAAGCTCTACAAGGATACGGTCATACCCCAGGCGACGGAGGACCTGAACTCCGCGCTCGCTGGCTACGAGGTAGGCCGGGAGGACTTTCTTACATTGCTGGACTCGCGGCGAGCCCTGTTCGACTACGAGCTCGGTTATTACAACATGCTCGCCGAACGGGAGAAGGCCGTCGCCGAGCTCGAAGCGGCAACCGGGGTCGAATTTTAACTGTAAGCAGGAGATACCATGTCCGCCAAGAAGACAAATACAGCCATAGCAATCATTGTGATACTTGCAGTCCTCGCGGGCGCGGGATATCTCACACGCGGGCGTTGGCTTCATTACCTGCACAAGGGTGAGGCCGGCCCCGGCGCGCTCGGAGGAGATGCTGCTAAAGCGAAGGAATGCTACGTCTGCCCGATGCACACGCAGATAGTGCGCGAGAAACCGGGCGACTGCCCAATCTGCGGCATGAGCCTGGTGAAGAAGACCGTCGGTGCCGAGGGCGGGAAAACCGCCGAAAAGACCGGCGATATGGACCGGCTGGGCAAGATAAGCCTTGACCCCAGGCAGCGCATGCTGGCCAATGTCGCGACCTCGATGGTCATGCCGATGGAGCTTTCGCAGGACGTCAATACGGTCGGGCTCGTGAAATACAACGAGGCCACTATAAAGAAGGTCTCGGCATGGTTCCCGGGCAGGGTCGAGAAATTGTACGTGGACTTCACGGGCCAGCCGGTTAAGAAGGGCGAGAAGATAATATCCATTTACAGCCCCGAGCTGGTCTCCACCGAAAAGGAGTACCTCATAGCAAAGGACGCGGCCGGCCGGCTGGGCTCAACGGAGTTCAAGGAGATTACGAGGTCCACAGAGGACATGCTCGATGCCGCAAGGACCCGGATGAAGCTCTGGGGCATAACGAATGCGCAGATAGACGAGCTGGACAGGACGGGCAAGCTCAGGACCAACGTGGACGTGTACTCTCCCATCGCTGGCACGGTCGTGGAGATAATGGCGCGCGAGGGCAACTACCTGGCTGAGGGCTCGGAACTCTACAAGGTGGCGGACCTCTCCCGTGTCTGGGTGCTGGCGGACGTGTACGAGTACGAGCTGCACAAGGTGGGCATGGGCTCGAAGGTGGAGGTGACCACCGAGGCGTACCCGGGCAGGACGTTCACCGGGCGGGTCAGCTTCATTGACCCGTCGGTAAACACAGATAGCCGCACGGTGAAGGTGCGCGCCGAATTTTCCAACCCCGGCGGGCTGCTAAAGCCCGAGATGTTCGTAAACGTCCGCATATCCTCAAGGCCCGTACGTGCCCTCTCCGTGCCCGCGTCCGCGGTGCTGTACACCGGGACCCGGAACATCGTATGGGTGGAGTCCGAACCCGGCGTGTTCGAGATGCGGGACGTGCAGCTCGGGATGCGCTCGGGCGACAGCTTCCAGGTGCTTTCAGGCCTCAATGAGCACGAGATGGTGGTGAGCCAGGGGGGCTTCCTTATAGACTCCGAGGCACAGCTACGCGCGAGCGCGGGCGGCATGGCCGGTATGCCCGGCATGGAGAAGCCTGCCAAGCCCGAAGGTAATGCGGCCAAGCCTGAAGGAAAAGGCAGTATGCCCGGCATGCCGGGGATGTAGGGGTTTTTGTATTGATAAACAAAATAATAGAATACTCGGCCAGGAACAGGGTAATAGTACTGCTCATCTACGCGGTAGTCATAGCGTGGGGCGCCTGGGCCCTGTACAATACGCCCGTGGACGCTATACCCGACCTGTCTGACAACCAGGTCATAGTGTTCACTGAGTGGCCGGGCAGGAGCCCGCAGGTCATCGAGGATCAGATAACCTACCCGCTTGCATCCAACCTCCAGGGCGTGCCCAACGTACGCGCGGTGCGCGCTACCTCCGCATTCGGCTTTTCTCTCATATACGTCATATTCGACGACGACGTGGACATCTACTGGGCTCGGACGCGTGTGCTGGAGAGGCTGAACTTCGCATCCTCACTCCTGCCCTCGGGCGTAAAGCCCTCGCTCGGGCCTGACGGCACGGGCGTAGGCCACGTGTTCTGGTACACGGTCGAGGGCGAGGGCTACGACCTCGCGGAGCTGCGCGCCGTACAGGACTGGTTCATACGCTACCAGCTCAATTCCGTGCCGGGCGTAGCCGAGGTCGCGTCCATCGGCGGCTTCGTCAAGGAGTACGAGGTGGACCTCGCCCCCAACAAGCTCGTCGCGTACAAGGTTACCGGTATGCAGGTGGCAGATGCCGTCAGGAACAGCAACAGCGAGGTGGACGGCAACGTGATGGACGAAAACGGCATGACGTTCATGGTCAGGAGCCGGGGCTACATACAGGGGATGAAGGACCTCGAAAACGTTCAGGTCGGCATATACAACAACACGCCCGTATACGTGAAAGACGTGGGCCGTGTCCAGATGTCCACCGTGACCCGCAGGGGGATACTCGAAAAAAACGGGCAGGGCGAGGCGGTGGGCGGCATCATAGTGATGCGATACGGCGAGAACGCAAAAGACGTGATCAACCGCGTGAAGGAGAAGATAGGCTCCTTACAGCGCGGCCTGCCGCCGGGTGTCCGGATAGTAGCCTCGTACGACCGCTCGGACCTGATCGACCGTGCGATAGGCACCCTGAAGAGGGCGCTCACCGAGGAGTCCGTCATAGTGTCCATAGTTGTGCTGTTGTTCCTGCTCCACTTAAGGAGTTCGGTTGTAATAGTGCTTACCCTGCCTGTAGCGGTGCTGATAGCGTTTATCACCATGAAGCACCTGGGCGTCACGTCCAACATCATGTCGCTCGGCGGCATAGCGATAGCCATTGGTGTGCTGGTGGACGCGGGTGTCATAATGGTGGAGAACTCCTACCGACACCTCTCAGAAATCCCGCCGGAGGAACGGCTCGCCAGGCGCCTTGAAACCATAATAGCATCAGCCAAGCAGGTGGGCCGCGCGATATTCTTCTCGCTCGCAATCATAGTGCTTTCCTTCGTGCCCGTTTTTCTTTTGACAGGGCAGTCGGGAAAGATGTTCCACCCGCTCGCATTCACCAAAACTTTTTCGATGGCGGGCTCTGCCGTAATCGCCATAACGCTGGTGCCGGTACTCATGTACTATTTCATGCGGGGCAAGATGCCGCCTGAAAAGAACAACCCGGTTTCCATGTTCTTCATAGGGCTTTACTCGCCCGTGATACGCTGGGCGCTCAAGTGGAAGAAGACCGTAATACTGCTTAACCTTGCGGCGCTGGTGGTAGCGGCGGTCCTTTTCGCGTCGCTTGGCAGCGAGTTCATGCCAGCCCTCGACGAGGGGAGCCTGCTCTTCATGCCTACCACGCTTCCGCCCGTCACCACGACCGAGGCCAAGCGGCTTGTCACGCTCCAGGACAGGATAATAATGTCCGTGCCGGAGGTCGACCACGTGCTTGGCAAGGTGGGACGCGCCGAGACGGCGACCGACCCCGCGCCCGTGTCGATGTTCGAGACCATTATAATGCTGAAACCCAAGGCACAGTGGCGGCCCGGCATGACCAAGGCGGATATCCAGGGTGAGCTTGCCGAAAAACTACAGACGCCGGGCGTCACCGAAGGCTGGACGCAGCCTATAATAAACCGTATCCAGATGCTCTCGACCGGCGTCCGTACGGAGCTCGGCGTGAAGATAATGGGCGACGACTTAAACACCCTGAACCAGCTCGGTCAGCAGGCGCAGGAGATACTGCGCACCGTGCCGGGCGCGGTAGACCTGTACGCGGAGCGAGTCGTCGGCGGGAAATACCTCGACATAAAGGTCAACCGGGAGGCCGCCGCGAGATACGGCCTCAAGGTGGGCGACGTGCAGGGCGTCGTCGAGACTGCGATTGGCGGGATGGCTGTCACCAGGACGGTGGAGGGCAGGGAGCGGTTCCCCGTTAGCGTCCGGTACGCGCGCGACTACCGCGAGGACATCGACTCCCTGAAGCGCGTGCTCGTGCCGGTCGGGATGTCCCAGCAGATACCGCTCGCGCAGCTTGCGGACATAAGCTTCGCGCCTGGCCCGGACATGATAAGCTCCGAGAACAGCCTGCTCAAGACGACGGTTTTCCTGAACGTGCGCGGCCGCGACACGGGCGGGTTCGTGGAGGAGGCGAAGGCCAGGCTTGAAAAGGAGCTGAAACTCCCGCCCGGCTACTATGTCGTGTGGAGCGGGAACTGGGAGAACCAGGTGCAGACCAACAAGAGGCTTGCGATACTCCTGCCGGTCGTCATAGTGGTCATATTCGTGCTTCTGTATTTCACGTTCCATTCCGCGCTCGAGGCCGGGATGGTTATGCTCTCCGTCCCGTTTGCGCTCGTGGGCGGGATATACCTCGTATGGGCGCTCGGTTACTACTGGTCAACCGCGGTGTCCATCGGTTTCATAGCGCTGTACGGGGTGGCGGTAGAGACCGGCGTAGTGATGGTGATATACCTGCACGAGGCGCTGGACAAGAAGCTCCTCAAAGGGCCGGTCACCGAGCAGGACATCTACGATGCCACCTTTGAGGGTGCGGTGCTGAGGCTCCGGCCGAAGCTGATGACCGTCTCGGTCGCGCTGATGGGCCTGGTGCCCATCATGTGGTCGTCCGGCACGGGCGCGGACGTGATGAAGCCCATAGCTGCCCCGATGATAGGCGGTATGATCTCGTCCGCTGTGCACGTCCTCATAATGACGCCTGTAATCTTTGTGCTGATGAAGAAACGCGAGCTTCGGAAGGGCAGGCTGAAATATTCCGGGATGAGTATCGAGGAGCATGCGCCGGGGCATGAGTGCAAGGAGTAAAGCTTAAAACACGATAAGGTAGGCTATAAACGCCAGGTAGAACCCGCCGCCCGCAAGCAGCACATACGGCGGCAAAGCCTTTTTTGTTTTCAGCATGATATAGCAGAGCCCGGCCGAGAGAATGGCGATGACCGCCGACACCATAGTCGGGCCGGAGAGCGCCCAGGGCGTGAACGCGACGCCTACCGCGACCGGGAAGCTCGACTGGAACACCATAGCGCCGGTGATGTTTCCGAGCGCGAGCGTGTCTTTCCCCCCCCTAATCCAAAGCACGCTGTTCATCTTCTCCGGCAGCTCTGTCGCCACCGGGGTAATCAGAAGCGACAGCAGCATCGCCGGGACGCCTATCATCGCCGAGACGTGCTCGACCGACACCACGAAGAAGTGCGCGCCCGCAACTATCAGGCCGAGGCTTATAAGAACCTGCACCGCGATAAAGCCGTTGTGCGCCGTATCCGCATGGAATACCTTGGAGAGGTGCAGCTCCTCGAGCTCGCCCGCCCCGTCGCCCTCGTGCCTGAGCGTCACGTACATATAGTAACCGTAAGACGACATGAGCAGAAGCGCTATGACCAGCCTCAGGGCGTGGATATGTATGAACGTGGTAAGAAACGCGGTGGAGTATATCGCAAGGAAGAAGCCGAGGTCCCGGGACATTACCGGGACGTCCACCTTGAGGGTGGCGGGCCTGCCGCCCTTCTTCCTGAAATGATAGAAGGCCACACCCGTTACGAAGAAGGCCAGGGTTGACAGCATGAAGGGCGCGCCCGCTATGGCCCCTATAGCCACGTCGGCGCTGCCCGCGCTCCCCGCGAGCAGGGCTATTATCGGTATGGAGGTCTCGGGCAGGGCGGTGCCGACCGCGGCCAGTATCGAGCCGGTCGCACCGTCCGACAGGTTGAGCTTCTTCCCGGTCCACTCGATGCCGTTGGTGAAGAGTTCGCACGCAAACAGGATGGAGGCGAGGCTCAGTATGAGTAGTGCGGGGTATGCTATGTATTGTAACAAGGACATTCTCAGCCTGCGGAAAATATAAGGGCAAAACGCCTAAAAAAGCGGGCATCGCCCGTACTTGTTGCATTATAAAGGCCTTTATCCCGGAAGTAAAGTACAAAAGAAATTTCAGGATTGACAAATGGGTTTTTGGGTTTAAAATGTTAATTGCAATTATGCAGTTAATGGGAGCGGGAGGGCCATGCCGGACATCTTCTATTTCTTCCTGATGCTGGTATCGGGCGTGTTCGTGGCGCTCCAGCCGCTTATCAACGCAAGCCTCGCAACCCGCATAGGCCTGGTAGAGAGCGCGTTCGTCTCCTTCGCCGTCGGGACGGTTACGCTGGGCGTCGTGGTAGTGGCATACAACCACGGCGACTTTAAGGCGATGGCCGGGGCACCGTGGTGGCAGTTCACGGGCGGGATACTGGGCGCGTTTTTCGTGACGACCATTATAATGGCCGTACCCCGTATCGGCACGATGGCCGCTCTGGCGGCCGCGATAGCCTCCCAGCTCGTTGCGGGTGCGCTCTTCGACAAGTTCGGGATAATGGGCGGCAGGACGATACCGCTCGATTCGTGGCGTGTAGCGGGCATGCTGCTGCTGTTCATAGGCGCCGCGCTGGTGATGAAAGGATAGTGGCCGTGGACTTCATACGCCTGATCCCGGCCAGGATAGTATTCTACTCAGGGGCACGGGAAGAGGAGACCCCGAGGGAGTTCACCTGCGAAGGCGTAAGGTATGTGATAGACCGCCTGCTCGAAGAGCAGCTGGTAGAGGACAAGGAACGCTCGACAAGCCGGGTCTTCAAGGTGCGGGTCGAGGGCGGGCGGGTTTTCACCCTGGTATATAGGGACGGGCAGGGCTTCCTTGTCCAGGAGGAGTATTGATGGGCTGGGAGTGGCACCTGATCGAGGAAGAGAAGGCCATGAGGGCGCTCCGGAAGGTGGTGGACACCACGCTGGTGAGGCTCAAGGCTCCGGGCTTGGACGAGATGGAGGCTATACGCCTCATGGAGCAGACCCGGCATTGGGTGATAAAGGTGTTTCCGGACAAGCTCCGGGCGTACGATATAATTTACAAACCGAGGTTCGAGAACATCTACTATGGCGACAAAAGCAGGCATGAAAGACGAGAAGCTTAAGGCCGCCCTCGAAGAGGTCGCGGGGCTCCTGAGCGTCAAGGTAAGCTACGAGAAGATAAAGATAGCCAGCGGCAGGCAGCCCAAGGGCGGCCTCTGCTGGGTGCACGGCGAGCCGCGCATAATAGTGCACAAGCTCCTGCCCGAGAGCGAGAAGGTGCAGGTCCTTATCGAGGCCCTGCGCGGCTTCGACCTCGAAAACGTATACATCTCTCCCGAGATCCGGCGTACCATTGAGGGTGTCTCGCTCCTTTAGGCGGCGTCCCTTTTCCACAAATTAAGCGTTTACGCATCTTTTTTATCCCATCTACGCCCCGTTTCACGGGGTTTTTGTGTTATATTTTAAGTATGCCAGCGGGTTTTCCGTCCTTGAAATGCTTCCGTAGACAGCGGGTGGTGAGCGGTGGACGAGATAAAAGAAATTCTCCCCGACGATAGATACGACATCGAGCTCCTTAAAAACGTGTACCCGTCCGACTGGAAGAACCCGGAGCCCGCGCCGATGTACAACATCGTCGTTATAGGCGCGGGGTCTGCCGGCCTGGTCGTTGCGGCGGGCGCTGCTTCGCTCGGGGCGAAGGTCGCGCTGATAGAGAAGCGGCTCATAGGCGGGGACTGCCTGAACCTGGGCTGCGTGCCGTCCAAGACCATAATAAGCTCCTCGCGGATAACCGAGGAGATAAGGGAGGCGTCCGGCCACGGCGTGCGCGTGATATGCGGCGCGGAGGCGGACTTCCCCCTTGTGATGGAACGGATGAGGCGGCTCCGCGCAAAGATAAGCAGGCACGACTCCGCAATGCGTTTCCGCGAGATGGGCGTAGATGTGTTCCTGGGCGAGGGAAGGTTCACCGGCCCCGACACGGTGGAGGTCGCAGGCTGTTCGCTCCGGTTCAAAAGGGCGGTGATTGCGACCGGGGCGAGGCCGCTCAGGATACCCGTTGAGGGGCTGGATGAGGCGGGCTACCTTACGAACGAGACGGTATTTAACCTGACAGAGCGGCCCAGGCGGCTTGCGGTCTTGGGCGGAGGCGCGATTGGCTGCGAGTTGGCGCAGGCCTTTGCACGGTTAGGATCGGAGGTGGTAGTGCTCCAGAGGGGCCCCCGGCTTATGGACAAGGAGGACCCGGACGCGTCGGCAATCATACACCGTACTTTCGAGCGCGACGGCATAAGGATAATACTCGGCGAATGGGCGCTGAATGCGGTTGAGGTGAACGGCAGCGAAAAGCTCCTGCACCTGGAGAAGGGCGGCGAACATGATACGGTTGCCGTAGACGAACTGCTGGTCTCCGTGGGCCGCAGCCCGAACGTGGAAGGGCTCGGGCTCGATGCGGCAGGCGTGAAGTCCGACCCGAGAAACGGCATCATCGTGGACGATTATCTCCGCACGTCCAACCCGCGCATATACGCGGCGGGCGATTCATGCCTTATGCTGAAGTTCACGCATACCGCGGACGCAGCCGCGAGGATAGTGTTGCAGAACGCGTTATTCGGGGGGCGCAAGAGGCTCAGTGCGCTCACCGTGCCCTGGTGCACTTTCACCGACCCGGAGGTCGCGCACGTCGGTACGTACGAGCACAAGGCCGAGAAGATTGGCATACCGCTCGACACGTTTACCGTGCCATTTTCGGAAGTCGACCGGGCGGTGCTCGAGGGCGAGGAGGAGGGCTTCGTAAGGGTGCACGTGAAGAAGGGCACGGACCAGATACTCGGTGCGACGATAGTCGCCCGCCACGCCGGCGACATGATAAGCGAGCTGACGCTTGCGATGCAGAACGGCATAGGGCTTAAAAAGATTTCGGGCGTTATACACCCATACCCCACATTCGCCGAGGCCATAAGGCACGTTGCCGACCAGTACAACAGGACGCGCCTCACGCCCCGCGTGAAGAAACTCTTTTCACGCTGGCTTGCGCTCCACCGGTAGCCATGCGCATCTCAGTCGTCATACCAACACTAAACGAGTCGTACTGCATTGCGCGCACCATCGAGTGTGCGCTCAAAGGAAAAGACGTAGAGGTCATCGTGGTAGACGGCGGCAGCGCGGACGGTACGCAGGATATAGCGAAGAGCTGTGGGGCTAAGGTGTTGAGTTTCGCACCCCGCCGTGCGGGGCAGATGAATGCGGGGGCCGCCGCCGCGACAGGCGACGCGCTGCTTTTCCTGCACGCGGACACGCTCCTGCCGGAAGGCTACGATACGCAGGTTAGGCAAGCCCTTTCAAAACCCGGTGTAGTCGCCGGGGCGTTTACGCTGAAAATAGACTCGCCCCTGAAGGGCCTTCGGACGATTGAACGGGTTGCAAACTGGCGTTCGGTCAGGCTGGGTATGCCGTACGGCGACCAGGGGATATTCGTGCGCGCAGATACGTTCCGCAAGGTCGGCGGCTTCCCGGATATGCCCATCATGGAGGACTACGAGTTTATGAGGCGGCTCGGGCGGCTGGGCCGCGCCGAGATAGTTGCCGAACCAGTGCTCACGTCCGGGCGCAGGTGGGAAAGGATTGGCGTGGTGCGCACAACGCTGATCAACCAGGCGATAGTTATCGGGTATTATATTGGCTTGCCGCCGGAAAAGCTGGCGAGGATGTATTGAAGGTAGCTAATCCTGTTCTATGCCGCGAATACGCACCCTGAATTCTTCCACAATCCACAAATGCTGATCCAGAGGTTCCCTGCCGATAAGCGGCAGCACTTGATTGAAGATTTTCAGTATATGCGGCTTGGATTGGTGGGCAACCCTAAGAATAATAATCCCAGAAAAGTTCTCAGGCGGGTATGCCTTGATATCCGAGAAGTCGGTATCCAGTGTGACGAGGGCGCGTCTTTCGCGGGCGCAAACTTCCGCGACGGTCGTATCTTGAGCGCCCTGAAGGCCTTGTTCGTTTACGGTCTTGGCATCGTGGCCGGCCTCGGCCAATAGCCGTGCAACCTCGACCGGCAGGTTTTCATCCGTCTTGAATTGCATCGTTATGCCGAAAATGAGACGAGCCGCTCCCGGGACAGTTCCGCCGCGTAGGAAATAGCCGCCTTGACGTCCTCAGGTTTGAGTGAAGGATAGCTTTTCAGAATCTCGGCCTCGGTGACGCCTTCAGCCAGGTTGTCAAGTATGACCGAGACCATGATGCGCGTGCTTTTTATGCATGCCTTCCCGTGGCATACGAGCGGGTCAACTGTTATTCGCCCTCGCCAGTCCATAGCCACCTCCTTATATATACGACATTATACAATAAAAAAAGGTAATTTACTAAAAAAAGATGGGGGCTGAAATTTCTGCTCCCGCCGGAGCGGCCGGAGAGGTTAAATCGCGGGAAACCGCCGGTTTGTCCTTCTGGGCGAAGCGAAGAATCTGCTGTTTCGTAGGGGAGCCCCTCTGCGGGCTCCCGCATTGTTGCTGTCGTCCCGACCGAAGTGGAGGGAACCACCGTTCCAAGAAATAGAGATAAATAAGACGGGGGGGTTGAAAATTCAACCCCCCCGTCAGTATAACAACTACGAAGACTTACTATGCTTTGACCCAAATGGCCCAAGCATGCTTGCCGTACTGACTAGCATACAGCCGACGGCCGCCCCTTGTCGTGATATAGGCCACGAAAATGAGCCTATAGCCTTTGCGTTCTGGCATGTTACCACCCCCCTTCGTAACGCAGGGGAACTCACTTGTCACTTGACATGCCAGAACGACCTAAGCTATAATTACAGCTAACCAAAAGGCTCTGGCTATGTCAGGGTCCGCCCCCGGAGTTCCTCTGTTAGGGGCAAGATTGAACCCCGCTAACTGTTGGCGCAGTTAGCGGGGTTTTTCATATCGCTTCTTCTTCAATATCAGAAATAATTGATGAACCCTCCTGTTCATCTAAATCGAACCTTAACACGTTTATCTGGTAGATAAGCTTGGTCAAGTCTTTTTTAGTAAAACCATCTGGTATGAAAATTTTTGCATACCGGCCACTTGAGAATTTCAAGGTAAAACTTTGCCCCGTATCATCAAAGTCTTGCAAGGGTTGTGTATCCTTTTGAGGTAATTGCCGACTAACAGGATCAGGGATTGCTTCTATGGCAGGCCCTTTGTTATCAGTTGTGCTCGCAGCAAAATCCAGTAGCTCGGTTGATAGCCTATTCTCGCCATTGATTACACCAGCGTATTTGCCAGATGTAATGAAAATGTCTGCTGCATCCTCCTTTGCGCCCTCAGCCAATTTAAAGTCTAGATAGAGGATGTTAGGAAGCGAAGACGGAAGAATTACCCCGTTGTATTTTTCGATAATCTCTTTGTATAGTGGGGGTGATTTAAAAGCATCCATCAAAGCTTTTCTTTTCGCGTCCTCCGAGACAGGGAAAAGTATGGATTTAGCTAATATGGTAAGGCTAACCTTATTGACGTTGAAATCTATCAAATTAAACTGCCTTGAAGCCGCAAACCTTTTTTCGAATGTACTCGAGCGTTTTTGTACACCCATTGCTTTTTCCAGCACATCGTAACTAATGTTTTCCGCCCCGCACCGTTTTCTTATTTCATCGACGAACTCGATGCACTTTTTTAGGGTCTCCCTAGGATAGCTTCTGCCTCGACTGGGCAATTTTACTTTTATTGTGGCATCTGCGCTTTCCTGCATCTCACAACCTCCTATTTTAAGGTTTGTTAGAGCTGGTCTGGAAAAACTGTACAGTTGCATAAGTGGTAAAGCTGCTCTAAACTGAGGCATTCTCAAAAAGGAGCGGTGACATGACAAAGAGACCGAGAAGGAACCACACGGCTGGGTTCAAGGCA
>Ga0334722_10002563_pt1 | contig 20383 bp, 22 predicted proteins | sample C3_bottom_MG_FD_207210 | JGI IMG/M metagenome (GOLD analysis project Ga0334722, IMG submission 207210) | Sediment microbial communities from Yellowstone Lake, YNP, Wyoming, USA - C3_bottom | ecosystem: Environmental > Aquatic > Freshwater > Lake > Sediment | place: USA: Wyoming | collected... | reverse complement strand
CTTGTCTACATCCGCAGATTATTAAGGTAATTAATGGTTAGATCCCCATTGCCTTTATTAATCGCGTCGTACTGCCCTTTATCGGGCTCGCTTGTCTAGTAGGATAATTGGGACTCATACTTTCGAATAATATCGACGCTGTTATCGTTCGATCCGCCGTCAATAACGATATATTTAAGGTTGGGATAGTGTTGATGCAGCACAGAATTAATGGTTTCCTCCAAAAAGCGGCCTTGATTGAAAGAAGGAGTGACTACGGATATTTTAGGCAGCATTCCCATTGCTCTAGAACTGCAGGATCGAACGCAATCAACGATTTCCTATTCACACTTTCCGAAAAGCTGCGGCACCCTAGATGGACGCGACCGTCCCTTGAAGAGGCGGACAATGCGTCTCCAGAGACCACCTGCGAGAGCCTTGATCATTGCCAACGAAAAGGAGGGGCTTAAGGAGAAGAGGCGCTTGACCAACCGCAGCCAACCATCCCCAAATCTCGCATCCCACCACATACGCGCAACCCGTACTGCTTCCTCCCGTTGCAGCGTCGCGATGGAGGAATGTGTCCGGTGCTTCTCAACAAAACCGTCAAGCAGGTCGAGATACCAAGTGATCAATTCGATTTGATGACTTCGTGGGAATGACTTTGCGCAACCGGTGCCTCCCACGAAGAATTCTCTCATATCCGAAATTAGCGCAGGGCCAATAGCAAACTCCGGCAAATGTTGCCTGATTGTTCTTAGGGCAATTGCGTCATGGTTACGCAGTTGCGTTACTCGTTTTTTCGTCGTTACGCTGTCCCCGTGAACCCGGTACAAGATCAAGGGTTCTGCCAGATTGGCAACTTGGGTGGATACCATGATTCTGGTCCAGAGATCATAGTCCTGTGCGCTCTCATACGCTTCGTCATAATTGAACCCATGCCGATCGAGAACATCGCGCCGCAACATGACCGTCGGATGTCCAAACGGATTAGCAAGCAGGCTCATCCATCGGATTTGCAAATCTGTCTCCGGCCAGCGTAACGAACCCAGGTATTGTCCACTGGCGTCAATTACCTCACCGCCGCCTCCCAATAGTCCAACATTGGGGTGGCTCTCCAGAAAGTGGACTTGCTTCTCGATCCTCCCAGGGAGAGCTATGTCATCTCCATCGAGGCGCGCAATGTAATCGCCTTTCGCCTCCTGAAAGCCCCGCTTCAATGAAGCCGTCTGGCCCACGTTGCGCTCGTTTTTGATTACGCGAAGTCTCTGATCCTCAAATCCGGCTATCGCCCGATCGGTACCATCTGTCGGCGCATCCAGCACAATGATGATTTCGAGATTCCGCCAGCTTTGGCGCAGGAGACTAGTCAGCGCTTCGTCAATGAAGTCCACATTGTTGTGGACTGCCATGACGACAGTTACGAGAGGCTGCCGTGACACTCCGGATGCCTCTCCAACCAAAGCCCCAGACACAGCACGCTCCAAAGCTGCTGAGGACTCATTGTATGCAAAGCCGTCTTCAGACCAGGGAGTAACGAAATCAACGGACCGCCATCGCGAATGACGCGACGCACAATGCGTTGCACATCTTTATCTTGCAGCCAGCTCGTTATTGGCGCCCCAAAACCCTGTTTCTTTCTTTCCCGAATCGATGGAGGCCAGAGTTGTGCGAAGGCATTCCGAAGCAAACCCTTCAGATTTTGATCGCGAAACCGCAGTTGCCAGGGAAGACCAAGAACAAACTCCGCGAGATCTACGTCCAGGAATGGCGCCCTCGTTTCAAGCCCGTTGCCCATCGCGGCACGATCAACTTTCACCAGAATATCGCCCGGGAGATAACATCGGATGTCGAAGTCCGTCGCCCGGTCCATGCCCTCGATATCTTTCCCTGCCTTGTACGTCTTTCGCAGAGCCTCATCCGGATTCGCGGAGGCGCGTCCTCCCCACAGCACTGAGCGATCTCTCCGCATGTCCGTATTCCCGAAGACGTGGCGTTCCCACATATCCGGATAGGCCTGTTGAAGCTCCGCCGCACCTAACCGCAGAAGGGCCGCGTCCCGCTGGGACTGCCCCCCAAATCCCGCCTTTGCCATAGCTCTCCACAAAAAAGCCTGGAGCCAGACCAGCCAAACCACCGCTTCACCCCACTTATGTCGCTCAAATATGCCAAGACGCAAATACCATTCGTACCCGCCAAAGAGTTCATCCCCGCCGTCACCGGAGAGCGCAACTTTCACATGTTGGCGAACGAATTTGGCGAGGAGATACGTCGGGATATTGGAGGAATCTGCAAATGGCTCATCATACACATCCGCCATCTCCTCGAGCGTCTCGGCCACAGGGACATCAACCTGGATCTCGTGGTGTTCTGTCTTATATGCGTTCGCTACCTCACGTGCATAAGGCAGCTCGTTGATCAGTCCGCCGAATCCCACCGAGAACGTCAGCACCGGCTGCGCGGCCTCTTTCGCCATCAGCGCCACGACAGTGCTCGAATCGAGTCCTCCGCTCAGGAATGCACCGACCGGGACGTCTGCAACCATTTGGCGCTTTACCGCTTGCTGAGTCAGTGATCGGAGCCGGTCCAACGCATCCGGCACCTCGATTTGCTCCTTCGAATACCTTGGACGCCAGTATTCCCATTCGTGGCAGCGGCCCTCACGACAAAGCATCGCGTGCCCCGGCCGCAAAGTAAAAACATTTGTGTAGATCGTCCGGTCCGGGGGGACATACAGTAGCCCCAGATACGCATCAACCGATATCCGGTCGATAACCGGCTGGACCAATCCCGACGCCAGAATCGCCTTGATCTCCGAGCCCACCAGCACATGGCCATCGGGCGACCGCGCCCAATACAACGGCTTTTCCCCAAAACGATCCCGTGCCAGAAAAGCCTGTTGTTCCTGCTGATCCCATATGAGGAAAGCGAATTGGCCATTCAGCCGCGTCAATACATCGTGGCCGTATTGCTGATAACCCCGCAGCAACACCTCGGTATCGGATTGAGTGCGAAACTGCCAACCCAATCCCGTCAATTCCTTTCGCAACTCACGGAAATTGAAGATTTCTCCGTTAAAGACGATCCAAAAACGCCCCGTCTCCTCCGTCATCGGCTGCTTGCCGCCGACCAAATCTATGACACTCAGTCGCGTATGACCCAGATGACATCCCTGGAGCGTGACGACCTCTTGTCCATCCGGCCCCCGGTGCGTCAGCCTGCTCGTCATGCGGGTGATTACGCCGGACGGAGTTTCTGACCCGAATGACAGAATTCCCGCTATACCGCACATGTCAGGTCAGGCCGATCTCTCGAAACACCATCTCGAACCTCTTGTGCCACGTATGTTCACTGCGCGCGCGCTCCATTCCTGCCATACGTATCCTCTCGCGCTCGGCATCGTGCGCAAGGTAGAAGCGCGCCTTGTCTACGAGCTCGGCTGCATCGGAAAAGCAGACAATTTCGCGATCCGGCTCGAAGAAATCGGTCAGCTCGTCAAAGTGCTGCACCATGTAAAAAGCTCCGCTCATCGTTGCCTCGAAATCGCGAAGGCGAACCTGTTTTATCGGCTCCCCGTGGCGGGGGATATAAGCAACGTTGGAAAAGCCGAGCGAAATTTTGCTCCGGCTGTACATCTTCACGTATTCGTCATCGCTCAGCGGCGGACCGCACCGCTCACCGGGTACTCTTGCTGATACCCAGTCTGGCGTTCCACCTCCCACCTGTTTGAGCCTTCGCACTACCTTTCGCCATAGCGGGACTTCCGGGACCGGATCATGCCAATGCGGCCCCCACACAAGGGCGTCAATGCCGGCTGCAATCAGTTTGCTGATGTAATACGGCCGATCTCCATATCGTTGCCCGACAAACGTCGCCTCATATTCGATGGGCAAATCGTAGGGTTTGTATACCGAAGGATTCGCCGCTTCTTGGCAATAAATGGGGTTCGCGCCTACGCCGCGGTAGTCGCCCAAACGAAACTTCTCAGGCACCAAGCAGTAGTGGTAAGCCGGTGCGATGTCTTGAACCAAGTGAAATTGATACGAGGCATTGCAATACCAATTTATAGTCGTGATTCCCATGCAGCCTATCTCGCGGATTACCGCTGCATCTACATGGGCGGAATAGAAATAGCTAAAGAAAAGATTGATGGGCTTTGCCGCATGCGCGAGTCTTACTTGACGTAACAGCTCTTCACTCAGTACAGGTTTATGTTGTCGTATGTACTCAGCTTGCGCGGGGCAAGTTATATCCAAATTCGTGCTGATGCCAGAATAATCGAATTCAAACATGACGACGTCGTGGCCCAGATCCCTAAGAGACATGTAGAGATTTGCCTGCCAAAGCGCGGACTGAGGCGCAGGTGTTGCTATTGCTGGCACTGCGTAGAATATCCGCATCGGTTTGATTGCCTTTGTAAGAAGCATCACATGCCCCGCATCAGTAACGACAAGGCGACTATCGCACCCCTTGCCCCATCTGCGCTTGAAGGCATAAAGCTTTGATCCATACAAATGCCGTGCTACTCAGTCCATAAATCCGATATCTCGACAACCCGTGTCCACCATCCACGCTCTCAACTCGTTTCCGATGTGAGTTGTCGGAAGTCATGCCTGCGAGCGGCAATTTGAAACGAACCGATTTTTCTCCAGGCACTCAACCAATATCTTCATTTGGGGAACAGCTAGGGGAGGAACAACCAATATCGCGAGAGGTGTGCACAGACTGTCGAAAATCGATACCCGACCAACGGCTTCAGCCAGGTTTGCGTTTTTCGTATCCTGTCTACTGAGCGGTAGTCATGAAACCTGCTTTTGGCAAACATAGCATGAAACCCATACTTCTCGTGCCGCCTCGCCTCACAAACTTAATTCAAATCCTACACAACTCTTCCCCCATTCCGTGTGACCAGGTCTAAAAAACGCCGCGTCCGATAGGATACGCGATACCCGACAGCGTTTGTTCCCCCGTGATCAGACTATTTGATCGTGTCTCATGGATCTTCATGGAAAAAGGATCGCTCCTCCTTGGACAGTGAAGGTCAACTATAAAGAACTGATGCGTAACCGATGTATTCTAATGAGGAAACGAAAAAATACGAGGTTCCTAGCCTTTAACAGCTCGAACGAAATAGCCAAAATTTAAAAGCTCTGCTGAACCCCGGTCTCCTTGGGCCAGTCGCGCAAGCAGTCCGAGATACACCTTACTTGCCAATCGTTCCAAAATGCCTGGCCCAATCCCAACGTACTTCTCTGCAACGGAACCGACGCGGCGTATCTCCTGCGCCAGGTATTCAAAGAAGTTACCGTTACTCACAATTTCAGTAATTCTGAATCCGTGCTGGGGAAGATGCACTTCGTAAAAGTAGCGATTGAACCCAGTAAAGTAATGGAACGGTGAAAAGTGCGTCAGACTACAGAAGGGAGCAGTCAATATGAGTTGGCCATCCCCACGAAGCAATCTGGAAAATTCCGCGACGGCAGCAATTGGGTTTGGAAGGTGTTCCAATACCTCGGTGCAGAGAATCGCGTCGAAGGATCCATTCGGTTCTGGAATAGCAGTTATGTCGCTGACAATATCCAGATTTGCCTGATTCCAGGTAGCAGTCTGTAATCCTGCATGATCTCCGGTTCCATCATACTGCCCAAAGTCCTGAGATACATAGTGCAGATGTCCACAAAACTTCTTAAACCTCTGTTCGCCTGCGCCCGCGTCTAACAACCTGCTGCCCGCGGGAATGCTTTCCAGCCTCTGTCGTACCCAAGCTTCGCGTTCTATCTCGTTTCTAGTTCCAACGCTATTGCAGTTAAGCATGCGGCGCACCCTTCATTCGTCCGATTTTTTCAGCGTACATTCTCCAGCGATGGCAATCAAGTCGCTGACGATCTTGTGCCAATTCCTATGTCTTCCTAAACCAGAAACAACCACAGCCATATACTTGCTTGTCGGCCATCTCTCTGGTTGCCTGATAAACAAGCCCGCCCTCCTCGGCCTTATCGGGAATTAAAGCGAATTGGTGCATCTCAAGTTCAGAAAAGTGTTCCCTAATCTGCTCAAACGCGTAAATACGGTGTGCATTAAAAGCTATTCTGGGACGTCCGATAGGGGCTACAAAGAGAAAATTCGCACCTGGTGCAAGTACACGCTTCAGCTCAGATATAGCTTTTAGATCTCCGTCCGGATCCAGCGCATCGCCGTATCTACCAAGCCCTATGTGTTCGATAACATGCATACAAGAGAGCGATTTTATTGAACCATCGTCGAAGGGAAGCCTCTGTAAGTCCGCCGCACCACTTTCTAGGTTTGGGAGATCAATATGTGCGGGACGAACGTCATAAAACCTGATCGGACAAAAAGCGGAAACGATTCCACTAAAGTAGAGACTCGAAGATATATCGACATGAACTTGGGGTTTTGTTTCCTTTATAACGCGTGCGGCCCATGCTGTATGGTAAACATAGTGTCGATCGAAGCCCGTACTTGCGACATTGTCATGCAAACATGGGTACCTATCACGCCAGAAAATTGCAACGCGAGTCTTTGATGTATGGGCCAGTCTCCGAAATTCCGCAAAATCTCTCAAGAACTTTGACCAACGCATTATCCCAATAACTGTATTAATGCTCGCCTTTGCAGTTTGCTTAATTATGCTGGTCATGATGATGACCCAAGGCACTAATGAAAATGTTTGTCCTCCTTCGGTTTTCTGCACATACCTTCTTGAGTACTGGTCTCACTTTTCTCCGAACCTGCGAAATCAAGACACTCATCTCGATTGTCTCTCCCTCGAATATTCGAGCACAGCCATCACTTGTTCACTTACAAAGATAGTATTGATGTATGTATCTGCATACATCCGGTAACCGGTACCCTTCATGAATGCTAACAGGCCATCAATTTTCCTTAGTGATCCATCATCTTGACATCGTAAGGTCTCCACGCAAAATACGTCGGGTCTAAACCTACCGAAATTCAGGCTGCGCAATATATCGAAATCCATCCCTTCGACATCCAGCGAGACCAAATTTGCTCCCTTTGGAAAATGTTCAATCATGACTTCATCAATAGAGCGCATCGGAATTTGGATAATCCTTTCGATCTTTTGGTCGCCAAATATCCGTGTATTCTGACAACGTTGGGCTTCCTCTCTCGAAAAGGTGTTCAGTGTTCTGGAAGTCATTATAAAAAAATCCGCATGTTTTCGACCGTCCACTCCTATCCCAATGTTCAGACATATGTCTCGTTTGCGCTTGCGCCTGATTGCCGCGTGGCAGTCCGGATCCGCCTCTACACAGACCCCTGAGGATCCGTTCTCGTAAAAAAGATACGTATTGCTTAACCATATTGGATGATGCGCACCAATATCGAGATAAGTCGGCTTGGAAATTTTTAGCGATTCAAAAATAAATTGGATGATCAAATCCTCTCCACACTGCGCATAGCTTCTTTTGTACGACTTGGCCATGAACCCGGCCATCCGCTCATACGCTTTAGCGAACATACTTTTCACCGGGCAACTTCCCATCCCAAGGCAGGCGCAAGAATCCCGGGCCTTCTCACCATCCAATACGGTGAGTCGCTCAATCCGCCGCGAATCTGCAAGGTAATACTGGGTACGGACTTTCCGGGTTCAAACAGCCACTCTCTGTAGTGTAAACCGCCGAGCAGTTCCAAACGGTAATCTCCCTCATTAAAAAGTCTCGACGGAATCTTGCTCCTCAATGTGCAAGTACCCTTCTCCAGCCTTGGCCATTTGTGCTCAGCTTCGTCGGTCTGATATGACCAATAAAGCGGCGTGCCGTCATCTGTGTAAATCGCGTAACCTATTGTCAACGCAGGATCGAGTTCCGTAATTTCTGCCTCAAGCGTTACCCATATTTCCTGATCGTTACGGACTGGCATAACGATCCCATTCCCCTGTTCATCTGTGATCTGAAACTTCAGTGGCTTGAACCAAGGATTGGAAAATTCTCCGCCGCTATTTAACCAATGGCCGACAGTTCGTCCCCCATGAGTACCGAATAAGTATTCTTTGACCACCTCTCGCACGTCTGCGGAGAAATGTCGTATTTCCCCTCGATCAAGAAGCATAGCCGCTTTGCAAAGCTGTTCGATTGCATTCATGTTATGGCTTACAAATAGCACCGTCCTTCCCTCACTGCCGACCTCGCTCATTTTACCCAAGCATTTCTTTTGGAACTCGGCATCGCCGACAGCCAGCACCTCGTCGACAACTAATATCTCCGGCTCGAGATGAGCCGCCACGGCAAATGCCAACCGCACATACATTCCACTCGAATAGCGCTTCACTGGAGTATCGAGAAACTTTTCTACCTCGGCGAACGCCACCATCTCATCGAACTTCTTTCTGATTTCGGCATTCGACATGCCGAGGATGGCGCCATTTAGAAAGATATTCTCCCGCCCCGTCAATTCGGGATGGAAGCCTGTGCCTACTTCCAGCAGGCTGGCAACTCTGCCTTTGATTTTTACTTTCCCGGTAGTTGGCTCAGTAATGCGCGACAGAATTTTCAGAAGAGTCGATTTGCCTGCGCCGTTGCGTCCGATGATCCCCACCCGGTCACCCTGCTGAATATCAAAGCTAATGTCCTTGAGTGCCCAAAACTCTTCGTGAGTGGGGTCGTTTTCTGGAGCAGCAAAATGATGGATCAGTTTATAGGTGAAACGCTTGGCACCGTTCGCCAAAACGTCGCGCAATGCAGTATAGCGCTCCTGTTTTTGGTGACCGATGACGTATTTCTTCGAAAGATTCTCGACGGCAATGACAGGCGACATCAGATCACGTCCGCAAAAGTTTTTTCCGTTTTACGGAAATACACTATCCCGGTGACCAGTATCACCAGAACCAGAAACAGGGAGAGCAAAAAGCCGGGCAAGTAAAGTTGGGAATTGCCCCCCAGAATGGCCCAGCGAAACCCGTCGATCACGCCCACCATCGGGTTGAGGGAATATAGCAACCGCCATTGCTCAGGAATGATAGCGCTGCTAAATCCGACCGGTGAAACGTACAGTCCGAACTGCACCACAAAGGGAATGATGTAGCGAAAATCCCGAAATTTGACATTGAGCGCCGCAATCCAGAGACCCGCGCCCATTGCAGCCGCAAAGGCGATAATAATGAATAGTGGCAGGGTAACGATTCTCCAGTCAGGCGCAAACCCATACCAGAGCATCAAACCAACCAGAATTATCCCCGAAATCAGAAAATCGACAAAACTCACGATCACTGCACTGGTTGGGATGACCAAACGCGGGAAGTACACCTTCGAAATCATCCCGGCATTGCTGATCAGGCTATCGCCGGCACCGCTAAAAGCACTGGAGAAAAATTGCCATGGCAGGAGTGCGGCGAAAACCAGAATCGGATAGGGCACGCCTTCGGAAGGCAGTTTGGCCAGTTTGCTGAACACGACCACAAATACGACCATCGTCACGAACGGCCTGATCAGTGCCCACGCCAAACCTATGACTGTTTGTTTATAGCGGACAAGAATATCCCGCCAGGCCAGGAAATAAAACAGCTCGCGGTATCGCCACAGGTCTTTCCAATAATGGCGTTCCGCCCTACCCGCTTCAATAATGAGCTCATCGGTGCGCATTGTGCTTTCGCTTAATGTTTTCTACGTCGTTCGAGGCCAGTTCATCAGTGTAGGGTCATACAGATTTGCCATCGAAGATGAGGAGGTGCCCGAAATGGCCTGACGAACGCTTCCTGACATTGTTCATGCGAATTTCCTGACCCGCAGCTTGAGAATGACATAGCCTGTCAATGCCCTGCTCCCCTCGCCTTTTGATACCACGCATAAGCATCGGCCACGCCTTCGCGAAGCGAGACTTCTGGAATCCATCCCAAACCGGTGATCTTTGTAATGTCTAAAAGTTTCCTTGGCGTGCCGTCCGGCTTTGAGCTGTCCCACCGTATTTCTTCCCGGTAGCCCACCACCTCGGCGATGAGTGTTGCCAGTTCTGAGATGGGAATGTCTCTGCCTACCCCTACGTTAACAATAGATTCTCCCGAATATCGCTGCATCAGCACGAGACAGGCCTTAGCACAATCATCCACTTGCAAGAATTCCCTTCGCGGACTGCCTGTCCCCCATAACACCGGAAGTTGTGCGGTGTGCTTCGCTTCGTGAAAGCGTCTGATCAACGCCGGCAGGACATGCGCCGTGGCGAGGTCAAAGTTGTCGTTGGGGCCGTACAGATTCGTCGGCATGGCAGCGATGAAGTCACAGTCGTATTGCCGCCGATAAGCCTGGCACATCTTGATGCCGGCAATCTTTGCCACTGCGTACCATTCATTCGTCGGCTCCAGGGGCCCCGTAAGCAGATACTCTTCTCGTATCGGTTGAGGACAGTCACGGGGATAGATGCAGGACGACCCGAGGAGCAACAGTTTTTTGACCCTCTGCAAGTAGGCTTGATGGATGACGTTGGTTTGAATGGCCAGATTGTCGTAAATGAATTCCGCTGGGAGCGTGCTGTTGGCCAAAATGCCACCGACTTTCGCCGCGGCGACAATGACATACTCCGGCTTGGTTTCAGTAAAAAACTGTTCGACGAGCCGCCCGTCTCGCAGGTCGAGCTCTTTACTAGTCCGATACACGAGATTTGTGTACCCTCGTGATTCCAGTAACCGAAGCACGGCCGACCCGACCATGCCCCGATGACCGGCTACATAAATGCGTGCATCTGTCTCCACTGCTTAAACCTGTTTCGATCGGTTATAGTTTTTGGTTCCGTCGAGCCGCTCGCGCTCAGCCTCGAGATCCGCATCCACCATCATTGTGGCCAGCTCTTTAAACCGCACTCTCGGTTCCCACTGTAACTGCTTCTTCGCTTTGCCGGCGTCGCCGATGAGTAGATCCACTTCTGTCGGGCGATAATACTTCGGATCGATCTTCGCATATCGCTTCCAGTCAAGATCGAGATGCCCAAATGCCACCTCCAAGAATTCTCTGACCGTATGGGTCTCTCCCGTCGCGATCACATAATCATCAGGCTGGTCTTGTTGCATCATCAGCCACATCGCCTGCACATAATCGCCCGCATACCCCCAATCCCGCTTCGCGTCCAAGTTGCCCAAATACAAGTCCTGCTGCAATCCGAGCTTGATGCGAACGGCAGCCTTGGTGATCTTCCTCGTCACGAACGTTTCTCCACGGCGAGGAGACTCATGATTGAACAGAATGCCACTGCATGCAAAGAAGTTGTACGCCTCCCGGTAATTGACTGTAATCCAATGAGCGTACAGCTTGGCCGCGCCATAGGGGCTTCTCGGATAGAACGGTGTGGTCTCCCGTTGTGGAATCTCCTGAACCTTGCCGAACATTTCACTTGATGAGGCCTGATAGAACTTTGGTCTGAGCCCAGATTCTCGAATGGCCTCAAGCAAACGAATCGTACCGAGGCCTGTCACATCCGCCGTATACTCGGGGACATCGAAACTGACTCGTACGTGACTCTGCGCACCCAGATTGTAGATTTCATCCGGCTGAATAGTCCGAAGAATCCTGTTGAGCGAACTAGCATCATTCAAATCCCCATAGATCAACCGCAAACGAACATCCGGTGCATGAGGGTCTTGGTAGAGCGGCTCGATCCTGGCTGTATTAAACGAGCTAGAACGCCGAATAATGCCGTAGACTTCGTAGCCCTTATCTAGAAGAAGTTCGGTAAGATACGATCCATCCTGGCCTGTAATGCCTGTGATCAGAGCTTTCATTGTAAAAAATTTCTCCTCTACTTTTGGCCGATCTCGATCAAATGGCCACGATATCTCGTGTGTCAATTTCTACGGCAGCAGCCTGCTGAATGAGTCGGACTCCCAACACTAAGCGGTGGTGCTTTTCTTGCGCATGAGAATCCCGCGAACTCCTTGCAGCGGACCTTGAACCACTTCCACTTGCATGCCCGTATGCAGATAAGGATGCGGGTCTTATGGCAGCACGCTCGTCATTACGCCGATTGTGTCGCAGCGGGTAATACGACATGCCTTTTGGAGAATGCGGCGTCGCATGAAGCATGAAGATAGTGGTCGGCGTGGTCGTAGTTTCCCTCGCAGCAGCCATCTTCGACTTCTGAAACACGTAACATTAGACACATCGGATAGCAAGAATCCAGCCTGGCCGAAATACACGCCACAGTTCTTTGACGGCTGGCAACCGCCTAAGCTAAGGTGATAACCGCTGGAGAGCCTCGCAGAAGACCACGGCATCGAACGACTAACATTACCGCTTGCCAAAAGTTGCAGAGCAAGACACGAGCGGCCCAGCCTTGGCACTCTATGTGCGGCGTCTTGTTAGGTGACTTACAGGACATTTTGAAGAAGTTCACCATAGTTAACATCGGGGATCACGTTATATGGCGGGTAAAAATATCCATGCCTTGAGTACAACCCGTAAACAAAACTAAAGGGCTTTGCATAGATGAATGAGGGTGGCTCCAGACCCCACTGAATAGGAACAGAAAGCTCTACACCGCACTGTATCTTTTCAATAGAGATGGGGCGCCCTTCCGCATCCGTAGATACCCACTGTGCGTTTCCGTCTACAACTAACCAACCTTTCTTTGTTAAGACTTCTGTTACAGCGTGAGATCGACCATCAGTCAGGATTGCCTTTATCGCGGAGCCAGTTTTCTCTTTAGACAACATGAAGACATGCCTCACACCAAAGCCGGAATACCGAAGTATTTTTTCAATAACTCTACTTCGATCAAAGCATAAGCCTGTCTTTGCCTCATACAATTCTTTCGGCTCCCTTTTTTGGCCAAATGGGATGCCTTCATTTCTTGGCGCCACGTTGAGGACGGCACGCTGAACCGAAATAATGAAATTCACTTCATCTTCATATGTAGATTTTTCCGGCAAAGATGGGACTTCAACTAAGTACTTTGGGATATACTGTTTGTCTAGTTGTGTAAGTGAATTATCTACCGCGTTATAGGATAATATTGCCACAAGACAGATAGAAAATAGCCCCAAAGATAAGAGAGCAAATTGATACTTGTTCACTTGCACCATGGACTCCTTCGCGTTTCGCCTAACGACCTACCGAACGGACAAATATAGGGCCCGGCATGACTTCGACTCGATCATTACAAAATGGGGAGCCGGAGGATCCCGTAGACCTCGTATCCTTTCGGTAGGAGGAGCTCCTCAAGGTATGAGCCGTCTTGGCCGGTGATGAGGGCTTTTATGCAAATGGTTCGAGGTTCAGGTTGAGGCTGAAGTCTTGCGACATGAGCGACACGCGACGGATACGTCTATCGCGTCTCTAGTGTCGAGTGCGTGCATTGCGAAGGGTGCGAGGCTGTTTGCGTCTGGGGGAGGCAGATTGCGTGGGAGTTTAGTAAACTTCGTCATGGGTGCCGATCTCGATTAACAAGATGTCATCCTCCTTGCTGGCGCCTTTCACAAACTCGAAGATCAGCCGCATGTCGTAACCAATGCTGCAGGCCCACGTTCCCTCCAACTGCCCCTTTAGCTTGTGGGATCTCAAACGAGGCTCAAAGGGGTCGTCAACGAGTAACCTGAGGACTGCTTCGATATCGGGTTTCAGGTGGGGATGTCGACGTATGGCGGTTGTATAAGCTCGGAGGAAGGTTTTGCTCCAGACCAGTCGCCTCTTTCAGGGAGTTCACGCAGGAGGTCGTCAACGGTCCCACCCTTGACCTCTCCGCATGCCCACTCTCCTCTTGCCGCCTGAATGGCTTTCGCGATCTCCGCCCTCCACTCTTCCACAAGACGCCGCTTCACAATATCAAGCAGGTCCCGACGGTCCTCTTCAGGGAGGGACTCAATCAGCTCTAACGCCTCTCTAAAGGTCACCGCACCCATAGTGCCCCCTTGGCTTCCGAATCAACTATCTATAAATTCAAAAATATCATGTTCCTTATCCTAATGCGAGAGGCGGGGAAATCGTTAGTTCCGTCTATAGCGTCATTGCGTCAGAGACTACGAGACTAGCGGGACGCGCGAGACGGGCGATCGGGTCAAGGTTTGTTTGGTTTGTCGGGTTCATGTGGTCTCTTTGGTTGAGCAGACCGCAAGAGCAGCGGAAACCACGCAGAATCAGCGCGAGGTTTTGCAAGGTTTATCCGGCCTTTGAGGCTCCGTAACGAACCGGCAGGAGGCGTTCCAGGTCTAGGTGCAGTGAGGCATCTAGAATCTCGATTCCACTAATCTTGCCTCCTGCACCGATGTCCAGGACATCATCATCGGTCACCCTTTTATTTTCTACCTCCTGCTTACGCTCGTCAAATCGAAGGTACAGCAGGTCCGTTCTGTCATCATAGGAGATCTTCACTTCTGTTCCTCCCATTTACCGTAGAAGACATACACTGTCACGGTCACAAAGGCGTGTAAATCACCTCAACCCGTTTTAGCCCATAGAACTTGCCATGTCGCAATTGGTTGAACGGGTAGACTTTGGCCTTTATTGACCTCCTGTGCTTAGCATCCAGAGGAGCGCCAGTTTCAATTACCTGCCTAATTTCCTCTGCATTGGTTCCTCGTTCTTGAGCTCGCTCCAGGGTATGCGGATCAATACGAATCTTCACCGTACTCCCTGATTCCTTGTCTCAGTAGAAAGAGGAACGCCAAAATTTGGTCTAGCATGGCCATTGCTTTTCGACTCGATCATTACAAAATGAGCAGCCGGGCGATCCCGTAGACCCGGTATCCTTTGGCGAGGAGGATCTCTGTCTGGTTTGGTTGATCTGGTTTGTCTGATTCATTGCGTTTGTTTGGTGCGTCTGGAGCGCACCGCGGGACGTGCGAGAGTGGCGAGAAAGGCGAGACGGGTGAGATGGACGACGGTTCGAGGTCCGAAGTTCAAGGTTTCCGGAGCTTCGAACCTCAAACTTCGAGTCGCGCTTTTCCCGCCCGTCTCGCTTGAGTCATGCATCCACGACAGCATCCAACGCAAACCCCATTTACAGACAGCCCGCCGGCACCGCCGTCACCCCGCGGCTCAGCGGCAGCATCTGCGATACCATGCAGATCACCGCCCCCGGCCCACAGGCTACACCCAATCGCTCCAATGCCGCCATGCCCCGCAGCACATCCCCGGAGGGTGATGCTGATTTCTTGATCTCCACCGGATACAGCACACCGTCACTCTCGATGAGTAGATCGATTTCGCGCTGATCCTTGTCCCGGTAGTAAAAAAACGGCGCCTGCCGCCCCTGGTGCCAGTAACTCTTGAGCAGTTCCACCACCACCCAGGTTTCAAAGATCGCCCCCGACATGGCTCCCGCCTCCAGCGTCTGCGGGCTGGACCACTGGGTCAGATAGGCGCACAACCCCGTATCCAGAAAATACAGCTTGGGTGCCTTCACCAAGCGTTTGGTCACGTTACTGTGCCAAGGCGGCAAAAGGTACACCAGGCCCGACGCCTCCAGAATGGACAACCAACTCTTGGCCGTATTGGGCGCCACATCCGCATCGCGAGCTAACTCGGCCAGATTGAGCAATTGGCCCGTGCGTGCCGCCGCTGCCCGAACAAAGCGTAGAAAGGCCATCTCGTCGCCCACCCGCGCCAGGTCGCGCACATCCCGTTGCACATAGGTTTGCAGGTAGGAGCCATAAAACAGATCCCGCCCCATGTGCGGGATGGCCGTCATGGCAGGAAAGGAACCGCGCCAGATCAACTCGTGCAGCTCCTGAACACCCAGAGGCACAGCCGTGGCCCGGCGTACATTCAGCGCCGCCTCGGTCGGCAGGAAGGGAGGAACGGTCTCCTGCCCTTTGCCTTCAGCCTCCCTGCGGGAAAATCCGAGCAACTGGACCACGGCCACACGGCCGGCCAGGGACTCAGAAACACCTTGCATCAAATGAACCGGCTGCGACCCCGTAAGCCAGAACATGCCCGGACGATTCGCTCTGTCCACGGCCATCTTGATATGCGGCAGCAACTCCGGTGCGTACTGGATTTCATCAATCAGTACCGGGGGCTCAAAACGCTGCAGGAACAACGCTGGATCCTCCCGCGCCAGGCGCAGCACCAGAGGGTCGTCGAGCGTGACATACATGCGCGCCGGCTCCCGAAGCGCCTGCAACAGCGTCGTCTTGCCGACCTGCCGGGCACCGGTCACAAGCAACACCGGAAAATCTGTGCTTGCTTCGAGAGCGAACCGGGATAGCGTACGAGGAAAAGTCATAAATTTAGTCCATTGTGCAACATGGGTGCATTTTAGACTAACACCGTGCTGCCGGCAAGCCCTCGGAATACCATTGATTCGGCCAGGTGACGTTTGAAGACCGTTTGCCCTGAGTTTGTCGAAGCGTGAATGGGCTTTGACTGAGCCATCCCGGCCGGTGATGCGGGGATGAGGGGCTTCATGGAAATGGTTCGAGGTTCAGGCTACGGCTTAGAACGTCCGAGGTTCGACGTTGCTGCGGAATCAGCAACACGTGGGGATTGCGCTACCGCACCTTTTTCTCGTCACGCCGGCACCACATCATTCACATCGATCTCCACGGCCGCAGCCTGCTGAATGAGTCGGACTCCCAACACTAGGCGATGGCGCTTTTCTTTGCGCAAAAGAATCCCGTGAATTCCTTGCAATGGACCTCGAACCACTTCCACTTGCATTCCTTCGTGCAGATAAGGATGCGAATCGTAGGGCAGCACACTCGTCATGAGGGTCTTGATCGCCGCAATCTCCTTGTCCGGAATCGCCTCCGGGCAATGGCCAGCCCCAACAATATCCACCACACCGATCGTCTTCATCACCGGCAGTTTTTGCTCCGATGCAAAGCGGACGAAGCAGTACCCTGAGAAGAGAGGGACCTCTATTTCTTTCTTTCGATCCTTCCATTGACTTAATCGCTTGACCGTCGGCAATAGCGGCTCAATGCCCTGATTCGCAAGCTGGTCGCGCACGATCTTTTCGTGACGCGACCGCGTCCGAAGGGCGTACCAACGAAGACCGTTTCGAGTGTCTATCTGGTCTGTTCCGTCTATCTGGTCCATCTGGACTATCTCGCCTATTTGGCCTGTTTGGTCTTTTTTCTAAGATACTTAATGAGACCGGATATGATCCTGCTGGTTTTCCCAGCTTGCGCATAGGTTGAGTCAAACATCTCTTTGGAAAGATATCTTTGATCTACTGCCACGTAGAGATGGCTCTGAATCTCGGCTGCAGATGCCATAGCCACAAATAAGAACTGTACAAATTCCTTGTCGGAATGCCGGACGAATCCTTCGGCGATATTAGCCATGACTGAGACAGCCGCTCCTTGAATTTGCCCACAAAGACGACGATCCTTTTGCCAAGTCTGGCTCTGGCCTATCGCTTCGTATATCAGCCGTGTCAGCTGTCTGGCTTCTTTCCAGCAATCGAGATCCTCAAATCTAGAGAGCTTCATTTGTTGGTCTGTCTGGTGCCGGTCTATCTGGTCTGTCTAGCCTGTTTGGTGGGTCTCGTCTGTCCGGTGGGTCGCGCCTGTGCGATCAACTGACTAGAAAGACAGAATCGACCTCTTTGACCGGATAGACAGGACAGACCAGATAGACCATTTTTGAGACAGCTCCGCCCTTTCACTTACAGATCCAAATCGCACGAACCACACAAAATTCCAGTCATGCGCGGAAGGCCACGCCTTATTCAGGCAGGCCGAGTCTCAGCACCTTTTCTCGTGGGACTCCCGCCTGTACCAACTGTTCTTCACAGGCTACCGCATGCTCGAGATCCGCAATCAACACCCGGTCAAACTGCCAGCCAGAGATCCCATCCGGCGAAGAAACCGGACAAGAGAGGAACGACTTACGCGAGCTTCCATCAATAAATCCCACACAGTCGATATTCATCTCTCGAAGCGACAGAAAAGCCAATTCGGCTAACTCAGTCGTCCCGTAAATCACAACCCGCTGGCCATGAGGGGCATCGAATGCCGACATCATTTCTTTTAGCCGAGTACGCATGTCACGGTAGTATGAGAGGGAGTACTGCATGTAGAGATAGGTCAAACGTGACTTTTCCGTGAAGCCCTGTGGCGTCAGGAGATACCTGATTCGATTGCGCGGGATGGTCGTGATTTTGATGTAGCCCTTGCGGGCCAGACGCTTGAGATAGAGATTGGTTAGGCCGAGCGCCACACCAAGCTTAATGGCAAGGGTGCGCTGAGTGGCCCCGCCATCTCGGTCGAGTTCGCTGAGGATGCGAAGATCTCGCTGACCTTGTAAATCCATGAATTATCCGGACAAATTTAGCAGTTGTTCACAATATGAACAGGACGATAAGCGTAGTCAAGAAAATTTTTGAGCGAGGCACCCGGGGCGGGTCATACCGGGCGGAACAATCAACCTAGATGGCTTGATTTCAGGGGAGCACTACAGAACTTATGTAGGGGGCTAGATCAATACAGGTTTTCGTTTACCGCACCGATTCGCCTATGTACGGTTTTTCGAGATAGCGTGACAGCGCTTTGCCAACTTTCTTATGTCCTAATGAATTTAAGTGCTCGTCGATAATGTAATAGTCGTTGGTATCTAATTCAAGATCTAGAAATTCTACATTGCCAATAGTTTTGTCTTTACCTATGGGAAAGCCTACAAGCCTGTCTTTATCTGTATAAATTACAACAACTCTTTTGTTATCTAAAAGCGCAGCAAATTTCGCTAATACTGTTATTAGCCCTTGATAATGAGGGGCAAATTGATCTTTCTTTTTTCTACTTAATAGCAAATCTCTCAAATGTCTGACTGGTTTTTCAATGGCAAAAGAGAAGGCGCGGTTGATCGATTTAAGAACGTTTTCATCCCCTATTGATTTTACTCCATTAAATGTTTCTTGATAACGTGTCTTAGCTTCAAGGAAAGCGTTCTCATTATCTATACTAGAATTCTCCATAAGGTCATTAGCAGAGTACTGGATTAGAATGGTATCGATCTTGTTAATTAAGCCAGATTGTTGAAAGCGTAACAACTCCCTCACAGTCCCATAACTGGATACTGCTAGGTTATATACTGGTCTTTGCAATTCATCTTGAATGATGTTTGCAAAACTCTCATGGTCATTCACTCCCCATCCCATCGCATAAGAATCACCTAAAACAACTATACCAATTTCTGATCTGAACGAGAGCGTTCGGTTCCTCTGACGACCGGTTTCTTCAAAGTGTAATGTTGTGTCGAATTCGGGATTGCGGAATCTGCACTCTCCAATTTTGGGAATATAAATTAATCTTTCATCAAGTGCTATGCAGTCTCTCTGCATCTGCCAGATATTCCTATAGCCACGATTATTGTAGAAGTCTTTTTGGAACTCTCGTAAGAGTCCATAGTTCAGCACGATACCTCTAGTTAGTAAAACCGAACTAATCACATATATGCATGAGAAAATGAATACATATAGAACGCATGCAATTAGTAAATATCCTGTTGTTTTTACGATCAAATGTACTGCCTCACATAATTTTTTGATAACTCGTTATTGGCCAAGTGTCAGCACATCTCGGTCAGTCTGACCAGCCTCTCGTTGTTAGGCCACCGTTCAAGTTCCTTCACGCGAACATTGACCCGCCCCGCGCATGTAGGCCGAACGAGATCTGAGCGATTCCACACCATCATTTTACACACCGACCAACACCCCTTCGGGTGTCTGCTTAGGCTGAATTGTCAAGTAACTGTCAAGTGGCCTGTCCGAATGGTGGTCCAACACCCGAACCGCTGAGGTCAAGTGTTTGGGCGAAAGATGGGCATAGCGGAGCGTCATCGGCGGCGACGTATGCCCCAGGAGGTTACTGACGGTGGCTAAGGGGACGCCGCGCATCATGAGCCAGGAGGCGAAGGTATGCCTGAGATCATGGAAGTGGAAGTCAGTCAAGCCAGCGCCATCACAGTGTCTTGTCATCCCGAATTGCTGCAAAGGCCACTTTGGCCTTGAATCCGGATGTGTAATTCCTTCTCGTCCTTCTCACGCGCTTCCTCCTTTGTTTGCCGTATTCAGCACGGCTTGGGTTGAGCAAGGCTATCACTCGGGCTGTCCAGTTTTATGAGCCACCTCTTGCAACGCCTGAGGCCAGGTATGTTCTTAAGTATATTCATAAACTTATCTCAAAGTCCGTTTGGATGCGGAGATGATTTTCCTAACTCCAGGCTATTAATGGTTAGGACAGGGCAGGCACTGGGAGAATCAAAATCAATACGAACATCTGTAACTGCTCCTGCGTGAGCCCATGAAAAAAGCGGTGATAGATCGATTGCCGTAATTCCCGGGTTGGTCGCAAAGCGTACGCTGTTGGCTTCACTGAAAACCGTGCCAGCCGAATGCCAGAATACCTGAACTTGCACCGGCTCTTTCTTCTCTCCACAATTGAGTTCAAAAACCAATTGCGACGCATCCAGCGTCCGAACCTGGTTTGTCAGTGTAAACA
>Ga0334722_10002562_pt1 | contig 20384 bp, 17 predicted proteins | sample C3_bottom_MG_FD_207210 | JGI IMG/M metagenome (GOLD analysis project Ga0334722, IMG submission 207210) | Sediment microbial communities from Yellowstone Lake, YNP, Wyoming, USA - C3_bottom | ecosystem: Environmental > Aquatic > Freshwater > Lake > Sediment | place: USA: Wyoming | collected... | reverse complement strand
CCGAGGGGTTGTCTTCGGCCCTGACCTGGCCGGACAGCTGAAGAAGGACCAGTATCGCGGCAATTGAATATTTTCGCATAGGCTATTTGCTGAGGTTCTCCAGGTGCGCCTTGGTGAAGATCTTATCGTCCAGCTTGCCCGGGACCAAATTTGCGATCTCCACTATGGTCTTGTTGCCCTTTTCAAACTCGTCTATGAACATTTGCTTCACCGGCACATAGCGGCCCTCTATCTGGGTGAACTTCAGAAAGTAGGCGGTCTGCATCAGCGTGCCCGAAAGGGAATAGCTCTCCTGCTTGAGCAGCAGGTTATTGTCGCGGCGCGTCCAGAAGATCTGCCGGGGATAATCCACGTCGTTGACCTTGGCCAGGATCTCGAACCTGTAGACGGGGACCTTGCCCAGCATCTCTTCCGAGAATTTCTCCGTGCCGGAGGACACTGCGGGGCCGTAAAGCTCGTTCAGTTTGCGGGTCTCGAAATCCTCGCTGTGGGCGTCCGTGCCGCCTATGCTCTCGTCTCGGTTCACGTGCTGGAAAGTGCGGGTATTTATGCGGTACATCCAGAAGTTGTCGCCCACGCGCAGATAGCCGTTGCCCTTCTCGTTCTCGGGGGCGTTCATCACTATCAGGAAGGCGTCGTCCGAGTCGCGGCGGAAGTAGGCCATATCTATTATCTTGGTCCCCTGCCCGGCGCGCTGCTGGGTAAGGGTGACTTCCGCCCGGATGTCCTTCTTCATCTTGTAGTTCTCGTCTATGGCTTTGAGTATGGGCACGACCCGGCTTTCGGCGCAAAGCCGGCCTACCAGCGGGAGCAGGAACATGAAGGCGAACAGTGAAGTTTTTATCATAATTTAAGTGAAATGCCCCAAAGCCTTCGCAGGCGACATGTCGGCGGCCCTGCGCGCGGGGAACCAGGCCGTAACCACGGCTATCGCTATTATCAGCAGCACGTTGCCCGCTATGCCGGCGAAAGTCGGCAGGAAGTACAGATGCCCGTTCACGAGCAGCATTCCCAGCGGGTTATCCTGCATGGTAATGGGGATCAGCGTAAGGGCCCACATCGCGGCGAAACCAAGAACGAGCCCGGCGGTCGAAGCGAACAGGGTCAGGAAGAAAGTTTCAAGCAGGAACATGTCGCGCACTTCGTTCTTCTGCATGCCGATGGCGCGCACGGTCCCTATCTCGCGGGTGCGTTCGCGGATGGTCATGCGCAGGGTGTTCACCACGCCCAGAAGGATTATAAAGAACAGTACCAGCACGGCGGAAAGCGTTATGACATTGAGCACATATTCAAGTTTAAGGATGTCGCTGGCCGTTTCGTACATTGTAGACACGTCTATGGTGGTTCCCTTCCACTTATTGCGGGCTATTTCCTGGTATTTCTTTTTATATTCGTCGGTATTGTAGGTGCGCTTAAGCAGGATCCACTCCGGCGCGGCGAGCGCGGCCCAGGCGCCAAGTTTCTCCGCCGGGTAAACGGTCTTCCCCGCTCCGGCGGGCATATCCTCGTAATAAAGGTCGTAGAAAGCGGAATCGTTCATCAGGACGGCGCCGGCGGGACAGCCGCTGGAGCAGACGGCGCTTACCGTATAAGACGCTTCTTTCGGGTCCTTAAAGAACTTTCTGTCGTAACGGAGCTTTACCGTATCGCCCGCGCTTATCCCAAGCTTTTTGGCCAGGGAGGCCGGGATAAAAACCCCGTCCTTTTTAAAAGCTTTCTCAAAACTCCCCGCGGCAAGCTTAAGCAAAGCGCGTATTCCGGCTTTGGACTCGTCGTCGCTCTTGTAGCCCAGCAGCGCGGCCGGCGCGCTGCCCGCCCGGCCGGAAACCACGGCCTGGATGACGGCCGTCCCGGGCTTAAGCCTGTCATGGATACGGTCGGCCAGGGCCGCCGCGTTCTTCTGGGGATCGGTTATCTTCAGACTGAGACTGCCGGTCTCGAAAGGCCGGTAGCCCAGCAGGACTTTTTCTTTCTCCAGCTCCAGGAACACCACGGGCTGCATGAAGATGTTATCGTTCTTCATTATGCCGGCCACGGTCAGCCTGGCGGCCTGGTCCTGGCCGAACATATTGCGAAAGCGCACGCGCACGATATCGTGCATTTTCACGTTAAGAGTGCGGGCCTTTTCGGAAGAAATTATGACCGGGTTCTCGAGGGCTTCGTTCTCGACGTCCTTCCAGTTCCCCTCCACCAGCCGGAACGATTCCTGCACTTCTTTCATCGCCTTGGCGCTGATATTCCTTTTTGTGTCGATGCCGACCAGGATTATATTTTCCGAGCGGCCGTTGCCTATGGCGCGGGTGAACATACCGACGGCCTCATCGGACTCTTCTATGACCGGCTCACCCTTTACGGCGGCCAGCGCGCGCTCTTTATCGCGGAAGATCTCGCGCATGACGCCGCCGCGTTCGTTAAAACGCACGGAGACGTGCCCGGTGACGTAGCGCATGATCTTGTTGAACATTATGTCGGAAATACCGTGCGAGAAGGAATTGGCCACGACCAGAATGGCCACGCCGATGGCCATGGCGGAACCGAGCAGGATGTTCCTGCGCTTCTGGCGCAGCAGATTGCGGAGGCTTAAGCGTATGAGCAGCATATCGTTAATCTCTCGTGACCGCGTCCAGCGGGGTTATCTCGCCGGCCACCCGCATCGGGTACACGGCGGCGGCTATGGTTACGGCCAGCAGCTGCAGGGCGGTCAGCGCTATCCCGGACAGGCTCAGCAGCGGATGAAAATAATCCCCCCCGTAAAGCAGCTGCAGAATATCGTTGGTCGTCGTTATTTTAAGCAGGGGGATCACGCGTACGGCGATTATCCCGGTGATTATGCCGCACCCGCCGAAGACCGCCGACAGAACGGCGGTCTCGCCAAGGAACATGCCGGCGATGAAGGTCTTGCGCGCCCCTACGGCCCGCATCATGCCTATTTCCGACGTGCGTTCCAGGGCGGCCATGGTAAGAGTGTTCACTATAATTATCACGGCGACACAGAACAGCAGGGTGACGAACAGGAACAGCGCCGCTTTGATGATCAGCGCCATGCTGCCTATCGGGCCGGACGCTTTGTTCCAGGGAACGGCCTTGACGCCGGTCTTACCCTCCGAAAGGGCCTTATTCAGGCCGGCCAGCGCGTCCTTATACTCCGTTCCTTCCCGCAGTTTGACAAAAACGGCGTTATAGACCCCGTCCTCGGCCGTCTTCGCGACGGTTTTTGGCGCAAGCGATATTTTTTTAACCGCGGCCTTATGCTCCGCCACGACCAGTTCTTCGCTGCCGAACAGCGAGTCCAGGTCGGCGCCTTCCATGCCGAGAAGTTTCTTTTCTTCTTTGGGTACCTGCGCGGCCATGTCGGCGGCGGTAAAATAGCCCAGGCACTCGCGGTAAGATTCTATGTCCACTATGCAGAAATGGCCGAAGATCTGGTTCAGCGCGCCGTATTCGATTATTCCTTTTACCTGGAAGCGGATGTCGTTGGTGGAATTGATCCCGCTGGTCATGCCCATCATTACCACGCTGGTGCTGACCACCAGCGTCCTGATATTTTCCAGCGCCTCTTTCTTCAGGTTCTTCGCCACCAGCGTCCCGCCGGCGGGGAGGAACCAGATATTGAAATAGTTGTAAAACTCGTTGCGGGCGAAGGTGGGGATAAGGATCGCCCGCTCGCCGACGGCCGGATAGGTCCCCTCTATTACTTTAAAATTATCGGGGAACATCTTGCGGTACTCGCCCAGGTCCGCGCCGATCAGGTAGGCGAAGCCGGGCGCGGACGCGCTTTCGTCCAGCAGCATGGCCAGGTTCTTACCGACCGGCAGGAAATGTTTCACATAAGGCTGGGCGGCCAGTATGCTTTTTATCTGTTTATAGCTGGTTACAGGTTCGATACTGGCGCCCATGATGGGAAGCAGGATATTGTCGGATTTCTGGGCGTCGCTTATCAGCACGATGTCGCCCATGAAGCCGTTGATGATGTTCTTTTCCACGCCCGCCGCCATGCCGGTGATGACGCCGTTGCCCAGCGTCATAAGGAAAGCGCCGGTGAACAGGATCACTCCTATCACCAGGCTCTTGCCCTTGTGGCGCAGGATATTGCGCCAGGCTATGGTAAAGATCAGCTTCATGCCGGAACGGGCTCCTTATCTATGAGGCCATCCTTTATCTTCACGATCCGCCGGGCGTACTTAAGCACATTGGCGTCGTGCGTGGAAAAAATGAAGGTCGTTTTCTCCAGTTCGTTCATCCGCCGCATCAGCTCGAGGATGGAGGCGCCAGTGACGGAGTCGAGGTTGGCGGTGGGCTCGTCGGCCAGGACCATATCCGGGTTCGTTACCAGGGCGCGCGCGATGGCCACGCGCTGGCGCTGGCCGCCGGAAAGCTCGGCCGGACGGTGGGCCACCAGGTCTTTGAGGCCGACCTCGTCCACAAGTTTTTCGGCGCGCTTACGCGCCTCGGCCGCGGACTTCTTCATCAGCAGCAGCGGGAATTCTATATTTTCCAGGATATTAAGCACGGGGATCAGGTTAAATGTCTGGAAGATGAAACCTATCTTGTTCAGACGGATGTCCGTTATCTGCCTGTCGTTAAGGGCCGTGATCTCCCTGCCGCCCACTTTGACGCTCCCGGAAGTGGCGAAATCTATGCAGCCGATGACGTTGAGCAGGGTGGTCTTGCCGCTGCCGGACGGCCCGATGATGCTCATAAAATCGCCTTCCGCCACGGTAAGGTCCACCCCCCTCAGCGCCGGGACTATGGTGGCGCCCAGCGGATAATCCTTCGTAAGCCCGTTTATCTCGATTATATTCATGGTACGTTCCTGTTCCTTCGGCGTCCTTACAATTCTACCACCTTTCGCAGGTCCACATAAGCCAGGATGCCGACCGCCGGTTTTTTGTAGACCTCGGAGATTATGCCCAGGTAATTTTTCATCTGGGCGGAATATTTTTCAGTGTTCTCAAGGCCGGTCTTAAAGTCAACTACGGTCACGGAGTCTTTATCGATGATGACGCGGTCCATACGGAAGAGGGCGCCGGTCTTATCTATAAATTCGGCCTCGGTAAGCACCAGGCTGCCCGGTCTGGACGAGAACAGCCGGTCCGCCTGGGGGCTTGAGAGGAAAGCGAGGATGCTTTTTTCCACTTTCGCCTTATCGAACCGGAACGGGTATTTCTGGCGGAACCGGTCGAAATGTTCGGAGACGGCCGCTTCCGGGTCCTTCGGCAGTTCCGTGAACCTGGCGAGTATCGCGTGGACCAGTTCGCCTTCGGCGGTTTCATAGAAACTGTTATAGGTGGGCTTCAATGTCTCGAACCGGCCTTCCGCTTTGGTCCCGGCCGGGACTATCTCCATCGTCTTCGCGGCTTTGCGCAGGGCGGACCTTTCGGCCGGCGGTTCGGGTTTATTCGCGGACTCGTAAGTTTCGAACAGGTCGGAGAGCCTGGCTTCGCCGGCCTCGGTCTTGCGGAGCTTTTTCACGAACAGATTATAAAGCTCGTGCCTTGCCCGCGTGGATATGACGTAGAGGACGTTCAGGTCCTGGACATTGGAGTCGGTCTTCCGGCGCTCGTAGACGGGGCGCAGCTTCGCCGAGACCTCGGCCGCGGCTTTGGTAATGTGGTAGACGTGTATCTCGCCGCCGGTTTCCTCGAAGTACATGGGTTCGGCGGGCTCGCGCTCGTCGAACAGGATATTGACGACCACGGAGAAGCCGAGGCCCTTGGATTTATGGTGCGTCATCACGCGCACCGCGTCTATGTACTCGGGCAGGTCTATGGCGAATACGGCGGCCTTGTCTTCGTCCGACCCAGAGGCGTATTCTATAAAGGAACGGGGGCTGGCGACGCCCTCGGCCTCCAGGTTTATAACGGCGTCCATAAAGCGGGCCAGGAAAGCCTGTTCGTCCGGGAAATTCCCGAACAGGTCGAAGGACCTGTAAATAAGGGAAACAAGCTCGTAAAGCGGCAGGTAGCCCACCTTACGGAATATTTCATCCAGATATTTATCCCAGTATTTGCCGTACCCGGGGTCGTTACGGAACTCGGCGTAAATTATGGCGTGGCGGTCTCTCCGGCGGAACTCGAAGATCAGGTCCAGCATTTCCTGCCGCTTGAGGCCGGTAAGTTCCGTAAAAATATCGCCGGTGATGAAATCGGCGAAAGAGAGGTCGTCCGAAGGCGTTTCCAGGAACTTCAGCAGCGAGATCAGCTCCGCGACCACTTTGCGCTTGCGGATATCCAGGGAGCTGAGGGAAGCCACGGGGATGCCCGCCTCCGTAAGCCACTCCACCACCGCCTCTATGCGCCTGTTCTTGGAGACCAGGATGGCGATCTCGTTCAAAGGGTAGCGTGTTTTTGCGTCCGCGATCACTTTAAGCAGCCATTCTTTCTGCTCTTTGCCTTCGGACGGATCTTCCAGCTCGAAAACATCCGTCCTGACATAGCCGCGCTTTATCCGGTCGGGCCGCACCGCCTGCGCGTAAGAAGTGAGTTCGGTTATGTCCTCGCCCAGGAGCCCGGGCGAGCCGCCGAGCTTCTCTTTGAAGAGCCGGTCGACGTACCGCAGCACCTCGCCGTCGCTGCGGTAATTTACCGGCAGATTAATGAGCTTCAGCTCGCCGCCGACCGATCCCAGCGAGATATTCTCGGTTTCGGTTTTCTTGCCTTCGCCCTTGTCCAGGAAATCCCGCATTATCTTGTAGTCCGCGTTGCGGAACATGTAGATGGCCTGCTTTATGTCCCCCACCACGAACAGGGAGCCGGTCTTGGAGATGGATTCCTCCACCAGCGGCCGGATAACGTTCCACTGCAGGCGGTTCGTATCCTGGAACTCGTCGATGAGAAAATGGCTGATGCGCTCGCCCAGCTTCAGATAGATCTCGGGGACGTTCTTTTCGCTTATATAGGCCGAAAGTTTTTTCGCGATATCGTTTATATGGATGATATCGGTCTTACCGTGCTTTACGCGCTCTAGTTCGGCCTTAAAGCGGTCGTAGATGCCCACGTACGGGTGGTAATAGGCCACGGCGTTCAGCTCGGTGAGGTCGACGACCAGATCGCTCAGCGTTTCAATTTGTTTTTCCCAGCCTTCCGGGAAAGTTTTCTTTTTAGCGCCGTTCAGGATACCATAAGTAAAACTGTAGCTGGCCAGGAAGCCGGTGAGGTTGTTCTCTTCGATGGCGGCGAGCGAACTTTCCTTAAAAACCCCGGTCTTGCCGTAAAGTTTACGGAGACCGGCGCAGTTTTTCAGCACCTCGACGAATTTGGCTTTAAGCAGCTGTTCGTGATCGCCCGGCGCCGCCGCTATCACGCCTTCCGTGCGGCCTTCCTGGTTCAAAAAGCTGTTGAAGTTCTCTTTCACGCGCTCGGCCGGATTCCACGGGTAGACCCCGGTCTTTGGGAGGATGGCGAGGAACTTGTCCACGGTCCCGGCCGGCAGGTCTCCGGGACCGATGCGCGCGAACATGGAATACAGGGCCAGGTCTATGAGGATGTCGTATGCCATGGTGATCCGGGGGTTGAGCGGGAGTTTAAGTTCGTCCACGGAGGCGGTCATCACCCGGGCCAGGAAGCTGTCTATGGTCTGAATATGAAAGTCGGAATAGTTATTTATAACGCGGTCCACCAGGGCGGCGGCGCGCGAATGTATTTCTTCGCGCGGCAGGGAAACGAGGGCCATGGTCTCGTCCATCTGCGGGCAATTTTTATCCAGCGCCAGATCTTTAAGCCATTTCAGGATACGGACCTTCATTTCCTTCGCGGCGTTATTGGTGAAGGTGACGGCCAGTATATTGGAAAGGTCGTTATTGGGAACTTTTTCCGACAGCAGGAACTGGACATAACGCTGGGCGAGGGTATAGGTCTTCCCGGAGCCCGCCGAGGCGCTGATAAGCAGCGCGTGCGGGAACTTAAGGTCCGAATCCTTATCCAAGACTGGTTTAAAAGACATTATTCACTTACTCCGCGCCATGGGCCGCCTCTATGGCTTCTTCCGGGGTCCGGCCGGCTATGACGGCCAGGAAAATTTGGCCGTAACGCGCCAGCTTGCGGTCGCCTACGCCTTTCATGCCTTTAAGGTCGGATAAGATCGAAGGTTTGGCGGCGGACATTTCCAAAAGAACGCTGTCGTGAAAAATGACATAGGGCGGGATGCCGGCTTTGGCGGCGATCAGACGGCGCAAGAGGCGCAGGCGCTCGAAGATCACCTCATCGGGAGGCAGGCCGCAGGCGGCCTGCTTTTCCAGGGCCTTGGCTTTTTTCTTTTTCTTCGCGGCCGGGGGCGCGGGAACGCCGAGGCGGACCGTGCCTTCGCCTTTACATAAAGCTTTGCCGGCATCGGTAATGCGGATCAGAGGATACTCCCCGTCCTCGGTAACTTCCAGGAATTCCTGGACCACCAACTGGTCTATCCAGGACCGCACGGCGTTCTCGCCGGCTTCTTTCAGGAGGCCGAAGACCTGCAGTTTGTCGTGGCCGTTGCCGGTCATGCGGTCGTTGGGGCGGCCGAGCAGCAAATTCACCACATAGCCTGTGCCGTAGCGGCCCTCGGCGCGCCAGGCGGCGCTCAGGACTTTTTTAGCGGTCAGCAGGGCTTCCTCGTCCGGCAGGCCTTTGGTCTCACCCAGGCAGACGTCGCAATTACCGCAGCTGTCCGCTTCGTTTTTTACGCCTTCCGGCGGGTAAGGCGCGCCGAAGTGTTCGGTCAAAAGGCGGTGGCGGCACATGGGCGACACGGCGTAGCGGCCTATTTCGCGCAGCTGCCGTTCGATGGCGTGCTCTCTTACGCCGGAAAGGTTCTCGTCAAGATGGGCCAGGCGGCGGTGCAGTACGAGATCGGAGGCCGAGAATAAAAGGACGCACTCGGCGGGTTCGCCGTCGCGGCCGGCGCGGCCCGATTCCTGCTGGTAATGCTCGACCGAGCGGGGCGTATTGGCGTGCACCACGTAGCGGACATTTGAGCGGTCTATGCCCATGCCGAAAGCGATGGTGGCCACCACCACGTCCAACCGCTCGTTCACAAAATCGTCCTGGGCGCGGCGCCTTTCTTCGGCCGGAAGCCCGGCGTGATATGCGGCGCAGGAACACCCCTCTTCTTTAAGCCCGGCCGCCAGGCGCTCCACGTCCTTGCGGGTCTGGGCATAGACTATGCCGCCCTCGTCTGGATGGCGCTTTACAACTTCCACGACCTGTTTGAGCTGGTCCCGGCGCGGGAAAGCGCGGTATATAAGGTTGGCGCGGTCGGGATGCCCCAAGAGCAGTCCTGGCGCGCGCAGGGCCAGCTGCTCGTGTATGTCCACCTGCACGGCCGGCGTGGCCGTGGCGGTAAGCGCCATGCGCGCGGCCTTGGGGAAACGGTCCATCACTTCGGCCAGGCGGCGGTACTCCGGCCTGAATTCGTGGCCCCAATGGGAAACGCAATGGGCCTCGTCCACGGCGATAAGCACAAGGCGCTCGGAGATAGCCGCGAAGAGATCGCCGTTCAGTAGGCGCTCCGGACTCACGTACAGGAGATCGGTGGCGCCGGAAGAAAGGCGGTAATAAGCGTCGCCGCGGTCGGCGGACTTAAGGTTGGAATGCAGGGCGTCGGCCATAAGGCCGGCTTCGCGCGCGGCCGCGACCTGGTCGTCCATCAGGGCGATAAGCGGCGAGACCACCAGCACAAGGCCTTTCCCCATCGCGGCCGGGAGCTGGTAACACAAACTCTTGCCGCCGCCGGTGGGAAGGACTACGAGCGAATCCTTTCCGGCAAGGGCGAGTTCGACCGCCTCTTTTTGCAGCGGCTTAAAGGTGTCGTACCCCCAGTGGCGTTTAAGGACGGCCTCCGGGGTCATGGACAAAGGAATGTTGGCGAGCGAACCCATAGATATATTATACGAACACGGGGCGACAGCGTACTGTCGGGTTGTAAAACGGATATTTTTATCTGACGGAGAAATCTTCCAGCTTGCCGAAACTGTAACCCTTGACCCTGAGCGCGGGGACGGCCGCCTGCAGGGCTTCCAGTTCATGCCACTCGGGATGGTTGAAATGCATGATCACCACGGCTCCATGCCGGGCGCCTTTGACGATATTTTGCGCCATGACCCTGGCTGTGCTGTGCATGGCGTCGCCGGACAGGATATCGTAGCTTACCACCTCCATGCTGAGGTGCTGGGCCACTTTAACGCTGGTTTCATCTATGTAGGCCGTGGCCGACCGGAAAAAGACCGGCCGGCGGCCGGTCAGTTCCGCTATCTTCCGGGCGTTGAGCTCCATCTCGTCTATAACGTCGCCGATGTTCCTGGTGGGAATGACGCCGTACATGGTCGAACCGTTTATCGAGCAGGTGCGGTGCAGCAGGCCGTGGTTCTCGATCTCGAAAAGCGGGTCTTTGGCCAGGTCCTTGAAGACCTCCTTATTCTGCTCTATCCAGAGCCCGGTGACGAACAGGGTGGCCTGTATCTTTTCCTGCCGCAGATACTCGATGAGTTTGGCGTTATAGCCGCTATGTTTGCCGCCGCAGGCGTCGAAAGTAAGCGCAAGAACTTTCTGCTGCGTATCCAGGTCCCTTTTGGCGCCCTTTACGAATTCGCCGAAGCGGCCGGGCTTGGGGTTCTTGAACTGGTCCATGATCCGCTTTTTGAGCGTAAGATAGTCCGGCGTGTACATGGATTTCAGCGCATTGGTGGGATCGGCTTTGCCCCGCGGCCGCGAATATGCGGGCGCGGCGGCAAAAAGCGCGGCTATGAACGCCATGGTGATAAGGGAATATTTATTCATTACTATAAAGTCTCAGCTATATTGTAGAAAATTACGATAAGAAACACATTGTTAATCCCGACAGATCCCCTATACCGGGCCGGCCAAAGTGCCTAATACGGGTTGGGTCCAAAAACAAAGCCGGATTGAGCCTTTAGCCTGTAGCGGGGAAGGGCAGATGTTGATACTCTATATTCATAAGGGTTACGTCCTTTTTAAGGACAAAGTTAACGGGGAGGCAAGTACATGAAAAAATTGGCGATGTTACTGGTTCTGGTTCTTTCGGCAGGCTACATTTCAGCCGGCGCGGCCCAGCCCGGACAGGCGAAACCGCAGCCTAAACCCGGAGTTCAGCAGCAATCCTCCGATCCGACCCCCGCGCAGGTCTTTGGCGCGTTCGCGGACCTTCTTGACGCCGCCAACGGCGGACATCAGCAGGGCCAGCATCCCGGTTTCCCGAATCCCGGACACCCCCAGCCTTATCCCCAGCATCCCGGCCAGCCGCAGCAGCCCTGGAACAATTACAACGATCATAACCAGCCCGGGAACGGTCACAATAACCACAACCAACCCTGGGATAACGGGAACAACCATCCCCAGTATCCGCCCTATTACCCGCCGAATCCCCAGTATCCCGGCCAGACGCAGACCTTCAGGTTCGACAGCGGGACCTTCGTGTTCGCCAGCGACGCTAACCGCTCGATGGAAGAGGGCGCGGCCGCCCTTCAGCGGGCCGGCTACCTGGTGCTTGAAAAACGCAGCAACTACAATACGTACTCGCTCGTCTTCCAGGCCCCCTCGTATATGAGGATAGGCAAATACGTCAGCGGCACTTACACGTTCGCCAGCGACGCGCAGAAAGCCGCGGCCGAATGCGCGGCCGCCATGCAGGCGCAGGGCAAACTGATACTTGAAAAAAACGTCTCCGGCACGCAGTTCACCGTCAGCTACCTTGAAGGCGGATATAATAACGGCTACAACGAAACCCAGACCTACAACAGCGGGACCTTCGTGTTCGCCAGCGACGCCGCCAAGGCCATGAACGAAACGGCCGCCGCCCTCCAGTCGATAGGCGCCGTCATCATCGAGAAGCGCCAGAACGGGACCAGCTACACGATAGTGTTCCAGGCCCAGTTCCGCATGGAGACCCAGAACTACGCCAGCGGCACCTTCGTGTTCGCCAGCGACGCCGCCAGGTCCATGAACGAAACGGCCGCCGCCCTCCAGAGCATCCGCAACGTGATAATCCTGGAAAAGCGCCAGAACGGGACCACGTACAACATAGTATTCCTGGCCGCGTTCCGCCTCCAGCCGCAGAAGTATACGAGCGGTACTTACACCTTCGCCAGCGACGCCCAGAAAGCCGCCGGCGAAACGGCCGCGGCGTTCGCTTCACAGGGAATGATAATCCTAGAGAAGAACGTGACGGGGACCCAGTTCACCATAACTTACTTCCGCCCGTCCTACTACTAAGAGCGAAGTAAAGCGAATAAAAAGGCGCGGTCTTCGGACCGCGTCTTTTTTTTTAAACGCGAACCCGACAGTACGCTGTCGGGGCCATCTGCCAGACTATGCATAAGAAATCAAGTCCGGGGGTGGCATATGAGATGGAAATTAAAAATATTCAGGGACGGGTTCTGGGCGAGGAAAACCACGGGGCTCTCCGCCTATATACGCCATATCTGCGTCTGGCCCGAAGGGCCGTGCTACGACGTCAGCTATAAGGGCCTGAGCATAGCCAGGATAAACTTCGAGAACAAGGGAGCCACGGTAAAGACGCTGGAGATGTGCCGTTCTTTCCCGGAGATCTCCGACCTGGACCTGGTGGAAATAGCCCTGCGGGTCAACAAGCTGCGCAACGCCGCGACGGCGGCGCTTAATTGACCCAGGCGGCCTGGGCGGGCGGTCGGCAGGAAGGATGCCCCGCGGTCATAACAACTCAGCGCGGCGTTTGATCTCGGCCGCGAGGCCGGCGAAGATTATCTTGTGCAGGGGATAGAGCGAATACCAGTAGATGTTGCCGAAAAAGCCGAGCGGTTCGAAATAGGCGGTCTGGCGCAGGATGGAGGTGGTCTCGTCCTTTTTGGTGACTTGGAACTGCAGCCAGCCTTTGCCGGGCAGCTTCATCTCGGCCCGCAGGAGTATCAGGCTGCCGTCCACCACCCGCTCCACCCGCCAGAAATCCAGCGGCTCGCCCTGGTAGATATTGTCGGGGTGACGGCGCCCCCGCCGCATGCCGACGCCTCCCATCAGGCGGTCGAGCCACGCGCGCAGGTTCCACAGTATCTGCGCGTGGAACCAGCCGCGATGCCCGCCTATGCCGGAGAAAACTTTGAAGACCTTGTCCGGCGCGGCGCGGACGGCCACATAGCGGTCTTCAAGTATGAGCCCTTCGGTATCGATGAAATAACGGGCCTCGGCGTAGTGCGGAACGTACGTCATGGTCCAGGAAGTTTCCACGTCGTGCTCGTTTATGCGCATCAGCGCGTATTTGACCGCGGTGCGGTAATCCAGCGGTTTTATCTCCGGAAAGATGCGCCGCGCGTCGTCGTTGGAGCAGGTCACGTTGGTCGAAAGGCTTTCCAGCAGGGGTTTGGCGAACATGGCCGGCACCGGGGTCATGAGGCCGATGAATCTGGCCGACACCCCCGGCGACCAGAACAGGCTGTCCAGGAACCAGCGTTTAAGGCCGCGGCTTTCGGCGCATATCTCAAGCAGTTCCCTGTAGGTATGAATGGTGGCGCCGCCTATTTCCAGCACGCGGTTATCGGAGGCCGGGCTGGACAGCGCGCCGATAAGGTAGCTGAGCACGTCGCGTATGGCGATAGGCTGGCAGCAGGTATTCTTCAGATATTTAAAGCAGGGGATGACGGGCAGCCGCTCGACCAGATAGCGGATTATCTCGAAAGAGACGCTGCCGGAACCCACTATAATGGCCGCCCTGAATTCCGTCACATTAAGACCCGCGGAGCGCAGTATCTCGCCCACCCGCTGGCGGGAAGTGAGATGTTTGGAAAGCCCCCCGGCCGAAGACCCGAGCCCGCCCAGGTAGATGATCTTCTTCACCCCGTATTCTTCGGCGGCGAGTATGAAATTTTTCGCCGCGGTCTCCTCTACGGCCTTGAAATTGGGCACATCGGCCATGGAATGGATAAGATAATAGGCGGCCTCCGCCCCGCGCATGCTTTCGGCCAGACCGGCTCCGGTAAAGACGTCGCCCTTTACTATCTCCACGCTGCCCGTCCAGAGCCGGCCGCTCAGGTGGTCCGGGTTCCGGACCAGGCAGCGCACCTTATAGCCGCGCTCAAGCAGCCTGGGTACCAGGCGGCCTCCTATATAACCCGTGGCTCCGGTAACGAGGATGGTTTTCATGATCTGCAAGAAGGAAAAACGGCTACACCGGCAGGATATTCCTTTCTTTCGCCCAATTGCGCAGGAAGTCGATGGTCTCGGCTTTTATAACTGAAAGGGGGCGCGTGAGCTTTAACTGCTCCAGTACATGCTTTGAGGCTATCTTCTCATTGGCGCCGGAAGCGCTGTAGAGGGCGGAGATGACGGCCTGTTCTATCTCCGCCCCGCTGAAACCCTCCGAGTTGAGCGCCAGAACGGGCAGGTCGAAATCCTTCTCGGCCAGACCCCGCTTGGCCAGATGTATTTTAAGTATGGCCTCGCGCTGGGCCGGGTCGGGCAGATCCGCGAAAAATATCTCGTCGAAGCGGCCCTTCCTCAAAAGTTCGGGCGGCAGGCTGTTGATGTCGTTGGAGGTGGCGGCGATAAAGGACCTGTCCTTGCGTTCCTGCATCCAGGTCAGCATGGTCCCGAGCACGCGCTTGGAAACGCCTCCGTCCACGTCCCCGGAAGAGGCCGCGAAGATCTTTTCTATCTCGTCTATCCAGAGGCAGACCGGCGCCAGGCGTTCCACCGTAACCAGAGCCTTACGCAGGTTCTCCTCGGTCTCGCCGATATATTTGGAATAAAGCCGGTTCAGGTCCAGCCGGTAGAGCGGCACCGAGAGCTCCCCGGCGATAACCTTGGCCGCGAGGCTCTTGCCGCAGCCCTGCACGCCCAGCAGCAGCAGGCCCTTGGGCGGCGGCAGGTTCGAATTCTCGGCCGTCATCACGTTCTTCCTGTCGGAGAGCCAGCGCTTCAGGTTGTCGAAGCCGGCGATGCTGCCATTGTGCTCCGAGCCGAAATATTCAAGTATGCCGTCCTGGTCGAAGATCTCTTTTTTATAGCTCTCTATTTCCGCCAGATCGTTCCCGTCAAAGCGGCAGTCTTTCAGTATGCAGCTGTTGATGACGTTCCTTATCTGCTGGATTGAGAGCCCGTTAAGGGTTTTGATCATCCTCCGGAGGTCCTCCTGGGCAAGGCTGATCTCGACCTGGACGGAAGACAGTTTAAAATCGGCCAGTATGCGGTTTATCTCGGCCAATATCTCCTTTTCATCCGGATAGCCGCCCGTTATGCGGGCGGCGAAAGGCGCTATTTCATCGGGCAGCTTGCATTCCGGCCCCACCATAACGAGGGTGGTCCTGGTGTTGCGCACTTTGTTGACGATATCCTTTAAGAGGCGGGAAACCACGGCGTCCCCCAGGAACTTATGGAGGTCGCTGAAAATAAACAGCGAAGCCTGGGGCTCGTCAAGCAGGTCGGTGACCGTCTTTAGCATCTTGGCCGGCTCGTTGCTCTGGTAAAAAGAGTTGGCGTTCCTGCCCACGCGCAGGCCCATGGTCAGGGACCAGGCGTAGAAACCCATGGAGAGGGAGCGTGAGACATCGAAAAGCTGGCGGGAGACGAATTCTTCGTCTATAGTATCCACAACGACAAGCGGATACTTGGACTTGATAAGAAGGGTTATCTCTTCCTCAAAGTTCATTGGGATATTGTACTAAAAGTGCGCGGCAGAATACGGCCCGGAGCTCCGGTCACGCCGCGGGCCCGTGTCCGCCGCGGACGAGTTTAAAGAAGAACCGGAAGTACCTGAGGCTGGAAAGGAACAGAGCGAGACCGAGCCCGTTATAAAGCACCGAGAGATAATGCTTAGGGATAGCCGAATGCCTCAACGTTATCCCCAGCGGCACCATAACGAGCACGATAAGATAGCTTTTCCAGGACATGAAGGAAAAAATGCATTTCTTTTCGGTCAGCGGCAGCAGCCTTTCCAGATTTTTATCGGCGATCCTCAAGAAGCCGAAATGATGGATGAGCATCGCGGCCAGGAAGCCGGCCGCGTAATAATACGGGAGGCCGGGCCCGCTATAGCCGTTCAGCCACGAAACCGCGAGAAAAATAAGACCTATGCCGACACCGAACCACATCAGTCCGGCCAGGAACACCAGGGTTTTTTTATCGGAAGCCGGTTTCAGGTCTTCTATGTTCATAACGGGCGCAACGGATGCTTCATGAAAAAATTCCAGATCTCGGTGTTCGCGTCTATTTCGCGCGAAGTCCTGCCTATTACCAGCTTGGGCATATATTGCATCCCGCCCGGCCAGGTATGCCCGCCGCCTTCTATCCTTAGAAATTCCACGGCGCCGCCCGCAGCGCAGGCGGTGTAGACCTCCCTGGTCACAGCAGTGCCGTCGTCCGGATCGGAATCCGTTCTTGAGGTCTCTTTTTTGGCGGGGTCGCAGCCGTTCTTCTCAAGCCAGAAGTCGCGGCTTTTTTCGACAGAGATGACTTTCCCCAGCTTTTTACGCCCGAAAGGCCCGGTGACGTCTCCGCCCCCCCAGTGCACCAAATTATCCTCGGTCCCGCTTATTATAAGGATGGGCACGGGCCTGGAAGGCTTGCAGGCGGCCGCGAGGTTTTCCGGCATGGCCCCGGCCACCGGCGCCACGGCCGCGAACCGCTCCGGGGCGCGGCAGGCCAGAGTATAGCTCATCATGGAACCGTTGGAGATACCGGCCGCGTAAACCCTGGCCGTATCCACCGGGTAGGTTTTGGCTATCTCGTCCAGCATGGACGAGATAAAGGCCACGTCGTCCACATTTTCCCGCTGCGCTTTTCGGCTTTTGTCGCCCCGGTAGTCGTTCCAGTTCTTATCGAGGCCGTCGGGATAGACCACTATGGCGCCGTTGCCGTCGGCCAGCTTCTCAAAGCCTCCGTGCGTAAGCCTCGGCATGTTCTTGCCCTTCCCGCCGCCGCCGTGAAGGATGACGAGCAAAGGGTATTTTTTATTTTTTTCAAGGTTCGACGGGGAATATACCAGGTATGTCCTTTTGTATCCGCCGGACTCAAGCTTGAACGGCTTGAGCCCGCCGGTCTTTTCTCCGGCCTGCGCAAAACAGCAGGCAAGGAAGAAAAATACCGCTATAAGCTGGCTGTATATCATAAAAGGCCGGACAGGGGCGTACCGAAGAAAGGTCAAGCGGGTTTTCCGGCGGGGAGCACCCGTTCGGCGGCGTCGTCCCGCCAGCCGGTGAGCGCGGCTATGAATTGCTTCCATTTTTCTTCCAATTCCGGGCTCCCGACGCTTCCTTCCGGAGCCGAGGTGGCGTAAAGCATCGCGCCGAAAAGACCGTCCTGTATCATCTCGGCCAGGACGGCGGGCTCGTATTTAAGACGGAACAGCCCCTCCCTGCGGCCGGCCAGGAGGTGTTCGGTGATCCTCTCGCGGCCGAGCGCGATCATGTGCGTGAACAGAGCGGAGAAAGTGCCGCCCCGGCAGGCCATATAATAAAGCAGGATAAGTATCTGCGCGTCCTGCTTGCGGTAACGCAGCGCCCATGTCACGTTCCCCAGGCAGTGCTTCAGCAGCCTGCGCCCGGCGTTATCGGTGATCTTCATCAGCCCGTTCACCACTTCGTGGTTGTGGACGATGATGGTCTTAACGAGCTCCTCTACCAGGGCGTTCTTACTGGAAAAATGATACATCACGGCGGATTGGCTGAGGCCCAGTTCGTCGGCTATCATCTGGAAACTTGTTTCGGCAAAACCGCGCTTGGCGGCAAGCCTGATCGCGGCAAGCACGATCTTCTGCCGGGTGGCCCCCCCTTTTTGCGTTTCCGGTCTTATCTTCATCAGAAAAATTCTACCTTAAAGCGCGGTATCCCGCAAATACGGGTTTTTATCCCCGGCTCCCCCGCGGCGGGCGGCGCGGCGGGGCCCAGCGCGCCATAGGCCTTATGGCCCGTGACAAAAGGTCCGCTGCATGATACAGTGTATTACGCTGTTTTTACAAAGTATCACTTTCTTTCATCGGACCGGCGAACGGTTAAGGGAGCGAAAATGTCCAGAATAGTATTCTTAGCGGTCTTATTCGGGTTTACATCCGCGGCACAGGCCGGCGGCGCGGGATTAGCGGGGTCGCCCGCCTATTCGGACCCCGGTTTTCAGAATTTCATAGAAACATCTTACGGATACCTGAACCCGGACAATCCCATCCGGGCCGGACGTGATTTCAGGGACGCCCCCTCCTTTAAGGAAGGAACGCCTGCGGCGGCGCCAAAACCGGCGGCCGCCGGGCCTAAGCCCTCAGTGGCCGCGAAATATGTGTTCGTAAGCATTGCGCCAAAAGCCAGGAACTACGCAAGCCTCATGGAGGACATCTCCGTTTCCGCCGGTTTCATACTTTACGGCGAGCGCCTGTCCCGCTCCAAGAGCGCGAATAAGGTAAGGATCATCGGCTGGGCCCGGGCGGACCGCCTGGCGGCGATATATGATCACCCCGGTGTCGCCGGGGTCCGCGTGGAGAATGCGCGGAGAGTAAAACCCGGAGCGCGTCAGGCCAGGCAGGTACAGTTTTAAAAACTAAGGAATATAAAGGAGAGAATAATGGATACCAAAGCGTTAGTACTGCTGTTCACCCCGGCTATATTGTCAGCGCAGTCCGCGAAAGCGGCGGGACCCGATTTCGCCCGCGCGCTGGACCTGAAGTCTTTCATCGAAGCGGCCAGGGAGCTGCAGCCGCCGGCTCCGCCGCCGAATTCCCACAACGGCCATAAGTATTTCAGCAAGGACTGCGTACGCATAGAACTCGGCGAAGGCGAAGGCCCGGTCCAGTCGGCCAGGACGGCGCTGACCACGCAGGAATTCACCGAGGTCTGCACGCCCGTACCCGCACCCGACACCGGCCTTCTGGTGGAACACTGCTTCCATAAACCCGGCCCGGCCTGGACCCGCACGGTAACGCTTTTAGCCCGCCCGAGACAGTTGCCGGCCGGCGCCAAGGAAGTGTTCGAGGTCTGCCTGGAGGGTAAAAAGCTGCAGCTTAAACCGGTAAGCGTCTCGCATGAATATACTATAGAAAAGCGCGGAGAAGAGGACGTCCTCTTCATCCTTACTCCGTCCGAAGTTCCGAAAGCGGGAACCGCCGCCGTCGCAAGATCCGTCAGATAGGGCCGGGGATATTATGACGGGGCGAACGTACGGTTCAGCCGAAACGGACGGCGCGCATGGAGAGAGTGGAGTGGTGGTATCCTTCGTACGGATAGGAGGCCTTGTCCTCGCCCCCGGCGCCAAGAGCGGCCAGGAAAGGCCAGTAGTGGTCGGGCGTGGGAACGGCCAGGTTCCCCCCGGGCAGGTCCTCGTAAGCGGCGAGTTCACGCCTGCGGCCTTTATCGATATACTCCTTAACCCTGGCGTCAAAGGCCACGTTCCAGTCCGCGGGTTCAGCGTCCATTTCCGGGGCCATCAGCCCGAGGTTATGCACTATATTACCGCTGCCGACGATGAGAACGCCTTCCTCGCGCAGCGGAGCCAAACGGCGGCCGAGTTCGAAGTGGGCCTTCCCCCCGGCAGGATAATCCACACTTAACTGGCAAACCGGCACGTCGGCCTTGGGGTAAAGCATCCGGAGTATGGACCAAGCCCCGTGGTCCAGGCCGCGCACATCGGGCGCCGGGGCCTTCAGCAGCTTAGCGGTCCGCTCCGCGGCTTGTTTGGCGGGCTGAGGGGCATAGACGATCTTGTACAGTTCATCGGGGAAACCATAAAAATCGTGGATGGTCTCGAATTTATCCGCGCCGTTCAGCATAAGGCCGCCTTCGGTGAGCCAATGCGCCGAGACGCAGAGTATGGCTTTTGGTTTCGGCAGTTCTTTACCCAGGCGGGCCATGGCCCGGGTGAACGGATTATCCAGCACGGCGTTCATAGGCGAGCCGTGCCCGATAAAGATAACCGGCAATTTTTCTTTCATCACAGTCTGAATTTAAGCAGTTTAATTTCCCCCCGGCAAGTGGCGGCACAACTCATAAAACCATCAGGAATTCCTTCGGGAGGGTCATTAAGCTGTACCATCAAAAGGGTGGGATAATACCTTACACAAATTTAAGGATATAATTAGCGAATCTCATGAAGGGGTGACGGCGATGTCCGTGAAGCGGGGTCTTCCGCAGGCCGACTTGGTCTTATCTGCGGTGGAGGCCGAGGAGGAGGGCCGCCGTGCTAGCGGACCCGGCCCCGCGAACGGATTCGCCGGCAGGACCCCGCTCTACCGTGCGACGCTTCTATAATTACTTTGAAAGATACTTTTCAGGCGGTAATCCGTGGTCAGGGATCGCACATCTTCTTCCGAATAACATAAGGGCTGGCACCAAAATTGACACCAGCCCTCTATGAAAAAAGTGCGCCCGGCAGTCGGTCACAGGTTCCCGGCTCGCCGTCGCTCACCGGGACCCGCGACCCCGGCTCCCTGCTGCGGGCTGCTGCCCT
>Ga0334722_10002561_pt1 | contig 20385 bp, 15 predicted proteins | sample C3_bottom_MG_FD_207210 | JGI IMG/M metagenome (GOLD analysis project Ga0334722, IMG submission 207210) | Sediment microbial communities from Yellowstone Lake, YNP, Wyoming, USA - C3_bottom | ecosystem: Environmental > Aquatic > Freshwater > Lake > Sediment | place: USA: Wyoming | collected... | reverse complement strand
GATTTCCCAAAATTAATGTGCGCGTTTTTGCTCAGTTGCGCGACATTTTGAGCATTTCCCGACAAAAATAATGCGGTTCATCGTTAAAAGAGAAACAGATATATACTCAGGCCTGGCTCCGAACACCTTCGCAATAAATCGCGCCGTTCCATTACTCCGAAGCGAGGCAGCCGACCTGATCGGTCACAATAACAAAAGCAGTCTCATCACAGCGGGAAATGGCAGGCGACCTGATGGCAACCGTCGTCATCAGGGCAATCGATGTCCCTGAGTTGCGGTTCGCTCGCGGGGTCGATGCAGACAGATGGTTTTCCCTTTGCTTCAAACACCGGGCAGCGCGGCGCGAACCGGCAGCCGGTAACCGGCTGCTCAAAGTCGAAGACCCCCCACCTGCCTGCATGGGTGCCTGCGGCAACCCGGGAGGCCTCCCTGCTCTGTTTTTCAACAAGCGACGACCAGAGACTGCGCGTATATGGATGGCGCGGCGTTTTCGCGATGCGTTCCGAAAGCCCTGTTTCGACGATCCTGCCGAGGTACATCACCGCCACCTTGTGGCTGACCAGCTCAACAATGCGAAGGTCATGAGAAATGAATAGGTAGGAGAGACCGAGCTGCCTCTGGAGCTCCCGGAGAAGGTTCACAACCTGGGCCTGAATGGAGACGTCGAGGGCGCTCGTCGGTTCATCCGCCACAATGAACCGCGGTCCCACGGAGAGCACGCGCGCTATGCCGACGCGCCGCTTCTCCCCGCCCGAGAGTTCGTGCGGAAAGCTCGCGAGCTTGCTCTTTTTGAGCTTTACCTGCTCCAGCAAAACACTGATCCGCCTGTCCACGTCCGCGTCGCTCAGCTCGTGATGAACCGTGATGGCTTCCTTGAGGATTTCGCCGACGCGCATCCGGGGATTTAGCGCCGCGTCCAGGTCCTGAAAAATCATCTGCATCTGCGATCGGAGACGGCGCAGTTCCTCTGCCGGCATGGCGATGATGTCTTTGTTGTCGAAAAGTATCCTGCCGGACGTGGCAGGCGTCAGCCTGAGGATGGTCCTGCCGATAGTAGTCTTGCCGCAGCCTGATTCACCAACAAGGCCAAGGGTCTCATTCTCCTTGAGATAAAAGCTTACGCCGTCCACAGCGGGGATGGGCCGCGACTGTTCCCCGACCGGCAGGAAGAGCCCTTGTCGCCGGGGAAAATATTTTTTCAGATTTATGATTTCAAGGATGGTCTTTGGCATGAGGTTTGTACCAAAAGCTGTCGTTATTATAACGGCTGCAACGCGAAATGTAAAGTTGTTAGCTGCCTTACGCCTCGATAATGTGAACCCTCGGCGAACCTCATCACGCCTTCTCTTGACTTTATCCCTGTTTTACGAAATACTTAAACCGGGCCTGCCGGGTCAGCAGAAAAGATCGTCGGAGTGTTCATACATGAAAATACCTGCCATGCGATTCATGATTGCACTGCTGCTCTTCTGCATAACCGTTCCCCCGGCGAGCGCAGTGGAGATCACGGCCGAAGGGGCCTTCGAGCTTCCCCTGGTTCCGGACCGGCGCAAGACCCAATTCACCACCGACTTCGGCTACGCCCTCTTTCCCTACCCGTACAGTCTTCCCGGCCTCGGTTCCGGCATCGGCCTCGTGGGAGGGGCAATGAATGTCGCGGACACGTACACGGACGTATACGGCATCATATTCACCGGCGATGTCAGGGGCACTGCCGCCGGTATTGGAGAAATTCATATTATCCCCAGAACGATTCTGCTCGACCTCGGTTACGGGACCGTGAACGAAGCGACGATGCAGAGTTACAGCCGGCGCGGCATGAATACGGACAAGAATGATTATCGTTTGATCGAATTCGGTGATACGGAATACTACGGCGGACGCCTGACGGCCACCTTCTTTGACCGCCGCTTTGAAATCTACGGGGCGTGGTACGAGGGGGCCGCGAAACTCAAGAGCATCCGCGACAAGAACGGCAACGTGATCGTCGAGGCGAAAGATTCTCCCCGGGCTCGCGGCCACAACCTGCTGTTCGGGACGCGCATCGACCTGACTGATGACTACGGGGACCCGCGCAAGGGGATCCGTTTCGACGTTACCCGTTCGTACAGCCCGCCCCGTGGCGCGGGGCCGGACTATTATGTGATGGATTACAACACCACCGGCTACGTCCCGATCGGGAGAAGAAGCACCTGGGCGTTCAACTATCTTCGCTCCGATGCAATCGTAACCCGCGAAGGAGAAACAGACCCCACGAAGCTCCGGCAGCAGCAGGGCCTCAACTGTGGCGACCCGTCCCTGACGCCAGATGAGCAGAAATTCTGCAATGAGGTGATAGACAACATGGCGGCCAACAACCGCTACGGCACGGCCACGCAGCTTGGAGGATTCAGCAGACTGAGGGCCTATCCCCAGGGCAGGTATCAGGGCGCGCATACCGAGTTTTACGGGACCGAGCTTCGATGGAATCTGACCGATGAGAGGACGCCGTTTAATATCTTTATCATGAAGGACATCCGCACCTCCGTGCAGGTCTCGGCCTTTTATGAAACCGGCTCCACGGCGGACTTGCGAAGCGACGTCGGCAAAATCTGGCGCGACGCCTATGGACTCGGCTTGAGGGTTGTCACGGCGTCCGGTGTTGTCTTCCGCGGCGATGTGGGGTTTGGGATGGAAGGCGTCACGCCGGCGATATTCATCGGATACCCGTGGGAACTTCAGTAGGATAACTTGATGGGCCTGGGCCGTCGCCCCGGCGTTCGACCAAAGCAGCGAACGTCCGCTTCCTTATCGCTACAGCTCCAGCCCTTTCACCTTCCGGATCACCGACTCCCTTATGCGCGAGGGCGTTTCCGCCTGGACAAGCCTCTGTCCCTGATTAAGAAAAGGCGACAACAGGTCGCCGAACGTTCCGCCGCATGAACAGCCGGTTTTCTGATCGTCATTCGGCACGATCTTTCGTTCGGAGCACAGGGGGCAGACAAGCACCCGCTTGCTGCCGGACCACTTCCCCCTTTTTGCCGTCGGCTTTCCGTCGACCTCAACGATGTCCATGGCGAAGTCAATGACCGGCGCATTGCTGATGGCTGTGCCGATGCCGTAGCCCTGGACCACTGGGTTCAGGACGGGGATGTCCGTCTCATTGATGCCCCCGCTTACAAAGAACTTCACGTCCTTAAACCCGCGCAGGTCAAGCTCCCATCTTGCTTCCTCAAGGATGCGGTAGAAATTTCCCCTTCTCGAACCCGGGGTGTCGAACCTCACGGCAAAGAGCTTGTTTCCCATGACTTCGGCCACGTTCAACACCTCGAACTTCTCATCAAGGAACGTATCGATCAGCGCCACACGCTTGAACTTCGGCTCCAGCACCTCGTCGTATGCCTTGATCGCGTCCACCGTGGACCCCATGCACAGTATTAGCGAATGCGGCATCGTGCCCATAGGGTCCTCGCCGATCAACTCGCCCGATTTGACCACGGCGACACCGTCGCAGCCGCCTATGTAGGCATTGCGTTCGATCATGGGCGCCAGGATAGGGCGCATCCTGCGCGCGCCAAAACTCATGACCAGCCGGTCCCCTGCCAGCTTCTTGACCCTTGCGGCCTTCGTGGCCACGCCCGAAGCCTGGCAGATTAGACCGAGAATCGCGGTCTCGTAAACGCAGAAGTCCTGGTACCTGCCTTCTATCTCCATCACCGGCTCATACGGATAAAAGACCGTCCCTTCCCCCATCGCCCTGACCCGGATGCGCAGGCGCTTCAGGAGATACGCGGCCTCGTCAATTCCCGCAAAGAGCGCCCATTTTCATGCGTCAGGCAGATTCTTTGCGATGAACTCGGCCTTTACGGCCGGATTAATGCCTTTTGCCTTTAAAATCCTGAGAGCCCGCTCAAAATATACATCTGTAATTTTGCCGTCAAGAATGTCCTGCGGATCAGCGATGTAGAACATAATCCCTCCCTCTTTGTCAGACAAACTTTCCCGGCGTAGTCCACGCACGATTATCTTAATTATGTCAATATGCGGGTCCTTTGGCTCGGGAACAGACTCTCCGGCCTTTCTATTTATCGGGATTAAGTCAGCCACTGATGCCGCAGACCCATGGGATTGCCCGCCTGAAAGCTCGTGTCCAAGCCGAAACCGGCCCGCTGCCGCCGCAATAACGATTCAGGTTGATATTTGAGCCGTCGCAGAATACAATGTCGTCGTGAGTTCCATCCGCGCATGAGATACCAGGCGCGGCAAGGTATATTTTCATCGTTAACCGATCAGGCGACACGACGGGAAAGACGGCAGGGCGGATATCCTGTCAATTCATCCCAGCAGAGAGGTCCAATGAAGAATATTTTCATTCCACTCGCATTCGCGATCAACATTGTTCTGACCCTGTATGGGTTCTCCGTCCTGCTCGACTCGCCATATACCGGTCTTCGTATGAGCGTGTGCGGGGACCACGCCTGCGTCAAAAGCGTGGACAGGGACAGCCCGGCCTATGGAAAAATACAGCCGGGAGACCGGGTCGTTGATGTAAACGGCCTGAACCTCTCTCCCCTGGTCTTTCATGAAGACCCGGACTACATTCGATTAGAGCGCGACTTCTCTGTGTTCTGGGAATCCGAATATAAGTTGAATAATACGGTCGTCAAGGGACGACAAACGGAGCTCTCCATGGAGAGAGACGGCCAGGCCTCGACCGTGTCCCTTGCCCCGGTCTACTTTCCCTTTTCTCAGGCCCTTTTCCGAACGGCTCCCATATATATTGTCGGCTGGACCTTTCTGATCGTGGCGTATCTGGTCTACCGTAAGAAGATCAATGAAGCGTCCAGGGGGTTTTTGCTTCTTGGGGTGTTCGTCTGCATTGACTGGGTCGTGGGCGCTCCCTTTACCGTGCGCGATATTTCTTTTCACTATCCCGCTTTCAGGCTGTTAAACAGTGCCGATTTTATTTCCGCCTTGCTGCTGGTCTGTTCCTTTCTTCATATGGCGCTCGTTTTTCCAAAAAGGATACTCCCTCCGAAGCTTCACTCCTTTACTGTAGCAGGACTCTATATTTTCGCTCTTCTGCTCATGGTGTTGCGCTTCATGAACTTTTTCGACAATACCTATTTTACGACATACTTCGCCTTTTCCGTAAGCCTCATAGCTGTGATTATTTTGTTTATCGCCCAGTATTATACGGAGAAAAACACCGTTGTCAGGAGGCAGATCAAGTGGGTTGTTCTCTGCACACTGATCAGTTCGACTATTTATGGCGGTTTGAGTTCGCTTCCGGTAATGCTCGGAGCACAATTCATTTCAGTGGCGCTGTCGGGTTTGGGTTTTATCCTTATCCCGCTGAGCTTTGCCTTCGCCATCACCCGATACCGCCTCATGGAGATAGAGAACCTCCTCGACTCCGCCGTGATCTATGGCTTCACGATCCTCGTGCTCGCGGGCGTTGAGACCGCGTTTCTCGGCTTCACCTCGCCTTACCTCCTGGCCAACGGCGCGGGCCTGCCGTACTTCTCGGTGATCGCCGTGCTTCTGATCGTATTCATTTACGTGCCGGTGCGCAATTTCATGAAAGTCCTGGTGGAACGACTGTTCAGGCGCGGCAGGTATGACGTGGAAAAGGAGGTGAGGCAATTCACTGTCAAACTCGGTTTGTGCGACGAACAGTCGGCACTCGATAAATTCATTTTTTTTGTAAAGGGCTTGATCGGGCCATCAGGCGTCATTGTGCTCAAAATAGGAAGCGCGGGGGCGTCTGTGCTGTCTGCCGACAACGAAGCGGCGCGGAGTCAGGCCCAGGGTATTCTGTCCCAGGCCGATACAGCGTGGGAATACGTCCGCGTGAAAGGCGCCTGCGCCTTTGGTTACGAATTTTTGGAAAAGAGCCTGCCAGACAAGCCCTCGTTTTCGCATGAGTTTGAGAACGTCCTGTTCGTCCCGTTCATCACCGATCCCGCCGGGACCCGCAACGGCTACCTAGCGGTGCTTCTCAAGAAGTGGAATGAGACAGCCTATTCGGTCAAGGACGTTGCCCTTTTGAACGCCGTATCGGCCAATATCGCCGGCCTTATAGAGTCCGGAGAACTGCGGAAGGAGCGCGACGCGATCACGGAGCGCTTCCAGCGGGAGAAAGACGTCATCATGAAGGAGCTCCACGACGGGCTCGGGAACCTTCTTACGAGCGTCATCGTTACCTCCCAGGCCGCTGAACGGATATGCGAGGATTGCTCGCCTAAAGCGCAGCGGATGGTGCAACGCATCGAAGAATTATCCTCCGACGCCGTGGAGTTCATGCGCACGGGGCTGACCGTGCTCGACAACCCCCATGGCGACCTCGTGACGATCATGGAAAGCGTGAAGAACAGATTCATCTGCATGTTTGAAGCCATCGGGATCGAGCTTGCCATCGATTGCAGCGATGAAGCCGGAAGAGTTCGGCCCGGCGCCGTTGTCGTCCTGAATATCACGCGGATCATCCAGGAGGCGTTCGGCAACATTATAAAACATGCGGACGCAACACAGGCGCGGATGCGGTTTGATCGATCGGGAGCTCGGCTCACGCTGACGATCTCGGATAACGGGAAAGGTTTCAGCGCGGGAGAAAGCGGTTCGGGCTTCGGGCTGAAAAATATGCAGAGACGAATCGACTCGATAAAGGGTTCGATGGATGTTGTTTCATCGCCCGGAAAAGGCGTGGAGCTCCGGTTTACGGCGCCGCTTGCGGTCGACTAAGGGGAGGTTTCGGAAGAGATGCGCCTCGTAATCGTTGAAGACAACCTGGCAATTCTTGAGAATCTCAAGCTCGTCCTGGCCGGCGAGGCGGACATATCGGTCGTGGGCGCCTATGATTGCGCCGAGGATGCCCTCTCCAGCTTAAAGCGCAGCTCTACCGAACTCATGCTCCTGGACCTCGGGCTGCCGCGCATGTCGGGTCTCGAACTGATCGCGGAAGCGAAGCAGCGCGTGCCCCGCCTGGAGATCCTCGTTTATACGGTTTTCGATGACTGGAAAAATGTGTTCTCCGCACTCAAGGCAGGGGCCTCCGGCTACATTCTCAAGGGCACGAAGACAAGGGAACTTGTAGAGGCGCTCACGGGTTTGTACGAAGGAGGCGCGCCCATGAGCCCCAAGATTGCCCGCATGGTGATTTCGGAATTTCACGATGAAAGCGCGGCCAAGCACTGCGCATTGACTGCCCGGGAAAAGGAAATCCTCCGCGCTATGGACAGGAATATGATGTATAAGGAAATTGCGACCATGATGCACATAAGCCCCCATACCGTTCGCACGCACATACGCAATATCTACGAAAAGCTCCAGGCAAAGAACAGGGAGGAAGCCCTGCGAAAGGCGAAAAAAGACAGCGCAATCTGAGCCGGGGCCAAGGTGTCCTTCCCGCGGAGCGTCCATTATCGCAGCTTCGCTCTGTTCCAGTACGCATACCTCATAAATACCTCATGTGCGGTATTGTATATTTCCGCTATTCAATGTATTTTTGCGTTGTGTTGTGCTGTTTTTCATCAACAGCATACAACACAAGCGCCATGCAATAATAGCCTCCTATGCGTTTAGCGATCCTCGAAGACAGCCTGACACTTCTCGAAAACCTCAAAATCGTCCTCGACGGCGAGGCGGGGATAACGGTCGTCGGCGCTTTTCGCTCGGCCGAGGATGCGCTCAATAAATTGAAGCGGCTCGCTCCGGAGATCGTACTCGTTGATATCGGCCTTCCCGGCATGTCGGGCATAGATTTCATCAAGCGGGCAAAAGAGAAAAATCCGCGAATAGAAATGCTCGTGTATTCCATCTCCGAAGACCTGAAGACGGTTTCCTCGGCGTTTCATGCGGGAGCAGCAGGATACCTCATCAAAGGACCCAAGCCAAGGGTACTCGTGGAAGCGCTCATGGAGCTGTACGAGGGCGGCGCGCCGATGACTCCCAGGATCGCCAGGATGGTGATCTCGGAGTTTCATGCTAACATCGGCCACTGCGGCGACCGGCTGTCGCAACGGGAGCAAGAGATCCTGCGGTGCATGGACAGGGGCATGATGTACCGGGACATCGCGAAAGCGCTGCTCATTAGTCCGTTTACGGTGCGCACGCACATTAGAAACATCTACCAGAAACTCCCGGCGAAAAGCAAGACCGAGGCCCTGCGGCAGGCAAGGAAGAACGGCCTGCTCTGAAACGAGCAGGCCTGTTTTGCCATACGTCAGATGAGGATGAGGTAGTAACGAAAATCATCAAGCACGCAAACAGTTGCGTCAATATCAAATATACGATAAGGAGCTCACAATGAAAAGAACAGGATATAGTTTCGCGGCATTCGCGGCAGTTGTTCTTGCGGCAGCAGTAATAATAATGTCCGGATGCGGAGGCGGCGGTGGAGACAGCGGAGGCGGCGGTTCCACTGTCCCTTCCGCGCCGACTGGCGTTACAGCTACCGCGGCGGACAGCCAGGTCTCTATCAGTTGGTCTGCCGCATCTGGAGCGACTTCGTACAACATCTATTGGAGCGCCACAGCGGGCGTTACCACATCCAACGGAATGAAGGTTCCCGGAGCCGCTTCCGGCCAGGCCATAACCGGTCTCACAAACGGGACGGTTTATTACTTCATCGTAACCTCAGTGAACTCAGCGGGCGAGAGCGCGGCTTCAAGCCAGGTATCGGCCACGCCGACAACCTCAACATCCGTTCCTAACTCGCCACTCGGCGTGAACGCCATTGCCGGGAACGGGCAGGTTGAACTTGGCTGGAACTTGTTGAGCGGGGCGATAAGCTATAACATTTATTACGGGACAAGCTCCGGCGTTACAACGGCAACCGGCACAAAAGTGACCGGCGCAACTTCAGGCGGCGCAATAAGCGGTCTTGCGAACGGAACAACCTATTATTTCATAGTAACGGCGGCAAACTCGGTGGGCGAGAGCGCGGCGTCGAGCGAAGTTTCCGCAACGCCGTTGGCCCCTCCAAGCGCGCCGTCTGGCGTTTCGGCGTTATCCGGGAACTCCTCAGTGACTATCAACTGGACGACGGTCGCTTCAACTACCTATAATATCTACTGGAGCTCCACCTCGGGGGTTACAATAACTAACGGCACTAAGGTTTCCGGCGCCACTCCCGGTCAAAGCATCTCCAGTCTGACCAACGGGACGCCTTACTATTTCATCGTTACTGCGGTGGTCTCCGGCGTCGAAAGCGCGGCTTCGAGCGAAGTCTCCGCAACGCCGCAGGTCCCCCTGCCTGGCGCGCCGACAGGCGTCGGCGCTGTCGCGGGAAATGCTCAGGTATCGGTAAGCTGGACGGGAATAGGCGGGGCGACAAGCTATAATCTTTATTACTCCACAAGCTCCAATGTAACAACGACAACGTACACCACGAAAGTTACCAACGCCACGAGCGGCCAAGCCATCACCAGCCTGACCAACGGAACAACCTACTATTTCATAGTAACCGCTGTGGACGTGTCCGGAGAAAGCCCGGCGTCAAGCACAGCCTCCGCCACTCCAAGGCTTCCCGGTCCGACGGGCGTCGCCGTCGCTGGTGTTGGCAATGCGCGGGTTGCCTTAAGCTGGACAACGGTAAGCGGGGCGACAAGCTATAACATTTATTTCGGGACAAGCTCCGGCGTTACCATCGCAAACGGCACGAAGGATGCGGGGAAGACCTCCGGTGACTCGGTATATGGGCTTACCAACGGGACGACTTACTATTTCATCGTGACTGCGGTGGTCTCCGGCGTCGAAAGCGCGGCTTCGACCGAGGTCTCCGGAATGCCGTTTCTTCCAAGCGCTCCAACAGGCGTGATCGCCAATGCCGGGAACGAGAAAGTAGCCGTAAGCTGGACAGCGGTAAGCGGGGCGACAGGCTATAACCTTATTTACGGGACAACCTCCCCGGTTACCACCGTCAACGGCACGAAGGTTACGGGGGCCGTTTCCGGCGACGTCATCTCCGGTCTCACCAACAGCACTCCCTATTACTTTGTAGTTACGGCGTTGAACCTGGGCGGCGAGAGCACGGCTTCGGGCGAAGTCTCCGCAACGCCGACAAACTTTATCGGCGGGGCCATCCAGACAGCGCTGACCCTTGCAAAAACTGTTTCAACCTTTGACGGCATAGCGACGAAAATAGGCTCGAGCGACGGCAAGGGGACTACAACGGGTACGGCGCTGTTTAATCTTCCAGAAGACTTAGCAACAGACGGCACGAACTACTATGTGTCGGATACCGGCAACCACACCATCCGAAAAGTGGTGATAGCCACCGGCGCTGTGACGACGCTTGCGGGATCCGCGGGTGTATCGGGCGCGACTGATGCCACGGGAACTGCGGCGTTGTTTAATGCGCCTCAGGGCCTCACCATAAACAACGGAAACCTTTATGTGGCAGATACCAACAACGGTAAGATTCGGAAGGTGGTTATATCCACCGGCGAGGTTACGACACTTGCGGCGGGTTTTTACGCGCCTCTGTGTGCCACGACGGTCGGAACGAATCTCTACGTGGCTACCGCAAGCTACGTTATCGAGAAGGTTGCGCTTTCTGACGGCGCGACTACGAGGGTTGCGGGAACCTACAACTCCCCAGGCTTTGCAGATAACCCCATTGGGACGTCGGCACAATTTTATCATCCTCATGGCATTACGACGGATGGCACGAATCTTTATCTGGCTGACAGATATAACGACGCTATCCGGCAGGTGTCGTTAACCGCTCCCTATGCGGTTACAACTCTTGCGGGAACCGGGTTGCATGGCTTACTAGTTGATAGCCCCACGGGGACATCAGCGGTTTTTAATGAACCTCAGGGCATCACGGTAAGCGGCGGAAACCTCTATGTAACGGATTCAAACAACAACGCCATCCGAATAGTGTCCTTAATAGCCCCCTACGCGGTAACAACTCTTGCGGGTGGAACGTATGGTTCGATCGATGGCACGGGGACAACGGCGAAGTTTAGTTCGCCTCATGGCATCACAACGGACGACACATACCTCTACGTGGCGGATACCAACAACGACACCATACGGCGGATTATGATTTCCTCTGCAGTAGTCAAGACGCATGTGGGATCCCCGCAGATACCGGGCTCGGCCGACGGTACGGGCACGGTGGCGCTGCTTAATCGTCCTAACGGCGTCACAACGGACGGCACGAACCTCTATGTGGCGGACACCAACAACCACACCATTCGAAAGGTGGTAATCGCCACCAACGATGTAACGACGCTTGCGGGGACCGCGGGGGTATCGGGCACAACCGATGCCACGGGGACGGCAGCGTTGTTTAATAGTCCGCAAGGCATCACGACGGACGGCACAAATCTCTACGTGGCGGATACCGGTAACCACACCATCCGGAAGATTGTGATCTCCTCTGGCGTGGTTACAACGCTTGCGGGGACTGCGGGGGTATCGGGCACGACCGACGCCACGGGGACTGCGGCATTGTTTAATACTCCCTACGGCGTCACGACAAACGGCATATACCTCTACGTAGCGGATACCGGCAATCGCACCATCCGTAAAATTGTGATCTCCTCCGGCGTGGTTACAACGTTTGCGGGGACCGCGGGGATAACGGGCACGACCGACGGTACGGGAGCGGCAGCGCGGTTTAACGTTTCCAAAGGAATCACGACGGACGGCCTTAACCTCTACGTTGCGGATACCAGCAGCGGCAACATCCGGCAGGTTGTGCTCAGTTCTGGCGTGGTTACGACTCTTGCGACGAATTTTCAAGCGCCTGCCGGAATTACGACGGACGGCACGTACCTCTATGTGGTGGATAGCACCTACCACCTCATCTCGACGATCGTGATTTCCTCCGGCGCGGGTACTACACTTGCGGGAACCGTGACGGTATCGGGCACGACCGATGCCACGGGGACGTCGGCGCAGTTTAATACTCCACGTGGCATCACGACGGACGGCACGTACCTTTACGTGGCGGATACCTTCAACAACACGATCAGGAAAATCCAGTAATTCAGGGGGAGGTCACAATGAAAAAAACTACATGCTATCTTGCGACAGTGGTTCTGGCGTTTTTCGTAATCATGTCCGGAGGCTGCAGCAGTAACAGCAGCAGCGGTGGTGCAAACCTCACATACACCGTTACCTATGACGGCAACGGCAATACCAGCGGGACCGTCCCATCCGATTCCGGCAAATATGAGCAAGGTCAGTCCATATGGGTCCTCGGGAATACGGACCTTGCAAAAACCGGATATTCTTTCTCCGGCTGGAACACAAAAGCTGATGGAACGGGAACGACCTATACTCAGGGGCAATACTTACCGGTAGGCGCGGCAAACGTTGTCCTGTACGCGAAGTGGACCGTCGCGGCGTCGTCAAGTTCGCTGTCCGGGATCGTGGCAGCCGGAGCGCCTGTTGCGGGCATCGTCAATGTCAAGGGAGCGAACGGAGTGGAGACTTCATCGGCAATCGCCTCGGATGGGACCTTCAGCATTGATGTGAGCGCTCTTACCGCCCCCTATGTTCTGTATGCGCAAGGCACGGTGAACGGCAAGAGCGCCAGCATGTACTCGGCCGCGGTCGCCACCGGAACGATCAACATCACGCCTATTACTGATTTCATCCTGCGCTACGCGCTTGCGGGGACTGATCCCGCCACCGCGTATTCAGGCTGGAGTTCTACCCAGGTCAGCGCGACCGCACTCACGGCTGCGGAGACCAAAGTGCAGGAGCAGCTCGCGACGGTGCTGGCGGCCGCCGGCCTGCCGGCGACGACAGACCTGATGACCGATGCGTTTATTGCTGATCATGCGGGCATGGACCTGGTGCTCGATACCACATCAATCACCTACAGCGGCGCCGATGCGCTAGTAACAAACCTTGTTACCGGCTCCACCTATACCGACAGCGTCGCAAGCCCGTCCGGTACGGCGGGTCTGCCTCTTTCAGACCAGGCGGCGACCACAGCCGCCTTAACGGACGATGCGGCCATAGCCGCGCTTTGGCAGACGATAACAACTCTTTACTTAACACAGCCGTCACAAACTCTGGTCAATGCCATCCTCGCGCCGCTTCTCGCTTCTGATTTTATTGATGACGGCGCGGACAAGACTCAGCTTCTGAGCGATTGGAGTTCAGGATCAAGAGGCCCAAATGCTGGAATGACTTTCACCTCGACGCTTGTTAAAGCGCTCCTGCCTGCTCCCGCCGGATACACAAAAGGCTACGAAGTCCGCGTGGTCATCGCTTTGGACACGATGAGCATGTCGATGAACACGCAAATGGTGTATGACGGCTCGAACTGGCGTTGGTATGGAAACAGGGCCTGGACCACCTATCGAATAAGACCCCAGGCTGTAATGAGCGTTTCCAGCGCCGGCACAACATCATTCTCAACGGGTCTCAGTCTGTCAATGAACGACGAAACGTACGACAACCCTGACTGTGTTGTTAAAATGTATGCCTATTGCAAAGGTGTGCGGTCGGCAATCGTTACAGGCCCTGGACTACCTGCAAGCGGCCTGATTTTGACCCACCAGTATCCGAAGAACGAATTCGGTATATATAATCAAACCAGCTTCAGTAACCGCTATTTGATGAGCGACGATACGGCGATCCAGGCCATCCCCGATAATGCCGAGTATGCTTTCAAGCTCTATTCGCAAACCGCGGATGTTGTGAGTCTGAGCGACACGCCGCTCACGAACGGCACGTCGCTGAATGCGAAAAGACCTTTAATGAATTCCGAGCTAACCACTGCTAAGTTCCCCAGCCTTACTTCACCGAGCACGCATGCCCTGGCGGACGCCCATATACCGGGTGTTCAGACAGTAAGCTGGACCGCGCCGACGGGTATGACAGTTTATCACATATACTGGAATTGGAGCAGCAGCTCAAGTTTCTATAATGAAGGCGCCGATGTACCCGATGGTCAAACAACGGCAACCATCGACACAATGGGCTTTGCCGGACCTGCTGCGAATACGCAGACGTGGCTTTACATTTCATCGCATGACATATATGACAGGGAATTCCGGATCGACTGGAGCTTCGAGTAGAAAATGAATATGAGGTAAATGCGCTTTAAGCGACCGCCCTGTTGTAAAAAGACAGGGCGGTTTTTTTGTCCCCCTTTATATACCATCATACATAGTCCGCAGCCCATGATATTTCACGTCATAGACACAAGGCATCATATTGCCGATACCCCGGATTGACTCCCGTTCCGCGGCGATAGCAAGACAGCGTCATATATTTTCTTTGAAATGAGCCAATGTCGCCTCGACATGTTTAGAACAGCACAACGCCGGCCTCAATGTCCCGGACGTGCGGTAGTTTGATGACGGCTCCTCGAGAGTGCTTTCTTGTCAAAATTCAAAAATACGAGCGCTTCCGGATAGTCAGGCTGTATCCGCAATACAGTTTCGAATTCTCTTTGTGCGTCAAGGAACGCGCCCCATTCGGAATATATAACTCCAAGATTAAAGTGAGCCCCCGCAAAATCGGGGTTCAGCTGAACTGCTATCAGCGTATGTTTCAAATCCTCCCTGCTCATGCTTAATTTGCCATAAGCAAAACCCAGGTTGTTGTGCGCCTCGGCATAGTTTGGGTTCAGCTGGACAGCCATTTTATAATAGTCTATTGCCTTTTCGGTCAGTCCGTTCCTGCCATATTCAATGCCAAGGCAGTAATAGCCCCTCGCTTTTCCCGGAGCTTTCAGCACAACATCCTTCCAGAGGCCGTACTCTGTCAGCCATACAGTATTTCTTATTACTGAAAAGGAAACCAGGATAAAAATAACGGCGAGGGGAAAAAGATTTTTAGGGGGGGCCGGCGGCAAGGCAGCTCGATAAACTTTTATAATGAATTTCAAAATACTTCTCATAAAGAGACCGGGCTGTCCATATTAAGCAAATGTATGCCACTCTTACGTAAGCAGCATTAACGTCAGAATGCTTTCATCTTATCCTTTCGGTTTTTCCGACACTGCTCTTGGCAGGACGGGACTCAGCAGGTCCTCAAAAGCGCTCATTGCGGCTATCGAGCCCTGACCCACGGCGGTTACGATCTGTTTGAGCCCACCCGTAATATCTCCAGCCGCGTAAACGCCGGGAAGAGATGTCCGCATGGTGGCAAGGTCCGCCTTTATATACCCTTGTTCATCAAGATCGAGTCCGAGGCTTTTTGCCACATCGTTGTTCGGCACATACCCGATGGCGACGAAGACGCCGTCCGCCGCAATTTCCGTGACGGTACCGGCTTTTTTTTCCACAATCCTGACGGACTTCACCAGCTTGTCTCCGATAATCTCCTTTACCTCGCTGTTCCATATCACCGGGATGCCGGCCTGTTTGAAGCTCTCCTGAAGACGCGCCTCGGCCCGGAAACTGTCGCTCCAATGGACAACGGTGACCATCGCGCCGAGATTGTGCAGATAAAGCGCATCAGTCACCGCCGTATTCCCGCCGCCGACAATGACAACCTTCTTTTTATCCTTGAAAAAATACCCGTCACACGTGGCGCAGTAGCTCACGCCCCGTCCATAAAATCTTTTTTCCCCATCGACGCCGAGCGCCCTGTTGCCCACGCCCGTCGCGAGAACCAGCCCTCTGGCGATATAGATGGCCCGGTTAGTCTTGAGAAGATAAGTATCGTTGTGTTTATCTCTGACAACCTCCTTTACCTCCTCGCCGACCCGGATATCCGCATACCGTGCTGCTTGCTGTGAGATGAGATCCACGAGGCTCTTGCCTCCGATCTGCATGTATCCGGGATAGTTTTCGACCACCGGCGTGATGGCCACCTGACCGCCGATGGCGGCCCGTTCGATTACCACGCTCGTCAGTCCGGCGCGAACAGCGTAAATCGCCGCGGTAAGGCCGGCAGGGCCGGCCCCCAGTATGACAAGGTCTATCTCAAGGGGCTCGCCCGGTATCTGCTCCGAAGCTTGCTGCGGCTCCTTGAGGGTCAGGAGCGACTCGACGAAGCGCTCCTCGGGCTGAAGCCCCATGCCCGTAAAAATTCCGTTAATGAACGTCTGGGGAACGGAGAGCGAGCCGAGGCTCGTTGCAAGGTCCTGGTTCTCGTAGATTTCAATGGCCTCGGCGGACACGATGTCTGGCAGCATGATGGCCGCTGAAAAGGCCGTGAGCACCTGCTGCGGACAATAGGGGCAGGTGGGGCTGACGAAGACCTGGATGTCCCGTTTATCCTTCAGTCCCGCCAGCTTTTCCAGCGCCGGCGCGGTCATGACGACCCCGCCTGTCGATGCCATGAGAAGCGCCACGAGAAAAGAGCGCCCTTCCTCGCCGACCGGTGCGCCGGTATAGCGGATGCGATATTTATCGGGAGCAATGAGGACGGATGGCGAGCGGAGAACGTTCCGTTTTTGTGACAGCTCGTCTCCGATGGCATGATAAGATACCCGGAGCTTATCGCTCAGGCCGGCCAGGGTTTTGATAAGATTGACCGCAGCCTCGTTAAATGTGTCGTTCACGCCATCTTTCGTGTACACTTCGAGAACGACGTCGTCCCTGAGTTGAGTGAAAAAGGTGTCTTTGATGACTTTTTTTATGTCATCCGGGATTGCTTCCTCTGCCATAGCGCCACCCCTTTGTTCAAACTCGACGGTTCAAGCCTTACTTGATCCGCTGCGAAATCTTCTTGAATTCATCCGTGCCTGCCACCTGGAGAAGCTGGAACAGGACAGTTTCCGTGCAGGTGACGACCGCGCCCGCGTTGCGCATGAACTCAATACCTGTCTCAAAGTTTTCCCGGGAGCGGGAACATACCGCATCCCGCACCAGATGCACCTGCATGCCGCCTTTCAGCAATCCGAGACAGCTCTGGAGCACGCAAATATGCGTCTCCATGCCGGTCAGGATGATAGTCTCCCTGTGATGCTCCATTAACTCCTCCAGAAAGGCCGGATGACCGCAACAGTCAAAGGTTATTTTCTCAACGGGACGGTAATACGGAAGCGCATCCCGGATCACAGCCACGGTACTGCCGAGCCCCTTGGGGTACTGTTCGGTGACGACAACGGGGATGCCGAGCATTTTCGCAAGCTCGATCAAATGCAGATTGTTACTGATGATCTTGTCCTTTTCCTTCATGACCGCAGCAAGTCGGTCCTGGATGTCGACAATCAGAAGCAGCGTATTTTCTTTAGCCAGTCGGAATTTGTCCATGCTCACAAGTCCTTTTAACGATACCTCATTTTACTAAAGTCATCGCCTGTTGGCAAGTGCCCGTTAGTTATCCGCTCACAGAAAAAACATTGACAATCCGCCCGCCATCTCATACTATATATAGAACAGCGGACCACTCAATCCTGAATAAGAAAGGATGGGCCATGATGAAAGCAAGGTCAATCGCCGTTACTTTCCTGTTTTTCCTGATGACGCAGTCTGGCGTTTTCGGGGCCGAACAACAGCAATTCACGTTAACGACCCTCGATGGCAGGGTAATTGACTCGGCCTCACTGCTGGGCTCGCCGGTCGTGATCGTCGTCGGGGCGGACTGGTGACCACAATGCAAGACTGAGGCTCCGGAACTGCAGAAAGCCTATCTCGCTTACAAGGACAAGGGTGTAATTTTTATCGGCAACTTTGTCATGAGCAGGGACAAGGACATCAAGCATTTCGTGCAGACCTACAAAATAACCTTCCCGGTCGGGAGGGATGACGGAATCGCCGAAATATTCGGCGTGCGTAATCTGCCGGTTACTTTTTTTCTCGGGAAAAACGGCAAGGTCGTCAAAAAACATATTGGGGCCGTCTCCTATGCGGAACTCGAGGTGAACATCGAAGCCCTCCTCAAGGACCCCGCCCTCAAATAAAACCCGGCGCCGGATGCCAGGCATCCGGCGCCGGGTTTTCAGCGAACCCTCGTTTCAATAAAATTCCTTTAGCGCTGTTTGTATCATTGCCGCGCCTCCGGTTTGTTTCACCAGCGGTTTCTGCGCTATAGCCGGCGTCCGCTCCTCGAATGTCATCCTCGAGTTCCTGAAAATTACCCCGGTCGGTATTCGTTCTCCCCATTCGAGCGCCCTGGTGAAGGCCGCTGCCCTGTTCCCGGGATCATAGCCCGCCTCAATACGATAAACCCGCTGCCGGTACCAGTCATAGGTGTTCACTTTGTTGAACGACACACAGGGTTGGAGAATATCGACAAGTGCAAAACCCTTATGATTGATCGCCTCTTTCATGAGCTCTTTGAGGTGTTCCGTGTCCCCTGCAAACCCCCGCGCCGCAAAACTGCAGTCAAGGGCCACCGCGAGCGCCATGGGATTGAATTGCCCGGAAACTACACCAAAGGGCAAGTTCCTCGTTACCGTGCCTTCGCTTGTGGTCGGCGAGGCCTGGCCTTTGGTCAACCCGTATACCTGGTTGTTATGAACGAATAGCTTCACATTGATATTCCTGCGCATGGCCGCCATCAGGTGGTTTCCACCCTCGCCGTAGCAGTCGCCGTCGCCTGTCACGGCGATCACCAGCATCTCATGGTTCGCGAGCCTTATGCCTGTGGCAACCGGAAGCGACCTGCCATGAAGGCCGTTGAACGTGTTGCACCTCGTGTAATGCGGGAATTTTGCGGCCTGACCGATGCCCGAAACCATCGTGATCCGGTGGGGCTCGATGCCGAGTTCGACCATTGCCTCCTTGAAGGTCTTGAGGATCGGGAAATTGCCGCAACCAGGACACCAGGCCGGGATCTGGCCCCTATAATCTTCCGAGGTGAGCATACAATTCTCCTGTCATTCCCTCCAGGGTAAAAGGCCTTCCGTCGAACCTGCGGATATGCGAGGAAAATTCATATCCCGTTTCCGCTTTCATGAGCCTGGCGAACTGGCCCGTGGCATTCAACTCTATGCAGATCGTGTGCTTCGCCCGGTTAAGCAGTCCGAGATAATCTAAGGCTTCGAATCCGGGAAAAGGGCAGAGCTCGCTGAAGTGGAGCATCGCAATGCCATGAGACTTCGCCAGCACATCCACGGACTCTCGCATGACCCCGTACGTTGATCCCCAGCCGACGATCACGATATCCGGATCATGGTCGCCATACAGGAACGGCGGCGCAATCTCCTTTTTCATGAGAGGAGTCTTTTTATACACCCGCTTCTCCATCATCTTTATGCGCGTAAGGGCATCTTCAATAATATGTCCGGATTCGTCATGCTCGTCGCTGTCCGTAACAACAAGGTGTTTTGCATCCCCGGGAACGCCGAAAGGACTCACGCCGCTCTCGGTAAAGGCATGGCGTTTGTAATCCTGCAATTTACGGAACTCTTCGCCACGGACGCGGTAATCGACATTCCTTATTGCGTGCAGATCGAGGCCCTGGTATGTCCACTGAGAGTCTGCAAGATAAGTATCAAAGAGGACGAACGCCGGGACCTGGTATTTTTCGGCGAGATCAAAGGCCTTGTTCGTGAGGTGAAAGGCCTGCTCCGGAGAACCGGGCGCGAAGATGATCCTCGGAAACTCGCCGTGGCCGGCAGAGAGCACGAGCTGAAGCTCAGCCTGCTCTGTCCTCGTCGGCAGGCCCGTGGCAGGGCCGGGCCGCTGGCCCATGGCGATCACAACCGGTGTTTCAGTCATGGCTGCAAGAGCGACGCCTTCGACCATCAATGCGAATCCTCCGCCCGACGTGCCGGTCATGGCGCGTACGCCCGCATAGGAGGCGCCGAGGGCCATATTAATGGCGGCAATCTCGTCCTCGGCCTGCTCCACCACGATCCCGTATTCTTTTTCCTTGGTTGCAAGATAATTCATGATGCCTGTCGAAGGAGTCATGGGATAGGCCGCATAGAATCTGCATTCCGACGCAATGGCGCCCAGAGCAATCGACTCGGTCCCTCCCAGAAGCATTTTTGGCTTTGCCGCGGTATCGGCGCTGAGAGAGAATGAACACTTCTGGCACCCCTTCAGGGCAAAATCAAATCCTGCCCTGGCAGCATTCCTGTTCGCGGTAATGATCGCCTCGCCTTTTTTCCTGAAGGTGTCCTCGATAAGGTCCATCAGGAGCGCGAGCTCCATGCGCAAGAGACCCAACACCGCCCCGGTAGCCACGATATTAGCCATAATCCTGTCGCCGCCGTGCTTGACTGCCAGGTCTGTGAAGGCGATATCGAGAAAGGATGGTCTGTCATTTTTTTCTTTGAGCGCAGCTGAATCGTATATGATTATGCCGGACGACGTAAGCTCCTTTTCATGGAGGCTGATGCTCTCCTTATCGAGAGCAACGATGATATCAATGAGATCCCGGGAGGCCCTGACCGGCTTGTCCGAGAGCCGGATCTGATAAAAGTTATGCCCGCCGCGAATGCGGGACTCGTAATCCTGGCTCGTAAAGACCTGGTATCCCGCCCGGCTGAAAACGCGGCCCAGCGCTTCGCCGATGGTCTGGATG
>Ga0334722_10002560_pt1 | contig 20392 bp, 17 predicted proteins | sample C3_bottom_MG_FD_207210 | JGI IMG/M metagenome (GOLD analysis project Ga0334722, IMG submission 207210) | Sediment microbial communities from Yellowstone Lake, YNP, Wyoming, USA - C3_bottom | ecosystem: Environmental > Aquatic > Freshwater > Lake > Sediment | place: USA: Wyoming | collected... | reverse complement strand
CGAGTAGGAGTCCCGCCACCGCGGCGGCCACGATGAGGCCCAGGCCGGAGTCGTCGGTGCCGCCGCCGTCGGGCTGCGGCGTCGCCGAGGGCTCGGGGCTCGGGGCCGGCGTGCTCGCGGGTCCGGCGCTCGGGGCAGGCGTCGGGCTCGATCTCGGTGGCGCGGTGATGATCGGGCCACCGGAGGGGGACGCCGACGTCGCGACCGTGAAGCGGTAGGTCCCGCGCTCGATGTGGCCGTCGGCCGTGGCCGCCGTCCAGCGCACTTCGTACGTGCCCGGTCCGAGCGGCGGGACGATGACCGTGAGCACGTGCGAGTCCTCCGGGGCAAGGCTGCCCGTGCCGACCGTCTGGCCGTCGGGGCCGATCAGCACGATCGAGCTCTTGCCGGGGACCAGCTCGTCGTCGAACGTGGCGCTGACGCGGCTCGGCGCCGTGTCCACGGTGGAGCCCGGCGCCGGGTCCCCGGACACGAGCGCGGCGTGGCCGAGCATCGCGGCGGGCAGCGCGAGCAGCAACATCAGGGCGAGGAGCCAGACCAGGGCGCGGACGCGGGTCGCAGGCATGGCGCGCATCGTCTCACGCCACCTCGGTGACGGGCCGCCCGCGCATCAGCGGGTCGGCCAGCGCCACGAGCGCCGCCGACGCACAGGCGATGATGCCGGCGGCGAGGGCCGCTTCAAACCCGAGTCGCTCGAAGAAGGGCGCCACTCCGATGCTCCCGAGGGCGACTCCCACCGAGAAGGCCACCGCGAAGAGCGCGAAGGCCGAGCCGCGGTCCGAGTCGTCCGAACGGCGCGACAGCTCGAACGTGACCGGGGGCAGGATGAGCGCGGCGCCGACGCCGGTGCCGGCGCCGGCCAGGACGAGGAGCGGCGTGGTCGGCGTGACGAGGAGCAGCAGCAGCCCGCCGACGGTGACCGCGAGACCGGCCACGATCAGCCAGAGCGAACCCAGGCGCTCGACCAGCATCCCCGCCGGCACCCGGGCCACCAGCACGCCGATCGCGTCGGCCGTGAAGAACAGGCCCACGTCTGCGCCCGCCGCCTCGGCGCGCTGGGGGAGGTAGCCGGTCACGACGCCCCAGTGCGCGACGAAGAGGACCGACAGGAAGAGCGGCCCACCCCAGGCCCGGCGCCAGGCGGGATGAAAGGTCCGCGTGCCGCGCGGCCCGGCCGCGCGAGCGGCCTGGTCGGCCCGGCCGAGCGGCCAGGCCAGGGCGACCCCGGCCATGACGCAGGCGAGGGTCGCCGCGGCCACGACCTGCAGTGAGGTGGCGTCGAGGATCCGCAGCGAGACCGGCGGGGCGAGCGCCAGCGACACGTTGGCCGCCACGCCCACCAGCGCGAGCGCGGTCGGCAGCCGTGCCGCGGAGACGAGCCCGGGCACGAGGCTCAGGGCGGCGGGCATGCAGGCGGCGATCCCGACGCCCTGCAGCACCCGCGTCGCCACGAGGGGCACGATGGGTCCGTCCGCCGCCGCGACGCCGCTGACCAGGAGACCGGCCGCCGCCAGGAAGGCCGCCGCACCCCCGAGCAGCACGAGACGCCCGCCGAAGCGATCGATGAGGCCGCCGGCCACGAACGCCGCGGCCACCTGCGTCAGCGCGGCGACGCCCATGATGGCGCCGATCGCCGCGTCGGAGCGGCCGGCCGCGAGGAGCGCCAGCGGCAGGGAGGCCAGGAAGGCGTGGAAGCCGACCTGGGCGAAGCCGGCCGCCAGCGAGAGCCGGAGCACGCCGGGCTCAGAGCTGGAGCGGGTCGCGCGCCTCGGGGTCGAGGCCGAGCTCGGCGATGGCCGCCGATGCGGCAGCGGGCTCGATCCGGCCGGTGCGCGCCAGCTCGGCCATCACCGCCGCCGCGATCGACTCGGCGTCGATGCCGAAGAGCCTTCGCAGCGCCTCCCGGGTGTCGCTCCGACCGAAGCCATCCGTGCCCAGCGAGACGAAGCTCCCGCCTGGCACCCAGCGTGCGACCTGGTCGGGCACCGTCTTGACGAAGTCGGTGGCGGCCACGATCGGCCCGCGCAGGGCCGCCTCGGCCAGCGCGGAGGTGACCAGCGGGACGCGCCCGGGTTCGGCGGGATGGAGTCGATTCCAGCGCTCGACCTCGAGCGCGTCGGCGCGCAGCTGCTGGTACGACGGGACGCTCCAGGCCTCGGCCGCCACGCCGAAGCGCTCGGCCAGCAGGGCCTGGGCGCGCAGCACCTGCTGCATGATCGAGCCGCTGCCCAGCAGCGTCGCCGCCAGGGCCGGCCCACGCTTCGGTCCCACCGCGGGAGCCGCGCTGAAACGGTAGAGGCCGCGCACGACGTCGCGGTCGGAGACGCCCGCGGGGATCGCCGGCATCGCGTGGTTCTCGTTATACAGGGCCAGGTAGTAGAAGACGTCCTCGCCGGCCTCGAGCATCGCGCGCAGCCCGTCGCGGATGACGATGGCCGTCTCGTAGGCGAAGGCCGGATCGTAGACGCGGCAGTTGGGGATCGTCGTGGCCACCAGCAGGCTGTGGCCGTCCTCGTGCTGCAGCCCCTCCCCGTTCAGCGTGGTCCGGCCGGCCGTGGCGCCGAGCAGGAAGCCGCGGCCGCGGGAGTCGCCGAAAGCCCACAGCTCGTCGCCGGTGCGCTGGAAGCCGAACATCGAGTAGAAGATGTAGAAGGGGACGGTGGGCTCGCCGTGCGTGGCGTAGCTCGTGCCGGCGGCCTGGAACGAGGCCGACGAGCCGGCCTCGGTGATGCCCTCCTCGAGCACCTGGCCGTCCTTCGCCTCGCGATAGCTGAGGATGAGGTTGGAATCCACCGGCTCGTACAGCTGGCCGTGGGGGGCGTAGATGCCGGCCTCCTTGAAGAGCGGGTCCATGCCGAAGGTGCGCGCCTCGTCGGGCACGATGGGCACGACCCGCCGGCCGATGCCCGGGTCGCGCAGGAGGTTGCGCAGGAGCTTGGCGAAGGCCATCGTGGTGGAGGCCTCCTGGCCGCCCGAGCCGGTCATGAACTCGGCATAGGCGTCGTCGCCGGGCAGCTCCAGCGTCTTGGGCACGACCACCCGGCGGGGCACGGGCCCGCCGAGGGCCGCCCGCCGCGCGCGCAGGTACTCGATCTCCGGCGCAGTGGGGCCGGGGTGGAAATACGGCGCGTCCTTGATCTTCGCGTCGGGGATGGGGAGCTGCAGGCGGTCGCGGAAGACCTTCAGCTCGGCCTCCGAGAGCTTCTTGGCCTGGTGCGTGATGTTGCGCGCCTCGACGCCCGGGCCGAGCGTCCAGCCCTTGACCGTCTTGGCCAGGATGGCCGTCGGCCGGCCACGGTGCGCGATCGCCTCGGCGTAGGCGGCGTAGACCTTGCGATAGTCGTGGCCGCCCCGGCGCAGGCGCACCAGGTCGTCGTCGGAGAGGTGCTCGACCATGGCCAGGAGGCGGGGGTCGGCCCCGAAGAAGTGCTCGCGGATGTAGGCGCCCGTCTCGACCGAGTACTTCTGGTACTCGCCGTCAAGGACCTCGCCCATGCGATGGACCAGCGCGCCGTCCACGTCGGCGGCGAGCAGCGGGTCCCACTCGCGGCCCCAGATGACCTTGATGACGTTCCAGCCCGAGCCGCGGAAGACCGCCTCCAGCTCCTGGATGATCTTGCCGTTGCCGCGCACCGGGCCGTCGAGGCGCTGCAGGTTGCAGTTGACCACGAACACGAGGTTGTCGAGGCCCTCGTTGGCCGCCACGTGGAGCGCGCCCAGCGCCTCCGGCTCGTCCGTCTCGCCGTCGCCGAGGAAGGCCCAGACGCGGTTCTCGCTCGTGTCCTTGAGGCCCCGGGCATGGAGGTAGCGGTTGAAGCGCGCCTGGTAGATGGCGGCCAGCGGCCCGAGGCCCATGGACACGGTGGGGAACTCCCAGAAGTCGGGCATGAGGCGCGGGTGCGGGTAGCTGCTGAGGCCCTGGCCGGGCACGACCTCGCGGCGGAAGTGGTCGAGCTGGCTCGCGCTCAGGCGCCCCTCGAGGAAGGCGCGGGCGTAGATGCCCGGCGCGGCATGGCCCTGGTAGAAGACCTGGTCGCCCATGCCGGGCGCGTCCTTGCCGCGGAAGAAGTGGTTGAAGCCCACCTCGTAGAGGCTGGCCGCGCTCTGGTAGGTGGCCAGGTGGCCGCCGATGCCGGGCGACGCGTTGTTGGCGCGCAGGACCATGGCCACCGCGTTCCAGCGCACCATGCGCCGGATGCGCAGCTCCATCGCCTCGTCGCCCGGGAAGGCCGGCTCCTGTTCCGGGCTGATGGTGTTGATGTAGCGCGTCTCGGTCAGCGGCGGCAGGCCGATCTGGAGCTGCCGCGCCCGCTTCAGGAGCCGGTAGAGGATGAACTGGGCGCGCTCCTTGCCGCCACCGGTCTCGACGATCGAATCGAGGGAGTCGACCCAGTCCCGGGTCTCGGCGGGGTCGCGGTCGGGGAGCTGGCGCTTGAACTCGCCGTACTGGTCGAACATCGTCGGGGCGCAGTGTAGGGCGCGTGGCCCGCGGGTGCCGCGTCGTATGCTGCGGCCATGCCCGAGGCCGCGCCGCCGCGCCGCTCCACCCGCCCCTCAGGCCGCGGGCTGGCCATCGGCATCGACGTTGGCGGCACGGGCGTGAAGGCGGCGGTGGTGGACCTCGCCACGGGCGGGCTGCGCTCACCGCGCGTCCGCCGCCCCACGCCCCAGCCGGCCACGCCGGCGGCGGTCATCGAGGTCGCGGCCGCGGTCGTGGAGCAGCTCGTCGCCGACGGTCACGCGACGCCGGACATGCCGGCCGGCTGCGGCCTTCCCGGGGTGGTCAAGGAGGGGCGCCTGAAGACCGCCGCGAACATCGACCTCTCCTGGATCGACGCGCCGGCCCAGCAGCTCCTCGCCGATCGCCTCGGGCGGCCCTGCGTGATCGTCAACGACGCCGATGCAGCGGGGGTCGCCGAGCTGGCCTTCGGGGCGGCGCGCGGCCGGACCGGGACTGTCCTCCTGCTGACGATCGGCACGGGCATCGGCAGCGCGCTGTTCGTCGACGGCGCGCTCGTGCCCAACACCGAGCTGGGTCATGTCCTCTTCCACGGCCGAGACGCCGAGGCCCTCGTGAGTGCCGTTTCGCGTGAGCGGCGCAAGATCGGCTGGAAGCGCTGGGCGCGCGAATTCAGCGCGTACCTCGCCCTGCTCGAGCGCTACTTCTGGCCGGACCTCATCATCCTCGGCGGCGGCATCAGCAAGGCCTTCGAGCGCTACGGCCCGCACCTCGTTTCGCGCGCGCCGATCGTGACCGCCAGCCTCCTGAACTCGGCCGGCATCGTCGGGGCGGCGATGACGGGCGAGCAGGCCGCGAGGACCGGGATCGCGTCGCTGCCGCACCACTGACGATCGCCGCCCTGTGGCGGGGCGGGCGACGGTGCTGCCGCTGCCGCCATCTCCCGGAGGCATGGTTTCGCGCCCGGCCGGGTGCCGTCGAGGCGCTTGAGCTCCGGTAGCGCCGGGATCATGCTCCCGAAGAATGGTTCGCCGCCCAGCGCGGCGGCCGGCGCCGCGTGACGGCGCCCGAGACCCACCCTGGCGCAGCAGCTATCTCTCCCGGGAATGGTTCTGCGCCCAGCCCGACCGCCGACCTGCGACCAGCCTCGGACCTCGGCGGGAACCAGGCTTAGCCCACCCACTCATTCGCGGTGGCGGCCCTGACAAGCTGGGCCAGCGCAGCCGGCGCGAACGCCACCAGCCCCACGAGGACCCAGTCGAGCGGGTCGAGCGGCGTGGCGTGGAAGGCGGTCGCGAGGGCGGGCACGGACGGGATGAGGGCCTGGATGCCTACCACCAGCACGGCGGCGGCGAGCAGGAAGCCGTTGACCGGCAAGCGCCAGACGGGGACCGTCAGGCTGCGGTTCGTGTAGGCGCGCACGGCCTGGGCGACGACGAGAGAAGTGTAGGCCAGCCAGCGCGTGTGCTCGGCGTTCCCGTCGTGGGTCAGCATCAGGACCAGCGCCGCGACGGCGCTGAAGCCGCCCGCGGCGCTGATCTTCGTCAGCAGGTTCGCCGTCAGCAACGGCCGGTCGCGGGGGCGGGGCGGGCGGCGCATCGCGCCGGGCTCCTCGGGCTCGCGCTCGAAGGCGATCGAGGTCGAGAGGTCGATGAACAGTTCCAGCCAGAGGATCTGCAGCGGCAGCAGCGGGCGGCCGTAGCCGGCCAGCGTCGCGATGAGCAGGAAGCCGAGCAGGGCCACGTGGGTCGAGACGAGGAAGACGAGCCCCTTCTGGACGTTGGCCACGATGCGCCGCCCCTCGCGCAGCGCGAAGGTCAGCGTGGCGAACGAGTCGTCGCCGAGGACGAGGTCGGAGGCGCCCTTGGCCACCGCGGTGCCGCTGCCCATGGCCACGGCCACGTCTCCGGCGTTGAGCGCCGGGGCGTCGTTGACGCCGTCGCCCGTGACCGCCACGGTCCGCCCACTCGCCCGGGCGACGCGGACGAGCCGCATCTTCTGCTCGGGGATGGCGCGCGCCACGACGTGCAGGCCGGGCAGCTCGGCCGCGAGGCGGACGTCGTCCCACGCGGCCAGTTCCTCCCCGGTCACGACGCGCCGGGCATCGATGCCCGCCGCCCGGGCGATGGTGGCCGCCGTGCCGGGGTGGTCGCCGGTGACGACGAGGACCTGGATGCCGGCCTCGCGCACGACCTCGACCGCCTCGCCGATGTCGGCCCGCACCGGGTCGGCGAAGGCGACCACGGCCTGCGGCCGCCAGTCCCCCTCGGTCCCGGGACGATCCGCCAGCAGGACGAGCCGCTCGCCGGCGCCGGCGCCGGCCTCGACGAGGTCGCGCCACGCCGGCGAGGCCGACTCCGGGCCCACGCCGCCGAGCAGGGCCTCGGGCGCGCCGAGCGCCACTTCGCGCTCACCATGGCCCTCCGCGCCTTCGGCCAGGCGGGCCCAGGTGTAGGGTCGGGCGTCGGTCGCCGGCTCGGCAGCGAGGAGTCGGTCGGTCGCCGGCAGGCCGTCGGCGCCCAGGTCGGCCAGCGCGGCCAGGAGTGCCCGCGTGAAGGCGTTCGGCTTCACGCCCTCGGCCACCCGCCAGGCATCCTCCTCCGCGCGCAGGGCGTCGAGCAGGAGGGCTCGGCGCTCATCCGTGTCCGTCACCGCCCCGGAGGGCGTGCGCAGCGCGTGCACCGCGAGCCGGTTCTGGGTCAGCGTGCCCGTCTTGTCGGTCAGGATGAGGTCCACCGCGCCGAGCGTCTCCTCGGCGTTGAGGTGCCGCACCAGCACGCCGCGCCGCAGCAGCCGGAAGGCGCCCAGGCCGAGGATGACCGCGAGCAGGATGGGCGGCTCCTCGGGGATGGCCGCGATGGCCGCCGAGATGCCGGCAAGGACGTTCTCGCCGATGGGATTGCCGCGCACGAAGCCGAGCCCGGACGTGATGCCGATGAGCCCGATGGCGACCACGAGCAGGATGCGCACGAGCCGGTCCAGCTCGCGCTGGAGGGGCGAACGGCGTCGCTCGTCGCCCTCCAGGCCGCGCGCGATCGCGCCCACCTCGCTGGCGCCACCGATGGCCACGACGAGGCCCTCGCCGCGCCCGGCCACGGCGCTCGTCCCGGCGAAGGCGATCGAGCGCCGGTCGGTCAGCGGCGCGTTTCGCGGGTCGGGTTCCGTACTCCCGGGCTCGGGCAGCGACTCCCCGGTAAGGAGGCTGCGGTCGAGCTGCAGCCCCTCGGCGCGGATGAGGCGCAGGTCGGCTGGCACCACGTCGCCGGAACGCAGCAGCACGACGTCGCCGGGCACGAGGTCGGCGGCCGGGATGTCGTCCACGAGACCGTCGCGTCGCACCCGCGCCACCGGCGCGCTGGCCTCCCGCAGCGCCTCCAGCGCTCGCTGGCCGCGGTACTCGGTGACCACGTCCGCCCCGACGATGGGCACGAGGCCGACGAGCACGAGGAGGCCGTCACGCACCTCGTTGAGCCAGACGGCGAGGATGCCGGCCACCGCGAGCAGGATGACGAAGGGCTCCGTCGCGGCATCGACGACCATGCGCACGATCGACTCGTGCTTGGCCGGCTCCAGCTCATTCGGGCCCGTCAGCGCCCTCCGGCGGGCGGACTCGGCGGCCGACAGCCCGGCGGTGGGGTCGACCTCCAGCGCCCGGGCGACCTCGAGCGCGGGCAGGGCGTGGGGATCGGGAACGGCCAGGTCGACGGTCACCCGCCTATCGTGCCGGGTTCCGGGCCGGGGCGTCGCCGGGGCGTCGCTGGGGCGTCGCCGGGCGTGCGCCCGTATGAGTCCCGTATGAGTCCCACTCATGCCGAACCCGGATCGCGAGCGTGACTGCGATCCGAGAACGGATCTCCGTGGGCACGCGAGCGTGACCTCGGCCGTCGGCATGAGCACCACTCATGGCGCGGCTGCCCTACGCGGCGCCGTCGTCCGCGCGGGGCCATGCTCCTCGTGGCCGGGCCGATCTCGGCCGCCCCGGGCCGGTGCTAGGGTTCCCGCGTGCAGGTCCACCTCCTCGACGCGACCTACGAGGTCTTCCGCGCGCACTTCGGCCGACCACCATCGAAGGCGCCCGACGGGCGCGAGGTCGGGGCCACGATCGGCGTGGTGGAGAGCGTCCTGGGGTTGCTGCGCGAGCCGGGCGTGACGCATCTCGCCTGCGCCACGGACCACGTCATCCGCTCCTGGCGCAACGAGCGCTGGCCCGGCTACAAGACCGAGGCGGGCATGCCGCCCGAGCTGCTGGCCCAGTTCCAGCTGCTCGAGGACGCGCTGCGCGCCTGCGGGCTGGTCGTCTGGCCGATGGTCGAGTACGAGGCCGACGACGCCATCGGCGCCGCCGCGGCACGCTGGGCCGACGACCCGGCGGTCGAGCGCGTGGTCATCCTCTCACCCGACAAGGACATGACCCAGTGCGTGCGCGAGGACGGACGCGTCGTGTGCTACGACCGGCGCAAGGGGCTGCTCATCGACGCCGACGCCGTACGTGCCAAGTTCGGCGTCTCGCCGGCCTCGATACCCGACTACCTCGCGCTCGTCGGCGACAGCGCCGACGGCTTCCCGGGCGTGCCCGGCTGGGGCGCGAAGTCCGCCGCGGCTGTCCTGGAACGGTACGGGCACCTCGACGCGATCCCGGAGCGAGCGTCGCAGTGGGACGCCTCGGTGCGCGGTGCCCTCACGCTGGCCGCCAACCTGCGCGACCACCGCGCGGAGGCGTTCCTCTTCCGCGAGCTGGCCACGCTCTCGCTGGACGTGCCGATCCCCGAGTCCCTCGACGACCTGCGCTGGCGGGGCGTGCCGCGGGAACCGTTCCTGCAGATGGTGGAGCGGGTCGGCGCGCCGCACCTCCGCGGCCGCGTGCCGCGCTGGGCGGCCTGAGGGGGCGACCACGATCTCCAGTGTCCGGCGACCGCCCCGACGAGCGTCGGCAGCAGCCCCATCCTGGGGCGGGGACCGAACACCATGCTCCCGAGGCATGGTTTCGCGCCCAGCCGGGTGCCGCCCGGGGCCGCGAACTCCCGTGGCGCCGGAATGATGTTCCCGAGGCATGGTTTCGCGCCCAGCCTCTTGCCGGCGCCGCTCAGTGGCGCCCGAGGACCGCTTTAGCGCGGGAGCCATCTCCACGGGGCATGGTTTCGCGCCCAGCCGGGTGCCGGCCGGGGTCAGCGGCCGCACTGGCGCCGGAGCCATCTCCCCGAGGCATGGATCCGTGCAAAATCCGGGTTCATGCGGCCGACGCGACCACCCGTTTCCCCGTTCCCCCGCGACGCGCGGAGATTCCTCAGCCCGGCTGCCCCCTGTCAAGGGCCGGACGTCCTCAAGCGCGGGCTCGTAACCTCGTCAGCGCTGCGGCGTCGCCACTCGCGATGACCGACTCCCCGGCCGCGAAGCGGCGGTCGTCGCCGGGGCTCGCCTCGTAGCGCGGGGCGTGGACGCCATCGCCGCGCGCGATGGCCAGCACGACCACGCCGTCGGCGCGCAGCTCACCGACCGTGCGCCCCTCCAGGCCGCTCCCCGGCGACACGGGCAGTGACTCCAGGCCAAGGGCGGGCTCGCGATGCGACAGCGCGGCGTCCAGGTAGTCCACCACGCCCGGCCGCACGGCCTGCTCGGCCAGCCGGTGACCGGCCATCACGTACGGGGAGACGATGCGGTCGGCGCCGGCGCGCAGCAGCTTCTCCTCGGCGTCGAGCGTGTTGGCGCGCCCCACGATGACGAGGTTCGGGTTCAGGTCGCGTGCAGAGAGGATGACGTAGACGTTGTGGGCGTCGGTGTCGAGCGTGGTGATCAGGCCCCGGGCTCGCTCGACGCCCGCCTCGCGCAGCACCGCGTCGGTCGTGGCGTCGCCGAGGACGACGAGGTGCCCATCCCCCCGGGCGCGCTCGAGCGACCCCTGGACGAGGTCCACGACGACGACCGTCTCGCCGGCATGGTCCAGCTCGCGGGCCACGGTCGCGCCCACGCGCCCGTACCCGCAGAGCACGAAGTGGCCGCTCAGCGCGGCGATCCGATCGCGCATCCGCTTCTCCTCGCGCCTCCCGCTCGTGACCTCCTCGACGACGAACTCGGCGGCGATGCCCACCGTCCCGAAGATGACCCCCACCGCCGAGAGGGACAGCAGCATCGTCCACGCCCGGCCGGCGCCGTCGAGCTCGCCGACCTCGCGGAACCCGACCGTGGTCATCGTGATGACCGTCATGTACAGCGCGTCGCCGGGGTCCCAGCCCTCCAGGACGACGAAGCCCAGCGTGCCGGCCGCGATGATCGTCAACAGGATCCCCACGAGGATGACGAGATGACGGCGCCCGAGCAGGCTCCCGACGCCGCTCCGCCGCTGGCGCTCGACGGTCAACGGAGCAGGTCCAGGACGGCGGGGTGGTGGCGGGGCGAGGCGGCGACCAGCGAGAGGGTGCGGCCCGGGCGCGCGAGGTCGAACCAGGGGCCGCCCTTCGTATCGCTCACCACGGCACCCGCCTCCTCGGCCATGAGCCCGGCCGCGGCCACGTCCCAGCTCGAGAGCGAGCGCGCCTGGACGAAGACGTCGAAGCGACCGTTGGCCACGTAGGCCAGCGCCAGCGCGGAGCTGCCCAGCACCCGGCTGACCCGCGTGGCGCGCCGCAGCGCCCCCTCCTGGCGGCGCCAGCCGCGCCAGGGCAGCGCCAGGGAGATGAGGCAGTCGGAGAGCAGCTCCTTGTCGGGGTGGCGGATGGGCTCGCCGCCGAGCGTCGCACCGCGCCCCGCGACGGCGCGGAACATCTCGTCGCGCACCGGGTCGTAGACGACGCCGACCGCCGGCCGGCCGGCCACCGCGAGGCCGATGCTGACGCAGAAGAAGGGGATGCCGTTGGCGTAGTTCACGGTCCCGTCGAGGGGATCGACGATCCACGCCCGCTCGGCCCCCTCGGCGGCGTGAGCACCCTTGCCCCCGCGTGCCCGATGCGCCCCCGACTCCTCGGCCACGATGGCATCGTCCGGGAATCGGCCGCGGATCGCCGCCAGGATCATCTCCTCGCAGAGGTGGTCGACCTCCGTGACCACGTCGCCCGGCCCCTTGTGGACGATGCGCTCCAGGCGTTCGTAGCGCTCCAGCTGGATCGCCCCGGCACGACGGGCGGCATCGGTCGCGAGCTCGAGTTCGGCGGCGAGTTCGGCGGGCACCGCCTCGACCCTCAGGTGCAGGTGATGACGAGCCGCTGGGGCGTCCACGTCGGCTCACCCGGCGCTGGCGGCAGGATCGTCCGGGTCACCTCGATGCGCTCCCCCGGCGCCATCGGGTCGGTGCGAAAGACCGGGTCACCGACCGTGCTCAGGCCTCCGCGCGTGATGCGGCAGGTCGCGCGCGACCCCTTGGCGCCCTCATTGATCACGGCGAAGACGAGCTCCACGCCGCCGCCCGCGGTCGCGTTCGCGGAAAGGATCTCGGTCGGGAACGGGCCGAGGCCGGACAGCACGTAGTTGGCCAGCAGCGCAAGGGCCACGAACCCCACGCCCACGGCGGCCAGGATCGTGCCGTGGACCTGGGTCGGGCTGGGCGTCTTGAGGTGGCCCGGGTTGTGCTCCTCGCACAGCGAGACGCCGAGCGGCGTGGGCCGGCCGCAGGCGCGGCAGCGGTCGTGCGGCTCGGCGGGTTCGAGGGCGGGGGCGGAGGGGAGCGACATCGTCGCCGGGCAGCGTAGCGCGGAAGGCCGCCCGCCGTCCTCGTCAGCGGGCGGCGGCCTCAGGACAGCCCGGCGCGCTCGGCCGCCTCGATGAGCGCGGGCATCCGATCGGCCCGCACCCAGTGGACGATCAGCTCGTCCGCACCCAGCTCGCGCCAGCGCTCGGCCTCGCCGACGATGTCCGCCAGGAGCGGGTCCCGCCCGGCCGCTTCGGCGGGCAGGAGGTCCACGGCCACGACCACGGTCACGTCCTCGCGCCGCCGCCCGGCCGCCGCCAGGGCCGCCTCGAAGACGCCCCGGTCGCGCCGCAGCCCGGCAGCGTCCGTGGTCCAGCCGTCACCGACCCGCGCCGCGAGGCGCGCCCCGGCGGAGGTCTCGCCGCCGACGATGATCCGTGGCGGCGGCACGGGTGCCGGGTGGGCCCAGGCCTCGGCCAGTCGATACCAGCGCCCCTCGAAGCTGGCCGGCCCGCCCGTCCACAGGGCGCGCAGCACCGCGACCTGCTCCTCCAGCCGCTCGACCCGCTCGGGGACCGCCGGGAAGGGGATGCCCAGGGCCGCCTCCTCCGCCGCGTAGCCGCCGATGCCGAGGCCCACGTCGAGGCGGCCCGGCGCGAGCGCCGCCACGTTCGCGGCCATGCGCGCGAGCAGGGAAGGATGGCGGTTCATGACGTTGCTCACGAAGCTGCCGAGGCGCAGGCGATCGGTGATCGCGGCCGCCGCGGCCAGGGTCGTCCAGCACTCGAGCACGGGACTGTCCTTCCGGCCACGCGAGAGGAAATGGTCCCAGCAGTGGACGCCGTCGAAGCCGGCGTCCTCCAGGGCCCGGGCGGCCTCCAGCCACCACCGGGGTGTCACCCCCATCGAGGTGATGTTGACGCCGATGCGGGGCCGTGCGCGCTCGCCCACCGTGCTCCTCGTCTACTCTTGCCCGGTCCGGATCCTGCCGGGTCCGGATCACGGAGCGTACCGCCGGGAGACCTCTCATGACCAACCAGGATCAGGCCGAGATCGGCATCTTCGGCGGCTCGGGCTTCTACTCCTTCCTCGACGACGCGCGCGAGGTCGACGTGAGGACGCCCTATGGGGAGCCCGCGGCGCCCCTCACCGTCGGATCCGTGGGTGGTCGATCGGTCGCGTTCCTGCCCCGCCACGGCCGCCAGCACCAGTTCCCGCCACACATGATCAACTTCCGGGCCAATGTCTGGGCCATGAAGGAGCTGGGAGTGACGCGGATCATCGGCCCGTGCGCCGCGGGGTCGTTGCGGCCGGACGTGAGACCCGGCGAGTTCGTCGTCTGCGACCAGCTGGTGGACCGCACCACCGGGCGCAAGGACACGTTCTACGACGGCCCGAAGGCCACGCACATCTCCTTCGCCGACCCCTACTGCCCGGAGCTGCGCCCGCTGGCCGTCAGGACGGCCCGGGACGAGGGCATCCCCGTCCACGACGGCGGCACGATGGTGGTCATCCAGGGTCCGCGCTTCTCCACCCGCGCCGAGTCGCGCTGGTTCGCCGCGGCGGGCTGGTCGGCCGTGGGCATGACGCAGTACCCCGAGGCCTACCTGGCCAGGGAGCTGGAGATCTGCTTCGTCAACGTCGCGCTCATCACCGACTTCGACGTCGGCGTGGAGGGCGAGATCGAGGCCGTCACCCACGAGTCGGTGCTGCAGGTGTTCGACGCCAACATCGAGAAGCTGCGCCGGCTTCTCTTCGGGCTCGTGCCGCGCATCCCGGCCGAGCGCAGTTGCATCTGCTCCACGGCCCTCGGCTCCGCGACGGGGTAGGGGCACCGGGTGTGGGCGTGAACCAGCCGCCCAGCCTCGCGGCATCGCACCGCGGCGGCGCGACCGTCGAGTTCCAGCACGTCACGAAACGGTACGGCCCGGAGTCGGCCGGCCCCGGCGCGGTCAACGACCTCTCGCTGCTGGTCCCGGCGGGGAGGATCTGCGTGCTCGTGGGCCCCTCGGGCTGCGGCAAGACGACCAGCCTGAAGATGGTCAACCGCCTCATCGAGCCGACGGGTGGCCGGATCCTCATCGACGGCGTGGACGTGGCCGCCGAGGAGCCGACGGCCCTGCGCCGGCGCATCGGCTACGTCATCCAGCAGGTGGGCCTCTTCCCGCACCAGACGATCGGCGAGAACGTGGCCACCGTGCCCCGCCTCCTGGGCTGGAGCCCGGCCCGGCAGCGTGAGCGAACCGACGAGCTGCTGGCCCTGGTCGGCCTGGAGCCGGGCGTCCACCGCGACCGCTACCCCAACCAGCTCTCGGGCGGCGAGCGCCAGCGCGTCGGCGTCGCGCGGGCGCTCGCCGCGGACCCGCCGGTGATGCTCATGGACGAGCCCTTCGGGGCCGTGGACCCCATCGTCCGGGAGCGGCTGCAGAACGAGTTCCTGCGCCTCCAGGATGGCCTCGCCAAGACCATCCTGTTCGTCACCCACGACATCGACGAGGCGATCAAGATGGGCGACCTCGTCGCGGTCATGCAGACCGGCGGCACGCTGGCCCAGTTCGGCCCGCCGGCGGAGATCCTGGCCAGCCCCTCATCCGACTTCGTGGCGCGCTTCGTGGGCGCCGACCGCGGCCTCAAGCGGCTCTCGCTGACGCGCGTCCGGGACGTGCCGCTCACCCCTGCCCTGACTGCGCGGCCGGGCGACGACGCCGCCGAAGCCCGGCGGGGCGCCGCCGCCGAAGCCTCCCGCTACCTCCTCCTCGTGGACGCCGACACGCGCCCCATCGGCTGGCTCGATCCGGCAGGCCTGCCCGCTACGGGTGCCCTCGAGGCCTCCATGGCCGTCCCGATGTCGCCCCTGCTCGAGCCCGAGACGACGCTCAAGGACGCCCTCTCGATGCTGCTCGATGCGGACGTCCAGGCCGGCATCGCGGTGGACGCGCAGGGCCGCGTGCTGGGCCTGCTCACGGTGGACATGATCGCCGCGCTGCTGACACGACGATGAGCGGCTGGGACTGGATCGCGAGCCACCTCGACGACATCGCGGCCGCCACGCGCGATCACGTCGTCCTGACCGTCATCGCGGTCGGCGTCGGCCTCGTGATCAGCCTCGCCCTGGCCCTGCTCATCCACCGCGACCGCCGCGTCTACGCGCCCGTCACTGCCGTCGCCGGCCTGCTCTACACGATCCCCAGCCTGGCGCTCTTCGCCATCCTCGTGCCCGTCACCGGGCTCTCCGTGCTGACGGCCGAGATCGGCCTCGTGAGCTACACGCTGCTCATCCTCGTGCGCAACATCGTGGCCGGGCTGGACGCAGTGCCCCCCGAAGCGCGCGAGGCGGCGGCCGGCATGGGCTACTCGGCGCTGGGGCGGCTGCTGCGCGTGGAGCTGCCGCTGGCTCTGCCGGTCATCGTGGCCGGCCTGCGCATCGCCACGGTGACGACGATCGGGCTAGTCATGGTCACCGCGCTCATCGGCGAAGGCGGGCTCGGCCAGCTCATGTTGCGCGGCTTCACGCTCCAGAACTACACGGCCGTCTACGTGGGCACGGCCATCTCGATCGGGCTGGCCGTTGTCGCCGACCTGCTCCTGCTCGGCGCGCTGCGGCTGGCCACGCCCTGGCGCCGGGCCCTGGAGCGCTGAGCGATGGACGCCCTGGCGGCGGTCCTCGCCTGGTTCTCAGACCCGGGCACCTGGACGGGCCCCTCCGGCATCGCCGTCCGGCTCGTCGAACACGTGGGGATCAGCGTCGCGGCGATGCTGCTGGCCTGCCTGATCGCCCTGCCGGTCGGGTTGGGCTTCGGCCACACGGGGCGCGGTGGCGCCGTGGCCATCGGCGTCGCGAACATCGGCCGGGCCGTCCCCTCCTACGCCTTGCTGCTCATCCTCTTCCCCGTCTTCGGGCTCGGCTTCGCCACGGCCCTGCCCGCCCTCGTCCTGCTGGCCATCCCGCCCATCCTGACCAACAGCTACGTGGCCGTGCGCGACGTGGAAGCCGAACTCGTCGAGGCCGGCCGCGGCATGGGTCTCGGGGAACGGCAGATCCTTGTCCGCGTCGAGCTGCCCATCGCGCTGCCCGTGGTCATCGCGGGCGTGCGCACCGCCGCGGTGCAGGTCGTGGCCACCGCGACGCTCGCGGCCCTCGTGGCCGGTGGCGGGCTCGGTCGCTTCATCGTCGACGGCTTCGCCCTCCAGGACGACGGCACGCTCGTCGGCGGGGCGATCCTCGTGGCCCTGCTCGCCGTGGCCGTCGAGCGCGGCTTCGCCCTCGTCGAGCGGCGGGCCGTCTCGCCGGGGCTGCGCGATCGGCCACGGCGCGAGCTGGAGGTGGGGCGGCAGCCGACGGCCTGGCCGTCCGCCGGCGCCTGATCTCCGCGCGTGTGGCGTCCGAGCTCCGTGCCGGCTCTGGCCGGACCTCGACGGCCATCAGCGGAGCCGGAGCCCGGGTCCGCTCTCGTGGATGGTCCAAGCCTCGGCCCGACACCGTCACTCCACGCCCCACCGCGCCTGGAGGGCCTGGACCTCTTCGTCGGGCACGCCGACCGAGAAGTGGAGATGGACGACCTTCCAGCGATCCGCTTCCCGGCGGACTATGCCGGTCACCCGGGTGCGCATGCCACCGCCGCCTGGAAACCCGAACCATGGCTCGTCGGTGAACCAGCCCATGGTGCCCTCCTGGTAGCCGACCGGCTTCCGCCCCGGCTCCAGCGTCAGGCCCTCAGTCTCGAACCCGAACCGGAGGCGCGGGCGCTCGGTCACCCACTCGCCCGGCGCGGTGCCGATGACCAGCGTCGCGTGGTCGGACGAGACGATCTCGTCGAAGCGGGCGATCTCCTTGTTGGTCACCCCGCGGTAGAAATCGAGGATCGCCTCGCGAACAGCCGTCGATGCCTCCATGTCCTGCCCTTTCCCTTACGTGCCCGCGTGGTCCTGGCCCACGGTCGACTCGGTGAGCAACTCGATATCGCGCAGCGTGACCCGGCGAGCGCGCCGTGTAGTCTGGCCTACGACTGGCATGCTCGACACCTCCAGGACCGCATCTTGCCCCACGTGATCCCCGTCACAGGCCGTTCACGGGGCCGCTGCTATAGTCCGCGCGGACCGACGCCGCCGTCCCCGGCGGCGCGGCAAGGTATCAAGGAGGACCCATGCGGAGGATCCGCAGCGCTGCCCTCGGGGCGACGTTGCTGGCGCTGCTTGCAGCCGCCTGCACGTCGGGAGGGGGCGGCAACGCCACGACCATCGCCGGCACCCTGGTGCTTGGCGGACCACCGGAGTGCCCGCAGCGCCCGTTCTGCGCGAAGGGCCTGACGGACACCTACGGCATCTCCTTCAAGGAGTTCAAGCCGCTCGACGTCGGCGGACCCCTCACCGTCGAGGCGGTGAAGGGCGGCGACGTCGACGTCGGGCTGCTCTTCACGTCGGACCCGGCCATCGCCGCGAACGGCTTCGTGCTGCTCGAGGACGACAAGCACCTCCAGCTGGCCGACAACCTCGTCCCTGTCGTGCGCCAGGAGGTCCTCGACGCCAGCCCGGGCATGGCAGATCTCCTGAACGGGATCATGGCCAAGCTCAGCCAGGCGGAGCTCACGAACCTGAACAAGTCGGTCACCGTCGATGGACAGGATCCGGACGCGGTGGCGCAGGCGTGGCTCACCGCCAACGGCTTCCTGCCCGGCCCCGGCGGCTCCGGCAAGGGCAAGGTCGTGGTCGGCTCGACGAACTTCTACGAGCAGGAGATCCTGGGCGAGCTGTTCGCCCAGACCCTCGTGGCGAACGGCTTCGAGGTCGAGAAGAAGTTCCAGCTCGGCAACCGGGAGATCGTCTTCCCGGCCCTCGAGTCGGGCCAGATCGACGTCCTCGCCGAGTACGCGGCGACCGCACTCGAGTTCGTCAACAAGGCGGCCGGCGAGGCCTCCACCGACCCCCAGGCGACGACCGACAAGCTGGCTGCTCGTCTCAAGGAGAAGGGCATCGCCGTCCTCGACTTCGCAGCGGCCACCGACCAGAACGGCTTCGTGGTCACCAAGGTCACGGCCGACAAGTACGGCCTGGTCAAGATCAGCGACCTGTCCAAGCCGGCACCGTAGCCGGAGCCCAGTCCACCCCGAGTGAGGCGGTCGCCGGCGACGGCGGCCGCCTCGTCGCATCCCGGAGGCGCCCATGAACGACTCCTCGGACGAGTACCTCGATCTGCTGGACTGGCGCCGCCGCGTGGCCGCACTCTGGGCGCGCTGGCGGGCCGCCGCGGAAACCGACCCGGCTGCGGCGACCGCCGCCTTCCGCGCCGGCAAGGACCGGCTCTTCCGCGAGCACGCCCAGTCGCCGCTTGCCCCCGCGGAACGAGCGGGGTTCGGCGGCCTCGCCTACTGGCCGTACGAACCGGCCTGGCGCATGACGGCGCGCCTCGAGCCCGCCGCGCCCGAGCGCGGCGCCACCCCCATGGCGACCCTGCCCTCCAGCGGCCCCGAGGCCCTTGCCTTCCGGCGCATCGGGTCCGTCGCCCTGAGCGGCCCCCTGGCCGGGGAGCGGCTGCCCGTCTTCTGGATCGCGGGCTACGCCGGCGGCCTCTTCCTGCCCTTCCGCGACACCACCTCCGGCACCGAGACCTATGGCGCCGGACGCTACCTGCTCGACACGCTGAAATCGGCCGACCACGGGACAGACCCGGCGACCGGCCAGCTGATCCTCGACTTCAACATGGCCTTCCACCCGTCGTGCGCCAAACACCCGCGCTGGAGCTGCCCGCTGGCACCGGCGGAGAGTCGCCTGGCCGTGGCGGTCACCGCCGGGGAGCGCCTGCCGTAGGCGCCTGGTCACCACGTCGGAGGTCCGAGCGGTACGAAGGTACGGTGCGCACCAGTACCGATTGTCCCGCCCCCGGACGCACCAGAGCGCCGAGAATGAGCCGTGGCGATGACCGGGCTTCGAAGCCGGCCTCGCCTGAGCGAGGATCGTAGGTGCGCTGGCCTGGCCGCCCGTCACGAACCGAAGAGCGACTCCTCTGGTCCCGCGACGAGCGTTTCGTCGCCCATGTCGCCGCACACGTGCCCAACGGTCTCCACGTCGTCATCGCCAGCGGCGCCGTGCTCATCGGCAGCGGCGAGGGCATGACCGATACCGTCATCAGCTCGATGCCCGGCTCCATCGACTACGGACTCGTCCCCCTCGACCCCGACCGACCGCCGGAAGAGCGCTACCTCGTCGGCCTCGGCGACGCCGTGCTGCAATCGGGCATCGCGGACCGCATCGGCATGCTCACCTCCCCCGTGGCCGGCTATCACAAGGTCCTCGACGCCTTCCTGGCCCGGCGCGAGGTGGTCCAGGTGCTCTACCAGCCGCTGGTCTCGCTGGAGACGATGGAGGCGATCGGCTATGAGGCGCTGTGCCGGCCCTCGCGGGCCGTCGGCTCGATCGACGAGGTCGTCGCCGCCGCGATCGCGACAGAGCGCACCCTCGACATCGACCGGCTCATGGCCGAGAAGGTCTTCGCGGGCACCGCACGCCTGCCCGACCTCCCGCCGCACGTCACGCTGAACGTCCTGCCCATGAGCCTGGCCGACCCGTGGTTCGAGCCGCGCGCCCTGGCCGACCGCTGCCGGGCAGCCGGCATCTCGCCATCGACCATCACCATCGAGTGCACCGAACAGCAGACCGCGCCGGACCAGGCAGCCCTCGTCAAGCGCGTGCGCCAGCTGCGCCGGGCCGGCTTCGGCTTCGCCATCGACGACGCGGGCGCCGGCTACGCCTCCTTCGCCCTCATCGCCGCGCTGCGGCCGTCGCTCATCAAGATCGACCGCGAGATCGTCCACGGCCTCGCCCGCACCGACGCCAAGCAGGCGCTCGTCGAGGCGTTCGTCGGCTTCGCGCGGCGCGTGGGCGCCGACCTGGCCGCCGAGGGCATCGAGCGCCGGGCCGACCTGGAGTGCCTCAAGGCGCTTGGCGTCAGGATCGGCCAGGGGTATCTGCTCGGCCGCCCGGCCCTGACGCCGCAACCGGCTCGCCGATTGATCGCGCGCCGGTCGCCCGCGGCCGCCCGGATGATCGTCGCCGGCTGATCCCGGCCACTCGGCTCAGGCTGTCACCTCGGCGACCCTGACCGGCCGCCCCTCCCGCCAGCTGCGCGTCGCCGCGACCGCCAGGCGCAACGTCTCGAGCGCATCCTCCGGCCCCGGCGCCGGCGGGCGGCCCTCGCCGAGGGCGCGGAAGAAGGCCTCCAGCTCGAGCCGGAAGGCGACCTCGAAGCGGTCGGGGAAGTTCTCGAAGTGGTCGGCCTCGAAGCCGAAGTCCCGCGAGTACACCACCGGGGTCTTCTGGGC
>Ga0334722_10002558_pt1 | contig 20398 bp, 19 predicted proteins | sample C3_bottom_MG_FD_207210 | JGI IMG/M metagenome (GOLD analysis project Ga0334722, IMG submission 207210) | Sediment microbial communities from Yellowstone Lake, YNP, Wyoming, USA - C3_bottom | ecosystem: Environmental > Aquatic > Freshwater > Lake > Sediment | place: USA: Wyoming | collected... | reverse complement strand
GACCATAAACAGAGATCTAATAAAGAAGAAATAAAATTATCTGAATTCCAATATACCAATGACGAATATATATTCCCTCCTATAAATTTACTCGCAAAAAACAATACACAAAACCAGAAAAAACATCATTTACAAGACAATATAAATAAATTAGAGCAGACTCTTCAATTATTTGGAATAAATGCAAAGGTTGTCAATGTAAGTCAAGGCCCGTCTATAACACGATATGAAATACAGCCAGCTCCTGGAACTAAAGTCAGTAAAATCTTAAATTTGGTTGACGATATTGCCCTCAATTTAGCAACTAATGGCATAAGAATGGAAGCTCCCATTCCTGGAAAATCGGCCATCGGTATAGAAGTTCCGAACAAATTTATAAAACCTGTATACATTAGGGAGATTATAGAGAGCGACGAATTTCAAAACGCTGATACAGAACTGATATTTGCTCTTGGTAAGGATGTATCTGGAAAAAATATTATAGTTAATATAGAAGATATGCCACACCTTTTAATTGCAGGTACTACAGGTTCCGGTAAAAGTGTTTGTTTAAACTCAATAATTGTTAGTTTGCTTTATAAGGTTTCTCCTTTAAAAGCAAGATTTATTTTAATAGATACAAAAATGGTAGAATTTAATCCTTATAAAAACATACCACATTTACTGGTTCCAGTTGTAACAGACGCAAAAAAAGCTGCATATGCTCTTAATTGGGCTGTTGAAGAAATGAACAGAAGATACAAAGTTTTTTCAGAGCTTGGCATAAGAGACATAAACAAATATAATATAGAATGTGCTAAAAATTCTCAATCACCCATGCCAAAGATTATAATAATTGTTGATGAACTCGCTGATTTAATGATGATCTCACCAAAAGAAGTTGAAGAATCAATATGTAGGCTTTGTCAGATGGCAAGAGCATCAGGTATACATCTTATAATTGCAACCCAAAGACCTTCTACAGATATCATTACAGGCCTTATAAAAGCAAATATTCCTTCGCGTATATCCTTTGCAGTAGCATCTCAGGTGGATTCGAGAACAATATTAGATATGGCAGGAGCCGAAAAACTTTTGGGAAAAGGTGATATGCTGTATTTTCCAAAAGGCGAATTGAAACCGATCAGGGTACAGGGAACATACATTTCCGAAAAGGAAGTAGAAGAGGTTGTAAATTTTATAAAAAATAAAAATTCAACTCTAAATTCCACTAATATATCGGATATCGAAATAAGTACTGATAATTCTGCTTTAAATATTAAATCGGATACTAATACTGATGACTTTCTTATAAAAGAAGCAATAAAAATACTTCTTGAACATAAAACCATCTCAACTTCTTTGTTGCAAAGAAAACTTAAAATAGGTTATGTTAGAGCTGCAAGAATAATTGATATTTTAGAACAGGAAAAAATAATAAGCCCGCAGTTAAATAATAAAACCAGACAGTTAATTGCAAGCAAAGAAATTATAGATAGAATTTTACACAGTTGATTTCCTGGGAAATTTTGTAGGAGGTAGATATAAATTGGATAAAATAGGAATTGTATCCTTAGGATGTTCAAAAAATCTTGTGGATTCCGAGATAATGATTGGACTTTTAAAAAAAGAGCAATATGAAATCACTAATAATCCCGAAGAAGCGAAAGTAATTATAATAAACACCTGCGGATTTATTAAAGATGCAAAACAGGAATCCATCAATACAATATTAGAATTCGCAGAATACAAGAAAAAAGGAAATTGTAAGTATTTAATAGTTACCGGATGTCTTGCCGAAAGATATAAGAATCAGATTATTGAAGAGATACCGGAAATAGACGCCATAATCGGAACAGGTTCCTTTAATAAAATTGTAGATGTCATTAAAAGTTTAGAAAACAATAAAAAGGTCTGTCTGTTTGAAGATAAAAATTATGATATTTCTATTTTAAACCTAAGGAGACAGCTTGCTACTCCTAAGTATACTGCATATCTTAAAATAGCTGAGGGTTGTAACAACTACTGCACCTACTGTATAATTCCTAAGCTTAGAGGTAATTATAGGAGTCGAAAAATTGAAGACATTTTATTTGAAGCAAAAAATCTTGCTAAAAATGGTGTTAAGGAATTAATTTTGATTGCTCAGGATACCACTAAATACGGCATTGATATCTATGGAAAATATATGTTGCCAAAACTATTGAAAGAATTAGGGAAAATAGAAAATCTTAAATGGATTCGCCTGATGTATTGCTATCCAGATGACATAACTGATGAACTCATATATACCATAGCAGATACTGATAAGGTTTGTAAATATATTGATTTACCCTTACAGCATTCAAATGAAGAAATACTAAAAAAAATGAACAGAAAAATAAGTAGAAATGATATTGAAAACCTTATTTATAAAATAAGGGATAACATTCCCGGTATCATATTACGAACCACCTTTATCGTAGGTTTCCCTGGTGAGACTTCAAAACATTTTAATGATTTGATTGATTTTGTAAAAACCATGAAATTTGATAAACTCGGCGTTTTTACTTTTTCAAGAGAAGAGGGTACCCCCGCTTACAATATGAAAGGTCAAGTTTCAGAACAAGAAAAGGAAAGAAGAAAAAATATTTTAATGGAAATACAGAGTAAAATCTCATTAATAAAAAATAGGGAAAAAATAGGTAGTGTTTACGAAGTACTCATAGAAACCAAACATAAAAATTATTATCTCGGAAGAAGCTATATGGATGCGCCCGAAATAGATGGTAATATATATATCAAAAGCAAAGATAATTTAAAATTAAAATCAGGAGAATTTGTAAAAATTAAAATCCTTGGGGCTTCTAAATATGATTTGATAGGAGATGTTTATAATGCTGAACTTACCTAATACTTTGACTATTATCAGGATAGCTCTGATCCCGATTTTCCTGGTATTTTTAATGATTCAGACACAACTTGGAGCAATAATAGCAGTAGTAATTTTTACCATAGCAGCTGTTACCGATGGCCTTGATGGTTATATAGCGCGTAAACGCAAAGAGGTAACTAAGGTTGGAAAGTTGTTAGACCCTCTTGCAGATAAATTGCTAATAACCTCTGCTTTGGTTTCGCTGGTAGAACTTGGAAAACTACCTTCCTGGATTGTTATTATTATAATTAGCAGGGAATTTATCATATCCGGGCTTCGAATGGTCGCAGCCACCGAAGGCATAGTCATCTCCGCAAGTATTTGGGGCAAAATTAAAACAATTACTCAAATCATCGCTATAATTTCGGTGCTCCTTGATACCCAACCCTTTAGTTTTTCTAACCTTAGATTCAGTGGTGCTGTGTTGATTATTTCTCTTGTTTTCACAATTATTTCTGGTATTGATTATATAATCAAATCAAAAAATATATTTCTAAAAGATAACGTAAGGTAATAAGGGGTGTTAAAATGCTTGAAGTAATCGAAATCAAAAACAAATATCATTGCTTATTATATGAGACTGTAATGACAAATCTAAATAGGTTTAATATAAAGCCTTTGAATTACACAATAGTAAATGACTCAAGGTATATCGAAAGAGCCATGAAAAACTCCTTCAATAATTCCGATTTTATCATGATTATTTCCGAATCCACCCAAATTTCAAAAGAAATAGTAACAAATTTTTTGATAACAGAACTTGTTCGTTATGACGATTTTTTACTCCCTTATGACTCCAAATTTAAAAAGAAATTTATTGATTTAGAACCAAAAAACATTTACAACTTAAAGAATGATATATGCGGCTATTTTTTTAATTTACCCAAAAAGTTAATATACGTTATATCAAATGATTTACAGGATATAAATTTTATATTTGAAAATTATGTATCACAAATTATAAAAAATGGAAATGATTTTAATCCTGAGATAATAGAAGAACATATTTCTCCAAAGGAAATAGTGGAATTGTTGCTGCAAAAGAATTTATCACTTTCAATTACTGAATCATGTACAGGCGGTCTAATATTTCATGAGCTCACCAACATCCCTGGAAGCTCAAAAGTTTTAAAAGCCGGAATTGTTGCATACAGCAATGAAGCTAAAAACAAAATTTTAAATATATCAAAAAATTTACTTGAGGAATTCGGAGCTGTAAGTTCAGAAGTAGCTGAAGCAATGTGTAAAAACGTATCTGTGCTTTTAGATGCGGATATCGGATTATCTACTACAGGTATTTTGGGTCCTGATAGTATAGAAGGAAAACCGGTTGGTTTGGTTTACATAGCAGTAGGAAATCCACAAAAAATTTTATTAAGAGAATATCGACTAAACGGTAACCGTTTACAAAATAAATTACAGGCATCAAAATTTGCATTAAGTCTCTTGCACGAATATCTTTTGACATATGAATAAATTAGTTATATAATAAACTTAAGAACTTACGTTCTATGGAAAGGGGGATACCCTTAAGGGGTTTATATGTTGGAAAAAAGGCAAGCACTCGAAAATGCATTAATTCAAATTGAAAAACAATTTGGAAAAGGATCAATTATGCGTCTTGGAGAAAACCCATCAAAATTAAATTTGGAAACCATACCTACAGGCTCTTTAGCACTTGATATAGCTTTAGGAGTAGGTGGTGTTCCCAGGGGAAGAATTATCGAGATATTTGGACCTGAATCGTCCGGTAAAACAACCATTGCCCTACACATCATTGCAGAAGCCCAAAAACTGGGGGGAATAGCTGCTTTTATTGATGCTGAGCATGCTTTAGATCCTACATATGCAAAAAATTTAGGAATAGATATAGATAATCTCCTTGTTTCGCAACCAGATACCGGAGAACAAGCATTAGAAATTGCTGAATCTTTAGTTAGAAGTGGGGCAGTAGATGTAATAGTTATAGATTCGGTAGCCGCTTTAGTCCCAAAAGCTGAAATAGAAGGTGAGATGGGTGATGCCCATGTAGGTCTCCAGGCAAGGCTTATGTCTCAAGCATTAAGAAAATTAGCCGGTTCTATAAATAAATCCAACTGCGTTGCAATTTTTATAAACCAACTCCGAGAAAAGGTAGGCGTTTTGTTCGGTAATCCTGAAACCACTCCAGGAGGTAGAGCTCTAAAGTTTTACGCCTCTATAAGAATGGAAGTAAAAAAGGTGGATTCCATAAAACAGGGAAACGATATCATCGGAAGCAGAACCAAAGTGAAAATTGTAAAAAATAAAGTAGCGCCGCCTTTTAAACAGGCAGAATTCGATATTATGTATGGAGAAGGAATATCAAAAGAGGGTTCAATTTTAGATATTGCAACAAACCTTGATATAATAAATAAAAGCGGTTCCTGGTTTTCTTATGGAGACTTAAGAATTGGACAAGGTCGGGAGAATGCAAAGCAATACTTAAAAGAAAACCCTGAAATAATGAGGGAAATTGAAAATAAAATTAGAGAAAATTTTAATTTGGCTTTTTCTAAAATCAAATCCAGTGCTGATGATTTATAATGAAATCGGCTTGATCAAAGCCGATTTATATTTGAGAAAGCAATAAAACTTGACATATACTGAAAAAAGATATACAATTAAGACAAATGTAAAGGATAAGCTATCTTTAGACTTTTATTTTTAAAAAAGGAGGTGTTGCAATATTTATCTAACGATTTTATTAGCTGCCGTAACAGGTATAATAACATTTATTTTCGGCTACCTTTTGAGAAAATATATTGCAGAATCAAAAATAAAAAGTGCAGAAGAAGAAGCAAAAAGAATTATAGAGGAAGCCCATAAAAATGCGGAGGCCAAAAAGCGCGAATCTCTTCTCGAAGCCAAAGAAGAAATACATCGTCTAAGAAGCGAATTTGAAAGGGAATATAAAGAGAGGCGAAATGAGATACAGCGTATAGAAAGAAGGCTTCTTCAGAGAGAGGAAGCTTTAGATAAAAAGGTAGAATTATTAGAGCAAAAGGAAGAATTACTGAATAAAAAACAAAAAGAAGTGGAAAAATTTAAAGAAGAAATAGAAGAACTTTATAAACAGCAGCTTAGCGAGCTTGAAAGAATAGCAGGACTTACTTCAGAAGAAGCTAAATCACTGTTGTTAAGTAATATAGAAAGAGAAATAAAGTATGAAGCAGCCATGATGATAAAAGAAATTGAAACTAAAGCTAAAGAAGAAGCCGATAAAAGAGCAAAGGAAATCATTGCCTCTTCAATACAGAGATGTGCTGTTGACCACGCAGCGGAAACAACAATATCGGTTGTGACCCTTCCCAATGATGAAATGAAAGGAAGGATAATAGGTAGAGAGGGAAGAAATATAAGAGCTATAGAAACACTAACCGGAATTGACCTCATAATTGATGATACTCCAGAAGCAGTTATTTTGTCTGGCTTTGATCCAATAAGACGTGAAATTGCAAGAATTGCTTTGGAAAATCTGATTGCGGATGGACGTATTCACCCCGCAAGAATAGAAGAGATGGTTCAAAAAGCTAAAAAGGAAGTAGAAGCAAATATCAAAGAAGAAGGTGAAAGAGCAGCAATAGAAGCGGGGGTTAATGGATTACATCCCGAGCTTATCAAATTATTAGGTAAATTGAAGTTTAGAACAAGTTATGGCCAGAATATGTTAAAACACTCATTAGAGGTAGCTCATCTGGCTTCAGTAATGGCAGCAGAATTAGGTGTAGATATTCAAGTTGCAAAACGTGCGGGACTTCTTCATGACATTGGAAAAGCAGTGGATTATGAAATAGAAGGATCTCACGTTAAGATTGGCGTCGAGCTGTTAAAAAAGTATAGAGAGTCTGAAGAAGTTATACATGCAGTAGCAGCTCATCATAATGATGTAGAACCTAATTCAATAGAAGCAATTCTGGTACAAGCCGCAGATGCAATTTCAGCATCAAGACCAGGAGCAAGAAGGGAAACCTTGGAGGCTTATATAAAAAGACTTGAAAAATTAGAGGAAATAGCAAACTCCTTCCAAGGTGTTGAAAAATCGTATGCTATACAAGCAGGAAGAGAAATAAGAGTGATTGTTAAACCTGAAGAAATAGACGATTTTGGAACAATCCAGTTAGCTCGAGAAATAGTAAAAAAAATAGAAGAAGAACTTCAATATCCAGGTCAAATAAAAGTAAATGTTATCAGAGAAACGCGTGCTATAGAATATGCTAAATAAAAATTTGTGGAAAAAAGCGTGTCAAGACACGCTTTTTTATATAAAATTGGAAGGAGGCTCTTATTTGAAAATCTTATTTATAGGAGATGTTTTTGGAAGACCGGGACGTAATGTTCTTAGAAATTGCTTGGAAACATTAAAAACTGAATACTTTATAGATTTAGTAATAGCTAATGTAGAAAACGCAGCGGGTGGTAACGGATTGACCATAACTACAGCAGAAGAATTATTTTCATATGGAATAGATATAATGACTTCTGGAAATCATATATGGGATAAAAAAGAGGTTCTTGAACTGTTGAATAAAGAAAATAAAATTTTAAGACCTCTTAATTATCCTTTAGGTACTCCTGGTAAAGGTTATGTAATAATAGAAAAAAATGGTTATAAAGTCGCGGTAATAAACCTATTGGGTAGGGTTTATAATAATAGCTTAGTGGATTGTCCTTTTAAAACCCTCGAATCAGTATTAGAGAAGATTTATATTGAAACTCCAATTATAATTGTAGATTTTCATGCAGAAGCGACTTCTGAAAAATATGCTTTAGGTTGGTTCGCTGACGGTAAAGTATCTGCTATTTGCGGTACCCATACTCACGTGCAAACCGCAGATAATAGGATCCTTGAAAAAGGAACCGCTTATATCACAGACGTTGGTATGACAGGACCCTATAATTCTATCATAGGAATCGAGTCTAATATTGTAATAGAAAAATTCTTGAAGGCTCTTCCTGTTAGATTTGAGGTAGCTAAAGGACCAACTCAATTTAATGGTGTATATATTGAAATAGATGAAAGAACAGGAAAGGCTACGGATATTCAGAGATTATTTTTTGTTTATTCATAGATTTTTTAAAAAATAAAGTTATAAAGAAGGATTTTAATTTTTTTTATTGAATATATTAATAACCAAAATTTAATTATACATAAGAATAAAGGAGGATTTTTTTATGGAAGTATTAAAGGTTTCTGCAAAATCAAATCCAAATTCCGTAGCTGGTGCTTTAGCAGGTGTTTTAAGAGAAAGGGGAGCAGCAGAAATACAAGCAATCGGTGCAGGAGCAATTAATCAAGCGGTCAAAGCAGTGGCTATTGCAAGAGGATTTGTTGCACCCAGCGGTATTGATTTAATATGCATACCAGCCTTTACAGATATCACTATCGATGGTGAAGAGAGAACGGCTATAAAGCTTATCGTGGAGCCGAGATAATAAAATTTTTAAATTTTATTAATTGTTATTAATTAATTTTAAGTTGACTTTTAACCTGCTTATTTATAAGCAGGTTTTTATGCTGATAAGGCTGTTTATTTGGAGGTAAAATTATGAAAAGAGCTGATCTACATATTCACTCGACATCTTCTGATGGTTCTTTTACCGCTGAAGAGCTTCTAATTTTGGCTTCCAAACACAATATAAACTGCATTTCTATTACCGATCATGATAGTATTGGTTCTTTAGAGGCTGCTCTTAATTTATCACCAAAATATAATATAGAATTTATCCCGGGTATAGAGTTTGGCACGGATTTAAACGATTTGGAAGAACTTCATATCCTCGGATATTATATAGATTATAAAAATACAAGGTTACTTGAAGAGTTAGAAAAAATAAAATTATACAGGTATCAAAGAGCCATTAAGATTATAGAAAGACTCAATAAATTAGGACTCAAAATAGATATTGAGGAAATAAAAGAGGTTGCAAACTTAAAAGAAAGTATAGGTAGACCGCATATTGCAGAGGTATTATACAAAAAAGGATTTGTTAATTCTATTAAAGAAGCCTTTGAAAGATTTATAGGCAAAAATTGCTATGCTTATGTACCAAGATATAAATTAAAACCCGAACAGATTATAGAATTAATAAAAATAAGTAAGGGAATTTCTGTAATAGCACATCCAGGAACACTAAAAGAAATAAAAATACTGGATTATTTACGCGATATTGGAATTAACGGTATTGAGGTATATCATTATAAACACGACTTAAAACAAATTGAATACTTTAAAAATTACGCTGAAAAACATGGGATGTTAATTACAGGCGGAACTGACTTCCATGGTTTAAAATCTGATAATATACCTTTTGGTTTAATTACCATAGAATATGATTATGTTCTAAAATTAAAAGATTATCTAAAAAAATATATGTAAATTGTAAAATATATAGTAAAATTAAATATGTGATAATCATTAAAAAAGAAAGGGGTAATTTCATCGTGAGCAGTTTATCCGTTAAAGGATTACAGATATCTCCTTCTGCTACCTTAGAAATCACATCTATGGCAAAAAAAATGAGAGAAAGCGGTATTAATGTAATAAGCTTTGGTGCTGGGGAACCAGATTTCAATACTCCAAACTACATAGTAGAAGCAGCTATAAAAGCTATGCGTGAAGGAAATACGAGATATACCTCCGTCTCGGGTATTCCAGAGTTGAAAGAAGCTATAATCCATAAATTTAAAAAAGATAATGGTATTGAATACAAACAGGATGAAGTCATGGTTGCTAATGGAGCAAAACACATTTTATATAATGCAATTCAAGCCATCTGTAATCCTGGCGATGAAGTTATAGTTCTGTCACCATATTGGTTAAGCTATCCAGAAATGATAAAATTGGCAGATGCTATTCCTGTAACCGTTGATACCAATGAAGAAGAGAATTTTTCTATAGACTTAGATAGATTAGAAAAATCTATTACAAAAAAGACAAAGGCAATAATTATAAATTCTCCTAATAACCCTACAGGTGTTGTATATCCAAAGGAAGTTCTTGAAAAAATTGCAGATTTAGCGTTAAAATATAATATTTTTATAATATCCGATGAAATATATGAAAAACTTATATATGACGATAACATTAAACATGTAAGCATAGCTTCTTTTGGTAAGGAGATAAAAGAATTAACAATAACCGTTAATGGAGTATCCAAAACCTATGCTATGACAGGATGGAGAATAGGCTATTGTGGTGCAAATAAAAACATAATAAGTATTATGTCAAATATTCAAAGCCATAGTACTTCAAATCCAAATACAATAGCTCAATTTGCTACATTGGCAGCCCTAACACAGGAAAGCCATGAAATAAACGAAATGATCGAAAAATTTAGAGAAAGAAGAAATTACATGGTAAAAACATTGAATACTATCAAAGGTATTACATGTAACAATCCTCAAGGTGCATTTTATGTAATGGTAAACATAAATAATTTTATAAATAAAGAAATTGACGAAATTAAAATAAATGGAGCAAAGGAATTTGCCAAAGTATTACTTGAAAAAGCAAAAGTCGCAGTTGTCCCCTGTGAATCCTTTGGAACAGAAAAATTTATAAGATTATCCTATGCTACATCTTTAGAAAATATTGTGGAAGGTTTGAATAGGATTAAGTTTTTCATAGAAAGCAGTTTGGAGGTGTAAATAATTGAGTAACGTTTATGATAATCCATTGGTAAAAAGATATAGCAGCAAGGAAATGATAGAAATTTTTTCTGAGGATAGAAAATTTAGAACCTGGAGAAAATTATGGATTGCATTAGCCGAAGCACAAAAAGAGCTTGGCTTAAATATAAGCGAGCAGCAAATAGAAGAAATGAAAAAATATAAGGATGATATCAATTATAAGGATGCAGAAGAAAAAGAACGAGAACTAAGACATGATGTAATGGCACACATACATGCTTATGGAATGCAGTGTCCGAATGCTAAACCTATAATCCATTTGGGTGCAACAAGCGCTTATGTTGGAGATAATACCGATATAATAATAATGAAAGAAGCTTTGTCTTTAATACGTAAAAAACTAATAAATTGTATATACACCTTATCAAAATTTGCATTAGATTATAAGTCCGTCCCAACTTTGGGATTTACACATTTTCAACCCGCACAGTTAACAACCATTGGAAAAAGAGCTTGCCTATGGATGCAGGATCTATTGATGGATCTTGAAGAACTTGATTTTAAATTAAATAACATAAAATTATTAGGTGTAAAAGGAACGACGGGCACCCAGGCAAGCTTTCTCAAACTGTTTGATGGAAATCATGACAAAGTAAAAAAACTTGATAAATTGGTAGCACAAAAAATGGGTTTTGAAAAAACCTTTGCAGTTTCCGGCCAAACATATCCCAGAAAATTTGATAGCCAGATTTTAAACATTCTCAGTGGAATAGCACAAAGCGCACATAAATTCAGTAACGATATAAGACTTCTACAGCATCTCAGAGAAATAGAGGAACCCTTTGAAGAAACTCAGGTAGGTTCTTCTGCCATGGCTTACAAGCGCAATCCGATGAGAAGCGAAAGATTAGCATCTCTCGCACGTTTTGTAATAATTACAGCATTAAATCCCGCAATTACAGCTTCGAACCAGTGGTTTGAAAGAACATTAGACGATTCCGCTAATAGAAGAATAACCATACCAGAAGCATTTTTGGCAACAGACGCAATTTTAAATCTTTATATAAATATAGCAAAGGGACTAAAAGTAAACAAAAAGGTCATAGAAAAGCATGTTAATGAAGAATTGCCGTTTATGGCTACAGAAAATATACTGATGGAAGCCGTTAAAAGAGGAGGCGATAGACAAGAACTCCATGAAAGAATAAGAAAATATTCAATGGAGGCTTCTGAAAAAATAAAGAATGGAGAAAAAAACAATCTTCTGGATAATATCTTAAATGATAAATCATTTAAACTAACCGAAGACGACCTAAAAGAAATATTGGATACGAAAAAATTTATTGGTCGATCTACAGAACAGGTTGATGAGTTTCTACAAGAATATGTTCTTCCGTTAATAGATAAAAATAAAGAACTTTTAGATATAACCGTTGAGATAAAAGTTTAATAAAGGAGGTATATCAGTGTTGGAAACAACGATAGAAAAAATAGGAGAATATGAAAATCAAGACGTGATTTTAAAGGGATGGCTATACAATAAGCGTTCCAGCGGCAAAATTCAATTTTTACAATTAAGAGATGGAACAGGTTTTATTCAATGTGTTGTTGAAAAAAATATAGTTGGTGATGAACTGTTTGAACTCTGTGATTCATTGCCCTATGAGTCCTCAATAATTGTTTATGGGACCGTAAGAAGGGACAGTAGAGCTCCATTAGGTTACGAAATACTTTTAAAAAATCTTGAAGTCGTACAAAGAGCAGAACCTGATTATCCAATTTCCTTAAAAGAACATGGGATTGACTTTTTGATGGATTACAGACATCTATGGCTTAGGTCTCCAAGACAAAATTCAATAATGAGAATACGTCACGAAATTATAAAAGCCTGCCATGATTTCTTTAATGAGAGAGGATTCGTAAAATTAGATGCTCCAATTATCACACCTTCAATATGCGAAGGAACTTCCACCCTATTTGAAATTGATTATTTTGATCAAAAAGCCTACCTCTCGCAAAGCGGCCAATTATATGCTGAAGCAGGTGCTATGGCTTTAGGAAAGGTTTATACATTAGGACCCACATTTAGAGCAGAAAAATCAAAAACCAGGAGACATCTCAATGAATTTTGGATGTTGGAACCCGAAATGGCATATACAGACCAGGAAGAGAATATGAAGATTCAGGAAGAGCTCATAGAACATATCGTTACTCAGGTTCTAAATAATAGACGCATTGAATTAAAAACGTTAAATAGAGATACCAGACCTCTGGAAAAAGTAAAAACTCCATTTCCAAGAATTACTTATGATGAAGCAGTAGAAATGCTTAAAAAAGCCGGATACGAAATTGAATGGGGAGATGACTTTGGAGCACCACACGAAACATACATCGCATCCCAATTCGAAAAGCCTGTTTTTGTTACAAAATATCCTGCTAAATGTAAGGCGTTCTATATGCAGCCCGATCCTGAAAGACCCGAAGTCGTTTTATGTGCAGACCTGTTAGCCCCAGAGGGTTATGGCGAAATCATAGGAGGAAGCCAACGTATTCATGATTATGATCTTTTAATGAAAAAAATAGAAGAAGAAAAACTTCCTGTAGAAGTATTCAAATGGTATCTGGATTTAAGAAAATATGGATCGGTTCCGCATTCTGGTTTTGGACTTGGAATTGAAAGAACGGTAGCATGGATCTGTGGCCTTGAACATATAAGAGAAACAATACCTTTTGCAAGAACATTAAATAGATTGACCCCATAACCTCAATCTAATAGATTGAGGTTTTTCTGTGTGACAAAAATCGTGGCATGGAATAAAATAATATAGACCCTAAACACTACAGCAAAGAGGTGTAGTGTTATGAATTTTATTATTCCCAAAATTTCTAAAAAATCGAAGTCAATTAACATAAAAGAAGAAAAAAATGAAGAAAGGTTAAAAGAAGCTATAGAAGAGCTAAATTCTTTAATAGGACTTACAAACGTAAAGGAAGTTATAAATGAGATCAGGGCATATATAGAAATTCAAAAAAAACGTCAAAAAGAAGGTTTGACCACAACCCCTATGGTATTACACATGATATTCAAAGGTAATCCAGGAACCGGCAAAACTACTGTAGCAAGAATTTTAGGTAAAATTTTTAAAGAATTAGGCGTTCTTGAAAAAGGGCATTTGATAGAAGTAGAAAGGGCAGACCTCGTGGGTGAATATATAGGTCATACCGCCCAGAAAGTAAGAGAAAATATCAAAAAAGCAATGGGAGGAATACTGTTTGTAGACGAAGCCTATTCCTTAGCAAGAGGTGGGGAAAAGGATTTCGGAAAAGAAGCAATAGATACAATAGTAAAAGCCATGGAAGATTATAAAGATAAATTTATCATAATACTTGCGGGTTATACAAATGAAATGGAAGAATTTTTGCGAACCAATCCTGGTTTGCGATCCAGGTTTCCAATACATATAGAATTCAGTGATTACACCATTGATGAATTACTTAAAATAGCCGAATTAATGGTGGAAAAAAGACAATATACTCTTTCTTTGGAGGCAAAAAGAAAAATTATGAAGATATTGTTGAAAAATATAGCCAATAATAATATCAAAACGGGAAATGCAAGACTTGTGAGGAATATCATAGAAAGAGCTATAAGAAAACATGCGGTAAGGATCCTATCCAAAAAAACTACCATTACAAAAAAGGACTTGATGATAATTGAAGCGGAAGATATAGTAGAATGAAAATAAAACAAAAGAAAGGAGGTTTTTGAGAGAAAAAGTTTTCTCTCAAAAAGAGATATGTATAAATTTAAAGAAACCTTTTTTAAGAAATTTTTTAACAACATCTCGGATAAAATTTTAGAATTATCCGAAAAAGTAGAGAATGATATACAAGAAGAATTACACAAAGTGGATGAAATAAAGGAATATAATTTTTATAAAATATTGAAAGCTATGCAGGATGAAGGATTAAGCGATTCCCATTTTGGAACAACTACTGGATATGGTTACGATGATAAAGGGAGAGAAATAATAGAAAAAATATATTCTAAGGTTTTTGGAAGTGAAGATTCCTTGGTCAGAATTCAAATAATTTCAGGAACACATGCCCTTGCTCTATGCCTATACGGAATTTTAAGACCCGGTGACGAACTTGTATCGGTCACAGGAGAACCTTATGATACATTAAAAAAAGTTATAGGGGAAGAATCTGAAGAAGATGTTGGTTCTCTAAGAAACTTTAATATTTCTTTTAGAAAAATTAACATTTTAGACGGAATGAATGTAGAATTGAGTAAACTTGATAATGTTATAAATAATAATACCAAAATGGTAATTATACAAAGATCTAAGGGCTATGAATGGCGGAAATCCATATCCATTGAAGAGATAAAGAAAATAATCGAAAGAATAAAATCAGAAAAGGAAGACATAGTTTGTCTGGTAGATAACTGTTATGGTGAATTCGTAGAAATACTTGAACCTACCGAGATAGGAGCCGACTTAGTAGCTGGGTCACTGATTAAAAATCCTGGTGGAAGTTTAGCCCAAACCGGTGGTTATGTGGCAGGGAAAAAACATCTAATAGAAAAAATAGCAAATAGGCTAACGACACCTGGAATGGGAAAGAAGGTCGGTCCTTCTCTCGGACATAACAGAGAAATTTTACAGGGTTTGTTTTTAGCACCTCTTTTAGTAAGTGAAGCACTTAAAGGAGCTATTTATTGCTCGAGGTTTTTTGAATTATTGGGATTTGAAACAAACCCGAAATATAATGAAAAAAGAACAGATATTATACAAGCAGTTCGTTTCAATAATCCTGATATACTTATTAAATTTTGCCAATCAGTACAACAATGCGGACCAGTAGATTCTTTTGTTGTTCCAGAACCTTGGGACATGCCCGGATACGAAGATAAAGTGATAATGGCGGCACCTACTTTTATTCAAGGGGCGTCCCTGGAATTAACTGCCGATGCGCCAATCAGAGAACCCTACATAGCATACTTCCAAGGTGGTTTATACAAAGAGAATGTAAAAATTGCAGTATTAAAAACTGTACAAATGCTTTATGATATGGGATACATAAAGATATAGCGGGTTTTGTGCCCGCTATATCTTTCTAAAAATACCTACAACCTTGCCCAAAATCTTAACCTCGTTTACAATGATATCTTCCATGTATGGATTTTCAGGTCTTAATATAATATGGTCATCTTTCTTATAAAATCTTTTAACCGTTGCTTCATCTTCTAATAAAGCTACTACAATATCTCCATTTTTAGCTGTTTGTTGACATCTAACAATAATATAATCATTATCGTATATTCCTGCATTTATCATACTTTCTCCATTAACTTTTAGCATGAAGTAGTTATTTACATGTTCATCTAAATCTCTAAAAAAGCTTTTGGGTAACGGAAAATATTCTTCTATATTTTCAACAGCCAAAATGGGCTGACCCGCAGTTACCTTACCAATTATGGGTACACTTACAATATTATTGGTTCTTAATTTATTAATATAGTCACATATTTGAATGGCACGGGGTTTACTCAGGTCACGTTTTATATAACCTTTTCGTTCTAAGGTTTCCAAATGGGCGTGGACTGATGAAGTAGATTTTAATCCAACCGCACTACATATTTCCCTTACAGTTGGCGGATAACCTGTTTCGGCTGTTTTATCTTCTATAAATTTTAATATTTTTTTCTGTATATCCGTCAAATTTATGTTTTCATTCATCAGTTAAACCCCTCTCTAATGCTGTTTTAACTATATTATAGCATATAATCAAAAAATAGCAAACATATGTTTGAATTTATATTGACACAAACATATGTTCGTTGTATAATCTTATTAGAACATATATTCGAGAGGGGTGTTACTAAATATGTTTAGAAAAACAATTATATTTTTCATATCTATAGCAGTATTGACAGCAACATTTACAGGAGTGAATTTTGCAAAAACAAACAAGGAATATATAGAAATAACAGTAAAAAAGGGGGATACACTTTGGAGTTTGGCAGAAAAATATAGTAATAAAAATGATGATATAAGAAATAAGCTTATAGAAATTAAAAAACTAAATAAGAAGCAAAATTATGAAATTAGGGAAGGGGAGGTAATAAAAATTCCTATTGATTGATCAATAGGAATTTTATATTTCTTCAGCGAGGGGATTTGATTTCATTGCTTCCCTCAATTGTTCATCATCCACATGTGTATATATTTGTGTAGTAGATACACTGGAATGTCCCAAAATTTTTTGTAAAGTTCTAATATCAACGTTACCGTATTTATACATTAGAGTTGCTGCGGTATGTCTGAGTTTATGAGTGGAATATTTTTTGTTTTTTAAGTTAGCCAGCATTATATATTTTTTAACCAGGTACTGAACTGTTTTTATACTAATCCTTTTCTTTCTTTTGCTCAAAAAAAGCGCTTCTGGATCAACAACTCCTTCTGTAGGTCTTACCTTCAAATATTCGTTAACCGCCTTTATACATGCGTTATTTAAATATATGGTCCTTTGTTTATTACCCTTACCTATTACAGTAAGTTTATCTTCTTTTATATTATCTATATTAATATTTACAAGTTCTGATAGCCTCAAACCACAGTTGAGAAAAAGCATGAGAATGGCATAATCACGTTCCTTAAATTCTCCTGAAACAGCTTTTAAAAGAGCTCGGCTTTCTTCCAAACTAAGATAAATAGGCTGTCTTATATCAAGTTTTGGAGTTTCTAACTCCAAAGCAGGATTATTTTCTATTATTTTTAATTTTTTATGTAAAAAGTTAAAAAAAGATCTTATACAGGCAACTTTTCTGGCACGGGCCCTCAAATTATTTTTTCTTTCATTGGTAACATAAGATATAAAGGAATATAAATCCATGAGGGTAATCTTCTTTATAAAATTATCATCTATGTTACTTATATCTATATCATCAAAGGAAGTATTAGCTATATTAAACTTTTTCATTGCCAGAAATTTAAAAAAGATTGTTAAATCATATCTGTAGGCATTTATGGTGTTCGGAGATTTGCCTCTAACCGTGCTTAGATAGTTCAGGAAATTTTCTATTAAAAAGTTATTTTTATCATCCATTTTTCTAAACCTCCTAATTATACGAAATATTTATTTCGTATAATTACTTCTACAAAAAAAAGAAAGTTCCTGCTAAAACAGGAACTAAAATTTTCAATTTGAAAGTTTTTTGGCTTTTTCATAGCATGCAACCATTGCATCCATTACAATACCTCTAAAACCGTTTTTTTCAAATACTTTTATCGCTTCAATGGTTGTTCCACCGGGTGAACAAACAAAATCTTTAAGAACTCCTGGATGCATGTTGGTTTCAAGAACCATCTTTGCTGCACCCAAAACGGCCTGAGACGCTAATCTGTAGGCTATATCTCGTGGTAAACCCAATAAAACTCCGCCATCTGCCAATGCCTCTATGAATAAATACACATATGCAGGGCTACTTCCAGATATAGCGGTTACTGAATCCATATATTTTTCGTCAATAAATTCAGATTTGCCTATACTGTCAAATATGTCTTTAATATATATAAGTTCTTCTTCACTTAAATTTTGATTGCAACAGATTGCAGACATACCTTCGCCAACTAAAGCTGGCATATTAGGCATGACCCTTACTATTTTAATTTTTTCATTTTTAATGTGGTTTTTTATAAAATCGATGGAAATCCCAGCTGCAATAGAGACTAATATTTGGTCTTCTCTAATTAATCCCTTTATTTCTTGTAATACCTGTTTAAAAACGTTTGGTTTTATAGCGAGTATTATTATTTCAGCATTTTCAATAACTTCTAAATTATTTTTTGTAGTTTTGATTCTTTTTTCTTCACAGAGTTTTTGTAATTTCTTTTCATCAGGATCGCTGGCTATTATATTTTCGGGTTTTATTATATTTTTTGATAATAAACCTTTTATTATGGCTTGTGCCATATTACCAGATCCAATAAATCCGATTTTTTTATTTATTTCCATAATTAAATCTTCCTCTCATTTAAACAATTTTTAAAACCTAAATATTAAAAACAGTATTAGTTTTATCCTAATACTGTTTTTAATAATTTATTTTAAATTATTTGTGCCTTCAACTTTCTCATTTAAATTAAATACAACGGGCTTTTGAGGTACGATGGTTGATATAGCATGTTTATAAATTAGCTGCTGTTGCTTCGCCTCATTTTCTAATACTACTGTAAAATTATCAAACCCTTTTACCAAACCCTTTAATTGATAACCGTTAATTAAATAAATAGTCACCACAACATGTTCCTTTCTAACTTGATTTAAAAATATGTCCTGAAGATTTATATTTGTTTTGCTCAATTTTTTAACCCCCTTCATAACTTTGTTTTAAACAATAATTTTATATTCTACTCAAAATTTAAATTTCCTTCTATAAATTTAATAATATTTTCTATCAAGTCATGTTTATTGGCAAATTCATCAATAAAAAACCATTTTATCTGTTTGTTTCTTCTAAACCACGTCAACTGTCTTTTTGCAAATCTTCTCGTTTCTCGCTTTAGCTTTTCAATGGCTTCTTCAAGGGTATATTCTCCGTCTAAATAACCCATTATTTCTTTATATCCAAGTCCCTGCATTGAAACAAGTGCTCTCGTAAATCCCTTCTCTTTTAACTTCTTTACCTCATCTACCAAACCCCTTTCGATCATCAAATCAACTCTTTTATCTATTCTTTTATAAAGCTCCTCCCTATTCCTTACAGTAAGACCTATTATTAAAGAATCAAATTCTTCATTAGGTTTATCTATAGTCCTTTCAGGTTGTAATTGAGAGGGAGTTTTGCCAGTGAATTTATAAATCTCCAGAGCCCTTATTATGCGTTTCAAATCATTTACATGGAGTTTTGCTGCCGTTTCCTTATCTATTTTTTCCAATTCCTTGTAAAGATATTCATTGCCATAAATTTCAGCCAATTTTTTTAATTTCTCTCGGTAACCCCAGTCCGTTACAGTTTCTTTAAAATCCATATCGCATATTATGGAATTTACATAAAGACCCGTTCCTCCTACCAATATTGGTAATTTACCCTTGCTATATACTTCTCTTATACATCTTTTAGCCATCTTTTGATATTTTGCAACGCTAAAATCTTCAGAAGGCTCTACCACATCTATCATATAATGTTTTATCCCTTGTTGTTCTACTATAGTAGGTTTAGCAGTTCCTATATCCATATATCTGTAAACTAACATGGAATCTGCCGAAATTATCTCCCCATTTAATCTTTTGGCTAACTCTATAGAAATTTCGGTTTTTCCTACAGCCGTAGGACCTACTATAACCAGCAATGGAATTCCCATATACTTCCTCCATTCTATATTCTTTTAAATTTTTTAAGCAATTCTTGTCTGCTCATCTGTACTATAATAGGTCTCCCATGAGGGCAAGTATATGGATTTTCGGTCTCATTTAAATCTTTTATAAGCCTTTCCATTTCAACATAGGAAAGTTTGTCTTTTGCTTTAACGGCATTTTTACATGCTATTTTCATTAATTTTTCTATTTTATATTCAAAATTATTTGTTTTATTATCTCCTTCCATAAAATTTTCAATGAGTTCCCTAAAAAAATTTTCTGTCTGAGGTTTCCCAAAGAATATTGGAACCTCCCTTATTATATATGAATTTTCTCCGAATTCTTCTATGCCAAAGCCAATTTTTTTTAATACCTCTATAATGTCATCTATTATATTTTTTTCTTTGTAATTTACTTTTAAATTAATCGGTTCTAATAGAAACTGCGTTTTAGGTTGGTGATTTTTAAAACTCTTTTTTAGTTTTTCG
>Ga0334722_10002557_pt1 | contig 20415 bp, 14 predicted proteins | sample C3_bottom_MG_FD_207210 | JGI IMG/M metagenome (GOLD analysis project Ga0334722, IMG submission 207210) | Sediment microbial communities from Yellowstone Lake, YNP, Wyoming, USA - C3_bottom | ecosystem: Environmental > Aquatic > Freshwater > Lake > Sediment | place: USA: Wyoming | collected... | reverse complement strand
CCTCGAGGCGGCCGGCCGCCGCTACGCCGAGCGCGCGCTGCAGGTGCGTCCGCGCTCGGCCAGGGCGCGGCAACTGCTCATGCCATCGCAGCATGCGTTGCTGATGAAGGTGGTGACCTTCCAGCGCAGCACGCCGGAGGCCGCCCAGTACGACGCGGTCCGCAAGATGCCGGAGCGGGATCGGTTCGAGTGGCTGCCCGAGCTCGCGGAACGCGACTACATGGCAGCCGAAGCCAGGAACTACACCGACCGTGATGCGCTGCAGGCGATTTCCCGTTGGCAGCGATCCAGGCAGTACGCGCAGGACCTGCTGAATCTGCTCCCGCGCTTCAAGGACGATCCCAACTCCGGCACCGCGTTCTATCGCGCCTACATCGCGCTTGGCCTGAACGCCCTGCGCGAGGGCGACGGGCGCCTGGCCGCGAAGTACCTGCTCGAGGCTTCCCGGGCGCCCCGCACCGACGAACTGGCCTACGGCTACACGCCGTCCGGCCTGGAGTGGCGGCTGGTGAACTACCTGCTCAAGAGCGGCGAACGCACGACCGTCGCCATGTTCCTCGAGCGGACTGCCGCAATCCGGGACATCGAGAAGGACCAGCGCCTTGCCGACGCCGCAGCCATCCGCAAGGGGATGATGCCCGTCATGTTCCAGTGGGGCATTGCGAACGGGCATCTCTGAGATCGCAGAGCCCGGTCCGCGGCGGGCGATGGATAGCTGGTACAATCACCGCGTGGATCCGACGCTGGACCTCTTCGCCGAGATCGCCCGCCTCAAGCGGGAACGGAACGCCATCATCCTGGCGCACTTCTACCAGGAACCGGACATCCAGGACATTGCCGATGTGATCGGCGACTCGCTGGCGCTCGCGCAGGCGGCCGAACGCGCCCGGGCCGACATGATTGTGTTCTGCGGCGTCCACTTCATGGCCGAGACCGCCAAGATCGTCAATCCCGGCAAGCTGGTGGTGCTGCCCGACCTCGAGGCGGGCTGCTCGCTTGCCGACAGCTGCCCGGCGCCCGAGTTCGCGCGTTTCGTGGCCGCGCATCCGGGCCACCACGTCATCAGCTACATCAACTGCAGCGCGGGAGTGAAGGCCCTCAGCGATTGTATCTGCACCTCGAGCAACGCCGAGCGCATCATCCGCTCCGTGCCCGACGGCCAGCCGATCATCTTTGCGCCCGACGAGCAGCTCGGCCGCTACCTCGTGAAACTGACGGGCCGTGACATGGTGCTGTGGCCCGGCGCGTGTTCGGTGCACGTGATCTTCTCCGCGCGCGAAATCGTCCGCCTCAAGGTCCGGCATCCCGAGGCGCTCGTGCTGGCCCACCCGGAGTGCCTGGACAACGTGCTCGCGCTGGCCGATCACATCGGATCGACCACGTCCATTCTCGAGTACGCGAAGCGGAGCCCCGCCCGGGCGTTCATCGTCGCCACCGAGTCCGGCATCATCCACCAGATGAAGAAGGCGTGCCCGGACAAGACGTTCATCCCCGCGCCGCCCGACAACGGCTGCGCGTGCAACGAGTGCCCGTACATGCGGCTGAACACCCTCGAGAAGGTCCACCGGTCGATGCGGGACGGCGCGCCGGCCATCACGATGGACGAGGACCTGCGTGTGCGGGCGCTCGCGCCGCTGCAACGCATGCTCGCCCTGAGCGCCTGAGGTCACCAGTGATTCACCAGCGAGGAGCCCGGCGTGACACCTGACCCGTTCGCGGCAAACGGCTCCCCGACGCTGGACCCCGAGTTCGTCCGCCGGGTGATCCGCGGGTTCCTCGCCGAGGACGTCGGCAGCGGCGACATCACCACGCTGCGCGTGGTCCCCCCCGGCAAGCGGGGTACCGGGCGCATCGTCGCGCGGCAGGCGTGCGTGGTCGCGGGGCTCGATCTCGCTGCCGCGGTGTTTGCCGAACTGGATTCCGCGCTTGGCGTCGATCTGCTGGTCCGGGACGGCGACCAGGTGGCCGCCCACAGCGAACTGGTGGCGCTGACCGGCCGCGTGGCGCCGATCCTGACGGGCGAACGGCTGGCGCTCAACCTCCTGCAGCGCCTGTCGGGCGTGGCCACCGTCACGCGCCGCTACGCCAACGCCCTTGCCGGCACGCGAGCCTCGGTATCGGACACGCGCAAGACCACGCCGGGCCTGCGCCTGTTCGAGAAGTGCGCCGTGCGTGCCGGCGGCGGACGGAACCACCGGTTCGGCCTGTCTGACGCCATCCTGATCAAGGACAATCACATCGTGGCGGCGGGCGGCATTGCGGCGGCTGTTCGCGCTGCCCGGATTGGCCTCGGCCCGAAGATGCCTGTTCAGGTCGAGGTCGACACCCTCGAACAGCTCGCCGACGCGCTCGAGTGCGGTGTCGAGGCGGTGCTGCTCGACAACATGCCGCCGGCCATGGTGGCCGACGCCGTGCGCGTGACTCGCGAGCATGCGAAGGGCGGGACCTGCTGGATCGAGGCGTCGGGCGGAATCACGCTCGAGAACATCCGCGCCTACGCCGACGCAGGTGTCGACACGGTGTCGGTGGGGGCGCTCACGCACTCGGCCCCGTCGGTCGACATCGCGCTCGACCTCGACCCGTCTCCAGGACCGGGGTAGACGATGGACAGGCACGAAACCGACGTTCTCGTCATCGGCAGCGGCCTCGCGGGCTGTTCGGCGGCGTTGCTGGCCGCCCGGGGCGGCGCGCACGTGGTCCTGCTGAACAAGGCCGCGCGGGCCGAGGAGAGCAACACCTGGCACGCGCAGGGCGGCATCATCTACCGCGGCGTGCTCGACTCTCCGGAGCGCCTCGCGGCGGACATCACGGCCGCGGGCGCGGGGCTGTGCAGCCCCGCCGCCGTCGCCCTGCTCAGCCGCGAAGGCCCGCGCCTCGTCAAGGAACTGCTGATCGACGACGTCCGCGTGCCGTTCGACCGGGCCACCGACGGCCAGCTCGACCTGACGGCCGAAGCCGCGCACTCGATGCCTCGCATCATCCACGCCGAGGACATGACCGGCCGCTCGATCGAGGAATCGATACTGGCCGCCGTCCGGCGCGAGCCGAACGTGACCCTCCTGACGGGCCGGGTGGCCATCGACCTGCTGACGCTGTCGCACCACTCGCGCCACCCCCGGGACGTCTACGCGCCGCCGACGTGCGTCGGCGCGTACGTGTTCAACACGGAGACCCGCCGCGTCGAGCAGCACCTGGCGAAGGAGACGATCCTGGCCACCGGCGGGCTGGGGCGCATCTTCCTCCACACCACCAACCCGGCCGGCGCGTGCGGCGACGGCGTGGCCATGGCGTACCGGGCCGGCGCCCGCTGCATCAACATGCAGTTCGTCCAGTTCCACCCGACGACGCTTTACCACGGCAGCGAACGCTTCCTGATTTCCGAGTCGCTGCGCGGCGAAGGCGCGCGGCTGATCGACGGGGCGGGCCGCGAGTTCATGAAGGACTACCACCCGGACGGATCGCTCGCGCCGCGCGACATCGTGGCCCGGGGCATCCATCAGCTGATGCACGAGACGGGCGCACGCTGCGCCTACCTCGACATCTCCCACAAGCCGGCCGACTGGATCCGCACGCGATTCCCCGGCATCCACGCGAAATGCCGGGAAGTGGGCATCGACATCACGGCACAGCCGATCCCGGTCGTGCCGGCCGCGCACTACAGCTGCGGCGGCATTGCCGTGGACGAGTGGGCGCAATCGAGCATGCACCGCCTGCGGGCGGTAGGCGAGGTGGCCTGCACGGGCCTGCACGGCGCAAACCGCCTGGCCAGCACGTCGCTGCTCGAGTGCCTCGTCTGGGGCACGCGCGCCGGCGAGGCGGCGGCAGCCCGGTGCGCGTCCGGCGAGGAGTGCTACTCCCCGGAAATCGCGCCGTGGCAGTACGAGGCCGAACAGGTGGACCCGGCGCTGGTGGCGCAGGACTGGCTCACGATCCGGCAGACGATGTGGAACTACGTCGGGCTGGTGCGGACCCGCAAGCGCCTCGATCGCGCGCAGCAGATCCTGCGCGAGCTGCACCTCGAAGTGGGACGTTTCTACGCCCTGTCCGAGCTCACCGAGGGCCTGATTGCCCTGCGCAACGGCATCCAGACCGCCCTCGTCGTGCTGCTCGCCGCCCTGGAGGCCCGCGAGAGCCGGGGCTGTCACTACCGGTCGGACTGACTCGGCCCTGACGGCGCCCGCGTGAGCCGGTCCGGTGCGGGCGGCCGGGACGGCCCTAGAGATCGTTGCCCGAGTACGACAGGTTGAACGACTTGTTGCACAGCGGGAAGTCCGGCACGATGTTGTCGACGAGGGCCCGGGACAGCGCGGGCCAGTTGAGGAACGACGGGTCGACGATCTTCACGCGGTGCAGCAGCCCGGCCTCGTCCGCCATCACCCAGTGCACGATGAGGCCGCGCCAGCCCTCGACCAGGGCGAAGGCCGGATCGAAAGGCGCGAGCCGGCCAAGCGGCGCCGCCAGCGACCCGCCCGGCATCCGGTCGAGGAGCGTCCCGATGAGCCGCGCCGATTCCTGCACCTCGGCGACCCGCACCGCCAGCCGGGCGCGGACATCGCCCGATTGCTCCACGGCCACGTTGACCGGGACCGCATCGTACGGCGTCTGCGGGTGATCCCGGCGCGCGTCGATGTCGATGCCCGACGCGCGCGCCACATAGCCGCGCACGGCGTGGTCGCGGGCGGTGGTCGTGTCGAGCACGCCGGTACGGTCCAGCCGGTCGGCCACCAGTGAGTTCTCGAGGCAGATGCCGACGACTTCGAGGAAGTCGCCGACCGCGGCCCGGACCTCGCCGGCGGTGTTCGCCTGCTCAAAGAACACGGGGCTGAAGCCCTGTGCCGCGGCGTGCCCGGCGTCCGGCCGGGGGCCGGGTGCGGCGACGCCGCCGGGCACGACGGCGCCGCGCAGCAGGCGGCTGCCGGTCAGGTGCCGGTTGAGCCGCAGCAGGCGTTCGCGAATGCGGTAACAGTGCGACTGCGCCACGGCGTACCCGGTGTCGCTGACCATCATCCCGACGTCGGCGACGTGATTGGCGATCCGTTCCAGTTCGAGCAACACGGCCCGTATGTGCGCCGCAGCCGGCGGCACCACGCAGCCCGCTGCCCGTTCGACCGCCTGGCAGTACGCGAGGGCGTGCCCGATCGTCGAATCGCCGGAGACCCGCTCGGCCAGCTCCGCGCCGTCCTCGGGCCGCCGTCCTTCGAACAGTTTCTCCGTTCCCTTGTGCGTGAAGAAGAGGCGCTGCTTCACGTCGATGATCGTCTCGCCCATCGCGCTGAAGCGGAAGTGCCCCGGCTCGATCACGCCCGCATGCACGGGGCCGACCGGGATCTCGTAGACGCCGGCGCCTTCCACCTCGCCGAACGGGAACGGCCGGCCCTCGTCGCGGAAGTCCGGCGGCCGGGCGTCCTTGCGGAGCGGGAAGTAGTCGTCGGGCCAGAACCCGTGGCGGACGAGGGGTCTCGGATCGGGATGGTCCTTCGGGACGATCCCCATCTGGTCCCGGATTTCGCGTTCGAACCGGGACGCGGGATAGCAGCTCATGGCGGCCGACGCGATCGCCGGGGCCGCGCCGCCAACGGCCGTGGTCACGTGAACGAACCAGTTTTCGCCGGCGTGGGCGAACACGTAGTGCACGCGAAAGCGGCCGTCCTGCGCCCGCCGGTCCTCGGCGGCCATCATGATCAGCTCCGCCCCGAAATCGAGCCTGAGGGATGCCGTGATGGCAGGCATGTCTTCGGTGTTCGCGTCCGCGTGCAGTTCGCGCTCCCGCGGCATCCGCAGCTCACGGAGCGCGGTGAGCGAGGCGAGGCCGCGAAGGCCGCTGCGATCGCGCGAACTGCGGGTCATGCTGCCATCCCCCCGGCAATGCGTTCGAGCAGCGCGCCAATGGCCCGCGGCACCATCAGGCCCAGGACGATCAGGGCCACGACCGAGACGACCAGCGGCACCAGCGTCAGCCGCCCGCGTTCGCCGCGCGCCACGCCGGCGGGCGCGGCGCCGTAGATCATCGGCAGGACGTGCGCGGCCAGCGCGACGAACCCGATGCCCGCCAGCACGAGCGCGGCGGAGGTGGCCCAGACGTGGCCCGTGAGAAACCCGGCGCGGAACAGCAGGAACTCCGAGACGAACAGCCCGAAGGGCGGCAGGCCCATCAGCGCGAGCATGCTGGCGGCAAACAGGGTTCCCGTGACGGGCATGGTCCTGATCAGGCCGCGCACGCCCGCGACGTCGGTCGTGCCGTATCGCGCGAGGATGCGTCCGGACAGCAGGAAGCCCGTCGACTTGGCCAGCGCGTGGTTCAGCATGTGGAGCAGCGACGCGAAGACTCCCGCAGGGCCGAACGTCAGCCCGACGCAGATGAAGCCGCTGTGCTCGATGCTGGAATAGGCGAGCAGGCGCTTGTAGCTCTGCTGCCGCACGAGGCTCAGCGCGCCGATGAGGATGGACAGGAGGCCCAGCGCCAGCAGGACGCGGTCCGTGAAGGCCGCGCCGCCCAGGCTCGCGTCCACCACCAGTTTCCAGCGGAGAATCGCGTACTGCGCGACCGCCAGCAGCACGCCGGACATCATCGCCGACAGCGGGGCCGGCGCCTCGGAGTGCGCGTCCGGCAGCCAGGTGTGCATGGGCGCCAGGCCCGCCTTGGTGCCGTAGCCGACCAGCAGGAACACGAAGGCCAGGCGCATCAGCCCCGGATTGAGCGCCGGCGCCACGCTGGTCAGCAGGGGCCAGTCGAGGGTGTGGCTCCGGGCCGCGGTGACCGTGACGAAGGCGAAGTAGGCCAGCACGGTGCCGGCGAACGCGAGCGCGATGCCCACCGAGCCGATCAGCACGTACTTCCACGACGCCTCGACCGACGCGCGCGTGCGATGCAGCGGCACCAGCAGGGCCGAGGTGATCGTCGTCGCCTCGATGGCCACCCACATCAGCGCGACATCGTTGAGCGTGACGGCCAGCAGCATCGCAAGAGCGAAGAGGGAGCCGTACGCCCGGAAGGTCCGGCTCGTGCGGGGGTCGTTCCCGTCGTCGGCGGCCAGTCCCGGCCCGAGCGCCATCGACATGGCCGACACGAGGGTCACGCACAGGGCGACAAGAGCGGAGAGCGCGTCCACGCGGAACAGATGCGACGGGCCGGCCTCTGCGGGCGTGCCGCCCAGCGCCAGGACCCACAGCCCGGCGGCGGCGGCGGCGGACCCGGCTCCGACGCCGACCGTGATCCATCCGACCCAGCGCCGATAGGGACGGACGACGGCCGCCAGCGCCGCGCCGAGCGCCCAGGGTCCCACGAGCGAGGCGATGAGGAAGAGGTGCATCCGGGTCAGTGCTTCAGCCGGTTGAGCGCGTCCACGTCGACCGTGTCGAACGTGTCGTGGATGTCGTACACGAAGATCTGCATCACCAGGAACCCCATCATCGCGTCAAGGAAGACGCCGAGTTCGACCACCAGCGGCACGCCGTAGGTCGCGAGGACGGCGAGCAGGGCGATGGCGTTCTCGAGCATCAGGAACCCGATCACCTGCGTGATGGCCTTCTTGCGGCTCACGATGACGAAGAGGCTGACGAACAGCAGCCCGATGGCGAGCGGGATGGCCGCCCGCGTCGGCGCGGACGACATCTCGAGCAGCGGCCGGGCCGCCGCGTGCGCGAGCAGGATCAGCAGGCCCGCCAGCACCAGCGACGTCGCGGTGTTCACGAACGGCTCGGCTTCGCGCGACGTGGCCACGCGGCGCGCGAGCCTGGTCAGCAGCCTGGGAATCGCCACGCCCTTGACGACCACCATCAGCGCGGCCACCCAGTACAGATCGCGGTCGTGGCCGAAGTACGCCACGGCGGCGGTGAGGGCGGCGAGCACGTTCGATTGCCACCGGAACGCCGAGATGTAGGCCATGACGCCGTGCCGCCAGAGCACGACGATGGCGAAGATCAGCACGCCGCTCGCGCCCAGCACCGAGACCTGCGCAAACACATCGTCCACGCGTCACCTTACCGAAAACGAGGACGTGACGGCCAGCAGGCCGAGCACGAAGGACACCGCCAGCAGCTCGGGCACGCGGAACAACCGCAGCTTGGCGATGCGGGTCTCGATCACGGCCACGGCGACGGCCAGCACGCCGAGCTTCGCGACCGTGGTGACGGCCGCGATGGCCAGGCCGGCTGGCGTCAGCGACGTGGCGAGTCCCCACGGCAGGAAGAGGTTGGCCGCGAGGGTGAAGAACACGGTCAGCTTCAGCCACGAGGCCCATTCGATGAGCGCGAGGCAGGGCCCCGAGTACTCCAGCGTCATCGCCTCGTGGATCATGGTGAGTTCGAGGTGCGTGGCCGGGTTGTCGACGGGCAGGCGCCCGGTCTCCGCCAGCATGACGATGAAGAGGGCGGCGAACGCGAAGACGTGACCGGCGCTGAGCGCCGCCAGCGGGTTGGCGATGGTCCGGGCGGCAATCTCGCCCAGGTTCGTCGACCCCGCGCCGAGCGCGAGCGAGAGCATCGCCAGGGCGATCGCCGGCTCGCTGAGGGCCGCGATCGTCATCTCGCGGCTGCTGCCCATGCCCCCGAAGGCGGACCCCGGATCCAGGCCGCCGAGCGCCAGGGCGAACGTGCCGAGCAGCAGCAGGTAGACCAGTGCGAACAGGTCTGCGGCCGCGTTGAGCGGGAGCGGCGTGATGAACGCCGGCACGAGGAGGTACACGACCAGCGTGGAGCCGAACACGACGAACGGAGCGGCCCGGAAGACCCAGGAGGCGTTCGGCGACACCACCATGTCCTTGCCGAACAGCTTCCGCAGTTCCGCGTACGGCTGCCAGACCGGCGCGCCGCGCCGGTTCTGGAGCCGGGCCTTGACGCGGCGGATCAGGCCGACGACCCCCGGGGCGAGGGCGAGCCCCAGCACGGCCTGCGCGGCCTCACACACGATCCCGGTCACATCCATCACGTGACGCTCCATCCACATTCCCGGGGCCGGCCGGTCCCGCCGCCGGCCAGCGGCCCCGTCAGAATCCCATGACGACGATCAGCAGCACCACCAGCGCGAGCACGATGTAGCCCACATACGCGTTGACGGATCCGGACTGCAGCCGCCTGGTCCACGCGGCTGCGCGCTCGACGGCGGCGATGAGCGGTTCGTAGATCGCCCGCTGGAACCACGGGTGCAACTGCGTCCGGTACGCCATCGACTGGATGTAGTACGGCGACTCCGGCCGCGCGACGCCGACGGCCGTGTCGGCGGCGGGCCGGTACAGCTGGCTGAACACGCGCCGGAGCGGCTCCGCGAACGCAGACGAGGTGTACTCCATTCGCGGCGTCTGGCCGATGCGGCCGCACCCCCAGGTGTCGCCGATCCGGGCCGGCCGCCCCGCGATCACGCGCACGAACATCCAGACGATGACGAGCGTGCCGGCCAGGACCGCCATGATGGCCACCGGGGACATCGCGGCCACGCCGTTCGACGTGTGCAGCGTGAGTCCGGCGTGGAACGCCGCCGGCACGGCCGGCAATCCCGGCACCTCGGCGAGCGCGCCGATGATGGTCGCCAGCACGGGAATCGTGAAGACGGCGAGCAGCGGGCAGTAGGCCGCCATCAGCAGCATGCCGGCCCGCATCAGCCGCGGGCTCTCGTGTGCGTGTTCGGCTTCCGGCGACCGCGGAATCGCCAGGCACGAGATGCCGAAGGCCTTGACGAACGTGGCGGCGGCCAGGCCGCCGGTCAGCGCGAGCGCGCCCACGCCAATGGTCAGCAGGCCGGCAATCGAGGCCTGCGAATGCGCGACACCGGACAGGAAGGCCTGGAACAACAGCCACTCGCTGACGAAGCCGTTGAGCGGCGGCAGCGCGGCGATCGACATGGCGGAAACCAGAAAGACGGCCGCGGTCCACGGCGCACGCGTGACCAGTCCCCCGAGCCGGTTCATGTCGCGCGTGCCGGTGGCGTGCAGGATGGAGCCGGCGCTGAGGAACAGCGCACCCTTGAAGGCGGCGTGGTTGACCGCGTGCAGCAGCGCCGCCGCGAACGCCAGCGTCGCGGCTTCCGGCTGGCCCAGGCTCCGGAAGAGGAAGCCCGCCCCGACGCCGAGCAGCACGAGGCCGATGTTCTCGATCGTGGAGTACGCGAGCAGGCGCTTGAGATCGTCCTCCACGAGCGCGTAGAGGACGCCGGTGAGCGCCGTCACGGCGCCGCACAGGATCACGACCGTGCCCCACCAGGCCGGCCCGCCGCCGAGCAGGTCGAGGCCGACGCGCAGCAGGCCGTAGATGCCGAGCTTGACCATCACCGCCGACATCAGCGCCGACACGTGGCTGGGCGCTGCCGGGTGCGCCCGCGGAAGCCACACGTGCAGGGGCACGATGCCGGCCTTGGAGCCGAAACCGGCCAGCGCCAGCAGGAAGATCGCGTGGCGGGTGCCGGGCGGCAGCTGCGCGGCGCCCGCGCGCAGGGCGGCGAACGACCCGTCGGCGCCTCCCGAACCCAGCAGGTAGAACGCCGCCAGCAGCGCGAGCAGCCCCGCGTGCGTCATCGCGAGGTACCACAGCGCCGCGCTCACCGACTCCTCACGCTCGTGCTCGGTGATGACGAGGAAGAAGGAACTGAGCGCCATCAGTTCCCAGCACAGGACGAACGTGAACGCGCTCGCCGCCGCGGTGACGAGGCTCATGCTGATCAGGAAGGCGCCGACGTTGAGCGCCATCCAGCGCGTGGAGTAGCGCCCTTCGTAGCTGGCCGAATAGGCCCCACCGTAGAGGCCGACGGGAATCGCGACGCCGGAGATGATGGCGAGGAAGATGGCGCCGAGGCGGTCGAGGTGCAGCGCCAAGCCGCCCGCCGCCTGGATCATGCCCGGTGCCGCCAGCGTCAGCGACTCGCCGGTCCAGAGCGTGGCGCAGGCCAGAGAGAGCCCGGCCGCGCCGCCGGCGATCGCGCCGATGGCGCCCGTGATGCGCGTGAGCCGCGCCGTCGGCATCAGGAGGCCCGAGGCCGCCGTCACGTACCCGGCGACCATGAGCCAGAACAGGGTCGGCGACAGGCCGGTCATCGCCGGGTCTCCAGGCGGCCGAGCGCCGTCAGAATGCCCAGGAGAATCGTGTTCGGGTCCGGCGGGCAGCCGGCCACGGTCACATCCACGGGGATGACGGAGGCTACCGGGCCGGCGACGGCGTAACTGCCGGCAAAGACGCCGCAGTTCAGGGCGCAGTCTCCCACCGCCACGACGAGCTTCGGGTCCGGGGTCGCCTCCCAGGTCTTTCTGAGCGGGACTTCCATGTTGCGTGTCACGGGGCCGGTGACGAGGAGCAGGTCGGCGTGGCGGGGAGAGGCCACGAAGTGCAGGCCGAACCGCTCGAGATCGTACGTGGGTCCGCCGAGGCCGGAGATCTCGATTTCGCAGCCGTTGCACGAACCGGCATCGACCTGCCGGATGCCGACGGCGCGGCCGAGGACGCGGCGGGCGCGGGCATCGATGTCACGGACGACGGCGACAGCCTCGGGCACGGCGTCCGGCAGGGGCTCGGTGACGAGCCCGACCCGGCGGATCTTGGCGAACAGCCTCATGGCGTGCGCCGGGCCTCCCGGCGGAGTTCCTTGAGCATGACCTGCGTGTCGACGAGGTGGTTGTTGAAGATGGTGCGGGCGACCGCAAGCAGGTCGTGGATCTTCGGGTCGCGGACGGCGTAGCGGACGGAGGTGCCTTCCTTGCTGGCGGAGACGAGGTTCCTGGCGCGCAGGATGGCCAGTTGCTGGGAAACCGGGGGCTGGCCGAGGCCGAGCGCGTCCTGGAGCTCCTGGACGGTGCGGGTGCCGCCGTGGAGTTCCTCGAGGAGGCGGATCCGGACGGGGTGGGCGAGGGCGCGGAAGAACCCGGCTTTGAAGACCTGGAGGTCCGTGTAGGCGGCACGCATATAGTAATATACATATATTCCAACATCACGAGGCCTGTCAACCCGCCGGCCCTCCCGCCGGCTTCCGCGCCCTCCGGCGCCCGGGACCGCCCGCGCTCCCCGGGGTACACTGCCGGAAGGCGCAAGGCCCGCCAGAACAAGGCCGGCGCCCGTGCGTCTAATCCCTCAGATATGTCCAGGGCGGCCATCCGGCCGCCCACAGGAGGTTCGTGATGAAGCGTGTGGTGGTATTGGGCCTGCTCGCAGCCGTGGCCGCGGGCACCCAGTTCGTGTCAGCCCAGAAACCGGCGGCCCCGGCCGCGCCCCTGACGTCGGGCATCGACGTCTCCGCCCTCGACAAGGCCGCCCGGCCGCAGGACGACTTCTTCCGCTACGTGAACGGCGCGTGGCTCGACAAGACGCCCATTCCGGCCGACAAGTCCTCGTACGGCAGTTTCGAGGTGCTCTTCGACAAGGCCGAGATGAACCTGCGCGCCATCGTCGAGGACTCGGCCAGGGCCGCCGGCGCGCCCGGATCCGACGCCCGGAAGATCGGCGACTTTTACGCCAGCTTCATGGACGAGGCCCGCGTCGAGGCGCTCGGCACGAAGCCGCTCTCGGCCGAACTGTCGGCCATCGATGCCATCGCCTCGAAGGCCGACCTGGCGCGCGCGTTCGCGCGGCTCCTCCGGATGGGCTGCGACGTGCCGGTCTCGGCGTTCAGCGAGGGCGACTTCAAAGACCCGAAGATGAACACGCTCTTCGCGTTCCAGAGCGGGCTCGGCCTGCCCGACCGCGACTACTACGTCAAGGACGAGCCGAAGATCGCCGAGTACCGGACCAAGTACACGGCATTCCTCGCGGCCATGCACAGGCTCGCCGGCCTCCCGGCGCCCGAGGCGGCGGCCGCCGACGTCATGGCGCTCGAAACGCACCTGGCGAAGAACCAGTGGACCAACGTCGAAACGCGCGATCTCGGCAAGATGTACAACAAGATCGGGGCGGCGGACCTGGCGAAGCAGTTCCCCGGCTTCGACTGGGCCGCGTGGCTCGGCGAGCTCAAGCTCGCGGCGGTGCCAGCGGTCATCGTGGGGCAGCCCAGCTACGCCAGGGCGTTCGCGGCGGCCGTCGCCGACTGGCCGGTCGACCGCTGGAAGCCCTACCTGAAGTCGTCGCTCATCCGGGGCTACGCGCCGTACCTGCCGAAGGCGTTCGTCGACGCGCGCTTCGAGTTCTACGGCAAGACGCTCGCCGGCACGCCCGAGCAGCGGCCGCGCTGGAAGCGCGCCGTGGCGGCCATCGAGGGCAACCTCGGCGAGATGCTGGGCAAGCTGTACGTCGCCCGCCACTTCTCTCCGCAGGCGAAGGCCCGGATGGAGCAGCTGGTGGCCAACCTGCAGCGCGCCTACAAGGACGGGATCGACCGGCTCGACTGGATGAGCCCGGACACGAAGAAGCAGGCGCAGCAGAAGCTGGCGTCCTTCCGCGCGAAGATCGGCTACCCGGACAAGTGGCGCGACTACTCGAAGGTGCAGATCGTCCGCGACGATCTCGCGGGCAACATGATGCGCGCGCAGGCGGCGGAGATCGAGTTCCAGCTCGCCAAGGTCGGCAAGGCCGTCGATCCGGACGAGTGGGGGATGACGCCGCAGACCATCAACGCGTACTACCATCCCATGCGGAACGAGGTCGTGTTCCCTGCGGCGATTCTCCAGCCGCCGTTCTTCAACATGGCCGCCGACGATGCGGCCAACTACGGCGGCATCGGCGCCGTGATCGGCCACGAGATGGGCCACGGGTTCGACGACCAGGGGCGCCGCTTCGACGGCACCGGGACGATGCGCGACTGGTGGAGCGAGGCCGACGGCAAGGAGTACCAGCGGAAGACGGAGCGGCTCGTGGCACAGTTCTCCGGCTACGAAGTCCTGCCGGGCCTCAAGGTCAACGGCGCGCTGACGCTCGGCGAGAACATCGGCGACCTGACGGGGCTGACGATCAGCTACCGCGCGTACCGGATGGCGCTCGGCGGCAAGCCGGCGCCGGTCATCGACGGCCTGACGGGCGACCAGCGTTTCTTCATGGGCTGGGCCCAGTGCTGGCGGTCGAAGGAGCGCGAGGACGCGCTGCGGCAGCAGGTGCTGACCAACGTCCACGCGCCGGCGAAGGTCCGCGCGAACGGCCCCATCCGTAACATGCCCGAGTTCTATTCGGCGTTCGGCGTCAAGCCGGGCGACAGGCTGTTCATGGCGCCCGAGGAGCGCGTGAAGATCTGGTAGGAAAGAATGGAAGGGCCGGCCCCGGTGGCCGGCCCTTCTCGACCAGCCTTACTTGACGGGATTCCCTTCGATGTCGAGCACGACGATGGGCGCGATGCCCGTCGCCTTCAGCGGCCCCTCGATCGTCGCCCGGTCGCCCACGATGACAATCGACAGATGCTCGGTATCGACGTACTGCTTCGCCACGCGGACGACGTCGTCCTTCGTCACCTTGGCGACGGCGGCGCCGATCTGCTGGTAGAACGTGTCGGGCAGCCCGTCGACCACCAGCGCCTGGATGGACGACGTGATGCTGCCGACGGACGAGAACCGCTCCGGCAGGCTCTGCACGATGGCGTCCCTGGCCGTCTTCAGTTCCTCGTCGGTGACCGGGCGGCTGCCGGCCATCCCCTTCAGTTCCTTCATGAATTCGACGAGGGCGACGTCCGACTTGGCGGAGATGATGTCGCCGCCGGCGCGGAACGCGCCCGGTCCGCGGCCGAACGCGAACCGTGAACTCACGCCGTAGCTCAGCCCCTTCTCCTCGCGGATGTTGGCGTTGAGCCGCGACTGGAAGAAGCCGCCCAGCATGGTGTTCATCACCTGGATCGGCCAGTAGTCGGCGGTGCTGCGCGGCGGTCCCGGCAGCCCGACGGCGAACGTCGACTGCGCGGCGCCGGGCTTGTCGACCAGGTAAATCGTGGTCGGCTGCGGCTTCGGCAGTTCCGGGTAGGCGAACGAGGGCTTCGTGCCGCCGGCCGGCCAGCCCCCCAGAGCTTTGTCCAGCGCGGCCTTGGCGGCGGCCGCCGTGATGTCGCCGGTGACAACGATGACCGCCCTCGCGGGCTGGACGTACGCCTTGACGAACGCCACGACGTCATCTCTCGTGATGGCCTTCAGCGTCTCCTCGGTGGAGACGGCGAAGTAGGGGTGCGCCGCGCCGTAGAGCACCTTCGGGAACACGCGGCTGGCGATCGAGCCCGGCTGCGACTTCGCCTGGGTCAGGGAGACCAGGCGCTGCGCCCGCAGCCGCTCGAGCGCGGGCGCGGGGAACGTGGAGTTCAGCAGGACATCGACGAACAGGTCCAGCGACGGGCCGAACTTGGCCGTCGTCGACATGAACCCCGCCGCGCCCGACTCGCTGCCGATGCCCATCGTCACCGACGTGCCGAGCATCTGCATCGCGTTCGACAGCGCGTCGCCGTCGCGGGTCTTCGTCCCTTCGGTGAACATCGACGCGGCGATGCTCGCCAGCCCGCGCCGGTTGGCCGGCTCGTACTGGGCGGCGCCGCCCAGGAACGTCATGGACAGCGAGACGAGCGGCAGGTCGTGCTTCTCCGACACGATCAGTTCGACGCCGTTCGCCAGGGTCGTGCGGGTCCAGGCCGGCACCCGCAGGACCGGTGTCTTGCCGATCGGCGGGATCTTGTTGCGATCGAGAACCGCGGCCGGGGCTGGAGCCTGGACGGGCTTGACCGCCGCGGGGGCCGGTTTCGCCGCCGCCGGTGCGGGCCTGGTGGCAGCCTGTTGTGCGGCCAGCGGGGCCGACGCGACAGCCAGGGCCGCGAGGATCGCGGCCAGGCGCGGGGCACGGGTGAATCGGGTGAGCTTGGCGTCCATTACTTCACCTCCGCGCGAGGCAGGTTGTCGGCCGTGACCTTCTTGCTCTGGTCCGGCCTGGCGGCCTGGTCGGCCTTGCCGGCGGGCACCACGCTCAGCACGACGCGATCGGCGCCCAGGTACTTGTTGGCGACGCGCTTGACGTCGGCGGCCGTCACGGCCTGGTACTTCTGGTACTGCTTCTTGAAGTAGCCGGGGTCGCCGTGGAAGCCCGCGCCGTCGCACAGGATCATCGCCTTGTTGAGATTCGATTCGAGACCGCGCAGGAACGAGATCTCGAGACTGGCCGCCGCCTTCTGGATTTCCTCGGCCGTCGGCCCGTCCTTCAGCATGCCGGCGAGGACGCCGTCGACCGCGGTCTCGATGTCGGTCAGGGAGTTGCCCGGCCGCGGCGTGATCATGATGGCGAACTCGCCGACGTTCTCGTTCGTGTTCTGGTACGCACTGACCGTCGCGGCGCTCTGCTTGTCGTACACGAGCGCTTTCGTCAGGCGCGCGGTGCGCGGGCCGGACAGGATCGATCCGAGGAAGTCCAGCGCGTACTGGTCGTCGTTCGTCTCGCCGACGGTCGGCCACTGGATGTAGAGGCGCGGCACCTGCACCTTGTCCTCGTAGACCAGGCGCTGGCTCCGGGCCAGCGTGACCGGCTTCACGTCTGGCCGCGTCACCGCCTTGCCCCGGGGGACGTCACGGAAGTACTTCGCCACCCATGCCTTCGCCTGCACCGGATCGAAATCGCCGGCAATCGCCAGGAAGGCGTTGTTCGGCGCGTAGTACAGGCGGAAGAAGTCCTTCACATCCTGTTCCGACGCCGCCGAAAGATCCGCCATGCTGCCAATCACGTCCCACGAATAGGAATGCGTCGGCGGGTAGGTGGCGTGCGACAGAATCTCGCCGACCAGGCCGTACGGCTGGTTGTCCACGCCCTGCCGGCGCTCGTTCTTGACGATGTCCCGCTGCGCGTTCAGTTTGGCGATGTCGAGCTTGTCGAGAAGGAACCCCATCCGATCCGCTTCAATCCAGAGCGCCGACTCCAGGTAGTTCGACGGGACCGTCTCGAAGTACGTCGTCCGGTCGTTCGACGTCGTCCCGTTGTTGCTGCCGCCGACGCCTTCCGTCAGCTTGTCCTGCAGGCCGTACGGCACGTGCCCGGACCCGGTGAACATGACGTGCTCGAAGAGGTGCGCGAATCCCGTGCGGCCGACCCGTTCGTTCTTGGACCCGACGTGGTACCAGACATTGACCGCCACCGTGGGCGTCGTGTGATCGACCGACAGCAGGACCGTCAGGCCGTTCGGGAGGGTGTAGGCCTCGTAGGGGATCCTGATGGGATCCGAGGCCGGCTTGGGCGCCTGCGCGGACGTCAGCTGCGCTGCGGCGAAGCAGGCGAGCGCGAGCAGCGCGATTCCGGCGATCCGCCGACTGGTGTTGGGCACGGTCGATAGACTCCTTGAAGAGGGGGGCGTATCCGCCGATGCTACCGGGTTCCGGGGACAATTTCCACAGCGGGACAGGTTCCACCATATACTGCGAGACGTCCCGGCGTGCGGTACCGTACCTATGACTCGTCGACTTTTCCCGGCGTCAGTCCTCATCCTCGCGGCCGCCGTCGTCCTGCTGGCCGCCGCACCCGCGCTGGCCCTGGATCCGTCACGGGAGCTGCGCCAGTACGTCCACGACGCGTGGGGCAAGAAGCTCGGCCTGCCTCAGCAGGCCGTCCACGCCATCGTGCAGACGACGGACGGCTACCTGTGGCTGGCCACCGAAGAGGGACTCGTCCGGTTCGACGGCCACCAGATGGAGGTCTTCGACACCCGCCGCGCCCCGGCGCTGGGCGTCAACGACGTCCGCGCGCTCCTGGCGGATCCGGCGGGCGGCTTGTGGATCGGCACGGCGCGACGGCTGGTTCGCTACGCCGCCGGCGGCTTCGAGGACGTGACGCAGCGCATTGCGGGCTCCAATATCAGCGTCCGTGCGCTCGTCTACGCCCCCGACCGCGCGCTCTGGATCGTCAGCGACGGGGGCGTCCACCGGCTCACGCCCACATCCACCACGACGTACACGCCGCGGGAAGGACTCCCGGAGGTGCGGCTGACTGCCGTGCTGCCCGACGGCGAACGATCGGCGTGGGTGGCGACGATGAGCGGTCTCGCCCGGATCGAGGGCGGCCGCGTGACCAGGATCTACACGACGAAGGACGGGTTGCCGCACGACAACGTGTTCGCGCTCCGCCCCACCGGGGACGGCGGCATCTGGATCGGGACCATGACCGGCCTGGCGTTGTGGCGCGAGGGGCGGGTGAGCGCGCCGCGGGGTGCGGCGGCCGTCGGTCGCGTTGCGGTTCGTGCCCTCGCGCATGATCCGGACGGTGGCCTGTGGGTAGGGACCGCCTCCGGCGTGTTTCGTGTGATTGGCGATCGCGTCGATTCCCTCACGTCGCGCACGGGCCTGACCGAGAATACGGTCATCTCACTGATGTTCGATCGCGAAGGCAGCCTCTGGCTCGGCACGATGTTCGGAGGCCTCAATCGCCTGCGGGATTCGTCGATCGTCGTGATGGACCGGGCCGACGGACTCGCCGGCGAAAACGCCGCATGCATCCTCGAGGGCCGCGATCACAGTCTCTGGATCGGCCAGGTTGATGCGGGCCTCGACCGGATCAGGGACGGACGCATCCGGCATTACGGGCGGCGCGACGGGCTCCCCTCGGACGGGATCCGTTCACTGGCGGAGGCGCCCGACGGTACGTTGTGGGTGGGGACGACCGCCGGTCCGGCCCGGCTCCGTGGCGACCGGTTCGAGGAGGCCGGGCCGGAGGCTGGACGCCCCAGAGCCCCAATCGCCGCCATAGCCATCGACAAGGGCGGCAGCGTGTGGTTCGGCACGCCAAGCGGACTGGTGCGCCTGACCGGAGATCGGTGGACGCGCTACGGGACTTCGGACGGCGCGCCCAAGGAACCGGCCTGGGCCCTGACTGTGTCCCGCTCGGGAGCCGTCTGGATTGGCACCGATGGTGGCGGTCTGGCCCGCTACACCGGCGGCAAGTTCGAGACGTTTACGGGTGTCGACGGCCTGCCGGCCACCCAGATCCTCGACATCTACGAGGATGCCTCGGGCGTTGTGTGGTTCGGCACCGACAACGGCATCAGCCGCTACAAGGACGGGGCGTTCCGCAACGTCGACGGATCGAATGGCCTGTTCAGCGACACGATCTTCCGGATCCTGGAGGATGCCCAGGGGTACTTCTGGGTCAGCTCGAACGTCGGCGTCGCCCGTGTGGCCAAGGCGCAACTGGACGCGGTGATGGACGATCGATCCGGAAGGGTGACGGCGATCGTGTTCGGCAGCGGCACCGCGGCGAAAGAGACCGAGTGCAACGGCGCCGTGCAGCCGGCGGGCTGGCGCACGTCGGACGGCCGGCTGTGGTTTCCCACGTCCGGCGGCGCGGCCGTCATCGACCCCCGGCGTCTCTGGTACAACAGGAAGGCGCCGCAGGTCGCCATCGACGGCCTCTGGTCGGACGAGCGTCGGATTGACGCGGTGCCCGACGTCGAGCTGCCGGCCGGAGAAGGCGAGATCCGCTTCAGCTACGCGGCGCTCTCATTCGTCTCGCCGGACCAGATCCAGTTCAAGTACAGGCTCGAGGGGCTCGAGTCCGGCTGGCATGCCGCGGGGAACAGGCGCGAGGCGACCTTCGCCAACGTCAGGCCCGGCCGCTACACGTTCCACGTGATCGCGGCCAATGCCGACGGCGTCTGGAACGACGCCGGCGCGTCACTGATGGTGCGCAAGCTCCCGCTCTACTACCAGACCTGGTGGTTCTACGGCATCTGCGCCTGGCTTGTCGGCGCCGGCGTCATCGGGGGCTTCTACCTCCGGCTGCGGACGCACGCGAAACGTGAAGCGGAGCTGACGCGGCGGGTCGACGAAGCCACCGCGCACATCAGGACGCTGCATGGCATGCTGCCGATCTGCGCGTGGTGCAAGAAGGTCCGCAACGACGCGGGCTCGTGGCAGCAGATCGAGGTCTACGTCCGCGACCATTCCGAGGCGACGTTCAGCCACGGCATCTGCCCGGACTGCCGGACGAAGATGGAATCGGAGATGACCGCCGGTACGTAAGACGAGCGGTGCAGCCATCCGGATGTCGGGCCCCCATCCGACAGCCTTCCTGCCACACCGCTCGTTTCGTCTGCGCCTGCCATCCGGCAGCCGCGCAACCGTGTATCGATGCCCGCGACCGGGGTGCCTGACCGGGACGGCCGGCGGCCCAACCGCGCTCTACATGCCTATACGTGCGCGTCGTGCTGTTTGTTTACTGTCGAACGCGCAGCTTTCCGTTCCGCCTTCGCCCGGCGCCGGCCGGCGAGGTAGGCTTCGCCGGGGGCCCAGTGGGGGCTCACCGCGACGGCGATGTTCATGAAGGCGTCGGTGGCCATCCGCTTGAGGCCGCGGGCGGCATAGCCGAAAACCATGACGAAGCCCACGAAGGGCAGGAACACCACGTAGAGGGCGCCCATGAAGGGAGCCATCAGCAGGAACAGGAAGGTCGGGATCCGGTGGTAGGACCGGTCCGCCGCGCCTGGCAGGAGCCCGCCCTCGGCCGGAATCATGGCCATGTCCCAGTGCCTGGCGCTCCAGTAGAACCCGTAGTTAACCTTGGTGCCGCCGTTGTGTG